>Ga0255338_1005924_pt1 | contig 10803 bp, 7 predicted proteins | sample MeOH1_35cm_T4_19_FD_203715 | JGI IMG/M metagenome (GOLD analysis project Ga0255338, IMG submission 203715) | Sandy soil microbial communities from University of British Columbia, Vancouver, Canada - MeOH1_35cm_T4_195 | ecosystem: Engineered > Artificial ecosystem > Sand microcosm > Unclassified ... | reverse complement strand
GCGATGGTGCTGGCAAGCTGGCTGGGCAATGCCGCGCTGCACCGAAGACGTTACGCGCGCCTCGCGCTGGAGGCCAAGGTATGAGCACCAGAGACTACAACGCGTCGAGCGATGCCGACTTCCGCCACGAAGTGCGCACGTTTTTCGAGCGCAACTACCCCGAGTCGCTGCGCTACATCCTGCGGCGCGCGCGCTGGGACGAGATGAAGGACTGGTGGCGCACGCTGTATGACCACGGCTGGATCGCCCCCAACTGGCCGAAAGAGCACGGCGGCATGGGTCTCGATGCCGGCAAGATGGTGATCTTCCTCGAGGAGATGGAGCGGCACGGCGTCGCGCGCCCGCCCGACCAGGGCATCACGCAGGTCGGGCCCATCATCATGAAGTTCGGCACCGACGCGCAGAAAGCGTATTACCTCCCCCGGACGCTGTCCGGCGAGTGCATCTGGTGCCAGGGGTACTCCGAGCCGAACGCGGGGTCCGATCTCGCCAGCCTGCAGACGTCCGCCGTGATCGACGGCGGGGTATTCGTCATCAACGGTCAGAAGATCTGGACGTCGATGGCGCACGACGCGACGCACATCTATCTGCTGGTGCGCACCGACAAGCAGGCGAAGAAGCAGGAAGGCATCAGTTTTCTGCTCGTCGACCTGAAGACGCCCGGGATCATGGTCCGGCCCATCCGCAACATCGCCAGCCACGAAGAGTTCTGTGAAGTGTTTTTCGACAACGTGCGCGTCCCGACCGATGCGCTGGTCGGCAAGTTGAACGCGGGATGGACGGTGGCGAAGGCGCTCCTTTCGTTCGAGCGTCTCAATATCGGCAGCCCCCGCCGCCCGCAATATGCGCTACGCCGCCTGGAAATGCTGGCGCGAGCGAAGGGCCTGTTCAGCGATCCCGGCTTCGTGGACCGCTATACCGCGCTGCATCTCGACATCGAGGACCTGGGCTCGCTCTACGGCCGCTTCGTCGAGCAGACGAAACGCGGCGAGCCGCTGGGGCAGGACGTCTCGTCGCTCAAGATCTGGGGCATGGAAGCGTGGCAGCGCCTTGCCGAGCTGCTCGTCGAGACCGGCGCGGAAGAAGGCGTGATCGACGGCGTGCGCGAAGTGAACGACGTCGACGTCGATTTTCTCAGCACGTACTACTACTCGCGGCCTTCCACCATCTACGGCGGATCGAGCGAGATCCAGCGGAACATCATGTCGAAGTATGTGCTCAAACTGCCGTGACCCGTGACCCGTGACCCGTGACCCGTGACCCGTGAGCGGAGCGCTCGTCGCCAGCGATAGCGCCGTCACTGGACTTTCATGGGCAGTATCACCATCTGCACGCCCTGCAGATGCAGCCGCTGCTGCAGCGCCATCGGCGTCTGGTTGTGCAGCCAGCGCGTCATGAAATTGTCGTGCATGAAGATCAGCTTGCTCGCGAAGCATACGCTGTTGGGGAACTCCTGCATCACCTGCTCCGTGAGCTTGATGAGCTCGGCCACGGGATCGGTGCCGAACGCGTAATACGATTTCGCGGCGAGCCCGTGCTTGTGACAGAAGTTGACGTAATAGCGCAGGGAGTTCTCGATCTCGTATTGCAGGGTGCGCATGGCGCCGGGACCGCCATAGCTCTGCGCATCCACTTCGCCCGCGCTCAGGAAAACGCAGTTCTTGAAATGATCGGGAAAGAGTCGCTGCACCCAGAGCAGCGCGTGCATGCCGACGCCGCGGTTCTTGCCCACGAAAAACACGGCGGTCGGTTTTTGCGGGTCTATCACCGGCGGGTTCGCCACTTCTTCCAGCGGGCCGCGGCTCGAGAACAGCGCGTCGATCTTGCGAAGCTGCTCGCGCGTGTCGTCGTAGTGCCAGCGTATCACGGCGCATCCCGCGATCACGGCACCGGTGATGATGAGCGTGACCCAGCCGCCTTCGTTGAATTTGCCCAGCAGGAGGACGAGCAGGATGCCGGCGCACACGATGAAACCGACCGCCGAGAGCAGAAAGCGCTTTTTCCAGTTGCGCGCGGTCCTGCGGTGATCCCACCAGTAGATGCACAAGCCGTACAACGCGATCGCAAAGGTGAGGAACACGTTGATGCTGTAGAGCACGACCAGCAGTGCGACGCTGCCGCCGCTCCACAAGAGGACGGCGAGCGCGGCGCCGCCCATGAGCAGCACGCCGTTCTGCGTCACGAGGCGGCTCGACAGCTCGCGGAACTGCCGCGGCACCCAGGAATCGGCCGCCATGTTGGCAAGCACGGCCGGGCCGCCCAGGAAGCCGGTGTTCGCGGCGACGAACAGCAGACCCGCTTCCAGCGCAAGAACGACGAGCAGGCCGGTGTGATTGGCGAATGCGCTGCCGAGATCGAAGTCGGCGATGACGCTCTCGAAGACGACGGCGTTCAGCGTGAGCCCGGCTTGCGGCGTCGCGTCCCACAGCACGTACAGCACCAGTATCCCGCCCGCGGTGAAGGCGAGCGACACGGCCATGTAGAACATGGTCCACTTGCCGGTCTGCACGCGCGGCTCGGCGAGCGTGTTGACGTTGTTGGACACTGCCTCCAGCCCGGTATACGTGCCGCCGCCATGCGAATACGCGAACATCAGCGTCGCCGCGACGAACATCCAGCCGCTGCTCGAGGCGATGTTCTGCGTTTCGACGAGCGTCGCCGGGAGCAGCGCGGGCAGCCGCTCGAGATGGGTGTAGATGCCGTAGACGATCAGCACGACATGCACGACGACGAAGCCCAGGAAGATCGGCAGCAGCACCTTGATCGCTTCCTTGATGCCGCGCAGATTGAGGAGCACGAGCACACAGACCATCAGCGCGCCGACCGGGAGCTTCCAGTGTTGCGCGCTCGCGGGCAGCAGGCTGAACAGCGCATCGCCGCCGCTTGCTACCGAGATGGCGATGGTGAGCACGTAATCGACGATGAGCGCCGAGCCGGAAACCAGGCCTGCGTGCGGCCCGATCAACTGTGTCGCGACCTTGTAGCCGCCGCCGCCGTTGGGAAAGAGCTCGATCACCTGGTTGTACGCGAGCGAGATCACGAATACGGTGATCATCGTCGCCGCCGCCAGGTAAAGCCCGAAATGCGTATGGCTGCCGAGCGCGAGGTACGCTTCCTCCGGGCCGTAACACGCGGAGGACAGGCCGTCGGCGCCCAGGCCCACCCAGGCGAAGAAAGCGATGAGCGCGACGTGCCGCCGCGTGTCGGGATTGAGAGGATCGCGGGGCCGGCCTATGACCCAGTCGTGCAGCTTGTTGGTATTCATCGTGACTGACGCGTCGTATGGAGCGCTACGACCGCTGCATGACGATGCGGTCCGGCGTTCCGACTACGGCTGATTGGAGGCGGGCGGTGATGGCGCGATTGATCTCTGACGGGTAGCGCTTCATCATAACGCACCTGTGTGCACTGCGACAAACACGAGGAATGCGCGATTGACGGGCCCCGTTGCCGCGAAGAGCGCCGGATCGAGGCGCGCGCTGTGAGCGCGCCGGCGAAGCCGGCCGGCCGTCGCGTTGCCGGCGGCGCGAGGTCAGCCGCAGCCTCTACGGCTGCCGGCATCGACGACACCGGCAGCCGCTCTCCGCTTTTCGGGCTCAGCAAGGCGACGGCTGCGCGCCTGGCGAAGCTCGGCATCGGGAGCAGGTTCGATCTCGTGCTGCACCTGCCGCTGCGCTACGACGACGAGACGCGGCTTTATGCCCTCGACGAGGCGCCGGCCGGTCAGTCGGTGCTGGTCGAAGTGGAGGTCGTGGAAAGCGACGTCAAATTCCGGCCGCGGCGCCAGCTCGTCTGCCATGCGACGGATGCGAGCGGCGTGCTCACGCTGCGCTTCTTCAACTTCTATGCGAGCCAGCAGAAGCAGCTTGCGCCCGGCACGCGCATACGCGCGTATGGCGAGATCCGCCATGGCTTCTTCGGCGCCGAGATGGTGCACCCGCGGTATCGCGTCGTGCAGGAGCACGCGCCCGTGGCCGATGCGTTGACGCCGGTCTACCCCACTACTGCAGGCCTGGGCCAGGACGAGTTGCGCCGTCTCATCGGCCGCGCGCTCGCCGGTCTTGCGCTCGAAGACACGCTGCCGGAGGCGATGCTCGAAGCCCTGCACTTGCCGCGCTTTCGCGATGCGGTGCTCCTCCTGCACAGGCCGCCGCCGGACATCGTCGACGAAGACCTCACCGCGCGCCGCCATCCGGCGTGGCAGCGCATGAAGTTCGACGAGCTCCTCGCTCAGCAGCTCTCCATGCGGTTGCACTATCGGCGCCGCAAGTCGGCGGGGGCGCCGGCATTGAAGCCCGGGCATCGGCTCACACGCGAATTGCTCGCGGGACTGCCGTTTGCGCTCACCGCCGCGCAGCGCCGCGTGCTTGCCGACATCGAGCGCGACTGCGCGCAGCCTTATCCCATGCAGCGGCTGCTGCAGGGCGACGTCGGCAGCGGCAAGACGGTCGTCGCAGCCCTCGCCGCGCTGCAATGCGTGGAGAACGGGTACCAGGTCGCGGTCATGGCGCCGACGGAGATCCTCGCCGAGCAGCATTACCGCAAGTTCGCCGCGTGGATGGAAGCGCTGGGCGTGCGCGTGGACTGGCTGGCCGGGAGCCTGCGTAAACGGGAAAAGACCGCGGCGCTCGCTGCGGTGGCGGCCGGGGAAACGCGGATCGCAGTCGGCACGCATGCGCTGTTCCAGGAGGAAGTGAAGTTCCACAACCTCGGATTGGCCATCGTCGACGAGCAGCACCGCTTCGGCGTGCATCAGCGGCTCGCGTTGCGCATGAAGGGCACGCAGCCGAGCAAAGGGGCGCAACCGCATCAGCTCATGATGAGCGCGACGCCGATACCGCGCACGCTGGCGATGAGCTATTACGCCGATCTCGACGTGTCGGTGATCGACGAGCTGCCGCCGGGCCGCACGCCGGTCGCGACCCGCCTCGTGTCGGATGCGCGCCGCGACGAAGTCATCATGCGCGTGCGCGATGCGTGCCTCGGGGGCAGCCAGGCGTACTGGGTGTGCCCGCTCATCGAAGAAAGCGAGACGCTGCAGCTCAAGACAGCACTCGAGACGTTCGAGACGCTGCGCGCGACTTTTCCCGAGCTCAGGGTGGGTCTCGTGCATGGCCGGCTCAAGACCGACGAGAAAACGGCGGTGATGAGCGCTTTCCAGCGCGGCGAGCTCCATCTGCTGGTGGCGACGACGGTGATCGAAGTGGGTGTGGACGTGCCGAATGCAACGCTGATGGTGATCGATCACGCGGAGCGCATGGGACTGTCGCAGCTCCATCAGTTGCGCGGGCGCGTCGGCCGCGGTGCAGGACGCAGCACCTGCATACTGCTGTACCAGCATCCGCTCACCCAGATGGCGCGCGACCGCCTGAAGATCATCTACGAGAACACGGACGGCTTCCAGGTGGCGCGGCACGATCTCGAGTTGCGCGGCCCGGGAGAGCTGCTCGGCGCACGGCAGAGCGGCGTGCCGCTGCTGCGCTTTGCCGATCTCACCGCCGACGGCGCGCTGCTCGAGGCGGCCCGTGTGGCGGCGGATACGCTGTTGCGCGACCATCCGGATGCGGCGCGCGCGCATCTCGCGCGCTGGCTCGGGTCGCGGAGCGATTACCTCAAGGTCTGAGCGGCGTGAATGGTGAATAGTGAGTCGTGATTGGAAAAGCGACGCTTCCGCGGCGCGACGCCGCCTTTTCACTCACCATTCACCATTCACGATTCACCGCCGTGAGATAATCGCAGCTTCGGAAAGCAACATCCCACCGTGACATCCACACCCCACGATCGAGCATGGGCCCGCGCGCCCGTCGGCGCAGGGCCTTACCGGCCATGGCTCACCGACCGCGGCTCGCTCACCCAGCGCATCATCGATCGCTGCCCGCGATTCAACATGCGGCTCGTGTTCCAGGGTCTGCGCACGCCGACGCGCGACGAAGCATTTCTGTTTGCCGATGGCGGCCGCTCGCGGGTCCTGGTGCGCGAAGTCTATCTGTGTTGCGGCGACACGCCGGTCGTCTTCGCGCACAGCGTCGCGCGTCCACGCGACGTGCGCGGGCCGTGGAAAGCGCTGACGGGTCTGGGCAGCCGCTCGCTCGGCACCCGTCTGTTTACGGACCCTCGCGTGGAGCGTTGCCCGCTCCGTCAGAGCAAGCTCGGCCGAGGTCACGAGCTCCATGCGCGCGCGCTGAGCGCTGCGCCGGACGTGCTCGGCGCGCTCTGGGCGCGGCGCTCGATATTCATGCTGCATAAATCGCCTATACTGGTGACCGAAGTCTTTCTTCCCGGGATACTCGCGCTGTGAGCGCCGTAGCGGCACGCCTCGATGCGTATTACCGGCTGGTGCGCCTCGACCGGCCCATCGGCGCATTGCTGCTGCTGTGGCCGGCGATGTGGAGCCTCTGGTTCGCCGCGTACGGCACGCCGCACGTGAAAACGCTCGTCATTTTCGTGCTCGGGGTTTTCCTCACGCGCTCGGCAGGCTGCGCGGTGAACGATTTCGCGGACCGCGATTTCGACCCGCACGTCGAGCGCACGCGCAATCGGCCGCTCGCGGCGCGGCGCATCGCGGCATGGGAGGCGATCGCCGTGGCCGCGGCCCTGTTCGGCATCGCATTCCTCCTCGTTCTGCAGTTGAATCGCCTGACGGTGCTCCTGTCTTTCGCCGCACTGGTCATCGCGGTCATTTATCCCTTCCTGAAGCGCGTGTTCCCGTTTCCGCAGGCTTGGCTCGGGCTCGCCTTCGGATTCTCCATACCGATGGCGTACGCCGCCGAGACGGGTGCCGTGCCGGATACCGCGTGGCTGCTCCTGCTCGCCAACGTCTTCTGGTCGATCGCCTACGACACGGAGTACGCGATGGTCGACCGCGACGACGACTTGCGCATCGGCGTGAAATCGTCCGCGATCCTGCTGGGCCGCTACGATGTCGCAGGCGTCATGGCGAGCCAGGCGCTCTTTCTCGGCCTCATGGCATACGTGGGCTGGCAGCAGGCGATGCGTCTGCCTTATATCGCGGGATTGGCCGTTGCCGTTCTGCTGGCCGTTCATCAGTACCGCCTCATCCGCGGCCGCGAGCGGCAGGCGTGTTTCCGTGCATTCCTCAACAACAATTGGCTGGGCTTTGCCGTGTTCCTCGGCACCGTGGTCGATTTTTACTTCAGGGTTCGCTGATTTTTTCGGGGTCCGCCGCGTGCTGAGAGAAAAGACTGTGAACCGTGTGTAAACCGGAAAAGCCTTGCTCCTCTTTCTTTCCCCCTCACGACTCGAGGTCTGATCGGCGTCCATCGTCGGTTTCATGCGTCTTTCTGTTCTAATCCAGCCATGAAGTACCACGACCTGCGTGATTTCCTCTCCCAGCTCGAGCGCACGGGCGGGCTGAAGCGCATCGCAGTCGAGGTCGATCCGCGCCTCGAGATGACGGAAATCTGCGACCGCGTGCTGAAAGCCGAGGGACCGGCTTTGCTGTTCGAGCGGCCGCGCGGCCACACGATGCCCGTGCTCGCGAACCTGTTCGGCACGCCGCAGCGCGTGGCGCAGGCGATGGGCCAGTCGTCGCTCGCGGGCTTGCGCGAGCTGGGTCAGCTGCTCGCCTATCTGAAGGAGCCCGAAGCGCCCAAGGGCCTGCGCGACGCGTGGGGCAAGCTGCCGCTCCTGAAGCAGATCATGAACATGGCCCCGCGCACCGTGAGCCGCCCGCCGTGCCAGGAAATCGTGTGGGAAGGCGACGATGTCGATCTTGCCCGGCTGCCGATACAGACGTGCTGGCCGGGCGATGCCGCGCCGCTCATCACGTGGGGACTCACGGTCACGCGCGGGCCGCAGAAGCAGCGGCAGAATCTCGGCATCTATCGCCAGCAGGTCATAGCCCGCAACAAGGTGATCATGCGCTGGCTCGCGCATCGCGGCGGCGCGCTCGATTATCGCGACCACACGCTTGCGCATCCGACGACGCCGTTCCCCGTCGCCGTGGCGCTCGGCGCCGATCCGGCGACGATACTCGGCGCGGTGACGCCGGTTCCGGACAGTCTCAGCGAATATCAGTTCGCGGGTCTCCTGCGCGGCAGCAAAACCGAAGTGGCGCGCTGTCTCACGCATGACCTGCAAGTGCCCGCGACGGCGGAGATCGTGCTCGAAGGCCATATTCATCCCGGCGAGACCGCGCTCGAAGGCCCGTTCGGCGATCACACAGGCTATTACAACGAGCAGGACCGCTTTCCCGTGTTCACCATCGAGCGCATCGCCATGCGCCGCGATCCGATCTATCACTCGACGTACACCGGCAAGCCGCCGGACGAGCCGGCGGTGCTGGGCGTGGCGCTGAACGAAGTGTTCGTGCCGCTGCTCGTCAAGCAGTTTCCGGAGATCGTCGATTTCTATCTGCCGCCGGAAGGCTGCTCGTACCGCGTCGCGTGCGTGAGCATCCGCAAGCAGTATCCCGGTCACGCCAAGCGCGTCATGTTCGGCATCTGGTCGTTCCTGCGCCAGTTCATGTACACCAAGTTCATCATCGTCACCGACGACGATGTGAACGTGCGCGACTGGAAGGAAGTGATCTGGGCGCTGACGACGCGCGTCGATCCGCGCCGCGACACGTTGATTGCGGATTCGACGCCTATCGATTATCTCGATTTCGCAAGCCCGGTGCCGGGACTCGGCTCGAAGATGGGCATAGATGCGACGAACAAGTGGGCGGGGGAGACGACGCGCGACTGGGGCACGCCGATCGCGATGAGCGCCGAGGTGAAAGCGCGGGTGGATGCGATCTGGAAAGACCTCGGGCTTTAAAAAAAGCGTGACCTGTGACTGGTGACCTGTAGATTGGGCGCGGTGCGCCCGACCTGTCGCCGATCTTATTCATTCGGCGTTCCGTCGTGCTTGTTTTCGGGCTTTCAAGGCACGAGTTACCGGTCACGAGTCATGGGTCACGCCGTTCGGAAGATTATCAGCGCCACCTCGCCGGCGCGTCTCGATCATAGACCCACTTGATCAGCACGTCCTGCGCCGCCTGCGCTGCAGCGGCATTCGGATGATTCACCATGAAGACGACGACGTTGCGCCGGTTGCGCGCATCGAGCACGTAGCCGGCAATGGCGCGTACGCCTGTCAACGCGCCCGTCTTGATGTGCGCCCGCCCCGCGACCTCGGCGCTGCCCAATCGCTTGCGCATCGTTCCGTCGACGGCGACGAGCGGCAGCGAGGCCATGAGCTCGGGCATGACGGGACTGCCATAGGCGTCGAGCAGCAGGCGCGCCATCGTGCGGGCGCTGATGCGCTCGATGCGCGACAGCCCGGAGCCGTTTTCGAGCACGAGCTCGGGCGCGGCCAGCTCTTTCTGCGCAAGCCATGCCTTGAGGGCGTCGCGCGCCTTCTCCAGCGTCGCCGGGGCGCCGCCTGCCACGCCGCCGAGCGTGAGGAACAACTGCCGCGCCATCACGTTGTTGCTGTACTTGTTGATGTCGCGCACCACTTCCGAGAGCGAAGGCGACTTGCCGGTGACGATGAGCCGCGCGTTCGGGTCCACGGCTTCGTTGCGCACCGTGCCGGTGTACGTGCCGCCGAGCTCTTTCCACAGCGAGCCGAACAGCGCGTTCACATAAGCCGGATGCGCAAGCAGGCTGAAGCTGCGCGTGCGCTCGCCGCAATCCCGCGGATATGCGCCGCTCAGCATGAGCCGGGCCCCCGTGCCATTGCCCTGCGCATCGATCTTCAACCGGGAGAGCCAGTCCCCGCACGGTGCGTCGGTCAAAGTGATGTTGTTCACCACCTGCACCGCCGGCAGCGCAGGCTCGATCATGAGGCGCACCAGCTGCGCATCGGGATCGGGAATGAACAGGGCAGTGATCGCCTTGTAGTTGACGAGCAGCGCATCGGGCGGCGTGTTGTACGGCCGGGTCGGCTCGCCGTCGAACCGCGCGGGGTCGTAGTCGTCGCGGCCGAAATACGAGCGGTCGAGCACGAGGTCGCCATGGATCTCGCGCACGCCGCGCGCCCGCACGCTGCGCAGCAGCAGCCAGAAATTCTCGAGCGTGAGCTTGGGGTCGCCGTAGCCTTTGATGATCAGATTGCCGTCGAGCACATCCCGCTGCAGTGTCCCGCTCGCGTAGACCTCGGTGTTCCAGGTGTACGCCGGCCCCAGGAGATCGAGCGCGGCATAAGTCGTCACGAGCTTGATGGTCGAGGCGGGATTCAGCGGACGATCCGCTGCATAGGACACCATCGGGCGCTCGCCGTCGACCCCTTGAACGTAAACCGAGACCGCCGATTCCGGTATGCCCGCTCGGGCCAGGGCTTGAGCCACGGGAACGGGCAGGCTGGTTTGCGCGAGCACCGAGGCCTGCGCCGTGAGCACAACCACCAGTGTTGCGAGGAAGGGGACGACTTTGAGCATGCGTGTCGGAGACCGTTGAGACGCGCTAGCTTACAGCTCAACGGCCTCCCGCCGCGAGGGGACCGCGACACGCGTCCATTTGAGCCGGTCGCGTATCGCGTTCGCAAAAATATCCGCCGTCTCCGGCTCGCCGTGCACGACGTACGTCTGCGGCGCGTGTTTGAAATGCGTGAGCCACCCCAGCAGCGCCGCCTGGTCCGCATGCGCCGAGAGCCCGCCTATGGTGTAGATCTGCGCGCGCACCGGCACCGGCACGCCGAAGATGCGTACCTCCTTCGCGCCGTCCACCAGGCGGCGGCCGAGCGTGCCCGCCGCCTGAAACCCCGTGATGAGCACGGTGCATTCCTCGCGCGGGAGATTGTGCCGGAGATGATGCTTGATGCGGCCGGCCTCGCACATGCCGCTCGCCGAAATGATGA
>Ga0255338_1005923_pt1 | contig 10809 bp, 10 predicted proteins | sample MeOH1_35cm_T4_19_FD_203715 | JGI IMG/M metagenome (GOLD analysis project Ga0255338, IMG submission 203715) | Sandy soil microbial communities from University of British Columbia, Vancouver, Canada - MeOH1_35cm_T4_195 | ecosystem: Engineered > Artificial ecosystem > Sand microcosm > Unclassified ... | reverse complement strand
CAAGCAAGGTCCCGTTAACCGTCGCCGGCGCGGAAAAGCTGCGCGCCGAGCTGCAGGAGCTGAAGGCGGTGCAGCGCCCGGCGATCATCAACGCGATAGCCGAGGCGCGGGCGCACGGCGATCTCTCGGAAAACGCCGAGTATGCGGCGGCGAAGGAGCGCCAGAGCTTCGTCGAAGGGCGCATCGTCGAGCTCGAAGGCAAGCTGTCCAACGCGCAGATCATCAATCCGGCACTGCTCGAGGCGGACGGACGGTGCGTGTTCGGCGCCACCATGGACCTCGAAGACATGACGAACGGGGAAGTGGTGACGTATCAGATCGTCGGCGAGGACGAGGCCGACATCAAGCAGGGCAAGATCTCGGTGAGCTCGCCGATCGCACGCGCCCTGATCGGCAGGTCGTCGGGCGACGTGGCGGAAGTTCAGGCCCCCGGCGGCGTGCGCGAGTACGAGATCCTCGACGTCAAGTACATCTGAAGTCCCCGCCGAGCACGCGTCCGCACCTGCCGGACGGCGTCAGGAGGACATCTGGAAGCTGCGCTTGGTGCGTCTCGGCGGCTTGCGCCGGGGTCTTTTTTTCGGAGCGATGGCCTCGCCTTCGGGCCGCGGCCGGTACATGACCAGCGTCTTGCCGATCTGCTGGACCACCGCGGCGCCGAGCGCCTGCGCGATCTGCTCCGCCACACGGGGGCGGTCCGCCCGCTCCCCTTCGGCAACTTTCACCTTGATCAGCTCGTGGCTTTTCAGATGGACGTCGATTTCATTGATCACGGCGGGCGTGAGCCCGGCGTCGCCGATGATGACCACGGGCTGGAGATGGTGGGCCTGGCCGCGCAGGGCGCGCCGGCGTGCAGGGGTGAGTTCCATAGGGTCGCGAGTCTAAGGTATGGCACGCTCTAAGACCAGCAAAGCCTGGATGCACGAGCACGTGAACGATCCCTACGTGAAGCGGGCGAATGCGGAGGGCTATCGCTCGCGCGCGGCATATAAACTGCAGCAGCTGGCAGCGAGGGACAAGCTGCTCAAGCCGGGTATGCTGGTCGTCGACCTTGGCGCTGCGCCCGGCGGGTGGTCGCAGGTCGCCGCGGACGCCGTGAGGCCGACAGGACGTGTGATCGCGGTCGATCTACTGCCGGTGACCGGCTTGCATGGCGTGACGGTGATACAGGGCGACTTTCAGGAGCATGCGACGCTCGCCGCGGTCGAAGCTGCACTCGGAGGCGAGCGCGCGGATCTTGTGATTTCGGACATGGCCCCCAACATCTCCGGTATCGCTCTGGTGGATCAGGCCCGTGCAACTGCGCTTGCGGAGCTCGCGCTCGACTTTGCGCTGAAGCACTTGAAACCGCGGGGTAATCTCCTGGTCAAAGCGTTTCAGGGCGTGGGTTATGACGCTTACGTCAAGTCCCTGAGGGCTCATTTTCTAGAGGTCGCGACACGAAAGCCGGAAGCTTCGCGCAGCCGCTCCAACGAAGTGTATCTCCTTGGTAAAGGATTGCGTGCGTCGTGAGGGCGCGACCTCGCGACCGCGCTGCGGCGCACCCAAAATGAGTCTAGAATTGATCGGCATGGCCGTTTACGGCGTAAGGAGACTGCTTGAACAACTTGATTAAAAACGTGGCGATCTGGCTGGTGATTGCGCTCGTCCTGATGACGGTTTTCAACCAGTTCAGCACGCGCCAGAGCACCCAGAAGGCGATGGAGTATTCCCAGTTCATCGAAGAGGTGAAGCAGGGGCATATCGCCAAGGTGACGATCGAGGGCCGGGTGCTGAAGGGGGTGAAGAGCACCGGTGAGCGGTTCACCACGTATTCGCCCTCCGATCCGTGGCTCGTTTCGGATCTGCTCAAGAACGGCGTGATCATCGAGGCGAAGCCCGAGGAAGAGCCTTCGCTGCTCATGAACATCTTCGTCTCCTGGTTCCCGATGCTGTTGCTGATCGGCGTGTGGATATTCTTCATGCGCCAGATGCAGGGCGGAGGCCGCGGCGGCGCCTTCTCGTTCGGCAAGAGCCGGGCGCGCATGCTGGACGAGTCCAACAACACGGTCACTTTTGCCGATGTCGCGGGCTGCGAGGAAGCCAAGGAGGAGGTCGCCGAGCTCGTCGAATTTTTGCGCGATCCTTCCAAGTTCCAGAAGCTGGGCGGCCGCATCCCGCGTGGTGTGCTGATGGTCGGCAATCCCGGCACGGGTAAGACGCTACTCGCGCGGGCCATCGCCGGTGAAGCGAAAGTGCCGTTCTTCAGCATTTCCGGCTCGGATTTCGTCGAAATGTTCGTCGGCGTGGGCGCGGCCCGCGTGCGCGACATGTTCGAGCAGGCGAAGAAGCATTCGCCGTGCATCGTGTTCATCGACGAGATAGACGCCGTGGGCCGCCAGCGCGGCGCAGGCTTGGGCGGCGGCAACGACGAGCGCGAGCAGACGCTGAACCAGCTGCTGGTCGAGATGGACGGCTTCGAGGCGAACTCCGGCGTGATCGTGATCGCCGCGACCAACCGTCCGGACGTGTTGGATCCCGCTCTCCTGCGCCCGGGCCGCTTCGACCGCCAGGTGGTGGTGCCGCTGCCGGACATCCGCGGCCGCGAGCAGATTCTCCAGGTCCATATGCGCAAGGTGCCGATCGCACCCGACGTGAAGCCCGATATCCTCGCGCGCGGCACGCCCGGATTCTCCGGCGCCGACCTCGCGAACCTCGTCAACGAGGCGTCGCTCTTCGCAGCACGCGGCAACAAGCGGCTCGTGGACATGGACGACTTCGAGCGCGCGAAGGACAAGATCATCATGGGCGCCGAGCGGCGCTCCATCGTGATGCCCGAGAACGAGCGCAAGAACACCGCCTTTCACGAGTCCGGGCACGCCGTCGTCGCGCGGCTGCTGAGCCGCACCGACCCGGTGCACAAAGTCACCATCATCCCGCGCGGGCGTGCGCTCGGCGTGACGATGCAGCTGCCGGAGACGGACCGCTACAGCATGGACCGCGAGCAGATCCTGCAGAACATCTCCGTGCTCTTCGGCGGCCGCATCGCCGAGGAGATCTTCATGAGCCAGATGACCACGGGCGCGTCCAACGACTTCGAGCGCGCGACGGAAATGGCCCGCAACATGGTCATGCGCTGGGGAATGAGCGAGTCGCTCGGACCTATGGTGTACGGCGAGAACGAGGGCGAGGTCTTCCTGGGGCGCTCGATCACCACGCACAAGAACGTGTCCGAATCGACGATGCAGAAAGTCGATGCGGAAATCCGGCGCATCATCGATGCCCAGTACGGTCTGGCGCGCAGGCTGATCGAGGGGAACCGCGACAAGGTCGAGGCGATGGCGAAGGCGCTGCTCGAATGGGAGACCATAGACGCCGAGCAGATCAACGACATCATGGAAGGCCGTCCGCCGCGGCCGCCCAAGCCCGCGCAGCCGCCGGCGCAGCATCCGCCGCGCGACAGCACGCCCAGTGCGACGGCCACGACGACGCCGGCACAGGAAACGTAGCTTCGCCGTCCGGGACGTAAGAAGTGAGGGGTGAGGAGTAAAATCCCACCCCTTACTTTTTGTACCTTCGAATAATTGCCGTGAGCACGTCTCCCGCCTCCCGCGCCCCGCCTCGCAAGCTTCACTGCGGCCGCCACGCCCTCGATCTCACGCGGCCGCTCATCATGGGCGTGGTGAATGTGACGCCGGATTCGTTCTCCGATGGCGGCCGCTTCCCGGACGCGGCGCGCGCCGTGGCTCATGCGCGCGCGCTGATCGAAGAAGGTGCGGACATCCTCGACATCGGCGGGGAATCCACGCGGCCCGGCGCGTTGCCCGTGCCGTTGGAGGAAGAGCGCCGGCGGGTGTTGCCGGTGCTGGAGGCGCTTGCGGGTGGCGCCGTTCCCGTGTCGGTCGACACGCGCACGCCCTCGCTCATGCGTGAGGCGCTCGCCGCGGGCGCATCCATGATCAACGACATCAACGCGCTCATGGCGCCCGGCACGCTCGATGCCGTCGCAGGCTCCGACGCTGCGGTATGCCTCATGCATAAACAGGGCGAGCCGGAGCACATGCAGGACAACCCGCGCTATGACGACGTCGTGAGAGAGGTGCGGGAGTTCCTCCGGGACCGCGTTGCTGCCGCGCTGGCGGCAGGCATCGCGCGCGAGCGCATCGTCGTCGACCCCGGGTTCGGCTTCGGCAAGACGCTGGAGCACAATCTGACGCTGCTGCGCGGCCTCCGGCAATTCGAGGCGCTGCAAGTGCCGCTGCTTGCGGGCCTGTCGCGCAAAGGCATGCTCGGCCGCATCACCGGGCGCGAGGTGGGCGAGCGCGTCTACGCCAGCGTGGCCGCCGCGCTCATCGCCGTGCAGAACGGCGCGAGCATTGTGCGCGTGCACGATGTCGCCGCTACTCGCGACGCGCTCCAGATCTGGAACGCCGTGCGCGCTTCCGGGTAGACCGGACCCCCCCACACCGCTCGCTTCCCTCCATCGCCGGCTCTCGGGAGCCGGCACGCGCCGCGTCCGCCGCCGGTCGCCCGGTGCCCCTCATCCTGCTGCGCCGCCAGTCGGGCCGAAACCCGCACACCGCGCGGCCGTTTTTCCCATTCGCTTGATGTACATCAAACCCGGTGAAACATCGCGCCCTTAACGTATGCATGCGGGATGACCGATGCAATTTCGGGCAAGCGCGCGGCGGGGCGGCATCGGCGGGCGGAGCGTATCGATAACGGCGCGGCGGCATGCGCGCTTTCGGGCGGGAGACATGGAAACAATCCGGACAGATGTGGCCATAATCGGAGCGGGCGGTGCAGGGCTGCGGGCCGCGATCGCACTTGCCGAGTCGGATCCGCAGCTGCGCATAGCGCTCGTCTCCAAGGTGTATCCCATGCGCAGCCATACCTGCGCAGCCGAGGGCGGAGCGGCAGGCGTCATCAAGCCGGACGACAGCCTGGACCATCACTTCAACGACACGGTCGGCGGCGGGGACTGGCTGTGCGATCAGGACGCCGTCGAATATCTGGTGCAGGAAGCGCCCAGGGAGCTGATCCAGCTCGAGCATTGGGGCTGTCCATGGAGCCGCGAAGCGAACGGGTCGGTGGCGGTACGGCCGTTCGGCGGCATGAAAAAGCAGCGCACCTGGTTTGCAGCCGACAAGTCAGGGTTTCACATCCTGCATACGCTGTTCCAGACGTCGCTGCAATTTCCCTCGATCGAGCGCTTCGACGAGTATTACGCGACGGACCTGATCGTCGACGACGGACGCTGCCAGGGCTTCACGGCGATCGAAATGCGCAGCGGGCAAATGAAACGGTTCCACGCCGGCGCGGTCATCATCGCGGGTGGCGGCGCGGGCCGCATGTTTCCGTTCACCACCAACGGCGCGATCAAGACGGGCGATGGCATGGCGCTCGCCTATCGCGCCGGCGTGCCGTTGAAGGACATGGAGTTCGTCCAGTACCACCCGACCGGTCTGCCGAACACGGGCACGCTGCTGACCGAGGCCTGCCGCGGCGAAGGCGGCGTGCTGCTCAACAAGAACGGCCGCCGCTTCCTGCAGGACTACGGCATGGGTCCCGAGACGCCACTCGGCAAGCCGGTGTTGAAGACCATGGAGCTCGGCCCGCGCGACCGGGTGAGCCAGGCGTTCTGGCATGAGCAGAAAAAGGGCAACACGATCGCCACCCGGTGGGGAGACTGCATGCTGCTCGACATGCGGCACCTGGGCGAAAAGAAAATCAACGAGCGGCTTCCTCTCGTGCGCGACATGTCGACGAGCTACCTGGGCATCGATCCGGTCACCGACCCGGTGCCGGTGCGGCCGGTCGTGCATTACATGATGGGGGGAATCCACACCGACATCCGGGCCGCGACCCCGCTCGCGGGATTGTTCGCCGCGGGCGAGTGCGCCTGCGTCAGCATCAACGGGGCCAATCGGCTCGGGTCGAACTCGCTCACCGAGCTGCTGGTGTTCGGCCGGCGCGCAGGGTTAAGTGCCAGGGAGTACGTCCGGTCCGGCCCGCGCGCGGTCAACGAGGCCGCGCTCGTGGCGCAGGCGGCCGCCGCGCAGGCGCGCATACGTTCGCTGTTCGAAAAAACCGGGGGCAAGGAGTCTGTTGCCGGGGTGCGTAAGGAAATGATGACTACGATGGAGCAGAACGCGGGAATCTATCGCACGGCGGAAGGCCTGTCGGAGGCTTGCGTAAAGTTGAGCGAGCTGCGCCGTCGCTACGCGCAAGTCGAGCTGACCGACAAGACGAATGTCTACAACACCGATCTGCTGCAGGCGCTGGAGCTGGGGTCGATGCTCGATTGCGCCGAAGCGGTCGCGGCGAGCGCGGCTGCGCGCAAGGAGTCGCGTGGCGCTCATCAGCGCCTCGATTTCGTCGATCGCGACGACGTCAACTTTCTGCGCCATTCGCTGGCCTACTATCACGCGAAGGAGCCGCCGCGGATAGATTATCGCGACGTCGTCATCACCAAGTCGCAACCCGGCGTGCGCGATTACTCGGGAGACCACAAATGAGCCAGCGCGTGGTGGAGCTCGAAGTGCTGCGCTACAACCCGGAAACCGACAGCGAGCCGCATTTCCAGCGCTACTCGGTGAGCTGTGAAGACGAATGGGTCGTGCTCGATGCCCTGAACCGCGTCAAGGAAACGATCGATCCGACGCTCTCCTACCGCTGGTCGTGCCACATGGCGGTGTGCGGCAGTTGCGGCATGATGATCAACGGGGAGCCCAAGCTCGGGTGCAAGTCGTTCCTGCGCGATTACGAGGGCGTGATCCGCGTCGAGCCTCTTGCGCATTTCCCCATCGAGCGCGACCTCGTGACCGTGATCGACGACTTCATCGGCAAGCTGAAGCGCGTGAAGCCGTATCTGATCCCGAAGCACGAGAAGCCGCTCACCGAAGGCGAATACCTGCAGACGCCGGCGGAGCTGAAGAAGTTCAAGCAGTACACCATGTGCATCAACTGCATGCTGTGCTACGCGGCCTGCCCGGAATACGGCCTGATTCCGAAATTCATAGGCCCGGCGGCGATCTCGCTGGCTCACCGCTACAACCAGGACTCGCGCGACGGCGGCCGCGATGAGCGCCAGGAAGAGATCGCGACCACCGAAGGCGTTTGGGAGTGCTCGTTCACCGGCGCCTGTTCCGAGGTCTGTCCCGAGCACGTCGATCCCGCGAGCGCGCTGCAGCAGGTGAAGATCAAGAGCACGGTCGACTGGTACACGGAGCATCTGATGCCATGGGTGAAGAAATGAGCCGCAGACCCTACGTACGCGAGATCCCGAGGCATAGCTGGTTCTTCCGGCATCCGCGGTACATGCGCTACATGACGCGCGAGATCACCTGCATCTTCATCGGCGCCTACACCCTGTTGCTGCTGGTGGGGCTGCAGCGACTCTCGCAGGGCGAGGCGGCATACGAGTCGTTCCTGCAGGTGTTGCGCGAGCCCGCGATCATCGCGTTCCACGTCGCGGCGCTTGCTCTCGCCGTGTACCACACGGTGACCTGGTTCAACGTGACGCCCAAGGCGCTTCCCCTTCAGGTCGGGGAGGAGTTCGTGCCCAACGCAGTGATCGCCGGCGCGCACTACGTCGGCTGGGTGCTGCTGTCGGCGCTGGTGCTGGTCGGCGCAGGAGTGTTCTGATCATGTCCAAATCCAACAAGCCCATCGTCTGGGGAACGTTCGCCGCGGGCGGCACGGTGACTGCGTTCGTCATGCCGGTCCTGATGCTGTTGACGCTGCTCGCCGGGCTCGGCGCCGTGCCGCAAGGCCTGTCCTACGCGACCTTGCACGGCTATGCCAGCCACTGGCTCGGCAAGCTCGTGATTTTCGCGATCCTGTTCCTGTCGCTGTGGAGCTCCGCGCACCGCCTGCGGATCACGTTCTACGACTTCGGCGTGCGCGCGGACACTCTGGTTGCGACGATCGTTTACCTGGCGGCTGCGGCGGGCACCGTGGCGAGCGTCATTTTTCTCGTCCGCATCTAGGGCTGGACGATGCGGCGGACTTGAAACATACTTTTTTGGCCGTACCGGCTAACTAGCGGGCGTCCCGGCGCCCGACCAACCAAAAAGGGAGACAACCTTGAGCCCACCCCCACTTGTCGCAGTGCGCGAACAGGTTCGTGAAGAACACTTCAGCGACGTCTGGTCGCGGGAGTTGAACAAGGTCTTTGCCGATGTCGCGCCGTACTACGACCGCGCAAACAATGTGGCGAGCCTCGGACTCTGGAACACGTTCCTGAACAAGTTCATGTCCATGGTGGACGTGAAGCCGAACCAGCATACGCTCGACGTCTGCGCGGGCACCAACGCGGTCGGCATAGCGCTGCTGCGGCGCGAGCCGACGCTCAAGGTGACGGCCATGGACCGCAGCGCGGCCATGCAGGAAGTCGGCCGGCAGCGCGCCGAGGCGCGCGGCCTGCGAATCAAGAGCGTGATCGGCGACGTGCACGAGCTGCCGTTCCCCGACAATTCCTTCGATGTCGTGACGCTGCAATACGCCTCGCGTCATTTGCGGGTGAAGCGGGTGTTCGAGGAGATACGCCGCGTGTTGAAGCCGGGCGGCACGTTTTATCACTGCGACATGCTGCGGCCGGGCAATCCGATCGTGGAGAAGCTGTATTACGTGTACCTGCGTGCCTGCCTGGCCACCACCGGCTTCCTGTTCCGCAGCGGTCCGGCGGCGCTCAACTGCAAGAACTATTTCATCAATGCGCTGCAGATGTTCTACTCCGCCGGGGAGCTTTCCGACCTGCTGCGCGAGCTTGGGTTTCGCGACGTCGCCGCCAAGAGCGTCTTCTGCGGCATGATCGGCGTTCACCGCGCCACCAAGCCATAGCGCAAGAGCCGCTGCCGCGCACGCCGGCGCGGCAGCGGCTCACCGCCGGGACATGGATCGCGTTGCGGCGCTCGCCGCCCTCGATCGCAAGATACTCCTCACCTACAGCGCACGCACGTCGCGTGCGCTGGCCGAAGCGCTGCCGCTGCGCATCGCCGTCCCGCATATCGAGGCGGTGCTCGCTTTCAACGTCGGCAAAGAGATCGAGAAGGATGCTCTGGTCATCCGTGAAGCGGCCGGTGCCGTAGCTGCCGGCGCCGGTGTGACGCCGGACACCCTGCGCCGCCTGCTGGAAAGCACCCGCGAGATCGATCGGGCTTTTCTGCACCGGGTAGGTCGGTTGCCGGTGGGCATCGTCATACCGTACGACGACATCGAACCGGTGAGATTGCGGCGCATCGAGCGGCTATACACGGCTGTGCAGCGTGTCCTGGCGGCTTGGGCACCGGACAGCCGGGTGCGCGACGCCATGCGGATGTCGTACACGCAGGCCGAATTCGAGGCCTGGCTGTGCGACTGGCTGCGGCTCTACGCGGTCGAAACGCAGCTCTTGAGCCGCGCGGTGAGGCTGCCCGCGCTCGTCGTGCCTTTGCGCGAGCGGATAGCGCAGGGACTTTTCCGGATCATGCAGGATACCGGCGCGCAACTCGCCCATGCCGCGGCGCGCATGGTGTACCGGCACTAAAGGCGCAGGAGGGCGAAAACGCGGCGGCGCGGCTCGGGATGCAGTTAAAATACGGGCACTTTCATCTCCTCACGGCGCAGCGGCATGGCTAGAAAACACTTCGGCACCGACGGTGTGCGCGGCAAGGTAGGCGAGGCGCCGATCACGCCGGATTTCGTCATGCGTCTCGGCTACGCCGCGGGAAAGGTGCTTGCCGCCGACGAGATGCCGGGCGCGCGCCCTTCCGTGCTCATCGGCAAGGACACGCGCGTGTCGGGCTACATGCTCGAGGCCGCGCTGGAAGCGGGATTGTCCGCCGCTGGCGTCGACGTGCTGCTGGTCGGCCCGATGCCGACGCCGGCCGTCGCCTACCTCACGCGCGCGCTGCGGCTCGCTGCGGGCATAGTCATCAGCGCCTCCCACAACCCGTACGACGACAACGGCATCAAGTTCTTCTCGCGTTACGGCACCAAGCTGCCGGACGAAACGGAGCTCGCCATCGAGCATGAGCTCGACGAGCCTCTCCGGTGCACGAGCTCCGCGCACATCGGCAAGGCGCACCGCATCGACGACGCGGCGGGCCGCTACATCGAATTCTGCAAGAGCACTTTCCCGACGCGCCTCGACTTGCGCGGCATGCGGGTGGTCGTCGATTGCGCGCACGGGGCGGCCTACCATATCGCGCCCCACGTCTTCCACGAGCTGGGCGCGGACGTCGTGCCGCTGGGCGTGGAGCCCAACGGCTTCAACATCAACGAAGGTGTCGGCGCCACGCATCCTGCAACGTTGAGCGCGGCAGTCAAGGAACACAAGGCCCAAGTCGGCGTGGCGCTCGACGGCGACGGCGACCGGCTGATCATGGCCGATGCCGAAGGCCGTCTCTACGACGGGGACCAGCTGCTGTACGTCATCGCGAGCCACGACCGCAATCGCAAGCGCAACCGCTACACCGGGGGTGTCGTCGGCACACTCATGAGCAATCTCGGTCTGGAGCATGCGCTCGGCAAGCTCGACATTCCGTTCGCACGGGCCGCGGTCGGCGATCGCTATGTGCTCGAGACGATGACCGAGCGGGGCTGGCAGCTCGGCGGCGAGAATTCGGGCCACATCGTCTGCCTGGACAAGCACACCACCGGGGACGGGATCATCTCCGCATTGCAGGTGCTGCGTGCCCTCGCCGAGCAGAAAGCGGGCCTTGCCGACGCGGCGGCTGACGTGACGTTGTATCCGCAGGTGTTGATCAATGTCCGCGTGCAGCAGCGCTTCGATCCGCAGCAGCACGATGCGGTGTGCCGTGTCGTCGTCGAAGCCGAGCAGGATCTTGC
>Ga0255338_1005922_pt1 | contig 10810 bp, 10 predicted proteins | sample MeOH1_35cm_T4_19_FD_203715 | JGI IMG/M metagenome (GOLD analysis project Ga0255338, IMG submission 203715) | Sandy soil microbial communities from University of British Columbia, Vancouver, Canada - MeOH1_35cm_T4_195 | ecosystem: Engineered > Artificial ecosystem > Sand microcosm > Unclassified ... | reverse complement strand
CCTGGGCGATCGCCGTCGCCCACGCCGGCCAGCTCTTCCGCAACGTCACCGGCGTCGACGATCCTTACGTCGGCGGCAACCACTACGTCGCGACCGGCATCCAGGAATCGAGCCTCGGCGCCGACCCCGCCTCGGTCCGCTTCACCTACCGCTTCCCGGCCGCCTATCCCATCACCTACCACGAGGCGGCGGTCGCAAACGGCTTCATGCAGGTCGTGGCGTCCTCGGCCTTCGTCGAGCTGCAGCGGATGTTCCCGGCGCGGTTCGAAAGCCGCACGCACGCCGAGCTCATCCCCGGCGCCCGCTTCGAGACGAGCGTGCTGACGGTCGCCTACTACAACATCTTCGCCTGGCAGTTCTTCGTCGGCACCGGTTGGAAGCCGGCCGCCTTCCTCGACGGCGCGAAGGACCCGCAGGCGCTCGAGCGGCTCTTCGCCTACGGCTACAACCGCGGCGTCTGGAACGACGTGGTCGCCGGCATCTTCACCACCTCGCGCCGTGCCTGCATGCGCGCCACATCGATGGCCGACGAGGCGGGGAAGTGCTTCCCCGACGACGGCGGCGAGGGCGCGACCTACGTGCGCAACGTCCCCCGTTACGGCCGCGACCTCGTCGCCGCCGGCCGCCGCGTCGCGACCCGCTATCCGGGGAGCTACGACACGTCGATCCGCCAGGCCGACGTCGACCTCTACCTGACGAAGATCGCTCCGCTCTACGCGTCCGGCGAGATCCGCCGCGCCCGCAAGGCCGCGCGTGCCGCCTTCGCGAAGGCGGCGGACGGGCGCACGTCGATCTCCTTCCGCGGCGAGTTCGGCCCGGTGCTCGACGCGATCCTCCTCGCCCTGCCCGCCGACAGCGCCACCGACACGCTCTGCGCCGTCTACGGCAAGTGCGCGGTGGAGTAGGCGGGAACCGCCGCGCCTCCGCCCGCATTTCCCCCCCGACGCCGTCCCGGCCGAACCGGCGGCCGGCGACAAGGGGGGAGCGTCATGATGGAGCGGGTCTCGCGCCTCGCCTTCGCCATTGCCGCCGGCGTCCTGATGGCGCTCGCGGTCGGGCTTCTCGTCTACGCCCTGTCGCTCGTCGGCGCGGCCCTCCTCGGCGGCGACGCGATCGGCCGGGCCCTCCTCGACGGCGTCGGCTACCTCGTCATCGCCATCGCCGTGTTCGAGGTCGGCAAGTTCCTGATCGAGGAGGAGGTGATCCGGGCACGCCAGATGCGCCACCCGGCCGAGGCGCGGCGCAGCCTGACGAAGTTCCTCTCGGCGATCGCCATCGCCGTTTTCCTCGAGGCGCTCGTCGCCGTCTTCGAGGCTGGCAAGAGCGACATCCGGCTGATGCTCTACCCGACGCTGCTGCTCCTCGCCGGCGTCGCGCTGGTGCTCGGGCTCGCCGTCTTCCAGCGCCTCTCCGCCGAGGTCGAGCGCACCGTCGGCGAGCGCGACCGGCGCGACGAGGCGAAGGAGAAGGAGAAGGAGAAGGAGAAGGAGAAGGCGGAGGACGGGCGGTCCTCCGGCAAGCGAAAGGCGGGCGTCGCGACGGAGGGCGCCTGACGCCGCCAGTGGCGCCGAGCGGCCGCGATCGCCCCCGCGGCCGCCTACTCCGCCGCCGCCCGCGTCTCCGGCTCGACGGGCGCCTTGGGGTCGCCCGGCGCGGTGCGCCAGCCGGTCGAGGGGAAGCGGACGACGCGGTTGCCGCGGAAATCGGCCTCGACCGCGACGAGGCCGCGATCCTCGATGAAGCTCAGCACCCGGCGGCCGCGCGCCGGCGAATGGCTGCCGTAGGCACGGGCGAGCGTCGCGTCCGACGGCGACGGCGCGGCGGCGATGGCCGCGCGGGCAATCAAGAGGAAGACGCCCTGCATGTCGGCCGGCAGCTCGCCGGCCATTGCGGCGGCTTCGCTCCACGCCTCGCCCTGCCCTCCCGCCGCCCCCTCCGGCGCGTCGATGCCGGCGCGGGCGACAGCGAGGCGGCGGGTGAACTCGGCGAGATCGGGCAGCCGCGAGCCGGCGCGGCGGATGCGGCAGTGAACCAGAAAATCCTGGTAGAGCTGCTGGGCCGGGCGGAAGCGCGCGTCGGCGTCGGCGAGGAGCTCCGAGAGGATCGCCTCGAACACCGCCTCGCGCTCGGCGGCGAACGCGGCCTCGGCCTCGGGATCGGGCGGCGGCGCCTCGACGGGCCGGGCGGCCGCGAGCGTCGTCAGGATGTCCGCCGTCGGCTTCGGCGGCGGCGCCGGCCGCGGCGTCAGCTCGTCGGCGGTCGGCCCGGCGAAGATCAGCTCGTTCAGATCCTCGGCCGGCATGTCCGGCAGCGGCGTCAGCGTCGGCCGGCCGTTGCGGCCGGCGGTCTCGGTCGTCCCGACCCGCACCGCGAGCGGCCGGCGCGACACGGCCGGGCCGAGCGAAACGAACTGCCCTGGGTCGAGGTCGCGAAAGCTCTCGGCCTGACGGCGTTCCATGCCGAGGAGGTCGGCGGCGCGCGCCATGTCGATGTCGAGGAAGGTGCGGCCCATCAGGAAGTTGGAGGCTTCCGCCGCGACGTTCTTGGCGAGCTTGGCGAGGCGCTGGGTGGCGATGACGCCGGCGAGGCCGCGCTTGCGGCCGCGGCACATCAGGTTGGTCATGGCGCCGAGGGAAGCGCGGCGCGCCTCTTCGGAGAACTCGCCGGCGACGACCGGCGCGAACAGCTGCGCCTCGTCGACGACGACCAGCATGGGGAACCAGTGGGCCCGGTCGGCGTCGAACAGGCCGGACAGGAAGGCGCCGGCGCAGCGCATCTGCGCGTCGACGTCGAGGCCCTCGAGGTTGAAGACGACCGAGGCGCGGTGGCGGCGGATGCGGGCGGCGATGCGCTCGATGTCGCCCGGCGTGCGCTCGGCGTCGACGACGACGTGGCCGAAGCGCTCGGCGAGGCCGATGAAATCGCCCTCCGGGTCGATCACCGCCTGCTGCACGTGCGGGGCGCTCTGCTCGAGCAGCCGGCGCAAGAGGTGCGACTTGCCCGAGCCGGAGTTGCCCTGGACGAGCAGGCGCGTCGACAAGAGCTCCTCGAGGTCGAGCCGGACGGGCTTGCCGGCATTGGTGGTGCCCAGATCGATCGCGACGGTCATCCGATCCCGCATGCCGATATGCCGGCGCCCGCGCGGGGCGGCCCGCCGGAGGTCTAGCACGGCGCGACCCCGGCGCGCCCCGCCTCAGGGAAACGTCCACAGTTTCCGCGTTTTGGCGGGCGTGCCGAAGCCGTCCTCGCGCCCGGCCGACGGCACGGCGGGCGAATCGCCCGCCCACCGCTCACCCCGGGGCGTAGTCGAGGAAGCCGACGACCTCGGCGAGGCGGCCGTCGGGGGCGAGCGTCGCGAAGTCGGTGCCGCCGGCGAGCGGCTCCTCGCCGGCTGCGGCTAGGTCCCAGGCGAAGCGCAGATGGCCGCCGTGCCCGTCCGCGGCGCCGCGCCGGCGGAAGCGGTAGCCCGGGAAGCGCGCCTGAACGGCGCCGATCAGCGCGTCGATGCCGGCGTGGCCGTCGCCGGCGCCCATCGGGTCGCGATAGCGGGCCGCGTCGGCGAAGGCGGCGGCGACGAGGCCGCGGCGTCGGCCGGCGTCGGTCTCGTTCCAGGCGGCGATGTAGCGGTCGACGACGGCATCGAGGTCGACGGCGGGCGCTCGGGCGGCGCCGGTGGGAATAGCGGCGGACATCGGCATCTCCTCGGGTTCCGGTCGGCGGTCCCCGGAGGATCGGGGCGCCGCGACGCTGCCGACGATGCCGGGCGGAAGACCGGGGGGCGATTACCCGCGCGGTCATGGGCGCGCCGCATCCGTCGGGCTAGCCTGTGCTCATGACAGCGCCCATCACCTCCCGCCCCGCCGCGTTGCCGGATGCCGTCGGCGAGCACATCCGGCTGTGGCGCCAGCGTCGCCGGCTGAGCCAGCTGGCGCTCGCCGGCGAGGCGGAGATCTCGACGCGGCACCTCAGCTTCCTGGAGACCGGGCGGGCGCGGCCGAGCCGCGCCATGGTGCTGCGCCTCGCCGAGCGCCTCGACGTGCCGCTGCGCGAGCGCAACGTCATGCTGGTCTGCGCCGGCTTCGCGCCGTCCTTTCCCGAGCGGCGGCTCGACGACCCGGCGCTCGCCGCCGCGCGGGCGACGATCGAGCAGCTGCTCGCCGCCCACGCCCCGTTCCCGGCGTTGGCTGTGGACCGCCACTGGACCCTCGTCGCGGCGAACGCGGCGGTCTCGACGCTCATCGCCGGCAGCGACCCGGCGCTGCTGGCGCCGCCGGTCAACGTGCTGCGCCTCAGCCTGCACCCGGCCGGGCTTGCGCCGCGCATCGAGAATCTCCCCGAGTGGCGCGCCCACCTCCTCGAGCGGCTGCGCCGCCAGGTCGAGCTCACCGCCGACCCCGTGCTCGTCGCCCTCCTCGCCGAGCTCGCCGCCCTGCCCGCGCCGCGCCGGTCCGGGCGTGACGCCGTGCCCGGCCCGGCGATGCACGGTCGGGCCGACCCGTCCGCCATCGCCGTGCCGCTCAAGCTCAGGGCCGGCGGCGCCGTCCTCAGCTTCCTGTCGACGACGACGGTGTTCGGCACGCCGGTCGACGTGACGCTGGCGGAGCTGGCGCTGGAGACATTCTTTCCCGCCGACGAGGTGACCGCCACGGCGTTGGCGCGGGCGGTGGCGTGATGGTCAGGAGGGAGCCTGCGCAAGCCGCGGCGCGACCGCCGACGGCGGCCGTCACCGCGGCCGATCGAGCCGGACCGGAGCCTGTTCCGAGCGCACCGCCCCGAACGCCGCGATCCGGTTCGATCTCATAGCGGCTCGAGCGGTCTCCACTCGCCCGGATGTCTCCATCCGGGCGCTGGCCGCCCCGGCTTCGATCAGCCGTGCCGGGTGCCGCGCTTGCCGTTCGAGGAATCGTCGTCGCTGTCGTCCGACGAGTCGTCGTTGCTGTCGTCGTCCGACGAGCCGCCGCCGTGATCGTCATTGGCGTCGTCATCGACGTCGTCGCCATGGTCATCGCCGACGTCGTCGTTGCTGTCGTCGTCGCCGTCGTCCGAAGGACCGTCGGCGCTGTCGTTGCCATGGCGCCCACGGTGCCCGCGGCCATCGCCGCCGCGGTCGTGCTTGCCGTGGCCGCGGTCGGCGACGACCATCAGCGCCTCGCCGCCGCCGTCCGCCGGCGCGACGATCGCCGCCGCATCGGCCTCCGCCGTTTGAATGCGGGCCTCGACGGTCGTCGCCGCCGAGCCGAGAAGAGCCGCAGCTGCGGCCATCGCAAGGATTTCGGCCTTCATCGCTTCCTCCATGAGTGCAGCCGACCGTGCGGCCGACCGTGCTCGTCCTACCGCATGGCCCACGGCGGCAGCCTGACGGCGTCCGTCAGGTTGCCGTCAGGTTGGCGATGGTAGGATTACGTGCGTGCCCTGCGCCCGGCGCCACGCCGTCAATTTCCGACGCTGCGGCCGAAGCCGCGGCTGAGGAAGCGCGAGCCGGCGAGGCCGAAGCGCCACGGCAGGTCGACGGCGCGGCTGATGCCGATGCGCGGGCCGGCGACGGTCGGCGGCGGCGTCGCGGCGGCCTCGATGCGGAAGGGGGGCGCGTCGAGGGCGAGGCCGTCGTGAGCGCGGGTCACGGCGAGCGCCTGGCACAGCCGGCCCGGACCGGCGGCGAGCAGGCGCAAGTCGGCGAGGCCGCGGCGCTCGGCCATCGCCGCGAGGCCGTCGGTCGGCTCCAACGCGCGGATCAGCGCCGCCGCGCCGTGGCCGGCGGGGCCGCAGACGAAGTTGAGGCACCAGTGGATGCCGTAGGAGCGGTAGACGTAGGCATGGCCCGGCGGGCCGAACATCGCCGCGTTGCGCGCCGTCTCGCCGTTGATGCTGTGCGAGGCGGGGTCGTCGCGGTCGTAGGCCTCGGTCTCGACGATGACGCCGCCGACGCCGCCGACGAGGAGGCGGCAGCCGACGAGGTCGCGAGCGACCGTGGCGACCGGCCGGTCGAAGAAGCCCGCCGAAAGGACGGCGAGCGAGGCTGCTCGGCTGTCGTCGGCCATCGTCCCGCCCCATGCGCCGCCCGTGAACCCGACGCCCGCGGTGGCGTTTCTCTGCATCGGACGGCGCGCCGGCGACATCCGATCGTCGGATGCCCCTGACATTCCGCCCGGCGCGCACCTATATGCGGGACGGTTCCATGATGCGAGGCTTGTCGACCCAGATGATGCGTTTCCTGTTCCGCAGCCGCCCGCTGGTGCTGGCCCTGCTCCTCGCCGTCTGCGGCGCGCTCGTCGTCGCCGATTCCGCCGAGGCGCGGCGCGCCGGTTCCTTCGGCTCGTTCGGCAGCCGCGGCGCGCGCACCTATCAGGCGCCGGCGCCGACCCCTTCGGCGCCCGGCGCTGCCCAGCCGATCCAGCGCTCGATGACGCCGCGGCCGGCCCAGACGCCCGCCGCGGGCGCCGCCGCGGCGGCCCAGCAAGCGCGCCGGCCGGGCCTGTTCGGCGGCGGCTTCCTCGGCTCGATGCTCGGCGGCCTCGCCCTCGGCGGCCTGATCGGCATGCTGTTCGGCGGCGGCTTCGGCGCGCTGGGCGGCTTCGGCGGCATGCTCGGCGGGCTCCTGCAGATCGCCCTCATCGCCGGCGGCGTGATGCTGCTGATGCGCTTCCTGAAGGGCCGGCAGCAGCAGGCGCCGGCCTATGCCGGCGCCGGCGATCGCTCCGCCTACGGCTACCGGGACGCGCAGCCGACCGGCACCCGGCCGAGCGGCATCCCGTCCATCGGCGGCGGCCTGTTCGGCGGCGGCTCGGCCTCGCCCTCGGCCGACCCCCACGCGAACGCCCGCGGCGCCGACGGCCGCTGGCCGGGCGACGAGCTCGGCCTCGGCGACGACGACCTCGCCGCCTTCGAGCGGCTGCTGGTTGAGATCCAGCAGGGCTACGGCGCCGAGGACTTCGCCGCGCTGCGCGCCCGCACCACCCCGGAGGTGATGGGCTACCTCGCCGAGGAGCTCGGCGAGAACGCTACCAAGGGCGTCAAGAACGAGGTCTCCGACGTCCGCCTCGTCGAGGGCGACGTCGCCGAGGCGTGGCGCGAGGCCGACGCCGAGTACGCCACCGTGTCGCTGCACTACGAGAGCCGCGACGTTACCCGCGACCGGGCCACCGGCCGCATCGTCGACGGCTCCGAGGAGCCGACCGAGACGCACGAGGTGTGGACCTTCGTCCGCCGCGGCGGCGAGGACTGGAAGCTCGCCGCCATCCAGGCGGCCTGACCCTCACCGGGATCCTCTGCGGATACGGTGCCGCGGCGGCGAGATCCGGCGCGGCATCGGCGTGCCTCCGCAGCCGTGCATCGCCGGCACATGCGTTGCATGATGCCGGGGATCGCAGCCGGAGGATCATCGGGATGGGTCGGCCCGCCGCCGAAGCGTCCGTCGAGGCCGCGCCGTTCGTCATCGAGCGGCCGCGGCTTCACGACTACGCCGCCGTCGCCCACGCCGGCCTGAAGGTCGAGACCTACGGCAGCGAGGCCGGGTGCATGCTGTCGCACGGCGGAATGCACCGCATCTCGATCAACCGTACCGGCCACCGCCGCTATGCCTTCCGGCTCGGCGAGGCGGGCCGCACCCACAGCGTCGCGCGGCCGCCCTTCACCCTCGGCTTCCAGCCGGCGCACCTGCCGCTCTTTGTCGACGGCGACGCGGCCGACTACATCTCCATCTTCCAGGACCCGGAGATCTACCGGCGCGCAGCGCCGGAGGGTTTCCACCCCGAGGAGCTCGACGAGCGCGCCCTGCTCGTCGCCGCCGACCCGGTGACGGTGCACCTGGCGCTCGCCCTCGCCGAGACGGCCCGGGCGCCGGCCGACCCCCTCCTCGCCGAGCAGCTCGGTCTCGCCTTCGCCGTGTCGGTGATGCGGCTGATGGTTGGCGGCGTGCGGCGGTCCGCCGGTGCCGGCGCGGCGCCGCGGTGGCTCGCCCGCGTCCTCGACCATGTCGAGGCACGCCTCGAGGACGGGGCGCTGACGCTCGCCGACCTCGCCGCCGTCGCCGGCCTCAGCCCCTACCACTTCGCCCGCGCCTTCAAGGCGGCGACCGGCACGGCACCGCACCGCTATATCGTCGAGCGCCGGGTCGCCCGCGCCATCGCGCTGATGGCGAGCCGCGACCTCAGCCTCGCCGAGATCGCCTATGCCGCCGGCTTCGCCAGCCAGGCGCATTTCTCGACGCTGTTCCGCCGCGTCACCGGTCGGACACCGGGAGAGCACCGCCGGACGATGTGAGGGGTGCGTGGCGAGACGCGGCGGCGCAGGGCTCGCCCGTAGTGGCCCAGCAGCCGAGCCGACTTGCCCGCCGGCGAGCGCCGGGACCATCGTCGCGCCGTCGCAGCAGGACGAAGGTCGCGAGACCGCCAGCTCCGCAAGATTGGACAAATCCGAGGGCAGCAATCCGAAATCCTCGCACCGGGCGCCGCGCTAGGCTCGTCCTCGAAGCCGTGCCCGGAGCGCCCATGTCGTTCGCCCAGACCCACCCGATCACCGACATCTGCTTCCTGGTCGAGGACGTCGAGCGGGCGATCGCCTTCTATGTCGGCAAGCTCGGCTTCCGCCTGCGCCGGCGCGCCCCCGGCTTCGCCGACTTCGCCGGCGCCGGCGTCACGCTGGCGCTGTGGGAGATCGGCCACATCTCGGAGAACACCGGGATTTCCGGGCGCCGTGCCCCGCCCCGGACGCACAAGGCGTGCGCCGCCGTCGAGCTCGCCAGCCCGGCGCTGGTCGACGCGCTCCACGGCCAGCTCGCCGCCGCCGGGATCGCGTTCGAGGGCCCGCCGGCCGACTATTCCTGGAATGCCCGCTGCTGCTACTTCGCCGATCCCGACGACAACCTGTGGGAGCTGTACGCCTGGCTCGACGGCGGCCCCGTCGGCGACCTCGGGACGGCGTGACCATCGCGACGACGCGGCCGGCCGCCGGCCGGCAACCGACGGCGGCCCAACAAGGAGGGGTTCGACGATGACCACCACGACGGAACGCGGCCTCGACCGCCGCGCCTTCCTTGCGGCCGGCGCCTACACCGCCGCCGCCTTCGGCGCCGGCATCACCCTATTCCTGCCGAAGGACGGCCGGGCGGCGGCGAAGATCCTCGTCCAATACGACTGGCTGATCTCGAACGGCCAGATCGGCGACGTGGTGGCGCTGAAGAAGGGGTACTTCGAAGCCGAGGGCCTGGAGGTCGAGCTCTCCCCCGGCGGCCCGAACTCGGCGACGGTGCCGCCGGTGGTCACCGGCCAGGCGGCGCTCGGCCAATTCTCGGATTCGGCGCAACTCCTCCTCGCCCGCTCCGCCGGCGTGCCGGTGAAGATCATCGCCTGCGGCTTCCGCATGGCCCCCTTCGCCTTCTACTCGCTGCCGAAGGCGCCGATCCGCTCGGTCAAGGACATGGTCGGCAAGCGCATCGGCATCCAGCCGACCGCCCGCTTCGTCCTCGACGCCATCCTTGCCAAGAACAAGATCGACCCGTCTGAGATGACGATCACCAACATCGGCTTCGACATGACGCCGCTCGTCGCCGGCGAGGTCGACAGCGTCACCGGCTGGATCACCAACACCCAGGCGCTCGAGGTGATCGGCCCCGACCGCATCGACCTGATGATGGCCGATACCGGGCTGCCGTCCTATGCCAACGTCTATTTCGCCACCGACGAGGCGATCGCCGGCAATGCCGACGTGCTGGCGAAGTTCATCGGCGCCGTCGCCAAGGGCTGGGGCTTCACCCACGAGAACCCGAAGGAGGCGGTCGACATCGCGGTGGCCGCCTATCCGCAGCTCGACCTCGCGGTCGAGCAGGCGACGATCGGCCGGGTGCTGTCGCTGTCGTTCGACGCGACCACCGCCAAGGACGGTTGGGGCGCCTTCGCTCCGGCGGCGATCCAGGAGCAGCTCGACCTGTACGGCGCCATCGGGCAGTTCAAGAGCGGCACGCCGGCGCTCGCCGACTGCATCAGCGAGGAGATCCTGCGGATGACCGCCACCGATCGGCCGAAGTTCGGCTGACGGCCGACGGGGAGCGATCGCAGCGAGAGGGGAGAGCCTTTGCCGCCGCCGCCGCCGCCAGCCTCTGCCCTGCCCGCCCAGGCACCGCCGGCGATCGAGGCGCGCCGCCTCGCCATCGGCTATCCGCTCGCTGGCGGCGCGGCGCTGCCGGTGCTCGCCAACGTCGACCTCACGGTGGCCGAAGGCGAGTTCCTCACCATCCTCGGCCCGTCCGGCTGCGGGAAGTCGACGCTGCTGCGCGTCGTCGCCGACCTCCTTGCGCCTCTCGCCGGCACCGTCACCGTGCTCGGCGGGCCGCCCGCGGCGGCGCGGCTGCGACGCACGGTCGGCTTCGTCTTCCAGGACGCGACGCTGCTGCCGTGGCGGACGGTGCGCGACAACGTGGCGCTGCCGCTGCAGGTTGGGCGTGTCCGGGTCGGGCGCGCCGGGGGCGGGCAAGGAGCGGCGGCGAAGGCGGCGGTCGACGAGCTCCTCGCGCTCGTCGGCCTCTCCGCCTATGCGGGGCGCTATCCGCACCAGCTCTCCGGCGGCCAGCGCCAGCGCGTCGCCATCGCCCGCGCCCTCCTCGGCAATCCCCGGGTGCTGCTGATGGACGAGCCGTTCGGCGCCCTCGACGAGATCACCCGCGACCGCCTCAACGACGAGCTCCTGGCGATCTGGCGGCGCACCGGGGCGACGATCCTGTTCGTCACCCACTCGATCCTCGAGGCGGTCTATCTCGGCGAGCGGGTGATGGTGCTCGCCGCCCACCCCGGCCGGGTGCGCGAGATCGTCGACCTGC
>Ga0255338_1005921_pt1 | contig 10810 bp, 9 predicted proteins | sample MeOH1_35cm_T4_19_FD_203715 | JGI IMG/M metagenome (GOLD analysis project Ga0255338, IMG submission 203715) | Sandy soil microbial communities from University of British Columbia, Vancouver, Canada - MeOH1_35cm_T4_195 | ecosystem: Engineered > Artificial ecosystem > Sand microcosm > Unclassified ... | reverse complement strand
CACAGCTTGTAGACGACCTCCATGTACTCCTCGGCGATCGCATAGCGGTCGTCGTGGGCCGTCTGGCGGTCGCGGCCGGCGCCGCGCGCCGCGCTGTCGAGGTAGCCGGTGACGATGTTCCAGCCGACGCGGCCTTCGGTGAGGTGGTCGAGCGTCGACATGCGCCGAGCGAATGTGTAGGGCGGCTCGAAGGACAGGTTGGCGGTGACGCCGAAGCCGAGGTGCTGCGTCGCCCGCGCCATGGCGGGGACGACGAGCATCGGGTCGTTGACCGGGACCTGCGTCGCGCGGGCGAGCGCCGCGGCGGCATCCCCGCCGAAGACGTCGTAGACGCCGAGCACGTCGGCGAGGAAGACGCCGTCGAACAGCCCGCGCTCGAGGATCTGGGCGAGCTCGACCCAGTAGTCGAGGCGATTGTAGTCGCGTGAGCGGTCGCGCGGGTGCCGCCAGAGCCCGGGCGACTGGTGGGCAACGCAGTTCATCTCGAACGCGTTGAAGCGGATTTCCTTTGCCATGGGGTCTCTCGCGCTCAGATGGCGCCGTGGCGCGGCGGCTTGACGCCGTTCAGCCAGTAGTCGCCGATCGCCCGGTACTTCCAGCGGACCGGGTCGTGGACGGTGTGGGTGCGGGCGTTGCGCCAGTAGCGGTCGAAGCCGTTCTCGGCGAGGGTGGCGCGGGAGCCGGCGAGCTCGATGAGCTTGGAGGCGACGTGGAGCGAGGTCTCGGTCGAGGCGGCCTTGGCCTCGGCCACCGCGATCGAGGCGGCGGCGACGCTCTCCGCCGTCGGCGCCGCGATCGCCGCGTCGACGTGCCGGCCGGCCCGCTCGAGGAGGGCGTCGGCGGCGTCGACGCGGATCTGCATCTCGCCGATCTGGGCGACGGTGTAGGGATCCTCGCTCGCGCTCTCCGCGCCCGAGTCCTTCCACGGCCGGGCGCGGGTGCGGACGTAGCCGATCGCCTCGGCGAGGGCGGCGCGGGCGATGCCGGCCTCGATCGCGGCGTGCATGATCTGCGCGACGGGGCCCATCGGCGTCGGTCGCTCGAACACCGGCTTCAGGGGCACGACGCAGAACGGGTCGACCTCGACGCCGTCGAGGATCGTCGTCCCCGAGCCGGTGACGCGCTGGCCGAAGCCGGTCCAGTCGTCGACGATCGAGAGCCCGGCCGTGCCGCGCGGCACGAAGGCGATCGCCGTGCGCATGCCGTCGTCGTTGGCGACGACCGCCACCCAGTCGGCGAACAGCACCCCGGTCGAATAGAACTTCCGGCCGGTGAGGCGATAATGGTCGCCGTCGCGGGCGAGGCGCGTGTCGTAGTCCTGCGGCGTCCTGGTGCCGATCTCGGCGAGGGCGTTGCCGATGCGCTCGCCGGCGAGGATGCGGGCGTAGAAGAAGCGCTTCTGCGCCTCGCTGCCTTGCAGGCGCAGCGCCTCGAGCATGAAGAAGTGGTTCTGCGGGATCTGGCCGATCGACCCGTCGGCCGCGGCGAGGACGGCGATTACCTCGGCGAGCGTCCCGGCCGAGACTTCGGCGCCGCCGTAGGCGCGCGGCACGGTGATCGCAAGGAGGCCGGCGTCCGACAGGCGGTCCATCTCGGCGTAGGGCAGCCGCCGCTCGCGGTCGCGGAGGACCGCGTCGACCGCGATCTCGGCGGCGAGGCGCCGGGCGACCGTGATCGCCTCGGCGTCGTCGGCGATGACGTGGACCGGGCGGCCGCGCGGCGGCGGCGCGACGAAGCCGGCGGCGGGCTCCGTGTCGCGGATCTCAGGAAGCGTCGCGGGCATGGGCGTCATCCGATCGAGGCTGCGGGGGAGGGGCGGCGGGCTCGGCTCCGGGCCCTCAGCTCCACGAGTGGCGGGGCGGCGCGACGCCGTTGAGCGCATGGTTGCCGACGTGAAAGTACTTCCAGCGGACGGGGTCGTGCAGCGTGTGGGTGCGGGCGTTGCGCCAGTGGCGGTCGAGGTTGTCGCGGGCGAGCACCGAGCGGGTGCCGGAGAGCTCGTGCAGCTTGTTGGTGGCGAGGATGGCGATCTCCGTCGTCAGCACCTTGGCCTTCGCCACCGCCACCGTCGCCGCGGCGACGCCGTCCTCCGTCGGCTCGGCGATGATCCGGTCGACGGCGCGGCCGGCCTTCTCGAGCAGCGCCTCGGCGGCGTGCAGCCTGATCTCGAGGTGGCCGATCTCGGCGATGGTGAAGACGTCCTCGTGGGCGTGCGCCTTGCCGCTGTCGATCCACGGGCGCGCCCTGTCGCGCACGAAGGCGATCGTCTCGGCGACGGCGCCGCGGGCGATGCCGAGGTCGATCGCCGCCTGCACGATCTGCGAGACGGCGCCGTTCGACGACGGCCGCTCCTTGCCGAGATAGGCGGGGATCACCGCCTCCGGCCCGACGCGCACGTTGTCGAGGCGGACGCTGCCGCTCGCCGTGGTGCGCTGGCCGAAGCCGGACCAGTCGTCCGTCACGGTGAGCCCCGGCGCGTCGCGCGGGACGATCACGAGGTGCACCCGGTCGGCCTCGTCGAGGGCGCCGACGTGCACGTAGTGGGCGAACAGCGCGCCGGTCGCGTAGAACTTCTCGCCGTTCACCCGGTAGCCGTCGCCGTCCGGCGCGAACCGCGTCTGGAAGTCCCCGACGTGGCGGCCGCCGGCTTCGGAGAAGGCGTTGCCGAGGCGGCAGCCGGCGAGCACCCGCCCGAACCACAGCCGCTTCTGCTCCTCCGAGGCGGCGAAGCGGATGGCGTCGAGGCCGGCGAGGTGGTTCTGCGGGATCTGGCCGATCGACGGGTCGGCGGCCGAGATGATGGCGATCACCTCGGCGAGCGTCGCCGTCGAGACGCCGGCGCCGCCGTAGGCCTTGGGCACGGTGGTGGCCCATAGCCCGCTCTGCGAGAAGCGGTCGAGCTCCGCCGCCGGCAGCCGCCGCTCGCGGTCCCGCTCCGCGGCGCCGGTGGCGAACTCGGCCGCCAGCCCACGGGCGACGGCGAGGGCTTCCGCATCCGAGGCGACGACGTGGGCGCCCGGACCCGCGCCGAAGACCGGCGGCGCGACCGAAAGGGTGGGCGGAGCAGGTACCGCGGCGAAGGTGGTGGCATCGGTCATCGAACGTCTCCCGGGATCGTCGCGGCCGCGGCGCGGCGGCTTCGTCGACGAGAAGGGCCGGCTCTCCCGCCCCCCGGCAGGGAGAGCCGGCGAGTTGGCCGCGGGCGCGGTCGTCCGGCGACCCGCGGCACAGGAAGTCACCAGGCGGGCAGCACGGCGCCCTTGAAGCGCTCGAGCACGAAGGCCTTCACCTCCGGCGAGTGGTAGGCGGCGACGAGATCCTCGACCCACGGCTTGCCGACGTCGGCTTCGCGCACGGCGATGAGGTTGACGTAGGGGCCCTTCGGATCCTCCTTGAGGATCGGGTCCTTCACCGGATCGAGGCCGGCTTCGGTCGCGTAGTTGGTGTTAACCGCCGCTGCGTCGACGTCGTCGAGGGAACGCGGCGTCTGCGCCGCCTCGATCTCGACGAACTTCAGCCCCTTCCGGTTCTCGACGATGTCGGCCACCGTCGGCTTGAAGCCGACGTCCGGCTTCAGCGTGATCACGCCCTTGTCCTGCAGGAGGAGCAGCGAGCGCCCGCCATTGGTCGGGTCGTTCTGGATGGCGATCGTCGCCCCCTCCGGCACCTCCTCCCAGCTCTTGTGCTTCTTCGAGTAGATGCCGAGCGGGAAGTTCACGGTGAGCCCGACGCCGACGATCCTGTAGCCGCGGTCCTTCGTCTGGTTGTCGAGATAGGGCTGGTTCTGGAAGGAGTTCGCCTCGAGCTCGCCGGCGTCGAGCGCCTGGTTCGGCACGACGTAGTCGGAGAACTCCAGCACCTCGAGCTCGAGGCCCTTCTGCGCGGCGATCGGCTTCACCGCCTCCAGGATCTCGGCGTGCGGGCCAGGGGTGACGCCGATGCGGATCTTGGTCGTCTCGGCGGCGGCCGGCGCGGCCGAAAGGGCGAGCGCGGCGGCGGCGAGGACGGCGAGGCGGCGTCTGGTCAGGGTCGGCATTGAGGTATCCTGTCTTGAATGAACGGGCGGTCCCGGCGACGTCACCACGTCGGCAGGTAGGCGCCCTTGAAGCGCTCGGCGAGGAAGGCCTTCACCGGCTCGGAACGACAGGCCGCGATCAGTTCGGCGACCCACGGCCTGTCCTTGTCCTCGCCGCGAACGGCGAGGATGTTGACCCAGGGCCCGCCGACGCCCTCGCGGGCGATCGGGTCCTTCACCGGGTCGAGCCCGGCCTGGACGGCGTAGTTGTTGTTGATCGAGGCGGCGTCGACATCGGGGAGCGAGCGGGGAAGCTGCGCCGCATCGAGCTCGACGAAGCGGATGTTCTTCGGATTCTCGACGATGTCGAGGAGGCTCGACGAGACGTCCTTGGGATCGCGCAGCTTGATGAGCCCGTGGGCGTCGAGGATCTGCAACGAGCGTGCCGCGTTCGACGGGTCGTTCTGGATCGCGACGGTAGCGCCCTCCGGCAGCTCGTCGAGCGACCTGTACTTGAGCGAGTAGACGCCCTGCGGCGAGAGGATGGTCTCGGCCACCTTGACGATGTCCCAGCCCGTCTTGGCGATCTGGTTCTTCAGGTATGGTTCGTGCTGGAACGAGTTCGCCTCGATCTCCCTTTGCGCCAGCGCCTGGTTTGGGATGACGTAGTCGGTGAACTCGACGACTTCGATGTCGAGGCCGCGCTCGGCCGCGACCTTGCGGACGACGTCGAGCACCTCGGCGTGCGGGCCAGCGGTGACGCCGACGCGGATCGTCTCGGCGATGGCCGGGCCGGCCGCGAGGCCCGCGAGCGCGACGGCCAGCACGGCGAGGAGGGATCGGGCCTTCATGTGGGACGCTCCTGGAACCGGGAATCCTGTCGCACCGGTCAGTGCTGGCGGACGCGCTTGTTGACGCGCCGGGCGACGGCCTCGCCGGCCATCTGCACGGCCTGGACGAGGACGATGAGGACGACGACGACGGTCGCCATCACTTCCGGCATGAAGCGCTGGTAGCCGTAGCGGATGCCGACGTCGCCGAGCCCGCCGCCGCCGACGGCCCCGACCATCGCCGAGAAGCCGAGGAGGCTCACCGTCGCCAGCGTCAGGCCGAGCACGATCGCCGGCAGCGCCTCCGGGACGAGCACCTTGCGGACGATCTGCAGCGGCGTCGCCCCCATGGCGCGGGCGGCCTCGACGAGGCCATGGTCGACCTCGCGGATCGCCGCCTCGACGATGCGGGCGATGAACGGCGTCACCGCCACCGTCAGCGGCACGATCGCCGCCGCCGTGCCGATCGAGGTGCCGACGACGAGGCGGGTGAACGGGATGATGGCGACGACGAGGATGATGAACGGCGTCGAGCGGGTGGCGTTGACGAGGGTGCCGAGGACGAGGTTCGCCGCCGGGGCGGCGTAGAGCTCGCCGCGCCGGCTCGTCGCCAGGAAGACGCCGAGCGGCACCCCGAGGAGAGTGCCGATCGCGATCGCGACGCCGACCATGAGGAGGGTGTCGCCGGTCGCGACGGCGATGACGCGGACGATCTCAGGCGACATAGCCGATCACCTCCGCATCGAGGCCGTGGGCGGCGAGCGCCGGCAGCGTGCCGAGGCTTGCCCGGTCGGCGACGGGCAGCGCCACGAGCAGCGCCCCGAAGGGCTCGCCGCCGACCTGGTCGATGCGCCCGGCGAGGATCTCGACGTCGAGGCCGAACCCCTCGGCGAGGCGGCGCAGCACCGAGGCCCGCCCGTCGCGCCCGGCGTAGGAGACCCTGACGACCGCGCGGTCGCCAGGCCGCGCGAACGGCTCGATGCGGGCGGCGAGGTCGCCGGGCAGTTCGACGCCGGCGACGTTGCGGACGAAGCTCGCCGTCGTCGGATGCCGCGGCCGGGTGAGCACGTCGAAGGCCGGGCCTTCCTCGATGACGCGGCCCGCCTCCATGACGGCGACGCGCCGGCAGATCTGCTTGATGACGTGGATCTCGTGGGTGATCAGCATGATCGTCACGCCGAGGTCGCGGTTGATGTCGGCGAGGAGCGTGAGGATCGAGGCCGTCGTCTCCGGATCGAGGGCCGAGGTCGCCTCGTCGCACAGGAGCATCTTCGGCTGGGTGGCGAGCGCCCGGGCGATGCCGACGCGCTGCTTCTGGCCGCCCGAGAGCTCCGCCGGATAGCGGTCGCGCTTGTCGGCGAGGCCGACGAGGGCGAGGAGCGGCTCGACCCGGCCGCGGATCGCCGCGCGGCGCATCCCGGCGATCTCGAGCGGCAGCGCGACGTTGTCGAAGACGGTGCGCGACGACAAAAGGTTGAAGTGCTGGAAGATCATGCCGATCGACCGCAGCACCGGCCTCAGCCCGGCGGGCTCGAGCGCGCCGATGTCCTGGCCGTCGACGACGACGCGCCCCGAGGTCGCCTTCTCGAGCCCGTTGACGAGGCGGATCAGCGTCGACTTGCCAGCGCCGCTGCGCCCCATCACGCCGAAGATCTCGCCACGATCGATGGCGAGCGAGACGCCGGCGAGCGCCGTCACGGCCGTGCCGCCGCGCCGCGCCGGAAAAACCTTGCCGACGTCGTCGAAGTCGACGAGCGCCGCCGAGGGTGAGCCGGCGGAACGGATCGGCGCGGCGAACCTGATGGGTGCGTTCATGGGCCCTGTCCGAAGCGGTCGAGGCGGCGGCCGAGTGGGTTCGTCGCGGTGCGCGGCCGAGGGGGCCGGGAGGCCGCGCCCGACGTCGCACCATGCTTTGCTCAAGACGACAAATTTAGTCAAGATTAAAATTAGACGGTGATCGTTCTCGTTCCGATCGAGGCGCGACCGCGTCAGTATTCACCGCGCGTGAACTGCGTCCTGTGCAGCACGAACGGTCGCCGACTGTCGCAATGGCAGCAGGTGGGGCGCGACCATCTTCGGCAAGGCCTTGAAAGTGTTGACGGGGCCGTCTGGCCGGCGGCTTGCCCCGCTGGGTGGGACCGCCGGCCGCCCTTGCCACCGCACCCGCCGAGGACCCGATGCCGCTCACGAGACGTCTCCTGATCGCCCTTCCCCTCGTCGCCGGGCTCGCCGCCGCAACGGCCGCGGTCGCGGCCGAGCCGCCGCCGGCGGAGATCCGCGTCGACTGGGCCTTCTACAATCCGGTGTCGCTGGTCCTGAAGGACCAGGGCCTGCTCGAGAAGGAGTTCGAGACGGACGGCATCTCGGTCCGCTGGGTGCAATCCCAGGGCTCGAATAAGGCGCTCGAGTTCCTCAACGCCGGCTCGATCGACTTCGGCTCCACCGCCGGCGCGGCGGCGCTGCTCGCCCGCATCAACGGCAACCCGGTGAAGTCGGTCTACGTCTACTCGCGGCCCGAGTGGACGGCGCTCGTCACCACGGCCGACAGCCCGATCGCCGCGGTGAAGGACCTCGCCGGCAAGTCGGTCGCCGTCACCCGCGGCACCGATCCCCACATCTTCCTGGTGCGCGCACTCGCCGAGGCGGGCCTTGGCGAGAAGGACGTGAAGCTCGTGCTGCTGCAGCACCCGGAGGGCAAGCTCGCGCTCCTGCGCGGCGACGTCGACGCCTGGGCCGGGCTCGACCCGCTGATGGCGTCCGCCGAGGTCGAGGACGGCGCGAAGCTCTTCTACCGCAATCCGGCGGCCAACACCTGGGGCGTGCTCAACGTTTCGGAGAGCTTCGCCGAGGCGCATCCCGACATCGTCGCCCGCGTCCTCGCCACCTACGAGAAGGCCCGCCTGTGGGCGCTCGCCAATCCCGAGGCCCTGAAGGCGACGCTCGTCGCCGCGACCAAGCTGCCCGAGCCGGTGGTGGCGAGGCAGCTCGAGCGCACCGACCTCACCCATTCGAGCATCGGCGCGCCGCAGCGCGAGACGATCCTCGCCGCCGGCCTGGCGCTCCAGGAAGCCGGCGTCGTCAAGCCGGACGTCGACGTGGCGGCGACCGTCGACGCGCTCATCGACATCCGCTTCCCCGTGGCGAGCCAGTGAGAGCGATGGCCGCGATCGATCTCGCCGCGGCGCCGGAACGGTCGAGCCGGCGGACCGCCGACCGTCTTCCCGGCCGACGGCTCGGCGCTTTCCTCCTCGCTCTCGCCGTGCCGCTCGCGCTTGCCGCGGCGTGGGAGGCGGCGGTGCGGACCGGCCTGTCGACCGGCCGGCTGATGCCGCCACCCTCGCGCATCGCCGCGACGCTCGCCGAGCTCGCCGCCTCCGGCGATCTCGCCGCCCATATCGCCGCGACGACGCTGCGCGTCGGCCTCGGCTTCGGCCTCGGCGCCGCGGCCGGCACCGCCCTCGGCGCGCTCGCCGGCTACTCGGCCCTCGCCCGCCGCCTCCTCGACCCGACGCTGCAGGGACTGCGCGCCATCCCCTCGATCGCCTGGGTGCCGCTGTTCATCCTCTGGCTCGGCATCTTCGAGGCCTCCAAGGTGGCGCTGATCGCCGTCGGCGTGTTCTTCCCGGTCTATCTCGGCGTCCTCGGCGCGATCGCGTCGGTCGACCGCAAGATCGTCGAGGTCGGCCGCGTCTTCCGCCTGTCCGGGCCGGCGCTCGTCCACCGCATCCTCATGCCGGCGATCCTGCCGGCCTACGTCGTGGCGCTGCGCGCCGGCCTCGGCCTCGGCTGGATGTTCGTCGTCGCCGCCGAGTTCATGGGCGCCTCGGAGGGGCTCGGCTACCTGCTCGTCGACGGCCAGCAGGTCGGCAGGCCGGATCAGATCGTCGCCGCGATCCTCGTCTTCGCCGTCCTCGGCAAGCTCGCCGACGGCCTCCTCGTCGCCGCGACGCGACCGCTCCTGCGCTGGCAGGACGTGGCGGCGCCCGCCGGCGAGGCGGCCGCGGCGCGCCCGGCCGTCGCGCCGGCGGAGGCCCGCGCGTGAGCGGGGCGAGGCTCGCGGTCACCGGGCTCGGCAAGCGCTACCCGAACGGCACCCGCGCCCTGGAGGGCCTGACGCTTTCCGTCGACGGCGGCGAGATCGTCGCCGTCATCGGCGGCTCGGGCTGCGGCAAGAGCACGCTCCTGCGCATCCTCGCCGGCCTCGAGACGGCAAGCGATGGGACGGCGACCGTCGCCGGCGAGACGATCCGCGGGCCGCACCCGGCGATCGGCATCGTCTTCCAGGAGGCGCGGCTGCTGCCGTGGCTGACGGTCGCCGGCAACGTCGGCTTCGGCCTCGCCGACCGCCCGGCGGAGGAGCGTGCGGCGCGCGTCGCCGCGGCGCTGGCCAAGGTCGGGCTCGCCGGCTACGGATCCCGCTGGCCGCGCGAGCTCTCCGGCGGCCAGGCGCAGCGTGTCGCCATCGCCCGCGCCTTGGTGGTGCGTCCCGCCGTGCTCCTCATGGACGAGCCCTTCTCGGCCCTCGACGCCTTCACCCGCCTCGACCTGCAGGAGCACCTCCTCGAGATCTGGGCGGACACCCGGCCGACGCTCGTGCTCGTCACCCACGAGATCGAGGAGGCCCTGCTCCTCGCCGACCGCGTCGTCGTGATGAGGCCACATCCGGGCCGCGTCGGCGCCGTCCTCGACGTCGCGCTTCCCCGCCCGCGCGCACCCGGCTCGCCCGCCTTCGAGGCGGCGAAGCGCGCGGTTCGCGAGGCGCTCGGCCGCTCCCTCGTCCACCACCGCCCCGCGCCCGGCGTCCAGGAGGCCGATGGCCGGGCTCTTGCCGCGGGCTGAGCCGCAGCCCCCTACGACTCAGAGGCCGTCTCGAAACTCCACGTCGAGGGCGGGCGGTCGGGTTCAGATGTGATTCCAAGCGGTTGCCGAAGACGTCAGGCTTGTTCGATTCCTGCACGCCCTGCGTGTGGCGAGAATTGAGTAGCAGCAGGGAAGGATTCGCTATCTGGACGGCTGCCAGGTACTTCCGACACCAGCAGGGTCATCGACGCCTTCCGGAAGGTCGGTGAACACCCTTGCGTCGGTCGGGTGCCGATCCGGCTTCGAGGGATGCGTCATCTCATGGATGACGGCATCCGCCGACGGGATGACACCGACGCGCTCGAATCCAGGCATGGAAGCCCGAGTGCGACACATCTCATCGCCTGCCCGTGTGCGCTCGTCATCTCGACCCCGGCGGCGATCGCTTCCGGTCTCGCGGCGGCGGCGCGGCAAGGGCTGCTGATCAAGTGTGGCGCAGCGCTGGAGACGCTCGGCAAGGTCAGGACGGTTGCCTTCGACAAGACCGGCACGCTCACCCGCGGCAGCCCGCAGGTGACGGACGTCATCGCGATCGCCGGGGGCGAGGATACGATTCTCGCCAAGGCCGCAGCGGTCGAGCGCCACACCAGCCATCCGCTTGGACTCGCCATCACGGAGCCCGCCCGGAGCCGCAGGCTGGAGGTTCCCTTGAGCTTCGGCGGCGGCATCGCAACGCCCGGCAAGGCCGTCACGGCGAGACTGAAGGGGGCTTCGCCTCGGTCGGCTCGCCACGCTTCGCCGCCGAGCAGACGTGCATCGGTCCTGGGACCGCCCAGAGGATCGCCGCCCTCGAAAGCGAGGGTAAGACGGTGGTCGTTCTCCTCTCCGGCAAGACGCTCGAAGGGCTGATCGCGCTGCGCGACGAGCCTCGCGAGGATGCCGCCGAAGGCGTGAGGCGGCTGACGGAGCACGGCCTCGGGGCCGTGATGCTCACGGGCGACAATGCCCGGACGGCCCAAGCGATCGCGGCCCGTCTCGGCCTGGAGGCGAGGGCGGAGCTCCTGCCCGACGCCAAGCTCGCCGAGATCGCGCGGCTCAAGGAGGCCGGGCCGATCGCAATGGTCGGTGACGGCATCAACGATGCGCTGGCGCTCGCGGCGGAGTC
>Ga0255338_1005920_pt1 | contig 10810 bp, 10 predicted proteins | sample MeOH1_35cm_T4_19_FD_203715 | JGI IMG/M metagenome (GOLD analysis project Ga0255338, IMG submission 203715) | Sandy soil microbial communities from University of British Columbia, Vancouver, Canada - MeOH1_35cm_T4_195 | ecosystem: Engineered > Artificial ecosystem > Sand microcosm > Unclassified ... | reverse complement strand
GCTATCCGGCGCAGCTCTCCGGCGGCCAGCGCCAGCGCGTCGCGCTTGCCCGGGCGATCGTCTGCGAGCCGCGGCTGATCCTCCTCGACGAGCCGCTCGCCGCCCTCGACGTCGAATTGCGCGCCCAGATGCAGCGCTTCCTGAAAGACCTGCAGCGCCGCCTCGGCATCGCCTTCGTGTTCATCACCCACGACCAGGAGGAGGCGATCGCCCTCTCCGACCGCATCGTCGTCGTCAACCGCGGCCGCATCGAGGGCGACGGCACCCCGGCGGCGCTCTACCGGCGGCCGCGCACCCGCTTCGTCGCCTCGTTCTTCGGCGAGAACAACCTCGTCGAGGGCACCCTCGCCGCCGCGGACGGCGCCGCCTGCCGCGTCGCCACCGCCTACGGCGACCTCCCCGCGACGAGCGACGGGCCGCCGCCGGCGCAAGGCGCCAAGGTCGTCGTGGCGATCCGCCCGGAGCACGTGGCGCTGTCGCCGGCCGACGCCGCGGCGCCGGCCGGGGACGAGGCCGCCGGCGGCTTCGTCGCGACCGTCGCGCAGGTGCGCTTCCTCGGGCCGAACGTCATCGTCGAGTGCGCCCACCCGGCGGCGCCCGAGCGGCCGTTCAAGGTGCGCCGCCTCGCCGACCGGGCGGCCGAGGCGATCCGCCCCGGCGACCGGCTGCGGCTCGCCTGGACGGCGGCGGACGCCGCCCTGATCGCGGACGACGGCCATGGCTGAGCCCGCCGCCGCGCCGCCGTCGCGCCGCTCCGGCCTCGCCCGCGGGCTGATCTGGCACGGCCTCAACCTCGGCCTGCCGCTCGCCTTCGTGGTGGTGCCGATCCTGTCCTTCGTCCTCGTCAGCTTCTGGAGCCTCGAGAACGGCCAGATCGTCGAGGAATTCACCCTTGCGAACTACGCCGCCTTCTTCACCGACGCGAGCTACCTGCCGGTCTATCTCTCGACCGTGGTGCTGTCGCTCGAGGTGACCGTCGTCAACGTCGCGCTGGCGACGGCGATCTCGCTGTTCATCTTCCGCCGCTCGGCGCGCGTGCGCTTCCTGATGCTGATGTCGTTCATGCTGCCCTTGTTCATGAGCTACATCATCAAGGTCTATTCGATCCGCGGCATCCTCGGGCAGCGCGGCATCCTCAACGAGGCGCTGATGGCGGCCGGGCTGATCGGCGAGCCGATCGAGGTTCTGCTGTTCAGCCGCACGGCGATCTTCATCGCCCTCGCGGTGATCTACCTGCCCTACGCCATCCTGCCGATCTACCTCGCCTTCGACCGCATCCCGGCGAACTACCTCGCCGCCTCCGCCGACCTCGGCGGCAGCACCGCCGACGGGCTGCGCCGCATCGTCCTGCCGCTCGGCATGCCCGGCATCGCGGTGGCCGCGGTGTTCACCTTCGTCCTCACCTTCGGCGACTTCGTCACGCCGCAGATGGTCGGCGGCACCCAGGGCTTCACCTTCGGGCGCATCGTCTTCAGCCAGTTCGGCCTGGCGCTGAACTGGCCGCTCGGCTCGGCGCTCGCCGTCGTCCTCCTCGCCACGACGCTCCTCGCCGTCGCCCTCGCCGGCCTGGCGCTGCGCAAGGAGCACGTGCGATGAAGCCGCAGGGCCGCCTCCTCGACGCCCTCCTCGGCGCCCTCACCGCCTTCGGCTTCGTCATCCTCTACGCGCCGCTCGTCGCCACCTCGGCGCTGTCGTTCTTCCAGATCGTCCGGGTGCGCGGCGCGATGGGCTTCGCGCCGTTCTCGCTCGAGCCCTACCTGCGCCTCGCCGCCAACGGCGAGATCCTCGCGGCGCTCGCCACGACGCTCGTCGTCGCCGCGGCGGCGACGGCGGCCTCCGTCGTCCTCGGGCTGATGTTCGCGTTCTACTTCGTCACGGCGCGGCGCACCTTCGGCGTCGCCGTGCAGACGATGATCTTCCTGCCGTTCCTGCTGCCGCCGATCATCACCGGCCTGTCGCTGCTGATCCTGTTCCGCGAGATCGACTTCGCCCGCGGGCTCGCGACGATCGTCGTCGGCCACATCGTCTTCATCGTGCCGGTCGTCTACCGCACCGTGCTGGTGCGCCTGCAGCTCCTCGGCCGCAGCCTGACCGAGGCCTCGCTCGACCTCGGCGCCTCGCACTTCCAGACGCTGACGCTCGTCATCCTGCCGCAGCTCAGGCCGGCGCTGATCGCCGGGGCGCTGCTCGCCTTCGCCATCTCCTTCGACGAGACGCTGATCACGCTGTTCGTCGCCGGCTCCGAGACGACGCTGCCGATCCGCCTGTGGGCGATGATGCGGGTCGGCTTCGTCCCGGAGATCAACGCCCTCGCCACCCTCATCCTCGTCTTCACCGCCGCCGTCACCCTCGGCGTCGGGCTGCTGCAGCAGCGCACCGTCAACCGTTCGCTCTAGACGCTTCCGGGAGAAGCCCTACCCCATGAAAATCGAGACCGTCGACTTCTACTACCTGGCGATGCCGGAGATCACCACCGACGCCGACGGCAGCCAGGACGCCCTCGTCGTGCGGGTCGAGGCCGGCGGCTTCGTCGGCTGGGGCGAGTGCGAGGCGGCGCCGCTGCCGTCGATAGCCGCCTTCGTCTGCCCGATGTCGCACGGCGCCTGCCGGCCGGTCGGCGCCGCGGTGCTCGGCCAGGCGCTCGACGCGCCGGACGACATCGCCCGCATCGCCGCGCAGGTCGAGTACGACAGCATGGACCTGCTGCAGGCCGCCCACACCTGGTCGGGCATCGAGATGGCGCTGTGGGACCTCCTCGGCAAGGCGCGCGGCGAGCCGGTGTGGAAGCTGCTCGGCTACGCCCGCTCGCACAAGAAGACGCCCTACGCCTCGCAGTTGTTCGGCGACACGCCGCAGGAGACGCTGGAGCGCGGCCGCCGCTCGCGCGCCGACGGCTTCCGCGCCGTGAAGTTCGGCTGGGGGCCGATCGGCCGCGGCGGCGTCGCGATCGACGCCGACCACTTCGCCGCCGCCCGCGAGGGGCTCGGGCCCGACGGAATCCTGCTCGTCGACGTCGGGCAGATCTTCGGCGAGGACGTCGAGGCCGCCGCCGCCCGCCTGCCGGCGCTCGAGAAGGCCGCCGCGACGTGGCTCGAGGAGCCGTTCAACGCCAGCGCCTACAACGAGTACGCCGCGCTCGCGGCGCGGAGCCCGCAGGTCCGCATGGCCGGCGGCGAGGGCGCCCACAACTACTACATGGCGCGCAATCTCATCGACTACGGCGGCATCGGCTTCGTGCAGATCGACTGCGGCCGCATCGGCGGCATCGGCCCGGCGAAGAAGGTCGCCGACTACGCCGCGGCGAAGGGCGTCACCTACGTCAACCACACCTTCACCTCGAACCTTGCGCTGAGCGCCTCGCTGCAGCCCTATGCAGGCGTCGCCGAATGGACGATCTGCGAGTACCCGGTGGCGCTGAAGCCGCTCGCCGCCGAGCTGACGACGACCCGCATCCTGCGCGACGGCAACGGCGAGATCGCCGCCCCGGACGCGCCCGGCCTCGGCGTCGAGATCGATCCGGCGACGCTGCGGACCTACCTCGTCGACGTCGAGATGCGGGTCGGCGGCGTGCCGGTCTACGCGACGCCCGAGGTCGCCTGAGCCGGCGGCGCCAGACGGCCTCCCGGCGCGTCGCGCCGGGAGGGACGCGCCGGGAGGAACGAGAGCGGTGCAGGATCGAGGCGGGCGATGACCACCCGGACGGGGCACGATGAGGACGCCGACGAGGCCGGGATGGAGCGCGGCGCCGAGCTGCTCGACACCGGCGTCACCGGCTACCGCCTGCGCGGCATCCAGGGCCGCCTCATCCGCGACATCGGCGAGAATATCGTGCGCGGCCTCTACCCGCCCGACACGCTGCTGCCGCGCGAGTCGAGCCTGATGGAGAGCTACGGCGCCAGCCGCACCTCGGTGCGCGAGGCGATCAAGGTGCTGTCGGCGAAGGGCCTGGTCGAGACGCGCCAGAAGATCGGCACCCGCGTCCGCGCCCGCGACCACTGGAACATCTTCGACGCCGACGTGCTCGCCTGGCACGACTTCAACGCGCTCGGCGAGGACATCCTGAAGGACCTGATCGAGATGCGCCAGCTCGTCGAGCCGCCGGCGGCGCGCTTCGCCGCCGGGCGGGCGACCCTCGACGACGCCGCGGCGATCGGCGAGGCCTGCGAGGCGATGCGCGCCGCGGTGAACGACCCGAGCGCCTATACCCGCGCCGACGTCGCCTTCCACATGGCCGTCTTCGGCGCCTCGCACAACCTGCTGCTGAAGCGCTTCGCCCACATCGTCGCGAACTTCCTGCAGATCAGCTTCCGCATCCAGCAGGAGGCGATGGACGGCACCGAGGAGCGGCTCGAGGACGACGTCGCCGCCCACATCGAGATCTACGAGGCGATCAATCGCGGCGACGCCGCGGCGGCCGAGGCGGGGATGATGCGGACGATCCTCGACGGCAAGGCCCACTTGCAGCGGGCCCGCGCCCGCTTCCGCGACCGCATGCAGAGGCGCCGATGATCCGTACCGCCGCGACGACCGAGGACGCCCTCGGCGAATCCCCGCTCTGGCACCCGGCCGAGCGGGCGCTCTACTGGCTCGACGTCGCCCGGCCGCGGCTGCACCGGCTGGCGCCGGACGGCGGCGTCGCGACGCTCGCGCTCGCCGCCGCCGCGCCGCTCGGCTCGATCGTCGCCGCCGACCGGCCGGGGACTCTGGTGCTTGCGGGGCTCGGCGGCCTGTCGCTCCTCGACGCCGAGACCGGGCGGCTCGCGCCGTTCGCCGACCCGGAGGAGGGCCGCGACGGCGTCGGCTTCAACGACGGCAAGGTCGATCGCTGGGGCCGGCTGTGGATCGGCACCCACGACCTCAAGGAGGAGGCGCCGCGCGGCGTGCTCTGGTGCCTGGCGCCGGGCGCCCGGCCGGTCCTCGCCGACGCCGGCTTCGCCGTGTCGAACGGGCCGGCGTTCTCGCCCGACGGCGCGACGCTCTATTTCAGCGACAGCGTCGGCCGCCGCATTCTTGCCTACGATCTCCGCGCCGACGACCCGCGCCCGACCGGCCGGCGGGTGTTCGCGACGATGGCGATCGACGAGGGCTATCCCGACGGCCTCACCGTCGACGCCGACGGCTGCCTGTGGGTCGCGCACTGGGACGGCTGGCGGCTCACCCGCTTCGCCCCCGACGGGGAGCGGCTCGCCGTGGTGCCGATGCCGGTGCCGCGCCCGACGAGCGTCGCCTTCGGCGGCGAGGGCCTCGCGACGCTGCACGTCACCAGCGCCCGGCTCGACCTCGGCGCCGCGACGCTCGCCGCCGCGCCCAATTCGGGATGCCTGTTCGCCTTCGAGCCCGGCGTCCGCGGCCTGCCCGAGCGGCCGTTCGCGCTGCCGGCGGACGCCGGCCCGGCGGGAGAGCGTTCCGGCCCGGCGGGAGAGCGTTCCGGCCCGGCGGGAGAGCGCGCCGGCGCGCCGGGAGAGGACGAGAGCGGCGCCTTGGCGGCCGGCTGAAGGGGCCGGCCGCCGCGCCGCCTCAGCAGCGCATCAGCACGCCGCCGTCGACGACGAGCTCGGTGCCGGTGATGAAGCCGGCGGCGTCGGAGAGCAGGAACAGCGCGGCGTTCGCCATGTCCTCGGCGGTGCCGATGCGGCCGATCGGCACGTAGCCGGCGACCGCCTCGCGGATCTCGTCGGTGTCCCAGCGGTCCTGCAGCGGCGTCAGCACGGGGCCCGGCAGGATGGCGTTGGAGCGGATGCCGTCGGCGGCGCACTGCGCGGCGATCGACTTCGACAAAGCGCAGACGCCGGCCTTCGAGGCCTGGTAGGCGTCCTGCGGCTTCGGATCGCCGCGCAGCCACTGGATGGTCGAGAAGTGCACCATGGCGCCGCCGCCGGTCTGCCGCATCAGCGGCACCGCGGCGCGAGCGGTGTGGACCATCGCCTTGAGGTTGATCGCCATGACGTCGTCCCAGACGCCGAGGTCGATGTCGAGGAACGAGCGGTCGCGGCCGAACCACAGGACGCCGGCGACGTTGGCGAGATAGTCGAGGCGGCCGGCGTGGCTCGCCGCGGCCTCGATCGCCTCGGCGACGAAGCCGGCGTCGCGCAGGTCGCCCTGGGCGAAGCGCACCGTGTCGCCGAAGGCGGCGAGGCTCTCCGGACGCGGCTTGACGTCGATCCCCGTCACCGTGGCGCCCGCCGCGGCGAGCTTCACGGCGATCGCCTCGCCCATGCCGCCGCCGGCGCCGGTGACGACGGCGTTCCGCCCCTCGAAATCGAACCTGACCACGCCGCTTCTCCTCGCTGGATCGGGCGCGGCGGGCCGGCCGACCCGATCGCCGGCGGCCCGGGCCTGCGCCGCGGATGGTCGAACGAAACACGCGCTCCGGCCGGCGGCAAGTCCGTTTTCGACAAAATTTTCTGTTCTGGAAAATTCCTGTTGGCAATTGCGACAGTTTGGAGAAAGCTGACCGTCATCGACCGCCGGCTCTGTACTGCGTCCGCCGGCTGTCGCCGTCTCCATCGCCGTCCGGCCAGGTGAGTCCTCATGTCCGCATCCCTCCTCGCCCCGGCGAGCCCTGCCCCGAGCGCCGCCGAGGGCGAGGCCTTCGAGGTCGTCTCGCCGATCGACGGCACCGTCTACGCGCGCCGCCGCTACGCCGCCGGCGCCGAGATCGAGGCGGCGCTCGCCGCCGCCGAGCGGGCCGCGCCGGGCTGGCGGGCGACGCCGATCGAGGAGCGCATCGCCGTCGTCGCCGCCTTCGTCGCCGAGATGGAGAAGCGCGCCCCGGCCCTCGCCGAGGCGCTCGCCCGGCAGATCGGCCGACCGCTGTGGCAGGCCGACGAGATGCCGCGGCTGAAGCTCGTCACCGGGCTCGCCGCCACCGCCGCCGCCGAGGTGCTGGCCGACAAGACCTATCCGGCCGACGCCGGCATCCGCCGCTACGTGCGCCGCGAGCCGCTCGGCGTGATGCTGTCGATCTGCGCCTGGAACTACCCGACGGCGATGCTCGGCCTCCTCGTCGTCGAACCGCTGCTCGCCGGCAACGTCGTGATCCTCAAGCACTCGCCGCAGACGCCGCTGATCGCCGAGATCGCCGCCGAGGCCTTCGCCGCCTCCGGCGGCCCGGCCGGCGTGTTCCAGGCGCTGCACATGGCCCACCCGGACGCCGAGGCGATCATCGCCTCCGGCCGGCTCGGCGCCGTCGGCTTCATCGGCTCGGTCGCCGGCGGCCGCCGCGTCCACGCCGCCGCCGGAGGCACCTTCACCCACGTCCACCTGGAGCTCGGCGGCAAGGACCCGGCCTATGTCCGCGCCGACGCCGACCTCGCCCGCGCCGTGCCCCTGCTCGTCGAGGGCGCTTTCTCGAACGCCGGCCAGTCGTGCTGCTCGGTCGAGCGCATCTATGTCCACGCCGACATCCGCGACCGCTTCGTCGACGCGCTGACCGCCGAGGCGGCGACCTGGACCCTCGGCCAGCCGATGCAGGGGACGCCCCATATCGGGCCGGTGGTGCGCGCCTCGGCGGCGGCCGGGATCCGCGAGCGGATCGCCGACGCCGTCGCCCGCGGCGCCCGCAAGACCCTCGCCGACGACCGCTTCGGCGCCGCCGGCCTCGGCCCGGCCTATGTCGAGCCGCAGGTCCTCGTCGACTGCGACGGCGCGATGCCGATCATGCGCGACGAGCTGTTCGGCCCGGTCGCCTGCGTCGAGACCGTCGCCTCCGACGAGGCGGCGATCGCCCGGATGAACGACAGCGCCTACGGCTTGACCGCCAGCGTCTGGTCGGCCGACATCGACCGTGCCGAGGCGATCGCCGACGCGGCCGTCGCCGGCACCGTCTACGTCAACCGCTGCGACCACGCCGACCTGTACCTGCCGTGGGGCGGCGTCAAGTCGTCGGGGCTCGGCCGCGGCAACGGCCGCACCGGCATCGAGCGGCTGACCGAGACGAAGTCCTTCCACGTCCGCGCCCGCTATGTCTGAGGGTGCGTCACGCGAACGATCGAGGATGCCCGGGCGATGAGGCTGCCGGCCGCGGAGGAGATCAAGGTGCTCGCCGCCCGCGGCGTGCGCACGCTTGACGGCGATGCGGCGAGCCCGCTCCTCCTCCTGTGCGAGCACGGTGGACGGGCGGTGCCGGCGCGCTGGGCCGATCTCGGGCTCGGGCCGGAGCTGCTCGCCAGTCACTTCGGCTCCGATCCCGGCGCCGCCGCCTTCACCGAGCGCCTTTCCGCCCTGCTGCGCGCCCCGGCGGTGATCGGCGCGTGGTCGCGGCTGTTCCTCGACCTCAACCGCCACGCCCACGATTGGCAGGCGACGCGGCCGGATTGCGCCGGCATCCCGGTGCCGGGCAACCGCGGCGTCTGCGACGCCGACCGCGCCGCCCGCGAGGCGGTCGCCCGCGCTCCGTTCGACGCGGCGGTGGCGCGGCTCCGGCCCGGCCGGCGGATCCTGCTGTCGGTGCACACCTGCACGCCGATCTTCGACGGCTTCGCCCGCCCCTGGCCGGTCGGCGTGCTGTGGCTGACGCGCGATCCCCTCGCCGCCCGCCTGATCGCCGAGCTCGCCGCCGCCGGCCTCGGGCCGGTCGGCGACAACGAGCCCTACGACTGGCGCCGCGCCGACGGCTACACCCTGCGCGCCGAGGCCCGCGCCGGCGTCGAGGCGCTCTATGTCGAGGTGCGCAACGACCTTCTCGTCACGTCCGACGGCGTCGAGGATTGCGCCCGGCGCTTCGCCGCGGCGCTGGCGGCGACGCTCGCCGCGACGCTGGAGGCCGCCCGGTGAGCGCCGCCCGCCGCCAGCCCGCGCCGCTGCCGCCCGCCGTCGAGGCGGCGACGCCGGCGGCCGGCGGCGCCGTCGACGTCCCCGGCCAGGTGCGCGAGCTGCGCAAGCGGCGCGGCATGACGCTGAAGGCGGTGAGCGCGGCGTCCGGCATCTCCGTCTCGACGCTCTCCAAGCTCGAGACCGGCAAGGTCCGCCTCACCTTCGACGCGGCGCTGGCGCTCTCCGGCATCTTCAAGGTGCCGGTGACCGCCTTCCTCGGCGGCGGCGCCGGCGGAACCGCATCGCGGCGCTCGGTGACGCGCGCCGGCGACGGCGTCGTCCACGACGTCGCCGGCATCCGCTTCGAGGTGCTGTGCAGCGAGTTCAAGGAGAAGCGCAACGTCTTCTGGCGCGTCACGGTGAGCGGCCGGACGATCGACGACTGCGGCGGCTGGCGGCGCCATCCCGGCGAGGAGTTCATCCACGTCATGGCCGGCACGCTGGAGCTGCACACCGAGCACTACGAGACCGCCCTGCTCGGCGCCGGCGACAGCATCCTGTTCGACGCGATGATGCCGCACGGCTACGCCGCCGCCGGCGACGGCGAGGCGATCCTTCTCATGTCGAACTCCATCGCGCCCGAGGCGGCGCAGCCGGCATGACGACAGGGCTCGCGGTCGCCACCGTCTCCAAGCGCTTCGGCGGCGTCCAGGCGCTGCGCGAGGTGTCGCTCGCCTGCCGGCCGGGCGAGATCGTCGGGCTGATCGGCCCGAACGGCGCCGGCAAGTCGTCGCTCGTCAACGCCATCTCCGGCCTGCTCGCCCCGGACGCCGGCACCGTCCGCCTCGGCGGCACCGATCTCGCCGGCCGCGGCCCGGAGTTCGCCGCCCGCGCCGGCGTGGCGCGGACCTTCCAGAACCTGCGCCTGTTCAAGACGCTGTCGGTCGCCCAGAACGTCGCGGTGGCGCTGACCTCCGGCCGCAGGTTCCGCCACCGGGAGACGGCGGCGCTGAGCGTCGAGGCCCTCCTCGCCGAGCAGGGCCTCGCCGGCCTCGCCGAGGCCGAGGCCGGCACCCTCTCCTACGGCCACCAGCGCCGCCTCGAGATCGCCCGCGCCCTGGCGCTCGGGCCGCAGGTGGTGCTCCTCGACGAGCCGGCCGCCGGCATGAACGACCAGGAGACGGCGGCGCTCGCCGAGACGATCCGCGGCGTGCGCGACCGGCGCGGCGTCGGCCTCGTCGTCATCGACCACGACCTGCGCTTCATCCTCGGCCTGTGCGACCGCGTCACCGTGATGGACATGGGACGCGTCGTCGCCGAGGGGCCGCCCGAGGCGATCCGCACCGACCCGACGGTGATCGAGATCTATGTCGGGACGGTCGATGCGTGAGGCCCGGGAAGAAACGGACAAGACCACAGAAACCGACAAAACCAGAGGGAAGACGTCGATGACCCTGAAGGCCAGCCTCCTCGCCTCCGCCGGCGCCGCCGCCGTCATGGCGCTCGCCGCCCCTGCCGCCCGGGCCGAGGGCCCGGTCGTGAAGATCGGCATCGCCGCCGCGCTCACCGGCGACTTCGCCCCCTACAGCGAATCCGCCGGGGCGCGCTGCATGGCCGACACGCTGAACAAGGCGGCCGGGCCGGACGACCCGAAGATCGACCTCGTCATCGAGGACAACCGCTCGGACGCGCAGCTCTCCGTCTCGCTCGGCCAGAAGTTCGTCGACGACGGCGCCGCGGTGATCGCCGGCGTGCCGTTCCCCGACGCTCTGATCCCGATGGCGCAGATGGCGGCGCCCGCCGGCGTCACCGTCTACTCGGCGCCGAACAGCCAGGTCGAGATGCACGAGGTCGGCCTCGACAACTTCATCGCCGGCGCGGTGCCCGACCCGATGAACGCCGCCGCCACCGCCGAGGCCGTCGCCAAGGCCGGCGGCCGCAACGCGGTGCTGCTCACCTCCGAGGACAGCGGCTCGTGGTCGGCGAAGACGCCGGAGTGGTTCGGCGAGGCGCTCGCTCAGCACGGCGGCAAGGTCGTCGGCCGCCTCAACTACGC
>Ga0255338_1005919_pt1 | contig 10812 bp, 6 predicted proteins | sample MeOH1_35cm_T4_19_FD_203715 | JGI IMG/M metagenome (GOLD analysis project Ga0255338, IMG submission 203715) | Sandy soil microbial communities from University of British Columbia, Vancouver, Canada - MeOH1_35cm_T4_195 | ecosystem: Engineered > Artificial ecosystem > Sand microcosm > Unclassified ... | reverse complement strand
CGCCGCCGTACACCGCCGCGCCGCGCACGCGCGTGTGCTTTGACAGTGCGGTCAGGCTCTCGACGATCTGCGCCGCCAGCTCGCGCGTCGGCGTGAGCACCAGCGCGCGGGTCGTGCCCTTCGGCTTTGCCCGCAGCTTCTCGAGGATCGGCAGCAGGAACGCCGCCGTCTTGCCACTCCCCGTCATCGCGCACGCCAGCACATCGCGGCCGCTCAATCCTGCCGGAATCGCCTGGCTCTGAACCGGTGTCGCCTTCGTGTAGCCCAGATCGTCTATCGCACGCAGAAGGTCCGCGTGCAGGCCGAACCGGGTAAAATCGGCAGGGCCGTTCACTTCATCGTGTCTGTCTGACTTTGTACTCAATCGATCCGCTTCTGAATGAACGAAGGGGGCCCCGGTGCAGATTCCCTCTGCCCAAGAACCCCCTGCTTGCTAAACATGCAGTCCGTAATCTAACTCGGTTTGCCCCTTTCAGGAAGCCATCCGCGTTAGTTCGTCGTCGGGCTCGCGCTTCTGAGCTTGTTCGCGCCGCCTACCACCGGCAGTGCGATGGACGTGCCGTCGAGATCGATGGTCAGCTCCGTGCCCGGATTCGGATGCAGCGTGAAGTTCGCATCGCTCGAGAAGATCATGAGCGCCAGCTGCTCGCCGGGGAGGATGTGGTGGTCATCCGGCTGCAGGTCGAAGGTCAGCGAGTAGAAGCGTCCGGGCACGAGCGGTTCGCCGCGCTCCTTCGATGCATAGTTGCCGCCGCGCGTGAGCGACTTGTGGTTCTGCGGATCGGCCCAGCCACGCGTCACCACGCCCACACGACTCTCAGTGCCGATGCGCGTCGAGTCGTAGGGCAGCTTGACCAGGTAGACCGACAGGTTCGCGGCCGGCTTGCTCGAGGCGAGGCGCACCGTGACCGTGGTTGTGCCGGAGAGGTGCACCGTGTCGCGGAATGCCGGCAGCGCGTAGAGCAGGCGATGGCTGCTCTGCTTTGTCAGCGCCATGGCGTCGGGCGTAACGCGGTAGTCGTCCGCGACCTTCTCCGTGCCTTGGTTGCGCGCTTTCGTCAGCGCCAGCGTGCCGATCGCGTTGCCGCCCTTTCCGAGGTGCAGCGTCACGCGTTTACTCCCCGGGACCGGGTAATCGTCATACGTAACCGCGGCCGCCGATGCGCCGCGGCCGGCGCCCGCAGGCGCTTGCGCATGGGAGGGCACAATCATCGCCCGTGGCGACCGATCGATGCCGTTGTCGACACCGTAGAGGTAGTGCGCCCAGAAGCGGTTGACGTAGTCGGCCGGCGGGCCGCTGCCGCCGTGGCCGCCCTGGTGCAGGTAAATGCGCGCGTCCTTGTTGCGATCCTTGATCGCCTCCCACATCCGGATCGTGTGCTCGGGCACGACGTTCCAGTCGTTGAAGCCGTGCACAAAAAGCACGGCCGCGTTGATGTTGCCCACGTGCGGAAGCTGGTCGCGCGATTCCCAGAAGTCGTTGTAGTCGCCGGTCGCGCGATCGCGATGCTGCGCGAACAGGCTGTCCCGCCAGATCCGGTTGCACGACTCGCGCATCGCCAGGTTGCGATTGCTGTGGATGTAGTCGTACAGGAAATCGATGTCCTCGCCTAGCCAGCCGCCCGGTGAGCGCACCAGCCCGTTCGACCGGTAGTAGTGGTAGTACGAGGTGTTGGGCGCGCTCGGGATGATCGCCTTGAGGCCCTCGACACCGCTGATCGCCGCCGAGATCGGCAGCGTGCCCAGATACGATCCGCCGTACATGCCGACGCTACCATTCGTCCACGCCGTCGCCGTGACCTCCTCGTTGCCATCGACCGACGTGTACGCCCTGGCGCGGCCGTTCAGCCAGTCGATCACGGCCTTGGGAGCGTTCGTCTCGTAGACATCGCCCACCGTTGGGCAGCCGGTCGAGAGGCCCGCGCCCGGTTGCTCCGAGGTAACCACCACGAAGCCGCGCGGCACCCACAGGGCGGCCACACCGCCGCCCAGATGCGCGACCGGCCCACTCTGCCGATCCGACGGCGGCGCCGACGTGCGCGGCGATGGCGCCACGCCCAACTCCTGCTTCACTTCCCAGAGGTACTCTCTCGGACCGTTGGTACCGGCCGCGTACGGCGTGGATTGCATGAGGACGGGCAGCTTGACGCCCGCACGCTCGGCCGCAGCCGGCCGCGTGATGTCGGCGTGCAGCCGGTCTTTCCTGCCATCGCCGTCCGTGTCGTAGTCCGTCTCGACCCACACGCGTGTGCGGATCCACTGGGCCGTGTCGGCGAACTCGGTCACCGGCATGAGCATGCCGTTCTGGATCACCGGTCCAATTTTGCCCGTGGTCGCCAGGGCGGAGACGGGCGGTGTCGGAGGTTCGCCGCCGCGCTGCTGCGCGTGCAGGATCGGGGATGTGCTCAGGAGCGCGGTCGTCGTGACCGCGAGCAGTCGGAGTTTCATGACACGCTCGATGGATTTCAGGGAGATGACGGATCCCAGGCCTGGTGGATCCGGTCTTTGTTCCGAATATCGCGGGTGGCGGGGCGGTGGGGCTAGACATGGATCCCTGTCGGCCGGCGGGGCGATCAGCAACATCAACATCGACATCGACAAGATCGTCATGTGGGGCGGCGCCAAGGGTAATCAGGCCGGCGCCGGCGTGAGCGCACTCGTCGGCGATCAGGTCGGCGCACTGCCGCCCGCGCTGCACACGATGATGAACATCGGTGGGGTCACCGATGCCTGGTCAAGATCGTCGAGGACGAGGCGGCCCGCCGGCCGGGCGTTCCCACGCGGGCGGGAATTAACCGTCGATGTGAAGTCGAGCCGGTTGGTACGAGAAGCGGACGTTGCGGTGTCCGCCTCCTTTTTTCCGTATAGGCAGAAACAGCCTATATCGATTCAGCGTCGGGGCATTATTGTAGATATTGGCGCCATTCATCCCTCCTGGGCGTTCTTCTTAATTTTTCAGCAGCACGGGGTCGTGCATCCGTGTGACTGACGGGACCAGGGTGTGTCGCGGAACAGCCGCTACGGCGAAGGTGTGTAGATTGATTGGTACGCGGCCTAGTGTGCGGGCGGTTAGGCTGGGGTGGATTCCTTGAGTGCTTTGCGGCGGAGGATTCAACGCGCTTCGCACTTTAAACATTGTTAGCTGGACCCCAACTTCCGCCTCAATGGAGATCTTGTAAGTGTGTCGAAGTTGCTCAGCTTGCACCGAATTGCCGAACGATCCCTCGTTGTGGAGCCGAGAGGCGCCTCTTCCTCCACCTCGTTGGTTTAGAAATCAATTGGATCCATTTGCTGAGTCGGTTCGCGCCGCCGCACGCGGAGAGCTCGATCGTGCAAATGACATCCTCAACGAGGTTCGCAGTAACGATCTACGCGCTTGGTACTACGTCCATGCTCGCTGGTCCGGAACGAAACGCTTCGAACTTCTAGGACGACCGGCACCAGTAGCCGTCGGACCAGTCGAAGGGCAGCGAATGCCAAATACGGCGGTTCAGAAATTCATTCTCGAGAGGGATGGATACCGGTGTCGCTATTGCGGCATTGGAGTGATTCCCAAGAACATCCTATTTGACTTTGGTGACATTTTGGCCACACCGGCTTTTCGGGCCTCAACGGATTCGGACCGCCACGGCGCAGTTCAGGCCTTTCGCGCGAACTTCGATCACGTCACCCCTGCGAATCTTGGCGGGTCTAGCGACGCCGAGAATATCGTGACTTGCTGCTGGTCCTGTAACTATGGCAAGGATCGGTTCACCGTGGATCAGATAGCAATGGACGATCCACGGGACCGACAACCCGAACGATTCGAATGGCGCGGCCTCATCGATGTTGCACCTGAACTCGCCGACCGTGCTCGATTCGCGGGAAAAACTCGTACTGGCAATTCAACTCCAAAGCACGCCAGCTAACCAGCGGTGAAGCTGACGCGGGGTCGCGTTGCTTCCCCGCGCAGCTTACCCGACGAGGCGTTAGACGCACCTAATCATCTACCTACGTTCATTCGGTCCATGGAAACATTTCTTGGCTTGATCGTTCTGGCTTCCGTCGTTGTCGTCGGCTGGCTCGTTCGCCACTACGCGCCAACGTACATAGGCGAAAAAGGAAAGAATCTCGCGACCAAGGAGGATATCGCCGCAATTACACGTGAGATAGAAGACGTTAAGAACGTTTATGTTGCTGAAGCCGAACAGCTTCGGACTACACTGCGTATTTCCGCGCACGCCGCAGAAACGCGATTCTTGAAGTATCATGAGAAGCGCGCCGAAGCGATCGACGGTCTCTACAAGCGCATTGTACGCGCCCAAGCGGCCTTTGAGCCGCTCACCGGCGGAATAATATCAGCGGATGAAGACCCGGAAGAGCGGTTTCCTCGGGCGGCAACGGCGGGAAATGATCTCTTAACATTCTTTCGGGAGCACCGTCTCTATTTTGACAGCCCCATTGTAGACCATTTCGGACGCCTCGAGGCGATTCTTCACGAAGCCTGGATAACGTATGCGCTCGGGCGGCGGGAGGATTGGTCAGGTAGCACTCGCGAGGAACGGCAAGTTCGTGTGGATGCCGTCAACAAGTCATTTAAGGCGATCCGGGAAGACGCACCTGCGCTCTTGCGCGAACTCGAGTTCGTGATGCGGGAGATCCTCGCAGGGTCATCTTTGAGCGGCTCAACCACTACCTGAACACCTCTACATTAGCGGGCTCCGGAATCTACGGTAGTCTGACAATCGTATATGGACACTTCCCTCAATAGGTTGCAGTCCTCCTTCTAAGCGTGCCTCGCACCGAAGTCTGAGAAAAGTGTCGGACAAGGGGCAACACAACGTACGAGGTAAAAGTGATGCACCAGGAAGTCCATATGTCACAGTCTCTCAATGCTGGTCCTGCATACAGGATTGCGAAGTCATCTTGGCCTAGAGGCTCGGAGTGGAGACGGTGGGACCTGCATGTTCACACACCGGCCAGCGTGTTGGGCTCTTGTTTCGCCGGCGTCAAGTGGGCTGCGTACGTCGATGCCTTGGAAGCGGAAGCAGAGGCGTTCAACATTGCGGTTATTGGCGTGACGGACTACATGTCGATAGACGGTTACAGCGCCTTGATGGCAGAGAGAAACAGCAACGGAAGGCTGAGGTCGGTTGAGTTGCTCATCCCGAACATCGAGTTTCGGATGATGCCACCCACGGAGGATGGAAAGGCGATCAATCTTCACATTCTCGTTGATCCCACGGAGCCGGACCACGTAGAGCGGATTCAACGATCGCTGAGGAATCTGAAGTTCAAGTACAAAGGAGAGATGTACGGTTGCTGCCGTACCGAGTTAATCGAGTTTGGTAAGGCCCAGAATCCAAAATTACTCGACGATGAGGCAGCCTACCGCTTCGGAATGAGTCAGTTCAAGCCAGACCGCGCCGTCATAATGGAATGGCTGTCAAATGAAGCGAGGCTTTCCGCTAACTCGCTGATCGGCATTGCTAATGGAAAAGACGGCATTAGCGGGCTCCCTTTGGATGGGTTCGGCGCGATAAGAGACGAAATATTGGCATCGTGCGACTTTGTTTTCTCCGGCAATCCCAATGACCGCAGACATTACCTCGGCCTGAAACCAAACGTACCCAAAGAGGAGATAGTCCGCCAATACAGGTCACTCAAGCCGTGCGTGCATGGCTGCGACGCGCATGAACTCGATCAGTTGTTTCGACCCACGGAAGATCGCTTCTGTTGGATTAAGGCGGATCCCACGTTCAACGGACTTCGCCAGATTCTGTGGGAGCCCGCTGAACGGATCCACATCGGAGCCCAGCCCCCAAGAATCTCGGACCAGAGCCAAGTAATTCGGAAGCTGTATTTCAAGAATTCAAGCGCGTGGTTCACGGAGGAGGCTCTCGACCTCAACAGCGGATTAGTCGCGGTAGTCGGCGAAAAGGGCTCGGGGAAAACGGCGATAGCGGACCTAGCTGCCTTCGCAGCAGGCGTACCCAATGATCCGGCGTCGCAATCATCTTTTATTACGAAAGGTGGGCTACACCTGGATGGGGCGCGGGTGAAGCTAGAGTGGGGAAATGGCGACACTACGGAAGGTGTCTTGCGGGACAACCCGTTCCCCGCAAGCCGCCCGAGAGTCAGATATCTCTCGCAAGACTTCGTGGAGCGGCTTTGCTCCGCCGACATTGGCGGCATGGAACTTCAGGTGGCAATTGAGGAGGTAGTATTCGCTCGCCTCAGTGAAGTGCAGCGCGAAGGATACTCCTCTTTCAGTGAGTTAAGAAAGGCTCGAGAGTTAGGTCCAGAATCCCGTAGGGAGTCGCTTCGAGGCGAGTTGGCGGCGCAGCACAAGGAACTCGAGCGGCTCCAGCGGCGACTGGCAGAACGCCCTCAGAAGGTCGCCGCTCAAGCTGATGCCGCCTCTCAGCTGGCGGAGCTTCGGAAGCAGCTTCCGGAAGCTACGGAAACTGCGGACCAGACCGTTCTCAAGAGCTTGGAAGAGCAGGAGCGGCTGCAGAAGGACATCCAAGCTGAAATCGCAGTGCTCACCCGCCGCAGGCGTAGCATCGAGACGGCGCTTGCCGATTATCGGGCCTTTAAGAAGCAAATCGCCGACTCCATTGTCCAGATCGGCAGGAAGCTCGCCGGCGCAGGCTGTCCCGAGCTGGCCGAACTCCTGCCGCCGCAGTGGAGTGTGGAGGCCGAAGCTGAACTCGAGCGGACAGTTACCGAACTGCAAGCGGCGGCTGAAGGACTGACGACGGGTGACGCGACACCTGGTCCGAAGTCTGAACGCAGTCTTGCTGCGGTTGAAAGCGAATTAGGACGGCTGCGCGCGATCGTCGCTGCGGACGAGGTCACGAGGCAGAGGGTATTGGACCTGCAGCGCCAGATTTCAGAAAAGGAGTCAATCGTTGAAAGGCTTCAGAAGGAAATTGACAACCTCGACTCGAACGTCATGAGAGAGCTAGACTCAAAGCGGCGTCGCCAACTTGATCTGTATCTGAAAGTGTTTACGCTTCTCCGCCAGGATGAAGCTACACTCCGAGAGTTGTACTCCCCCCTGCAGGAGGCCATAGAGCAACTTGGGTCGGAGATGCGTTTTAGCGTTACGGTGGGTTACCAGGTTGATTACAGAGGGTGGCTCGCGCGCTCGGCTCGATTCTTTGACGGACGCCGCACAGGGAGCGAGGCGAAACGGTCACAGATGGAACGGGTCGTCGAGACTAAACTCGTACCGGCGTGGCGTAGCGGCAACGACGCGGAAATCGCAGCAGCCTTTCACGATTTCATTACGGCAGTGGATCCTGAAACATTTCCGTCATTGTATGGGACATCAAAGCTGACGCTTGTAGAGCTGTATGACTGGATGTACTCAGTGGAGCATATCTCACTAACATACAAACTGCAATATTCAGGCGTAGAACTAGAATACCTGTCGCCCGGCACAAGGGGCATTGCCCTACTTGTGTTGTACTTACTTATGGACGTGGACGACACGCGGCCGCTCATCATTGATCAGCCTGAGGGCAATTTGGACAACTCCTCAGTGTTCCGTCAGCTCGTCCCCTACATCCGTGCAGCGAAGCGCCGGCGGCAGATCATTTTGATTACGCACAATCCCAACCTAGTCGTGGCCACTGACGCGGAGCAGGTCGTTGTGGCCCAGGCGGATCGCCCTACCGGCCAGCCGTATCCGACCCTTAGCTACACCTGCGGAGCCTTAGAGCATTCCTCTCACGCGGGAAGCCTCGGGACAAAGGAGGCAGTGTGTCTCCTGCTTGAAGGTGGGACAGAGGCCTTCTTGGTCCGCGAGAAGCGGTACGCTTTGATTAGATGACACGTGTATAAGCCCGATGCGTGTCAACTGTAGCTGCGCTCGCCAAGCGAAGTTTGCCGTCTCGGCCTCAACCGCTGGAATGGCGTGGCGCCCCTACTCGCTGGAACCGGAGTGGCGGCAACCGATTATTTGTTTGGCCGCACACATCATTCTCCCAGACGCGCTGTTCCGCAACGGCAGGACCACCGGTCGACAACGGGGAATAAGCCATATAACGAGCGCATGCAGCTGTCGCGCGGCCGGTTCAAAGTACCCGCGCCCGTAGAAGCTAACGTTCACGCAAGAGTACCCGCGCCCGGACGAGCGCGCAGGTGATACGCAACGCGTTAGACCGATGTTTCATTCGCGAGGGTTCAGCGATCAGGTGCGTTACGGCTCGTGGTGATCCGACGTTCATTAATTCGGCCCGCCATCGTGGCCGATGAACAGCCGAATCTGCCGCTTGGGAGGTCAAGCTTATAGTGGCTCTAGCTGGAACTCTCGTGTGCCCCGCTTTTCGGACGGTGAGTACGTCAAGTGGGGCTCTAAGCCACCGCGCCGCCCGTTGAGTCCAGTCGCTTTATGTGAATTACTCCTTACGTTACGAACATTGATACTCGCAATGCACAAGTTGTCTGAATTAGCGATCGTGCGTGAGCTCGCCGACCAGATATGCCAACGGATCACACGCGCCACTATTCGCATCTTACAGTCCATGGATGCGAGATTGTCTCCGGATGATTCTGGCCTCAAGAATCCGTGGGATGAGGTATGCGTGCAGATGCAGCACGCGGAATCCATCTATTGGGACACCTACGTGGAAACAATCAACGGTTTCGTGGGCGGCGAGGTCGAGATCCTGAAGAAGTTCGAGCAAGAGGCCGTCTGGCTGCAGACGCCCCAAGGCAGCGATTGGGACTGTGAAGACGAGGACACCCGCGACGCATATCCCGTATTCGTAGAGGACATCGTGTCCTATATCGTGTCTGACTATGTACTTCAAGCAGCTACGGACTGGTCAAACCCCAATATCCGCGCCTTCTTGGAACGTGCAGCTCTGCGGGATTGACGGCTCGGTGACCACGTCTCGTTCGTTACCGTCCTAGTGTTCGGAAGCCCGCCCCTCATGCAATTGCCAACGTTAAACTGGCGTTGTGAAACGGCACGTGTCACACACGCACAATGTTCTCTACATCCGGATCGCCCAAAGACCGTGGGCGCTTTGCGGGAGGCGCTCGGGCCCGTATTGAGAATGACACCACGAGGAAGTTCGCGGGATTGTCGCGCAAAAAGGTGCGATAGCGTGCCAGGGCGATTACTACACTGTTGCAGAAGCGCGCAGCCGTCCAGGAATCTGGAGCGCTTCGCAGTCTGTTCAGAAGAGCGGGTTTTCATTGTCATCCCGGTTGGATTCCGGTTGCGCGGCCGACACTCCAGTCTTGATTGAGAAAAGCATGTCGCGGTGCGTATGTTGTCGGTCATCTTAGGGAATTCTGCTACAATCTACTTCTAATCGGTCGAGCCAGAAGCAGGAGAGATCCTTGGCGCTACATCCGTCCTTCCCCCGATCACCTTACGCGGAGCTTCTGCCGGAGCAACGCTGGTTTCCGGCCGCCGAGGACATGCGCGATCGGGCCTACGAGAAGCTGTTACCGCCGCTGGTCGCGAAAATCCGGAAAGAAGTATATGCCTGGCGAAGCAGCGGATACGCCGGCGCTTCGGCCACTTCCCGGACGCTTCTGAAGTGGTGGTTCGAGCATGAACACCTTCTCGAGCAGGCAGACGGCTCGCTTCAAAGCTTCCGGTATTACTTCGCGCAGCGCGAGGCGGTCGAAACCGTCATTTGGCTGTACGACGTGCGCAAGGCTCGAGACAAGTTCGACCTGATGCGCTTCGATGCTTCGGGCGCTGTTTCGGCGGGAATGTTTGCGGAGGATTGGCCGCGCTACGTCGTTAAAATGGCGACGGGATCGGGCAAGACCAAAGTGCTGTCTCTGCTGATTGCCTGGAGCTTCTACCACCGGCTCTACGAAGCAGATTCCGAGCTGGCGCGCAACTTCCTGGTAATTGCGCCGAACATCATCGTGCTCGACCGCCTGCGCGCCGACTTTGACGGGCTCAGAATCTTTTTCAATGACCCTGTGCTGCCGCCGAACGGACATGACCGCCGCGACTGGCAGGATGATTTTCAAGTAGCCGTGCACATCCAGGACGACGTGCGCGTGGTTCGGGAGACCGGAAACCTTTTTCTGACCAACGTACATCGTGTTTTTCTGAACGAAGTTCCGGACCCGACTCTCGATGACGACGACGTGAGCGAATACTTTCTCGGTCCGTTTGGTGACAGCCCGTCCGGCAAAACCACCGATGGGCGCACCGACCTTGGCGAGATCATTCGCGAAGTGGATGAGCTGGCAGTTTTCAACGACGAGGCCCACCACATTCACAATCCGCGGATGGCTTGGTTCAAGTCGATCCAGGACATTCATCACCGGATGCTGCAGGCGGACAAGCGGCTGGCGCTGCAAGTGGATGTCACTGCGACCCCGCGGCACGACAACGGCGCGATTTTTGTGCAGACGGTATCCGATTATCCGCTGGTCGAGGCGATCCACCAAAATGTAGTGAAGCACCCGGTACTACCGGATGCGGAAAGTCGCGCCAAGCTCCGCGAGCGCAAGAGCGCCCACTTCAACGAAAGGTATGCCGATTACCTCGCGCTCGGCATCGAGGAGTGGCGCAAGAGTTACGCGGAGCACGAAAAGGTCGGCAAGAAGGCCGTGCTGTTCGTCATGGTAGACGATACGCGCAACTGCGACGATGTCGGTGAGCACCTCCAGAAGATCTGTCCCGAGCTCGAAGGTGCCGTGCTGGTCATTCATACCAAGAACAACGGTGAGATCTCCGAGGCCGCGTCCGGCAAGAAGCAGGAGGAGCTGGACCTGCTCCGGAAGGCCGCCAACAGCATCGATTCATGGGACTCGAAGTACAAGGCCATCGTCTCGGTCTTGATG
>Ga0255338_1005918_pt1 | contig 10814 bp, 11 predicted proteins | sample MeOH1_35cm_T4_19_FD_203715 | JGI IMG/M metagenome (GOLD analysis project Ga0255338, IMG submission 203715) | Sandy soil microbial communities from University of British Columbia, Vancouver, Canada - MeOH1_35cm_T4_195 | ecosystem: Engineered > Artificial ecosystem > Sand microcosm > Unclassified ... | reverse complement strand
CCCCGCACGGCGGCCTGGCCTTCGGCCTGGACCGCATCGTCACCATGATGGCCGGCGCCGATTCGATCCGCGACGTGATCGCCTTCCCCAAGACCCAGCGCGCGCAAGACTTGCTGACGCAAGCGCCGAGCGCGGTCGACGAGAAGCAGCTGCGCGAGCTGCATATCCGCTTGCGTGCCGCGGAGCCGAAGACGGCCTGAGCCGGGGTTTCGACTGCCTGAGGAAGGGCCGCGCGCAAGCGCGGCCCTTTTTTGTTTTTCCGGGCGTATCAGATGCTCGTCGCGGTCGCGGGCAAGCTGGCCTCTCGCGATCGCCCTGCCAGTATCACGCACAGCAGCGATAGTGCCGCAAATCCCGCATAGAACACCGCCATCGGCCACCACTGCGGAAAGAACCTGTCCGCCAGCAGCGTCGCCAGCAGCGGAGTCAGGCCGCCGGCGAAGGCGCCGCACACCTGGTACGACAGCGAGATGGCGGTGTAGCGGATGCGCGCGGCGAACATGCCGGTGACAAAGCCGGCAATGACGGCGTAGTAGCCCGATTCACATAGCGTGGCGATGGCGATGCCCAGGAACACCGTGTGCGGCTGGCCAGTGCGCACCAGGGGCAGCATGACGAACGGCACGGCGATGGCGCATGCCGCAACGATGGCCAGCACGCGCCGGGTACCGAAACGGTCGGCCAGATGCGCCGCGCCCAGTTGCACGAAGAACTGCAGCACCGCCACCCAGAACATGCAGTCGAGAATCATCTCCCGGTCCAGCGCCAGGTACTGCGTGGCATAGGAGATCATGAAGATGTTGCTGAAGTAGACCCCGGCGATGCCGTACACGTTGGCGCCGATCGCCAGCACGATCAGCGGCCACGCGCGTAGCGCTTCGGCCAGCGGCTGGCGGGCCACGTCGCCGGTGGCCTGCATCGCCTCGAATTCCGGCGATTCATTGACCGACAACCGGATCACGAAGCCAACCGCCAGCAGCACCGCGCTGGCCAGGAAGGGCAGGCGCCAGCCCCATTGCATGAGGGCGTCGTGATCGAGCCGGCTGACGGCGCTGAAGGCCAGCATCGACAGGATCAGCCCGCCCGCGCTGCCAAGTTGCGCGAACGAGGCGAAGAAGGTGCGCCGGCCGGCCGGCGCGTGCTCGCCTGCCAGCAGCACCGCGCCGCCCCACTCGCCGCCGACCGCGATGCCCTGCAGTACGCGCAACGCCACCAGCGCCACAGGCGCGATCCATCCGGCCTGCGCATACGTCGGCAGGCAGCCGATCAGCACCGTGGCGATGGCCATCAAGGACAGCGTGCCCATGAGCGCGCGCTTGCGCCCGAGGCGATCGCCGATGCGCCCGAACAGAACGCCGCCAACGGGCCGCGCCAGAAAACCGATGGCGAACGAGCCGAACGAGGCCAGCAGGCTCAGCAGGCGGCTCTCGCCGGGAAAGAACAGCGGTCCGAAAACCAGTGCCGCGGCCGTGGCGTAACTGTAGAAGTCGTACCACTCGATGGTGGTGCCGACGAACGATGCCAGGGCCGCGCGGCGGGGTTGGGGGGCAGGCTGCTTGGTCTGCATGGTGGGTCTCCTGTTTATGGCCTTGGCGAAGGCATCAGGCGTCGCGGTATTCGACGCCGGGCAGCACGCACAGCAGTTCGAACGCCAGATTGGCCCCGAGCAGCGCCGTGGTGCCAAACGGGTCATAGGGCGGCGATACCTCGACCAGGTCGGCGCCGACGATATCCAGCCCGCGCGCGCCACGCACGATCTCCAACGCCTGTGGCACCGTCAGCCCGCCGATCTCCGGCGTGCCGGTGCCGGGGGCGTAGGCGGGGTCGATGCCGTCGATATCGAAAGTGATGTAGACCGGGCCGCCCCGCAGGCGCGTGGCGACTTCCTCCATCAGCGGTGCCAGCGACCGGTGCCAGCATGCTTCGGCAGTGACCACCTGAAATCCCTGCCGGCGGCACCAATCGAAATCCTCGGCGGCATAGCCGGTGCCGCGCAGGCCGATCTGCACCACACGGCCGCAATCGAGCAGCCCTTCCTCCACCGCGCGACGGAACGGTGTGCCGTGCGCGATCTTCTCGCCGAACATGGTGTCGTTCACATCGGCATGCGCATCGACATGGATCAGTCCGACGCGGCCATACCTGGCGTGCATGGCGCGCAGGATCGGCAGCGTGACGGTGTGGTCGCCGCCCAGCCCGACCGGGCGGCACCCCGTGGCGATGATGTCGCGGTACGCTGCCTCGATGCGCGCGATGGAATCGTGCAGGTTGTAAGGATTGGTCGCCACGTCGCCGATATCGGCGACGCGCAGCGAATCGAAGGGGGCGGCGCGCGTGGCCATGTTGTAGGGGCGCAGCAGCACGGATTCGGCCCGGATCTGGCGAGGCCCAAGGCGCGCGCCGTTGCGGTTGGATGTGCCCAGGTCGAACGGCACGCCGACAAAGCAGGCATCCAGCCCGGTCGTGCTGCCGGCGGCGGGCAGCCGCATCATGGTGGCGATGCCGCCAAAGCGCGGCATGGCGTTGCCGGACATCGGCCGGAAGGGTTCGGCAGCACCGGCCGGGTTGCGTAGCAGCTTTGCATTCATGGCGATCGATTCATCATGCCGCGCCCGGTGGCATGTCATGGTGGAGGGATCTGAATTCTTGCTGATTGTCTTGACGCGTAGAATGCGAAACTTCTTAACCAAACATTGATCCGGATCGATGTACCAACCATGCTGGGACAACCCTCCGATCTTGACCTGCGCCTGATCCGCGTTTTCCTGGCGGTAGTGGACGCCAACGGCATCACACCCGCGCAGGCGACGCTCAACGTCAGCCAGTCCACCATCAGCACGCAGCTTTCAACGCTGGAAACGCGGCTGGGCTACCGGCTGTGTGAACGCGGGCGCAGCGGTTTCCGGCTGACCCCGCGCGGCCTGCAATTTGTCGAATCCGGGCGCAAGCTGCTGACGGCGCTGGATGTCTTTGGCGCGGAAGCGCGCAAGGTGGGGCGCACGCTGGTGGGCACGCTCAACCTGGGCTTGATCGGGCATACGCCGGTGAGCGCCAATGCGCGCATCAGCCAGGCAATCGAGCGCTTCCGCCAACGCGACGAATCCGTGCACTTCTCGGTGTCGGTGCGTTCGCCGGGGGAGCTGGAAGGATTGCTGCTGGACGGCAAGATCCACATGGGTATCGGCTACTTCTGGCATCGCGTGCCCGCGCTGGACTACACCACCATCTTTCACGAGACCCAGCTTGCCTATGCCGGACGCGGCCATCCGCTTTTTGCCGAGGCCGGGCGCATCGACCCGGCGGTCACGCTCGGCCATGCGTGGGCCTGGCGCAGCTATCCGCTGCCGGAGGCCGCGGGCTCGCCGGCAGACCGGCTGGTGACGGCGATGGCGGACAACATGGAGGCAGTGGCGATGCTGGTGCTGTCCGGCCGGCACCTGGGCTATTTGCCGGCGCATTTCGCGGCCCCCTACGTGCTGCAAGGCCAGTTGGCCCCGCTCGCGCCGGACGCGATGCGCTATGAGGTACCGTTCGACATGGTGGTGCGCCGCAAGCCGCACGGCAACGATCTGCTGGACGCCTTCATCGCCGACATGAAGGCGGCGCACGCCTGACACGCGGCTGCTCCCGTGGGGCCTGGCGATCCTCTTCCGCGCGCGCCAGGCATTCGGCGCCCCGTGCCTGGTTTCCAATTGTTACATCGCGGAACGAAGCCCCCTCCCGTCCAGTCTTCTCCCTTTATAGCGCGAAGCCGCAAGCCCATTCCGAAGGCACGCCGGCCGCGCGGGAGGAATTTGCCGTGCACCTGGATGTAGAACTGATTCGCCAGTTTTTGCTGGCCCATGCCGAGACCATCGTCACCTGGCTTGTCGCAGGGCTGGCGATGATGCTGCTGGCGCGTTTCGAGTTGCGGCGCGCGGTGCGCCGCTCGGCGGTGGCCATGTCGGAGTCCGTGGCGACCACGGTGGCGGCCTGCGTGCCGGACATCGCGCATGCGGCGCTGACCGGCGGCGGTGCCGTGCCAATGCCGGAACCGGTGGAGATGCAGCGCGCCGAAGCCCTGCGCCGGGTGGCGCTGGATACGGTGGGAACGGTCATGGCGCGCGGACGCTGGCTGGAAGACCTGGGCAACCTGCGCCTGGCCGACGACGCCCTGGTTCAGGGCAGCCGCGCCGGCGGCGCGGATCCGCTGCTTGTCGTAGCGCCCCAGCCGGTGGTGCAGGCTTACCTGCTGGCGCAGCGCACCTTCGACGAGCAAGTGGCGCGCCTGCGCGACGAGCGCCGCGAGGCACTACGCCTGCAGGACGGATTACAGGCGCTGGCGGCGGAAGCCACCCATATCGAGCAGGAAACCGGCAGCATCGTGATGCGCTTCGAGCAGGTCAACGCGCAAGCGGCCCAGGGCGTGGAAGCGGGCGACTACCAACGCTTCCTGATCCAGAAGTACAACGCGCTCGGCGTGCGAGAAAAGGAGATAGCGCAGGAACGCTTGCAATTGCAGGCGCAACTGCGGGAATGCGCTGAACGCCTTGCGGCGCATGCGCACGCGGCTTCGCGCGAGTACACCCAGGCGCTCACGCCGCTGATGCAGCAACTGCGCGCCGCATGGGGCCACGGCGACTCTCCCGGCGTCTTCGAGACCTGGCTGCGCGAGGCGCCGGTCCAGTCCAGCGTCCACGCTGCTTGAGTGTCGTCCGGGCGTCGGAAGCCACGGGAAGCATTACCAGGTTCCAGCCGCGCCTGATCCGTCCCCTCCCATCATGCATCCAGCCCGTGAGACCGTTCCGGCGACCATGTTTCCCATGGCGGCCGGGTGCATCTGCGGTAAGCTTGGGGACGCCGTTTGTCCTATCCCCATGTCCTACAAAATTCCTGAATCCGTCCTGGTCGTGATCCACACGCCGGACCTGCAAGTGCTGTTGATCGAGCGCGCCGACCGGCCGGGTTACTGGCAGTCCGTCACCGGCAGCCTGGACGCGCCCGACGAGCCGCTGGCCGTGACGGCCGCCCGCGAAGTGGCGGAGGAAACCGGCATCATCGCCGCCGAGCATCAACTGGACGACTGGCAGCACACCATCGACTACGAGATCTATCCCCAGTGGCGCCACCGTTACGCCGCCGGCGTGACGCGCAACACCGAGCACTGGTTCGGCCTGCGCGTGGCGCAGCCGGTGCCGGTGACGCTGGCACCACGCGAGCACCTGCAATATCAGTGGCTGCCGTGGCGCGAGGCCGCCGCGCTCTGCTTCTCGAGCAGCAATGCGGAGGCGGTGCTGCAACTGGGCTGGCGCGTGCAGGGACAGCGCGCGGCCTGTGGAGCGGGCTCATGAGACTGCGCGTCGTTACCTACAACATTCACAAGGGCGTGACCGGCATCAAGGGCAAGTCGCGCATCCATAACGTGCGCGACGGCCTGCATGTGGTCAATGCCGACATCGTCTTCCTGCAGGAAGTGCAGGACCGCAATGACCGCCTGGTGGCAGCCGCCTTGTTCGACCCGGACTATACGCAGCTCAACTACCTGGCCACCGATGCCTACCCGCACTCGGTGTATGGGCGCAATGCGGTGTACGACCACGGGCACCACGGCAATGCCATCCTGTCGCGCCATCCGATCCTGATGTCGGAAAACCTCGACATCTCCGACCATCGCTTCGAGCAGCGCGGCCTGCTGCATGCGGTGGCGGATATGAACGGCGTCGAGGCCCATCTGATCTGCGTGCATTTCGGGCTGTTCGCCCGCAGCCGCGCGCGCCAGGCGGAGGCGCTGGTCAAGCGCGTGTGCGACGTGGTGCCGGCCGAAGCGCCGCTGGTGATCGCCGGCGATTTCAACGACTGGAACCACCGCCTCGACAACCTGATCTGCAACACGCTGGGGGCGACGGAAGTTTCCCATGCGGGCGGTGCACGGCTGCACACTTTTCCCAGCCACATGCCTTGGTGGCAACTCGACCGCATCTATGTGCGCGGATTCGAGATCGAGCACGCCAGCGCGCTGACCGGCCGCGAATGGGCCCAGCGCTCTGACCACGTGCCGTTGATGGCCGAGCTTGCCCGCATTTCCGTCCCGGAGCGGCCGGTTGCCCACAAGGCCAAGGCCGACATCGCTTCCTGACGCCCCGTGAAGCCCCGCGCCGGCGCATGGGCTGTCTTCAGGCCCCCATTTTTTCCAGCATGATTTCGACGAAGCGCGCCTGCTTGGGCAAAGGCCGCGGGTCGCGCGGATAAAGCAGGTGCACGGGCCTCGGCGCTGGCGTGGCGTCTTCCAGAAGCGGTACCAGCAGGCCCGCGGCGATGTCGGCCGCCAGCAGCACTTCAGGCTGCATGACGATGCCGCAGCCGGCCAGCGCGGCGCGCCGCAACGCCTGGCCGTTATTGGCAGCGAGCGGTGCCGCGGCCATCCGACCGGGACCGCCCTCGAATGCCGGCCAGCCCATGCCTTGCGGCCACAACAGGTGGTTCAGGCAGCGATGTCCGGCCAGTTCTGACAGTGAACGGGGATGGCCCGCCTGCGCCAGGTAGGCCGGCGCCGCGCAGATCGCCATGCGGTAGGGCCGCAAGGGGCGCGCGACCAGGTGGTCCGAACTGGCCAGCGCGCCGATGCGCACAGCAGCATCGAAACCGTCGGCAATCAGGTCGGTAAAGGCGTCGTCAAGCACCAGTTCCACCGTGACTTCCGGATAGTTCAGGAGGAACGCCGATACTGCCTCGGCGACCGCCGTCTCTCCCAGCGTCACCGGGGCGGTGACACGCAATCGCCCGCGCGGCTGGCTGTGCAGGCGTTCCGCAACGGTTTCCGCGTTGCGCACGCGCTCCAGTATCAGCCGGCATTCCTCCAGGAACAGGCGCCCGGCTTCGGTCAGGCTCTGGCGCCGCGTGCTGCGTTGCAGCAGGCGCACGCCCAGATGGCGTTCGAGCTGGCCCACATGCTTGCCCACCATCACCGCCGACAGGCCCAGCGCATCGGCGCAGGCACTGAAGTTGCCGGCTTCGGCGGCGGCGGCGAAGACTTCCATGCTGCGTAGCTTGTCCACGGATTGCTAATCAAAAGTTAGGTATCCGCGAAATCGTATCCCATTTATCCGTGTCAGGCCCACTTTCATAATCGGTTCTTGAAGCGGAGGGAAGGAATCCCCCGCACCTTGGGTTAATGGACGAACGGAGGATGGGATGAAAATTATCGTGATCGGGGCCAGCGGCACCCTTGGCCAGGCGGTGGTCCGGAACCTGTCGGCGCGCCATGAAGTGGTGCGCGTCGGCAAGTCGGGTGGCGATCATCGGGTCGACCTGACGCAGCCCGGGTCGGTGCAGGCCTTGTTCGAATCGACCGGCCGGGTGGATGCCATCGTCGCCACCACCGGGAGCCTGTTTTTCGGCCCGCTCGCGCAGATGCGCGCCGAGGATTTCGCGATCGGGCTGCAAGACAAGTTGCTCGGGCAGGTGCGCCTGGCGCTGGTTGGCCAGCACTTCCTGAACGATGGCGGCTCGATCACGCTCACCAGCGGAATCGTCGGCAGCGAGCCGATCCGCATGGGCGCCAATGCCGGCAGCGTCAATGCCGCGCTGGAAGGGTTCGTGCGCAGCGCGGCGCCTGAACTGGAGCGTGGCCTGCGCATCAACGTGGTCAGCCCGACCGTGGTGCAGGAGTCATGGTCCGCCTATGGCGATTTCTTCCCCGGTTTCGAGGCGGTGCCGGCGGCGCGTGTCGCATTGGCTTACCAGCGCAGCATCGAGGGACCGCGCAGCGGCCACGTCTATCGCGTCTGGTGAGGCTGCGCCAGGGTGGCGGCCAGTGCTGGCGTGAGTTCGAGCGCGCCATCCTGGATCAGTTGGCAGATGGCGTGGAGGTCGGACAGGTCCAGCACGGGCAGGACGGTGAGCATGGCCACCGCCTCCGGTTTGTCACTGGCGACGGCCACAATGCTCTGCACCTGCGGCCATAGCGGCGGCCTGCCAAGGTCCGGCCGGAACACTTCCAGCTTGGGGAAATCGCTGTGCTTGTAGCCTTCCACCAGCACCAGGTCGGTGCCGGCTGGCAGCACGGCAAGCGCATCGGCCAGTTCGGGTGAGGCTTCGGACTCGGGGTAGTGGCGCATCAGCGTCAGGTGGCGCGCGCCCACCAGCACGACATTGGCGCATCCGGCCTGGCGCATGCGCCAGGAGTCCTTGCCAGGGGTGTCGGGGTCGAAGCCGTGGTGGGTGTGCTTGACGCCGGCCACGCGCAGCCCGGCTGCGACGAAACGCGGGATCAACTGATCCAGCAGCGTGGTCTTGCCGCTGCCGGACGAACCGGAAATGCCGAAAACCTTCACGATGTCGGGGCGGTGAGGGGATAAAGCGCCGACGATAGCAGAGAACGGCGGGAAAGGCCGGAACAGTGCGCCGTGCGCGCCGCCTTTGGCGCGCACGGGACATCGGCGTGCCTGATAATGTGCCCCATGTCCCCGATTCCGATCCCACGCCAGCCGTACGCGCTGCCCTGCTGCATTGCCGCCTCGCGCGACGATGCCGATGCGCCGGCGCCCCCGCGCGCGCCGCGGCACGCCGGTCCGCTGCGTTCCGAGTGGCGCCGCGGCAAGCCCTTGGGCGGCAACGCCGTCCGCCTGTTGCGTGGCGGCCAGGAGTTTTTCCCCGCCCTGATTGCCGCTATCGACCAGGCCGTGTTCTCGGTTTCGCTGGAAACCTATATCTATGCCGATGACGAGGTAGGCACGGCAGTGAGCGATGCCCTGATCCGCGCTGCCGGGCGTGGCGTGGTCGTGCACCTGGTCGTGGATGGCTTCGGCGCCGGCGACATGCCGGCCGGGCTCGCCGCGCGCTTGCGCGATGGCGGCGTGTGCCTGAAGATCTTCCGCCCCTTGCGCCGCTTCAGCCTGGCGCGGCGCAACCTGCGCCGGCTGCACCGGAAGCTGGCGGTGATCGACCAGCAGATCGGCTTCGTTGGCGGCATCAATATCATCGACGACCACAACCACGGGCCTTTCGAGAGCGCGGGGCTGGGCCCGCGCTATGACTTTGCCGTGGCGGTGCGGGGCCCGCTGGTCAACCAGATCGCGCTGACCGCCGAACGCCTGTGGTGGCAGCTTTCGCTGCGCGGCGAAATGCGCACCGTCGGCCTGGCCGGCGTGGCGGCCGAGTTCCCGCTGATCACCGACCTGCCGCTGCCGCGCCAGGACCTCGCCGGCGGCATGCGCGCCGCGCTGCTCTTGCGCGACAACCTGCGCAACCGCCGCGCCATCGAGCGTCAGTACCTGCAGGCGCTGGGCGGCGCGCGGCGGGAGGTCATCATCGCCAATGCGTACTTCCTGCCCGGGCACAAGATGCGCCGCGCCTTGCTGGCCTGCCGCAAGCGCGGCGTGCGCGTGCGGCTGCTGCTGCAGGGCATGGTCGAGTATCGCCTGCAGCACTATGCGACGCACGCGCTGTACGCGACATTGCTCGGCGCCGGCGTGGAGATCCACGAATACGCCGAGAGTTTCCTGCACGCCAAGGTGGCTGTGATCGACGATGCCTGGGCCACGGTGGGATCCAGCAACCTGGACCCGTTCAGCCTGCTGCTGGCGCGCGAGGCCAACGTGGTGGTCTCCGACGGCGCGTTTTGCGCCGAACTGCGCCAGGAACTGGAGCTTGCCATTGCCTCGCGCAGCGTCGAGGTCAAGGCCGCCACCCATGCGCGGCGCTCGGCGTTGCGCCGCATGGGAAGCTGGGCCGCGTATATGGTGCTGCGCGTCGGCGTGATCATCGCGGGCGTGACAGGGCGCTACTGATCGCGGGACAATGCGCCGGGCCGCGCGGGCATGTTGCTATGCGGCACGGGGGCGGGAAATATCGCTGCCTCGCTGCGCCGCGGCATGTTGCAGCGCAAGAGGCGCGGCCGCTGCGTTTAGAAACCCCGATCTAATTAAAAGCTTGCTGCCGGCGAGCGCCATCACAATAATCTGAACGATCGTTCTTTTTTGCCTTAGACTGCGTGCATTCGCGTCTGCCGGGCGGTGATAACAGGCAGCCAGGCAGCGAAAAAAGCACTACGTCAGGGTCAAACGCTGCGCGATCAGGATCGCGCAGCGAAGAACGGAGAAATAATCATGCGACACCAGTCAGCTCGTCTCGAATCCGGCACTTCCGCGTCCCCCGCGCCCATGCGCAAGGGGGAAATGACGCGCGTGGCGATTCTGGATGCCGCGCTGGAGCTGTCGTCCCGCGACGGGCTCGAAGGCTTGACCATCGGCTTGTTGGCGGAACGCATGCAGATGAGCAAAAGCGGCGTGTTCGCGCATTTCGGTTCGCGCGAGGACCTGCAGGTGGAAGTGGTGCGCGAGTATCACCGCCGTTTCGAGCAAGAGGTCTTCTACCCCTCGCTGCACGAACCGCGTGGCTTGCCGCGCTTGCAGTCCATGGTGCGCCGCTGGATGGAAAAGCGCATCCAGGAAGTGACCACGGGATGCATCTACATCAGCGGGGCGGTGGAGTACGACGACCGCGCGGAAAGCCCGGTGCGTGACGAGCTCGTCAAGAGCGTCACCATCTGGCGCGCCGCGCTCACGCGTGCCATCGACCAGGCCAAGGAACAGGGGCACCTGCGCGCGGACTGCGATCCGCGCCTGATGCTGTTTGAAATGTACAGCCTTGAACTAGGCTTGCATCACGACGCCCGCTTCCTGCGGCTGCCCGCCAGTGCGGAGCTTGCCATGGTCGCACTCAACAAGTTGATTCAGTCTTACCGTACCTGACGCCGCCGCGGCGTCCCGTGCCGGATCGTGCACGGGCGGCGTAGCGGCTTTGCAAACCTCCAAGGAGTCTTTGATGGGCCAGTA
>Ga0255338_1005917_pt1 | contig 10814 bp, 11 predicted proteins | sample MeOH1_35cm_T4_19_FD_203715 | JGI IMG/M metagenome (GOLD analysis project Ga0255338, IMG submission 203715) | Sandy soil microbial communities from University of British Columbia, Vancouver, Canada - MeOH1_35cm_T4_195 | ecosystem: Engineered > Artificial ecosystem > Sand microcosm > Unclassified ... | reverse complement strand
CCAGCTCTAGCCAGAAATCGAGCTTCCCAGCCTCTGAAACGGGGCTACACTTCACGAGCTTACTCCGGCTTTCCCAGAGCACGATCCGACGGGCGTGGTAAACCGGAAGTGTTCTGGGGAGCTGCGATTGAGGGAATGGGAAGCTGCCGGACGGCGTCGGGATATGGACGTAGACACTCCTCGAAGAAGCTACGCGCCTCGTCACAGCTGGACGACTTGAAGCGGAACGGGAACCGGCGGCGATCGGCGCCGGTAAGGGCTTTCAGGTGGTCAGCCAGCGTGTGCTGACACGGATCGATCTCCAACTCGCCGTATTGTCCAGACGCGGAACGAAACATCTCCAACCTAAGCCCGTCGAAGATGTTACGCGCTGGGCCCTCCGGAATATATTTTGCGGCGACCCCGTCACCGCCACTCGTCGTCGTCCAGGTAGCAACAGGAATACGCGCTACCTCCGCGAGGAGTTGTGAGAGTTGAAGGAAGCACACTTGGGGAAGGATCTGAACATTCGTGCCAGATGAGACCTCAATATCGTGTTCCGCACGGGCCGCTACCCATACCAACTGCCGATATTGAAGATAAGTCCGGTCCGGAACCCGCAGTGAGAAATCGAGTTGCTTGGTCTCGCCTGACAGTACGACTAGACCGTCCCAGCGGACACTCTCGTAGACAATCGAGTTCAGTTCGAAATCTTGCCCACCGAGGTGGACTGCCGCTCGCTCGAATCGCTGGCTATTGCGACCGCCACGGAATAGGACTCGGCCGGTGAACACATCTCCGCAGCTTTTTGTATCGCAATCCAGCTCCAGGCCCATCCGGCAGGCCCCGGCATAGGTGAGCTGAGAGGTGCGAGCTTTGGGTGGCATCTCAACCGATCTCCGCTGAAGGATCAAGCCCTGGTATGATGGCCCCGCCGGCATCATAGATTTCAATGCCGGGGGTGATGGGCGAATGCCGGAAGTCGCTGATCGAACACTGTCCGCTGGAGGTGGCGGGGAACGGCAACTGTAATGGTTGGCTGGAGACCGATCGGGACGGGATCGGAAGGTCGCCCGGCGCGTTTGAATAGGCCCGAAAGGCGTTGGCGAAGAACAGCTGTGCGCTCTCCAGATCGCCGAGTGCCCAGCGGAATGGGAGCACGCGGCGGTCTTTCCCCCGCGCAGCTTTGAGGTAGTCGGTAGTGGTACGCTCTCGCTCGTTGATGTGAAGCTCACCGGAAATAGCCGCGCGCTCTCGCAGCAGTCGGAGGGAGATCTCCTCTACTCGCTCGCGCAGCGACTCGCCAGGTGTAAAGTCCGCGATCACGTCGTAGGTCGCCACAGCGTTGCTCCACTCGGGTGCCGGGAGGCCGGCAGCGCCCTGTAGTACGGCGGTGAGCGCGGTGAGGTCCGAAGGGGGCAGGATCGTGATCCAGAGGCCTGTCTCTTCCGGTTCCTGGCCAACGAGCTTCACCTGTGTCGCGAGCCAAGTGGAAGTGCCAAAGGGCAATCCACGCCACGCGCTAACCGCGAACGGCAGCTGCTTACTGCGCTGCCGGGGCACCGTGAATTGGTCCCATTGCACCGGCTCGCCGCGACCCCAATCTCTCTGGCCTGCCCAGGACGCAGGGTGCAGGCCTACGCGGGCGGTCTCGACGCGGAGTGGTTTACTTCCTGCGAAGAGCTGTAACCTCCCCTCCAACCTGTCGCCACAGCTCGCCTGGCATTGCTCACAACGAAGCTCGACTGTGCCTCCACCTATCCGGAATGTAATCCGCGAGTACGCTGGTCTGGTTTCCATGGGTAGGTCGACCGGCCTCTATTCGAGGTCTTCCGCAGCCCCAGCGTCGGAAGGGAATGGCAAGTTCCAGGGTTCGGATCCGTGGGTCATCGCTGGAATCGGTAAAACGTCCACGCCGGTCTCCAGGCGCGCCCGAGTATGAAGCATGGGTTGGAAACAGTTTGCGATCAGTACCTTTGCGGCCGCCAGGTTCTGGCCACGAAAACTGAAGGGATAGTCGATGCAGTCTCTTCTTAACAGCGAGCGCACCTGGTTGCGAATACCTTGGTCCGGTAGATCAAAGGTTAAAGTGCCGTGGTGAACTCGCCCCATCCGATGCATGGATAGCCAGCACCGATCAAGGTACGGACGCCACGGGGCACTGAGTTGAAAATCTGCGCGGACGTCGCCATTCTGTATCGAGTAGGTTGCTCTGGTCAATCCGGTCAATTGAGCGATGAACTCCGTCAATTCCACGAAAACCGTGGGAGGCCCAACGGTCAGGCTGTTCTCCAGTTGAATCTTCTCAAAGCCGGGCTGCTCATCATGTCCAATCCAGACTGTGCTCTCTACGAAGCAATTACGCGCAAAGTCCACATTCCAGGGTACGTGGAGTTGAAACGGCCAAGCTTTCCTGGTATCCGCCAGAACCATCAGATTCCGGTCTCGGGCGGCTTGAGCATGCCGAATGCAATTGGCAATTCCGGGTAACCAATCCGCGCGTGGGTTACGCGACAGCAATTCGACCCGAATTCGTTTCACTACCGCCTTCCGGTTAGGCGAGCGAAAATGGACGGCTCCTTGAAGCAGTTGTCCCCAGCCCAGGGTGACCGACTCCAGAACCACCTCCACCAGGGGCGGATGCTGTTCTGGAGGATGGTCGGCCGGGTTGCCGTCTCGAGTTGCGGGGTGCTTATCCAAAGGTCTGTGAGAAGGTGGGTGGGTCAACTTGTTTGAGGTCTGAATCGAGTTTGCTATTGCCGACGGCGCCAACGTGATTGCGGTGGTTATTACGGACCGAGGTCCGCTGTTGCACCGGAATCAGCCGGAAGCGGCAGCTCCGACCTGGCTGGCTTAGGCTGCACGGCAGGGATTGGCAGCTCTCGCAGACTGTCCAAAATGGGGCGTAGATGCTGCTCGTAGTGGCCTCGCACTCCGCTCAGATCATGTTCGGGGAAACGGAAGGGAACAGTCACCCGGTCCGCTCCCGCCGCCGATCGCAGCCGATCCGCAAAGGTGCGGTCCAGTGGATCGACGCTCAACGTGCCGTAGATCATCCCGTTGTTTCGAAACAGCTCCAACCTAAGGTCGTCGAACGGTCGGGGGTCTTCCCTCTCCGGGGTGAATTGTGCGACCACGCCATCCCCCAGTTCCAACGTGCTCCAGGACCGAGCCGGTACCCTGATCACTTCCTCCAAAAGGGTGGCCATCCGCTGGAACGGCACGGGAGGTGCCACGTGAATCTCGGCGGTGAGAGCGGTGGAATGCCGCCAGCTGGAACGGGCTTTGGCGGAAAACCGCCTACGTCCGAAGGGTACGCTGCCCGGCATCCGCAGCGCGAAGCAGACGCGGACCTGCTCGTGGGGCTTTACTTCGATCCGGTCCCAACTTCGGTCCGGTAGGAGCTCCTGTCCGCGAGCCACCTGGTCCGGATACTCGTCAATCCCAACATAGAGGGAGAACGTCCGAGTAGTTGCTCCTCCCTGCAGGAAGAGCGTACCGGGCAACTCCTCGTGCCACGGCGCGCTCCGCGTGTCGAGCTGAAGTTGCACCCGGCAGCCGGCGACCTCCCCCTCCATCTTATCGGGGTATTTGGGATGACCCGGACCGGGTGCGTGGGACGGCTGCTTCACGGATTAATAAAGCGCCCGGAGGTCGGCGGCCTTGAAGCCGGGGCGCTTTGCCAGGGTCATGATCTCCGCTTCGACCTGGAAGATCTTGTCCGCGGCGGCGGGGATCTCGTCCGCGATCTCGAAGGGTACGACTACCACCCCGTGCAGGTCCGCGTGGATCAGGTCACCGGGGCGCACCGTAAGCCGGCCGAGACGGACCGGCTCCCCCACGGAGTGGAACTTGAGCTGGCCGTGGGAGACGATGACGCCGGACGCGTGGTACTGAAAGCCCATATCACGTACCTGCTCGATGTCACGGACGGTGCCGTTGGTGATGCAGCCGACGGCACCCAGAGCCTTCATGCAAGTTGCCATCACTTCGCCGACCAGCGCGCCCTGGTTCGGCCAGAGGGGACAGTCTTCGATGATGCAGATGGCCGGGTCGGGCGTGTCCTCAATAGCCTGGGTAAAGTCGAGCCAGCCCTGTCGCCAGCCCGCCTCGCCCACGTCCCGCGGGCCCATGACCGCGGTGGCTGCGTAGCCCAACATCACGCCCATCTCGGGAAACAGGCAGCGGATCTCCTGGCCGGTATAGCCCCAGGTATCCGGCCGAACCCCGAACTTCTCAATGGCGTTCGCCACGGTGCAGCTATCGATCGCCTTGAGCCGATCGTAGGTTTCGGTTGAGATCGTCTTCATGTGCCCTCTTCCCTCCGCGTCCGGGACCGTCTATTCACGGTGCGGCGATGCCCTGTTAGCCAGCGGTTCGCGCGGCTCCGCCGCAACTCCTTCCGGCTGTTGCTGACGGTTGACTGCAGGGTGGTAGGCCGTTTGAAGGCCGGGTAAACAAAAACGCCGCGTGCGACCACTACGGGCTGCACGCGGCGTCTTCAATCGGGAGAGCGTTACTTGTTGGAACAGGCGATCGGCGCAATGATGTTGCCGTCGCCGTCGAACTCCATCGTCACCGGAGTGTCGCTGATTTCGGTGTAGCCCCGCGCTCGGACCTCATCCAAGAGGGCCGGACTCACCCACAGCTCACCGACCTCCAGCGTGTTATGGATGATGGCAACCTTGAGCGTTTCCGGAGTCCAGCGGATGGCGGTCTTGATGGCCGTCTGGATGGTGGCGCGGTCCGACTCCAACACTGCCGGCAACATGGCGCCCGCCAGGTGGGAGGCGGTCATGCAGTTAGCGTAGGTGGAGGGGAGGTCGATCTTTTGGAGCACCCGGAGGCACATCAGTTCCGCCAATCCGATGCCGGAGGCGTTGCCATGCGTCTGCGGGGTGAGGTCGAGCACTGCGATGTGCTGTACCTGCGGAGTGTCCGTATACTGCGGCCCGTTGCTGCGGATGAAGCGACCCGCCACGTTGGGGTCGAGTCCACTACCGCTGATGTTCTTGCCGATGGCCTGGATCACGAGTACGTGGAGCTCATCCACCGGAAGGCTGGGCATCAGTGACCTAGCTTCGAGCAGTAGCTCCTGCTCCCGCTCTTCCAAACCCTCCGGCAGAACGGCCTCGATACGAGCCGGCTCGTCGAAACCGTTCTCCACAATCGCCAGTGCAAAGATGATCGGCTGGGTCGCCATGATTACGCGCGCTGCCGCGGGGATCAACTGGCCGAAGCGGTCCATCCCCTCTGCATGGAGGGTATCCGCGCCACGCTGTTTGCCCAGGCCGATGGTCATCATCTTCATCAGCCCGCTTTCGATGGGTCCCCGGAAGCCGGTGTGCGGCTTCACTCGTCCCACCGGAATGATGGCATCCGCTCCGGCGGCGTCCGTGGAGCAGTAAACCGGCATCTCCCCCACCGCGCCCACGACTTTGACCTCCAGCGAAGAGATGATGGGCACCCCCATCGTTTCTTCGGTGATGCCGTAGTCCGCCAGCACGAGAGTCTGCCCTTCCGGTACGGCGTTGCCGTGACTGCCCATGGCCGGGATGATGAACGGCTCGGCGCCCAGCGCCTTGACCTCGCGCACCAAAGCGCGGACGATCCGGGAGATCTGCGCAATGCCGCGGCTACCGACCGCAATGCAGACGCGGCTGCCAGGCTTCACCTTCGCGCGGACGTCTTCGCGCTGGAGCTGTTCGACGACCGCGGCGTCCACGTCATCGATGATCGGCCGGGGGAAATTCTGACGCACGTGGTACAGCGGTGGAAGGTAGACGTCCGCAATCGAAGCGGAGAGACCCGGCCCCACACGCTGGGAGATCGAGGTCAGCTTATCGGTCCAGGGAAGGATACGGTCCATAAATACTCCGGCGCCGGGCAGCAAACGGGTGAAAGGCAATCGCCGTAACGCCAGGCGAAAGTTAGGGCCGGATCCCCATTCTTCCTGCTCCGACCCGGGCTCCCGCACCGGGAACGGTGCATGTCAACGTTCCCGCAGCACCAGGGTGCCCGCCTCGCGGATATTCTGCGCCTCCACACTGCAGCCTGTAAAGTGCGCGAGCCGGAACGCCGCCTCTTTCGGATCGTCGAGGATCTCCTCGTAGCGTACCCGGAGGTAGGCGACCCCCGCCTCGGGCGCCAGAGCACACTCCTGTTCGTAGACCCGGCAGAGCTCGCGACAGTAGCTCGGGTCGAGGCAGGGATCGGGCCGAAGCGGGGCGAGCAGACCCAGTTTTCGGGCCGTCGTCTTCAATGCGTCGACCGGGTAAAGCTTCATTCGGGAGTCCTGATGAACGCTTTCGGACTGCCATTGCCGGGCGCGGTGATGCAGGCTCCGGACGACTGCATCCGAATCACGCGTCACGTGAACGACCCGCGCCTCGGGAAACAACCGCAGCCAGAGCGGTAACGTCACGCTATTGCGCGGGTCTTTCCAACCCCAGGCGCCCCGGTAGTGTTCCGGCAGTGGCTGTAGGAAGTCGCGCAGCAGGGAGCTATACGTCTGGCTCCGCAGTGACAGGTCCGCTGCCTGCGCCCAGGCCGGATGGGTCCGTCGGCGCAGAAATGGATCGACGCGGCACCAACTGGAGCGGCTCAATCGGAGTAGCTGCTCGTTGATGCGGAAGAAGGCGCTGGCTTCTGCGTATCCGGTGAGGCGACCTGCGCGTGCCATCGCCAGGAAGTCCGGGCCGGATGCCCCACCACACTCCGGGCCGACGTAGACTCCCAGCGCACCCAACATCCCCGCGACCAGACTGGTGCCGGAGCGGTGCATTCCGATCACGATCACGGGCGGAGGCAGCCCGCGAAAGCGCGGATGTATCCAGTGCTGTCCCCGCGACGCGCGGGAAGAGAACAGCCTTGTCCCGCTGACTGGACGCGCAATGGCGCGTGACGGCCCGATCCTCTGCATGGTCGCATCTCCGGCGAGGGGCGTGTACTACGACCACCTCACGGGTGAAACTGCAGAGGGAGAATGCTAGCGGTCGAAACGAAAGAAGCCGGAACCGGAGCGCGCCTTCCTGACGTGTGAGCGCGGTCCCCCACTGCGCGGAAAGGCGCGATGGAGGTCATCCCTGCACGTAAGTGCGGCGCGAATGCAGGAGGATTCGTATTCTTAACGAATACTCGGAGTGAGACGCGATTCCCTCGATGTCTCTCCGGTCACAGGTCCCCTAAACCTGTGGCCGGGCCCACCCCTTGAGCCCTCGCTGACGAGCCCTGGTTTTCCTTAGGTTTTCTTCTGATTCAGCCCGGCTCGAAAGCTACTGCTTCCGAACGCGTCCTCCCGATGCGAGTGGTGAATAGACCAGGGGTTCGACGCACCTCCGATGCAAGTCAGGCGGCTGCGAAAACTCCTGTGTGATCTTCTAGACGTCGAAGCCGCAACTGCAGTTCGCCGTAGTCGCCATCATAAGGAAGTTCTAAGGGCCGCCGGTCGATTCGTCACCATCCCACCGATAGATCGCCAGGTCTAGCCGGCCTTCGGGGTCAAAGGTGACGCCCTCGTCCGCCAGCAGCTCCGCCTGGAGCGTCATGCCGTTCGAGCGGCAGGAGACGCCCCCAAGGCGGTTGACGACGCGCCACCACGGGAGATCGCTGTCCGGCGGCAGCGCGCTCAATGCCCACCCGACGTCTCGGGCGGCCCGGGGATTTCCCGCACGCCGCGCCACGTCTCCATAGGTCGCTACGCGGCCATGCGGAATGGAGTGAATGATCTCGTAAAATCGGGGCCAGAGGGAGGGCATGAGATCAGACCCGGTTATTGATGGAATGGCCTTTCGACGCGTCCGCCTCCCTCCCTCTCGTGTTCGAAGGGCGGGAGCGGCTACGTGGAGGCGAGGGGGTCGAAGAGGCGGCGGTACTCTTCCAGGGCTTCCCGGTCGGTCATTCCGGCAAGGTAATCGCACACCGAGCGGTGGAGGCCGCGGGCCTCGTTGAAGACACCGGGCGGGAGCTGGCCGGGGAACTCCACATATGAGTGGAACAAGGCGTCCACAATACGCCTAGCCTTTACGGACATGCGGTAGACGCGGTGGTTACGGTAGACGCACTCCCCCAGCAACCGGCGTAACTCTTCGTTATGTACTGCCATCTCGGCGCTCAGCGTGGCGGTGCGGCCGGGTGCAGTTCGGACGGCGTCGGCGGAGTCCAACCCCCACTCGGCGATCCGTTGCTCCACGGTAAGCGCTACGTCTTGCACCTGCTCGTTGATCAGCGCCCGGACCCCCAGGTACTTCACCTGGTGCGACGTGAGCCCGGCGGTGTCGTGTTGGGCGCTGAGCTGCCGCCAGAGGTTTACCTTGTCCAGGTCGGACAACGAGATCAGCCCGGCGGTGAGCCCGTCATCAATATCGTGCGCGTTGTAGGCAATCTCGTCGCACACGTCGGCCAGTTGGGCTTCCAGCGAGGGCCACGGCGCGTCGCGAAACTCCTCGAAGGCGGGACCCGGGTCGAGCGGGTCGAACGATTTGCTGTGCTTGGCGATGCCTTCCCGCACTTCCCAGGTGAGGTTCAACCCTCGGAAACCGGGATAGGGGGATTCCAGAGAGTCCACTACGCGCAGACCCTGAAGGTTGTGCTCGAACCCGCCGTGATCCCGCATCAGTTGCTGGAGCGCTTCTTCGCCCGCATGGCCGAAGGGAGGGTGGCCTACGTCGTGCACCAGGGCCACGGCTTCGGCCAGGTCTTCGTTCAGGCGCAGGAACCGCGTAAGCGTGCGGGTGATCTGGGAGGCTTCAAGCGTGTGCGTGAGCCGGGTCCGGTAGTAGTCGCCCTCGTGATTGACGAAGACCTGGGTCTTGTACTCCAGCTTGCGGAAGGCGCTGCAGTGGATGACCCGGTCTCGGTCTCGCTCGAACGGTGAGCGCAGCGGGTGTTCCGCTTCCGGATGGCAGCGGCCGCGTGTCTCGGCGACCTTAACGGCACAAGGCGAGAGGTCGCGCTGCTCCCGCTCCAGGTATTCAGCCAGGGTGCGCATTACGCGGCCGCGGCTTCGATCTCCGCCGCGATGGCTGCGGCCGCCGCCCGTGGATCGGTGGCGCCCGTGATCGCGCGGCCCAGAACGAGGTAATCGGCGCCGGACTGCACAGCCGCACTCGGTGTGGCGACCCGGGCCTGGTCGTGCGTGGCCCCACCCGCGGGACGGACGCCGGGCGTAACGATCAGGAAGCCCGGTCCGCACGCGGCGCGGATCGCCGCAATCTCCAGCGGAGACGCGACCACGCCGTCCATCCCGCTCTCCTGCGCCAGGCGCGCCAGACGCACGACCTGGTCCTGCACGGTGCCGGCGACGCCGATGGCGCCCAGTGCCGTCTCATCGAGGCTGGTGAGCACGGTGACGGCTATCACGAGAGAGCGGCTGCCTCCGCCGGCCGTTTCAGCGGCGTCCCGAGCGGCGCGCATCGCAGCGGCGCCCGCCATTGCGTGGACATTCAGCAGCCAGGGCTGGAGCGCGCAGGTGGAACGCACCGCGCCCGCGACGGTATTGGGAATATCGGAGAACTTGCCGTCGATGAACAGCCGGTCTGCACCCGCTTGCTGGACTTCACGGACCCCCTGCGGTCCCTGGGCATGTAGGAACTCGAGTCCCAGCTTGAATGCACCCACAGAACCGGTAAGCTGCTCTACCCACCGGATGGCCTGGGCGGTATCCGCTGTGTCGAGAGCGACGATGATCCGATCTTTTCCACTGATATTCAAAGAACCCCTCACTCGATACGAACTGTCCGCCGGGCTCCCCGCTCTTCCGGCCGAAATGACTCCGGCCAGCGAGTCATGCTGTCATAGACGGCGCCGGCGATACTTGCTTCTTGAAGTATATACGCCCGGGACAGGTCCGCACCGCAGAGGTTCGACTGCCGTAGATCGGCGCGTTGCAGGGTAGCGCCGGACAGGTCCGCACCGGTGAGGTCCGCAGCGAATAGGGTGGCGGCGGCCAAGTTCGCTTCGCGCAGGTCTGCCCGCGTGAAGTCGGCATTGCGAAGGTTGGCGTGAGTGAGGTTCGCCTCGACCAGACTGGCGTTGCGGAACACGGCCTCGCTAGCCTCGGTGTTCTTCAGATTCGCGGCAATGAGCCGGGCGCCGGCGAAGTTGGCACCAGTGAAACGCGCGTAGCGGGCATTTACTTCGGTGAACGCTGCGTTCTGGAAGTCGGCGCCCGTCAGATCGGAGTCGAGCAGGGAGGCAAAAGCCATGCGCGCACCGGTAAACCGTGCGTAGCGCAGGTTGGCCTGTTCGAAGTATGCGTGGGTGAGATTTGCGTCGGTAAAGCGAGCACGTGCCGCGCGTGCGGCCAGAAAGGTGGCGTGGGTGAGGTCCGAACCCTCCAGATTGGCGTCTTCGAGCACCGCATCGATGAGACGCGCGCGACAAAGGATCGCCCCACAGAGATCGGCCCCGGCGAGCAGGGCGCCCTCCAGGTTCGCGCCCGTGAGATTCGCCTCGCGCAGTAGAGCACGTCCCAGGTCTGCGCTCTGGAGAACTGCCTGCGTTAGATTGGCTCCGGAGAGATCCCGACTGGCTAGGTCCGCGCCCGCTAAACTGGTAGCACTCAAATCGGCGGTTTGCAAATCATCTGCGTCGATTTCATGGAGCACCACATTTTGCGAGCGATGGCGGATCTGGACCATTGGAAAGATCCCTTCGGGCGAGCGAGCGGCAAATGGCCGAGCGCATTCTTTACCCAGAGACGACTTACCAAGCAACCCGGTTCGAGCCATCGTTCGCCGGATCCCCGGTCCTCCTCCTGCAAGTTGATCAACGTACTAATCTTAAACGTGACAATAAGTTAACCGCTTAATTAGTCAATGGGAGGGCAAATGCGC
>Ga0255338_1005916_pt1 | contig 10815 bp, 6 predicted proteins | sample MeOH1_35cm_T4_19_FD_203715 | JGI IMG/M metagenome (GOLD analysis project Ga0255338, IMG submission 203715) | Sandy soil microbial communities from University of British Columbia, Vancouver, Canada - MeOH1_35cm_T4_195 | ecosystem: Engineered > Artificial ecosystem > Sand microcosm > Unclassified ... | reverse complement strand
ACTCTCATCGGGGTAGCCGTGGCCGGAAAGCCGAGTCCGTTCCGTGAAGGGGCGTTGCTGGCCTTCTCGATTGCGGGTGTCTCGACCCCCACGTTCTGGGTGGGAATCCTGCTGCTTTACGTCTTTGTCACCCGGCTCGCGTGGTTTCCCGCGGGCGGCTCCGGAACCCCGCGGCACCTCGTGCTCCCCGCGGCCGCGCTGGCCACGACGGGGATCGCCTACTACGCGCGCCTGGCGCATTCGAGCATGACCGACACGCTGAGGGAAGACTACGTCCGCACGGCCGTGGCGAAGGGGATGCCGCGGTTCCGGGTGGTTTTCAACCACGCGCTCCGGAACGCACTCCTGCCGCTGGTGACCATCGCCGGCGCTGATCTTGCCTCGCTGCTGGGAGGCGTGGTCTTCACCGAAAGTGTCTTCGACTGGAAGGGGATGGGCAAGCTCGCGGTGGAGGCGGTAAACGCGGTAGATTTTCCCCTGATCGTCGGGGTGGTGCTGGTGTCCGCGTCACTGGTCGTCGTCGCCAACCTCCTCGTCGACTTGCTTTATCCGCTTCTTGATCCCCGCATCCGCCGCGGCTAGGGCGCGCGCCTCGAGCTCGCTTCAAACCGCCCCTCGCGGGGCATAGGCGCTTCTTCCGCATCCAAGGCGTGGGTCGGCGAGGGGTTATGAAGACTCAGGGCGGGGCGGTGATGGAGCAACCGTTCCACGGTTTGGCGGTGGCTGGGCGCGTCTTCGCGGGTGCCGTGCATCTTCACCGGTGCCCGCTGGGCGTGGAACGCACGAATTCCATCATTGACATTAGGGGTCCGGGTTGTTTTAATTGGGGGCGCTTCCGGTTACGATGTCCGGCTGCGCACCCGCAAGTCGCTGTCCAATCGCTATCCGCTGCGTTGGCTTTGGGAGGATTGCTTGAGTTGGAAAGAGCTACTCGTGGGGTCTACGGCCCCCACCTGACGATTGATGCCTACGGTTGCGATCCCGAGAAACTCTCGGATTTCAGCCTTGTCTACGCCTGGCTGAAAGAATTGCCAGTGAAGCTCGGCATGGAAGTCCTGTTCCCGCCCTACTGTCACGATTACGTCAACGTGAATCCCCTGGAGAGCGGTGTAACCGGAATTGTGGGTCTCACCACGAGCCATGCAAGTATCCACACCTACCCCTACATGCATTGTGAAGACGATCCCGGCGTAATCGGAATCGCCTTTGTCGATGTCTTTAGTTGCCTGCCCTTCGACGAACAACTGGTCGTCGATGACTTCAGAGCCACGTTTGGTGGAACTGATCTCCGCGTGAAGGTAACGGAACGCGGCGACCGCTTCCCCATCAGGCGAGAAGCCCCACTACAGATTCCTGTAGGACGGGAACTCACGCTGGTGTGAACGGTCGGTCAGACGACCTCGTCGCCGATGAACGCGGGGCATAAGTGGGGGCGTAGGGCATCTCGCTCATTCTCGCCTTCCCGCCAACGCAACGCAGCTGACCGGTTCGCGTACGCCTGCCGATTGGCTGCTAGTGATCCCGTGATTGAATCCAGCGCCCGCTAGTCCGGGTATCTTAAAGGCCCCGTCGGAACGTCCGACGGGGCCTTTTTTCAAGTGCGGTCATAGACGAGCAGGGGGAGGCTCCCGGCATCCGTCACACGATTTGCTTGATGACGTTGCCGCCGAAGTCGGTAAGACGCTCATTGCGGCCGTTGTGAAGATACGTCAGGCGCATGTGCTCCAGGCCCAACAAGTAGAGCATGGTAGCGTGCAGGTCCCGTGGATGCACCGGGTCCTGAACCGCCTTGTAGCCGATCTCGTCCGTGGCGCCCACCACCTGGCCGCCCTTCACGCCGCCGCCGGCCATCCAGGTCGTGAAGCCAAGGGGATTATGGTCGCGCCCCCGGCCGTTCTGCGTCACCGGCGTGCGTCCGAACTCGCTGCCCCACACCACGAGGGTGCTGTCCAGCAGTCCGCGCCGCTTCAGATCCTGGAGCAGCGCTGCGGTGGGCTTGTCGGTCCAGCGGCACATCTTCTCGTGGTTGGTGACCACGTTGTCGTGCGCGTCCCACTGCGTGCTCACCGGCCCACCGCCGGAGAACAACATCACAAACCGGACGCCGCGCTCTACCAGGCGGCGAGCCAGCAGGCAGCGCGTCCCGAACTCCGTAGTCTCGGGGTCATCGAGCCCGTACAACGCCTTCGTTTCCGCCGTCTCCGTTGAGAGATCCACGGCTTCCGGCGCGTGCTGCTGCATCCGAAACGCCAACTCGTACGCCGCGATCCGTGCCGAAAGCTCGGAGCCGCCATCGGACACGGTCTGGCCATTTACTTGACGGAGGAAGTCGAGCATCCGGCGCTGCTGCCGGCGGCTCACCTCCGCCGGCGGTTTCAGGTGCAGGATCGGAGCGGCGCCACTTCGCAGCACGGTGCCCTGGTGCACGGCGGGCAGATAACCGGCGTCCCACATCGGTGCGCCGCCTTCCGGCAGCCCCTCCGGTTGGGTTAGCACGCAGAAGGCCGGCAGGTTCCCGCTGGCGCTCCCCAGGCCGTAGGTGACCCAGCTTCCCACAGAGGGGTGTCCGGCCAGCGTACGCCCGGACACCATCTGGTACATCGCCGGGGCATGCACGAAGCTGTCAGCGTAGCAGGAGCGGATCACCGCCATGTCGTCCACGCACTTCGCCGTGTGCGGCAGCAACTCCGAGACCTCGATGCCGGATTGTCCGTGCTTGTGGAACTTCCATTGGCTGCCCATCAGCGGGGTGCCCGATTTGATGAACTGGCTCTTGATCTCCCCAAAGCTGGGAGGGAGTTGCTGTCCGTCCAAGCGGTCCAGTTCCGGCTTCGGATCAAACGTCTCGATGTGGCTGGGACCGCCGACCATGAACAGGAAGATGACCGCCTTCGCCTTGCCGGGAAAGTGCGGCTTCCGCGGCGCGAGCGGATTGAGCGCCTCCGGAGTGGGCGCCGCTAGCGCCCCGTCTTGCGCCAGCAGCGCAGACAGGGCCAGTCCGCCGAAGCCGCCGCCCGCACGAAACAAGAAGTCTCGGCGATTGTTGGCTTTCGGAAGATGCGGCTGTGGGGGGCAGCCCGGGCATTCGTCGTGCGGTCCAGCCATGTCCCTTTTCCTTACTTGATCCCAACCACCATCGCGTCCGGGCCGACCAAGTGTTCCACGTAGGTTCGCTGGAAGCCCGCCTCGTGCAGCCAAGCCTGGCAATCGGCGCCGGTGTAGTCGAAGCCTGCCGGCGTCTCGATTAGCATATTCAAGCTCATCAAGAGGCCGGTCGCATTCTCGCGCCGGTCATCGTCGATCAGCGCCTCATAGACAATCAATGCACCGCCTTCCGGAAGGGCGTCATACGCCTTCCGCACCAGGCGCCGCTTGTCGTCCAGTCCCCAGTCGTGGAGGATGTGTCCCATCACCAGTACGTCAGCCCCGGGCAGTGGGTCTTCGAAGAAGCTACCCGGTGTGAACGTGAGGCGTGCTGAAAGGCCGAACGATGCCACGTATTCCTTGAAGATCGGGCCGACCGGCGGTAGATCGAATCCGCCGCCCGTCAGGTGCGGGTGAGCCAACGCCACCTGCACCGGCAAGCTGCCCTGCGCGCAGCCGAGATCGACAAACGATCGGTATTCCCGCCAGGGAAACTTTTGCGCGATGGCACGCGCGGCCCCGATGCTGATGCCGGACATCGCTCCCAGGAATTGCCGGAGGCGGTCCGGGTCCGCGTATAAGACCTGGAAGGGGTCCGCACCGCCGCCCTTCGCTTCGTTCTGCGGCGAACCGGTCTGCAGCGCTTCGGTGAGCGAACCCCAGAACGGGTAGAGGCGCGCGTTCGCCATCTCCAACAGACCACCGACATACGACGGCTTCTGCCGGTCCAGGAAAAGGTCGGTCTCCGCCGTGTTCCGATAGGTGTCCGCCTCGCGCTCCAACATGCCCAGCGCGACGAGTGCGTCGAAAAAGTCGCGGGCGCCGCGCGGGTGCAGCCCGAGCTGTTGCCGGAGCGCCTCGCCGGTCTGCGGACCCCGTGCCAGTTCCGTGAACACGCCCAATTCCACGGCGCTCAAGAACGCCTTCGAGCCCCAGAAGCCCAGACCCAACTGCATGATCCTTTCGGGTGTCGGTTCGCTCATTCGCTCCTCAATCAGCGCACATACACGAAGTCGTTCAGGTTGTACGCGGCGAGACACAGATCGATCCATGCCGCAGCTTCCGCTGCGTCGATCTTCACCTGCGTCTCCGGCAGCCGGGCCACCGGCTCGCCGCGCATCAACCGTTCCTGGATGATACCGGACTGGTCACGCAGAAATCCTTCGGCGGCGCGCCGTTCCTCGGGCCGGGGCGGTCGGGACTGCGTGAGCAGGAAGAGCCGATCGATCATCCGCGCCTGGTTTCCCCGGCAGTCGTTCACCAGCCGCGCGGCCAGCGCCGTGCTTTGCTCGCGCATCACATCGCTGTTCATCAGGCTGAGCGACTGGAGCGCGTGGACGCTTTGCCCTCGCGCCGCGCAGGAGCTCATCATATCCGGCTGATCGAACACCGCGAGCATCGGCAGTCGCACGTTCCGTTTATGCAGCAGATAGAGGCTGCGGCGCTGGTGCTCCCGCCGGTCCGGGGTGATCGGCCACAGGTTGTCCGGCTCGCCTTCGGTGAAGATGGTCGCATACACCTCCGGCTCTAGCGGGACGCGGATTGACGGGCCGCCCATCTTCTCGTTCAGCGTGCCGGCGGCCTGAAGAATTGAGTCTCGGAGCGCCTCAGCGTCCAGTCGCTGGAGGTTCATCCGCCACAACATCCGATTCTCCGGATCAAGCTTCGACATTCGCGGGTTCGGAGCGCTCGCCTGACGGTAGGTGTTGCTCGTCACCATCAGGTAATGCATCCGCTTGAGGGACCAGGCTGGTTTCGAGTTCCAGGCTCCGGGTTCCGTATTGCTCTTCGCGGTGATATTGCCTTGAACCCGGAACTCGGAACTTGGAATGTCACTGAAAGTGGCTGCTAGCCAGTCCAGCAGCGCCGGGTGGGTGGGGCGCTCACCGTGCTTGCCGAAGTCGTTGGGGGTGGCGACGATGCCGCGACCGAAGTGGTGCTGCCACAGGCGGTTCATCATCACCCGCGCGGTGAGGGGGTTGTCCCGTTCAGTGAGCCACCGGGCGAGCTCCAGGCGTCGGGATGGGGTGACGGGCGGGGCGATCCCGCCCGGACGGCCGGCGAGGAGTACTCCCGGCGGCGCGGGTTGTACCTCATCGCCCTTCGAGTGGACTTCACCGCGCACCAGGAGGTGCACCGGGGGCGCCGGCTTCATCGTCTCTGCCACGCCCGGGGCCATCGGCAGCGGTTCTGGTCCCGTCGCCTCCAGGGCGTGCATCCATTGGCGGAGTGTCGCGCGCCGCTCCCGGTCCGCCGGGGTGAGCACTGCCAGCACCTCATCCCACGTGACCTTGAGCGATGCTTCGAGCCCGAACACCAGCCGTTGCTGGGCCGGTGTGCGTTGCTTTGGCTCAATCGCCAGGGCCGCCTGGGTGGCCGCGTCGAGCTTTCGGATCTTCTCCGCGCGAATGCGCTCCCGGTAGGGACGCTCGATCACGCTGATCTCGTCCTGGATCGGCTTGATCTGCGCCTGGATGGCCCGGGTCGCCGCGTCTAACCGCTCCTTTGCCGCCGGATCGGGCGGCTGGACGTCAAAGTTGTCGGTGCCGGCAAAGAAGGCCTGGAGACGGTAATAGTCCTTCTGCGGCAGCGGGTCGAATTTGTGATCGTGGCACCGGGCGCAGCCGATGGTGATGCCCAGGAACCCGGAGCCGACGCCGCCCACCGCCTCCGTGAGCCACTCCTGGCGCGTAATGGCGGGATCCACATTCCCACCCACTACATGGGCCGGCCCCGCGCGGAGGAAGCCCGTAGCCACCTGCAACTCGAAGCGGGACGGGGAAAGGGGAGAAGAGGACGGGTCCGAACTGGCCGCGGCTCCCGGTACTGCCACTGCATTCAGCTGTTCCGCCAATAGATCACCCGCAACCTGCTGGGTAATGAACCGATCATAGGGGAGGTCGGCATTCAACGCGCGGACCACGTAATCCCGGTAGCGCCACGCCTGGGGTCGATCCGCGTCCAGCTCAAATCCGTTCGTTTCGGCGAATCGAACTACGTCCAGCCAGTGTTGCCCCCACCGCTCCCCATAGTGCGGCGAGGCGAGCAGGCGGTTCACCACCCTCTCAAACGCGTCCGGCGCTCGATCCGACAGAAACGCGGCGATCTCCTCCGGCGTAGGCTGTAGCCCCGTAAGGTCCACCGTCACCCGCCGCAGCAGCGTCCGCCGATCCGCCTCTCGGGAGGGCTGTAATCCACGGCGCTCCAGTTCCGCCAGTACGAAGGCGTCGATCGGGTTCCGCACCCAGGCCGCGTTTTTCACCTTCGGGACTGCCGGCTTGCGCACCGGCACAAACGCCCAATGCGGCCCCGGCTTCTCTTCCCGAGCACCGGACCCCTCTCCCCTTGTTCCCTTTTCGGGCCACGGCGCGCCCGCCGCAATCCAGCGTTCCAGCACCATCAGCTCTTCGCGGGGAAGACTCGAACCGAGCGGCATGGCCGGCTGAGCGCTGCCGTTCATCAAGTGGACCATCAGGCTCTCGCCGGCTTTGCCCGAAACCAACGCCGGACCGCGTTTACCGCCCTTCAGCGCCGCCGCGCGAGACCGCAGGTCCAAACCGCCCTTTGCCTCCGCCGCATGGCATTGAAAGCAGCGCGTCTTCAGCACCCCGAGCGCCTGCCCCGCTAGTTCCGCCTGCGGCGCAGTCTTGGGCGCAGCGGCATGCGCCAGACCCACCAGGGTCAGCGTCAGCAACGAGGCACTCACACAGATCCGATTCATCCACCGCTCCCCGAGGCTCCGGGCTGAGCCGCACCCAGCCCTTAGACTGAAGATACCCATCTTCCCACCGAGACTCCTGCCCGGCCAACCGGATAGCCGGGGCGTGCAAGCCGGACGAACGCGTCGCCTACTGTGCCACGCACGCTCTACTCGCCCACTCAGCGTTCTCAGCGGTGAGCAGCTATTCCCCCGTGCTTATAGCCGGCTCCGCAATAAGGTGAAAGTATGACTTGAGAGGAACCCTGCCACCAAGCGAGTGAATTTGACTCGTAGTATGTGGCGGAGAGGGTCCTGCCAGGACCCCCACGATGGATCTCCGGCACGAGGCATCTTTCATGAAGCAGTTATTAGTCGCGTTGTCACTTGCGACCGCCGTGGGCGTGACGTGGATCGGCACGGGCCGCGCTGAAGCGGCACCGCCAGCGAAGCCACCGGTCAACTTTGCGCGCGATGTGCGGCCGATCCTGGCCAAGAACTGCTTCGCGTGTCACGGCCCCGACGAAAGCGCCCGGGCCGCCGCGCTCCGGCTGGACTTACGGGAAGCCGCGGTGGCTGCCCGGGGTGGTCATCCGGCCCTCGTGCCCGGTACCCCTGAGAAGAGCGCCTTAATTCAGCGGATCGTTGCCGCCGGCGCACGCCGGATGCCGCCGCCTACCGCCGGACCCGCGCTGACTCCTGAGCAGGTGGCTACACTGAAGACGTGGGTACAGCAGGGGGCCAACTATACCCGCCACTGGGCGTGGGACAAGCCCAAGCAGGCGCCCCTTCCCCAGGTCAGCGATCAGAAATGGGTGCGCAACCCGATCGACCGCTTCGTCCTCGCCCGGCTTCAGCAGGCCGGTTTGAAGCCTTCGCCGCAAGCGGACCGGTATACGCTCCTGCGCCGCGCCTCACTTGACCTCCGCGGGCTTCCACCCAGTCCGGCTGAAGTGGAAGCCTACGAGCGCGACACGGCTTCCGGCGCCTACGAGCGCGCCGTGGACCGGTTTCTCGCCGATCCCGCCTACGGCGAGCGGTGGGCGCGAATGTGGTTGGACCTCGCGCGCTACGCGGACTCCGCGGGTTATGGCTCCGACCCACTGCGTCTCAACATCTGGCCGTTCCGCGACTACGTGATCCGCTCGTTCAACGACAACAAGCCGTACGACCAGTTCACGCGCGAACAGATCGCAGGCGATCTGCTGCCCAACGCCACGGTCGACCAGAAGATCGCCACCGCGTTCCATCGCAACACGATGACGAACACCGAGGGTGGCACGGACGACGAGGAGTTCCGCGTTGCGGCAGTCCGGGATCGGGTAGACACTACGCTCCAGGTGTGGATGGGACTCACGATGGGGTGCGCCAAGTGCCACACCCACAAGTTCGACCCGATCGCGCAGAAGGAGTACTACCAGTTCTTCGCCGTTTTCAACCAGACTGCCGACGCCGACCGGGGCGATGAAGCGCCGCTCGTTCAGGTACCGTACGCGCCGGTCGACGAGCAGATCCGCAAGATCAACACGCAGATCGAAGGGTTGAAAGCACAGGTGGCCGGTGCTGCGCCGGAGCGCCAGAAGGCGCTGAATGAAGAGATCCAGAAGCTGGAGAAGTCTCGTCCTGCCCCCGCCACCGTCCCGGTGCTGGAGGAGTTGCCGAAGGAGAAGCGCCGGGAATCGTTTCTCCTGATCAAGAGCAACTTCATGGACCGCGGCGAAAAGGTGGAGCCGGGTGTGCTCCAGGCGTTCCATCCCCTGCCTTCCGGTGCCCCGCTCAACCGCCTGGGCGTCGCCGAGTGGCTGGTGAACCCCGAGAACCCGCTCACCGCCCGGGTGGCCGTGAACCGCTTCTGGGCGCAGATTTTCGGCACCGGCATCGTGGAGACGGAAGAGGACTTCGGCACGCAGGGTGAACTGCCCAGCCATCCGGAGTTGCTGGATTGGCTTGCTGTCTACTTCCAGATCGGCAAGGGAGAGAAGGCCCCGGCAATCCGGCCGTGGGACATTAAGGCGTTCCTCAAACTGGTAGTGACCAGCAGCACCTACCGGCAGTCTTCCCAGGTAACGCCGGACCGCCTTGCCCGCGACCCGCGAGGCCGGCTGCTCTCGCGAGCACCCCGTTACCGGTTGGAAGCGGAAATGGTCCGCGATCAGTCGCTCATGCTTTCCGGTCTCCTGAGCCGGAAACTCGGCGGGCCGTCCGTCTACCCGCCACAGCCGGACGGTCTCTGGCAGGCGGCCTTTAACGGCCAGCGCACCTGGACTACCAGCACGGGGGAAGACCGCTACCGTCGCGGGCTCTACACCTTCTGGCGCCGCACGTCGCCCTACCCCTCGATGTCCGCGTTCGATGTGCCCAGCCGCGAGGTGTGCGCCATCCGCCGTATTCGCACCAACACGCCGCTGCAGGCGTTCGTTACCTTGAACGATCCGGTTTACGTGGAAGCCGCCCAGGCCCTGGCGCGGCGGGTCGCGAAGGAAGGGGGCGCGACGCCGGACACACGAGCGCGCTTCGCGCTCCGGCTGTGTCTCTGCCGCCCGCCCGGTGAAGCGCAGATCAAGCAGGTCGTCGCGCTCTACCAGTCCGAGCGAGAGCATTATTCCCGGGACACGGCCGCGGCGAAAGAGCTGAACGCCGGCATACTGGGTGCACTGCCGGAAGGAGCGGACCCCGCCGACCTCGCCGCCTGGACGGTGATCGGCAACGTGCTCCTGAACCTGGACTCGGTGCTGACGAAGGGCTGAGGTCGCCTCGCGTGAATCGCGTGTGGGCACGGCGGTCCGCATGATTGATCCGGTGGCGGAGGGGCGAGTTTTCATCCAAAGAGACATCGAGTGATACGACGATGTGGCCGCTGCGGATGTTTGCTGACGTTCCGAGCGACCCCGCAAAAGGAGAGCCTGGCTACCGCAGAGCAGCGGCACGCCTTGCTGGCCGAGATCCGCGACAGCCGCGATTGGAAGCTGCTGGGCAAACGACTGCGTGGCTTTGGGTACCGAGAAGTCTGGGGCATTGGGTTCCGATGTCCCGGATGCACACGGTCGGGGGCCTCATTCCGCCCCGAGTACAGCAAGGCGGATGCGGAGGCGATCTCCGCCGCGCAGAATCGGCAAGCGGAAGCACCGGCCGCGCTGGAAGCTGCGGGCCGTTGGCGGCAGGAAGCGCGGCGCCGTGCCGAGTCCGAGGCTCTTTCCCTAGCTAAATTGCTGTCTAACCGCGTCCCGGAGTGGGCGTGTCACCTCCAGTTCAGCGAACCGAGCGACATCTCTGCGGCTCTGGAGTGGGACTGTGCGCTGCTAGCCCGAATCCCTTCCGCGAACCCTGTCGTAGAGGCGCCCCTCGAAGCGCGGGTGTTTTGCGGAGAAATTCGGCTATCGTGGGGCAATTTCTGGCACACCCATGTCGAGCGCTTCTGGGATGCGGATGTCGATGACCTGGGGCATGTACAACGCGCCGCAGAGCTGTTGGTGAGTCTCTCTGCCGAGCAATCTCTAGTGGTTGTGTCCTACCGGGATGGCGTTCCGGTAGCGGCGGGCTGCATACCGGTGGGAGCTGAGTTCCCCCCATGGGTTAAGCGTGCCCGAAGTGATGCGGGCATCGTGGTAATCCGCTCCTGGCGGGGCTCATACGATCGCGACCTTCCCAAATTGCCCTCTTCCTTATGCGACATTGGCACAAGTGTAACTCTTCCCGGCGAAGTAGAGTCGTAGCTTCGAGACGGCAACTCAATCAATAACCCGTCGTGAAGAGGCAGTGCTTGTGAGACCTCTTGCTTCCCGTTTGGTGTACGCTTCTGCGATGTTCGTGCTGCTCTCCGCGCCGGCGGCGTGGTCACTGGGTGATCGCCGGTCCGCATCCGCGCAGGTAACGGAGCTGCTTGACGCATTGGTGCAGCCGCGCTTTCAGAAGGACGGCGGGGTCTTTGGTACCAGCCGGATGGTGCGGTTCAACGGGCACGAGAAAGTGGCTGC
>Ga0255338_1005915_pt1 | contig 10817 bp, 6 predicted proteins | sample MeOH1_35cm_T4_19_FD_203715 | JGI IMG/M metagenome (GOLD analysis project Ga0255338, IMG submission 203715) | Sandy soil microbial communities from University of British Columbia, Vancouver, Canada - MeOH1_35cm_T4_195 | ecosystem: Engineered > Artificial ecosystem > Sand microcosm > Unclassified ... | reverse complement strand
GGTGGGCGGACCGCACGTCGATCCGCCGAAGCTCTGGGCCGGCACCGAGGCCCAGCTCTACGGAGATCCGACGCTCTTCTTGAAGTGAGTCCACTCCGCCAGGGCCCACACGGGGAAGTAGTGCCGGTAGCAGTCGTAGTTGATGAGGCAGGTGCGGTTGAACACGCCCACCATCGGCTCGCGCGGCCAGCCGCCGTCCTCCGCCTGCCGGGCGCACAGCCACTGCGCGGCCTTCTCGAGGGCGACTGTGTCGTCACACTCCGCGCGGACCAGGGCTGAGAGCGCCCAGCTGGTCTGCGCGGCGTGACCTTCGTGGCCGTCGAGCCAGCGGCGCTCGCGGCAGGTGTCGCCGTGTTCGCTCCAGCTGCCGTCGGCGCGCTGCTTGCCGAGGAGAAACTTCACCGCGCGCACGATGGCGGGGTCGTGCTTCGAGACGCCCGCGGCGCGCAGGGCGGTGATCGCGAACCAGGTGCCGTAGGTGAAGCACACCGCCCAGCTGCCCTCGAAGCTGCCGTCGGGGCGTTGCTGGCTGCGAATGAACTTCACGCCGCGTGCGATGGGCTCATCGAGGTCGAACCGGGCGCCGAAGCGCGCCTTCGCCTTGACGAGCGCCTGCACGCACGCGCTGGTGCACTCGACGAAGGAGGTGTCGATCATGATGTCGCCGAACACCTGCGAGGGGTTGAGCGCCTCCAGCCAGGTGCCGCCGCGCTGCTTCTCGTAGGTGGCCCAGCCGCCGTCGTCGTTCTGCCAGGAGAGGATGAGCTTCACCGCGTCGTGCAGCAGCACCTCGGGGATCTTCTTCTCGAAGCGCCCCTCGAGCGCGAGGGCGCACTTGAGCCCCTCGGCGGTGCAGTCGGTGATGGGCCAGCCGTGTTCGCGATCGCTGAAGGGCCAGCCGCCGCGGCTCGGGTGCCGGTAGTGGCGCGCCGGCTCGGGCACGTCTTCGAGAATCTGGTTGTCGCGCAGGAAGACGTAGGCCTTGCCCAGCACGGCCCTGGTGTCGTCGGGGCTCAACAGGCCCGCGCGCTCGCCGGCGGTGATCGCCTGAATGGCGAACGCCGTGTCCCAGAGCTCCGCGTTGTTGTACCCCTGCATCTTGAGGCCGTCGTGGCCGTCCCAGAGGTAGGCCTCGTCGAACTTGGGCCAGCCGCGCTCGAAGTCGGCGCGGCCCTCGGCGCCGCGGAAGTGGTGCACGAACATGTTCAGCACCGCGTTCACCGGCCCGATGTCGAGATCGTGCGTGGCCGCGTCTTCGTGGCGAATCAACTTCAGGCACTCGTCGAGCGCGCGCTTGCGCAAGAGGCCCGAGAGCTTCTCCAGGCCCACCTGCGCGAGGTTGACGCCCTTGAGCGCGGCGGTGGCGGGGCGGTAGCTGTCGGCCTTCGCCACCACCTCGCGCTGCGCTTCCCACTCAATCTGCTCGTAGCGGCCCTGGTACAGCTCGGCCCTGAGCGCGCGCAGCAACGGATCATCCGGCGCGGTGGACTTCATGCCGTAGAGCCAGGCCATCGGCAGGTACACCATGCGCGCGTGGCACCAGAGCCGGCCGGGGTTGAGCGGCGCCTCGGCGGGGAGCAGCCACAGCTCCGGCAACAAGGGCACGATGCCCTTCCAGTCGTACAGCCCCAGCAGGCACAGCGTGAACTTGCCCCAGGAGGCCGCGCCCAGCGCGCCGCCGTTGCCGTGGATCCACTTCAGCAGTCGCACCGCGCGGCCGTCGTCGGCCGGCACGCCCAGCAGGCGCATCGCCACGTAGGAGAGGGTGCTGGTGAACATGCTGCCGCTGGTCGACTCGGCGTGCAGGCCGATGCTGCCGTCGGCGCGCTGCACGTTGGTGAAGTAGGTCAGCAGCCGGGCGGTGCGTTGCGCGTCGGGTAACCGTTTCGCCACGTAGGCCAGCGCCACCCACATCGGCAGCAAGAACATCGGGCCGCCGTAGTCACTGGGCCAGCTGCCGCGCTCGGCCTGCAGGCGGCTCAAGTTGCCCAGCGCGCGTTGAAGAGTCTGTTCGACGTTCATCGTGTCCGCCGCTCGTAGCACGAGGTCGAGGCGGCCTGCTTCCTGCTTCGGGATTGCGCGCTGCCGGGATCCACGAGGGGGAGCAGTGGGAAACCTGAAGGTTGGAGTCGCTGTGGGACGAAGTTCTTGCCGATGGCTGGCGGCTGGCGCGCTGTCGTTCGCGTTGTTGGTCGGCTGCAGCGCACCTCCTGCCACCCCGCATCTGGGCTCCTGCCAGCAGCCCGACGGGACCTTCAAGGCCGCTGGCGCCAGCTGCCGTGCCCCGGAGGGGATCTGCGACGTGGAAGAAGTCTGCACCGGCGCCTCGGCGGAATGCCCCGATGATGCGTTTCTTGCGGCAGGGACGGCGTGCCGCGGCGCCGCGGGCGACTGCGACGTGGCAGAGGCGTGCACCGGCACCTCCGCGGCTTGCCCTGACGACGCCTTGCGTGACGCGGGCCAGGTGTGCCGCGGCTCGGCGGGGCCGTGCGACGTGGCGGAGGCGTGCACGGGCCGCGCGGTGGCGTGTCCTGAGGACCGCTTCTTTCCGGAGAGCGCGGTGTGTCGCGCCTCCGCCGGGGTGTGCGACGTGGCAGAGACCTGCTCCGGGAGCGACGCCGCCTGCCCCGCTGATTCCTTCCTCACCTCGGTGTGCCGGAGCGCGGCCGACGCTTGCGACGCAGAAGAGCGGTGCAGCGGCGAGTCGGCGGCGTGTCCCGACGACGCGTACCTCCCGCCAGACTCGCTGTGCCGCGCGTCTTCCGGAGCGTGTGATGTGGAAGAGCTCTGCACCGGGAACTCCCCCGCGTGTCCGATCGACGACTTTCTTCCGGCGAGCTCCAGCTGCCGCGCCTCCGCGGGGAGCTGCGACGCGGAGGAGTTCTGCAGCGGCGACGCAGCCGCCTGCCCCGACGACGGCTTCCTTCCCAGCAGCACGCGCTGTCGCGCCTCGGCTGGCGTCTGCGACTCGGAGGAGTCGTGCTCCGGGGTCTCGGCGGAGTGTCCGGCGGACAGCTTCCTGAGCGCGAGCTCGGTCTGCCGCGCGTCGGCGGGGCCGTGCGATGTCGAGGAGCGCTGCAGCGGCAGCGGCGTCAGCTGCCCCGCCGACACGTTCTTCTCGCCCACCACGGCCTGCCGGGCGTCGGCAGGCGACTGCGATGCCGAAGAGCGCTGCACCGGCAACGCCGCCGCATGCCCGGGTGACGAGTTCCTCTCTGCGAGCACGGTGTGCCGGAGCGCCGCCGGAGTGTGCGACGTCCAGGAGCTGTGCACCGGGCACGCCGCCAGTTGTCCCGGAGACGAATTCGTCGCGGCGGGCGAGGTGTGCCGCGTCGCCGCGGACGTGTGTGATCGAGCGGAGTCGTGCACGGGCCACTCCGCGGCCTGTCCAGGCGACGGGTTCCTTCCTTCGAGCACCGTCTGCCGCGCGTCGGCAGGCGCGTGCGACGCCGACGAGACCTGCACCGGCAGCTCCCCGGGTTGTCCGGGTGACGCGTTCCTCTCGTCGAGCACGGTGTGCCGCACCTCGGCCGGCGCGTGCGACGTCGCGGAGTCGTGCTCCGGCAGCTCCGCCTCGTGCCCGCGGGACGAGTTCAAGGCCTCGAGCTTCGTCTGCCGCGCGGCCGCGGGGGCGTGCGACGCGTCGGAGTCATGCCCGGGAAATTCGGCCCGGTGCCCGGCAGACGGCTTCCTCGCCGCGGGTTCGGTGTGCTCTGTGAACGGCGGCAACGCCTGCGACGGCGCCGGCTCCTGCGTGGTCTGCGCCAACCTCTGCCAACAGCAGGTGCAGTGTTCCGGCTCGGCGACCACCCGCATCAACGGCACCGTCTACATGCCCAACGGCACCGACCCGCTGCCCAACACCCTCGTCTACGTGCCCAACGGCCCCCTGCAACCGCTGGAGAACGGAGTGTCGAGCTGTCAGCCGTGCAGCACGCTCATCTCGGGCTCGCCGTTGGTGAGCGCGGTGACCGACGCCGCCGGCCATTTCACGATCACCGACATGCCCGTGGGCACGCACATCCCGCTGGTGATTCAGAACGGCAAGTGGCGGCGCCAGTTCGACCTCCCGAACGTCGCGGCCTGCGTCGACACGCCGGTGACGCAGCAGCTGCGAATGCCGTCGAACCAGACGGAAGGCGACATGCCGAAGATCGCCCTCGTCACCGGCGGCTTCGCGGCGCTGGAGTGCGTGCTGCTCAAGATGGGGATCTCACCCTCGGAGTTCGGCAACGGCAGCCCCACCAGCGACCGCCGCGTGCAGTTCTACGTCTCGGACGGAAACCCCGGGGCGCACTACGACAGCGCCACGCCGCTCGAGGGCGACCTGTGGGGAACCCAGGCGACCTTGAACAAGTACGACCTGGTGTTCTTCGGCTGCGAAGGCAGCCTCTACCCGCGCACCCCGGCGGCGCAGCAGGCGGTGCTGCGGTACGCGAACGCGGGAGGGCAGCTGATCATCAATCACTACGCGCTGGAGTGGCTGCGCATCCAGCCGTTCTGGGGCACCGCGACCTGGAACGTGGGGCAGCCTGAGCTGTTCGACAGCGACCCGGAGCCCGCGTTCATCGACACCAGCTTCCCCAAGGGCCAACTGCTGGCTGAGTGGCTGCAGCTGACCAACCCCACGGGCGTCCTGGGGCAGGTTCCGCTTCACTTGCTCTACGCGGACTTCGACGGGGTGGTGGCGCCATCGCAGCTGTGGATGAGCCTCCACGACTCGCACCATCCGAACCCGGTGCCGATGCAGTACACCTTCGACACGCCCGTCGGCCTGCCGCCGGCTCAGCAGTGCGGGCGCGTGATGTACAACGGGTACCACACGATGGAGCACTTCCCGAGTGAGACCCTCTTCCCCTCGGCGTGCAGCAGCTTGCCCATGCGTGACGACGAACGCTTGATGGAGTTCATGCTCTTCGATCAGGGCTCCTGCCGCTGACCGACGGCGCCCAGCTCGGCCTGCGAGAGGCCCACCGAGCTCCACATCGCCAGCCACGGTCCGTCTTCACCGTCGAACAGGTACTCATGGAGCAGCCGCACCGGCTCGTAGGTCTCGTCGCCGCGCTCCAGGCGCAGCGGCTTGCCCAGCTCGTTCACCAGGGTGAAGCCTGAGTCGAGCAGCAGCGCGACGATCACATCGGACCAGCTGGCCGCGGCGAGGAGCAGGAGACGATCGTCGGTGAGCCCGGCGAAGTTGCGGCCGTGGAGTTGCTGCAGCAGCGCCAGCACCGGGCCGCGATCTCTCGGGAGCGTGGCCGGCGTCTGGCCCTCGAAGCCCGGCGCGAGCATCGCGGCCCGCTCCCGGTACACGCGCTCCAGCACGCCCCCGGCGTCCTCCCAGCGCACCCGCTTGAGGGTTGCGCCCTTCACCCAGCGCTCCACCATCAACATCTCCAGCTCGGGGCGGTGGGTGAGCAGTTCCCAGGCATCACCTTCCACGCTGGAGTGGGTGCGCGGCGGCTTGAGCCCCAGGCCCTTCGCGTGGGCGATGCGCACGGTGAGGGGCGGGTGCGAGTCGAGGGCGTGCTCGGGCTCCTCGTCCATGGTGGCGCTCACGCGCTCGAGCTGCCGCGCCACCGTGGGCGAGTCGAGGAAGCGCGAGAGGCCCGGGCCGATGGGCGGCAGGTAGCCCTGCTGCAGCAGCGGCACCACGTCGCGCTGCATGTAGTTGTCGAAGGCGACGCTGGCGGCGCGCACCTTCTGGAGCGAGCGGGTGAGCACGGCCACGCCCTCGAGCTGCGCGGCGAGCGCGTCGGCGGCGAGCTCCTGGGCACGGCTGAGCGCGAGGGTGAAGTGCAGGTAGAAGTGGCCGAAGCGCACGAAGGGCCAGCGCACCACGAGGAAGAGGATGGTGAGGGCGGCCAGGTCACTCGAGGCGGTGAAGTCGGAGGCCCCCGCGAGCCCTTCCACCACGTCGTGGACCGCCGCGCGCACCCGGTAGAGCCAGTGGCCCACGTGGGTGTCGCCCCCCGCGAAGTGACCGAACTCGTGCGCGAGCACGGAGCGCAGCTCGGCCAGCGAGAGGCAGTGGAGCAAGGGGAGGCCCAGCCCCAGCACGCGGGTGGTACCCAGGCCGAGCACGCCGCCGACGTCGGCGACGAACGCGTTCACGTCGGGCGCGAGGTAGACGTGGCGCGGTCCCTTCACGCCGCAGCGGGCGGCGACCCGGTCGATCTCCTTGAAGAGGGCAGGGTGGTGTTCCCGCTTGAGCTCAGGCCCCGGCGGCTTGAAGCGCTGGGTGCGCGGCCAGAGCGCCCAGATCATCACTCCGGCGATGGCGTAGAGCCCGAGCACCAGCAGGGCCCCGAAGATCGAGCTGCGAGCGCGCAGGCCGAAGAAGAACTGGCCCGCAACCGCGCCCGCCCAGAGGAGCGCGATCACCAGCCCGATCGAACACACGAAGAAGCCGAAGCCCATCACGAGCGCGGCGACGGCACGGGCGGTCTTGAAGCGCGGCTCCACCAGGGGTGCGAATTAGCACCAAAGCAGGCGGGCTCAGCGCCGCGACTCGACGACGGGCATCGCGCGGGCGAACCAGGCGTCGGGAATGGTGGCGGCGACTGACTCGAGATCGCCCTCGGTGCTCGTCCAGGCGCGGCCGAGCTTGGCCAGCAGCGCGTAGCGGCCCGACTCGAGCCGGCCGACCCACAGCCGCGTCGTCTTGTCGCCGCCACGCCAGACGAGGTGGACCAGGGGGCTCGAGGTCTTCTCTCCCTTCCGCTCCCAGGCGGTGCGCGCGTCGCAGAGCATCACCTGCTCGTCGACCTGCGTGAGCCACCAGGCCGGGTCTCCCAGGGCGAGCCCGGCCTGCACGCCCCCCTTGATGGAGGTGCCGCGGCCGCTCACGTGGTCGGTGTTCCACGCCTCCATCAACGACGCGCGCGCCAGGGTGAAGGCGGGGCCCTTCGCCTTCGAGCTCTTGGGGATGAGCTTCTCGGCCGCGGTGGCCGTCGATTGCTTTCCTCCGCGCGCCAGCGCCAGCACCCGCTCGGAGCGCGCGATGAGCTCTTCACACTCGGGGCTCGGCGTCTTCTTCACCGCCACCTTCGCGAGGCCAATCGCCAGCTCGACGGTCTCGTAGATGCTCAGCTCCGGCGTCGGTCCGTCGAGGTGTGGAGGCGTCTTCGGCAGCGCGGACGTCGGCGCCTTGCGCGCAGCGGAGACGTAGATTCCATGCGCGTTCGCGAGCGACACGCCTTGCCCCAGCGCCAGCACGACGGCCTGCGCGGTGGGCACGTTCTCGGGCGCGGCGGTGAGCAGGGTCTCGATGGTGGCCAGCAGCTTCGCCGGCTGCACGCTGCGCGCCCCGGCGACGGTGATGAGGTGCCGCTGGACCGCGGGGCTCAAGCGCGCGTGTTTGTCCTTGGGGAGGTGGACTTCCTGCAGCGCGCGCCAGAAGCCGACCGCGTCAGGGTGGCCGGTGCCGAGCGCGAACGAGAGCAGCTCCCTCGCGGCCGTGCCGGCATGGTCGAGCAGCCTCGACGTTCCGTCGCGCGTCAGCTTTGGCACCCACGTCGCGGCTTCCAGCGTCGCCTTCAAGTCTGGTGTGCTCATCTGCCGCGCGACTCTACGTGGGCGAGGCGCCGTGCGCGTCTTTGCGCTCGGACAGCCAGACGCCCAGCGCGAGCAATGCACCTCCGACGAACAACCGCGGCAGATCGACCTGTTCACCGAACACCAGCAGCGACGCCGCCACCGCGAGCGGGATCTTCGCGTTGTTCATCGCCGCCAGCGTTCCGGGGCTCACCTGCGTGGCGCCGCGGTTCCACAGGAAGAACCCGAGCCCCGAGGCGATCACCCCGAGGTAGACGAGGATCCCCAGCTGCGCAGGGGAGAGCGCGAGCGCGGCGAAGTCAGTGCGGAAGAGCGAAGCCGGAATCACCACCGCGCACCCGCCCAGGTAGAGCAGGGCGAAGAGGTCAGCGTCCTTCACCTGGGGGCTCAGGAGCCGCTCGCGCCGGTAGAGCACCTGCCCCAGCGCGAAGGCCACGTTCGACACCTGCACCAGAGCGATGCCCAGCAGCGTGCTCTCCACCGTGGCGGAGCGGAAGACGATCGCCGCGCCCCCGAGCACGGCCAGCAGGGCGGCGAGCAGCCCTCGCGGGCGCAGCGTGCGCTCGAAGCCGTCCGCGATCAGCGTCACCAGCACGGGCGTGGTGAGGGTGAAGAGCGCGACCTCGGCGCTCTTCAGGTACCGGTAGCTCTCGTTGTACGCGAGGTACATCAGGCCGAACTGCACCGCGCCGATGAGCGCGAGCTTCAGGCCGCCGCGCCAGGGCAGGCTTCGCACGCGGAGGAACGGGAGCAGCACCAGCAGCGCCAGAGACAGGCGCGCGGCTGAGATGAAGGCGGCGTCGAGGCCGGTGAGGCGCTTGGTGAGCCCGAAGGAGAAAGCCCAGAGCAGCGAGGTGATGAACAGGAGCAGCACTGAGCCGGTGATTACCGCTTTACCCCCAACAGCGGCGCCGGATCGACCGCACGAGATCGCCACCAGCCCACCCGGTACACCCCGAAGTGCAGGTGCGCCGGCGTGGTGCGCGCGTTGCCCGTGTTCCCCACCAGGCCCAGGGGCGTGCCCTTCTCCACCCGCTTGCCCACGAAGAGCCCGTCGTCCCAGTCGTCGAGGTGCGCGTAGTAGTAGAGCGCCGGGCCGTCGCCGAGCACCGTCACCACGTTCCCGCCCAGCGAGTCGACCCCGATGCGCCAGACCTCTCCGCGCGTGGCGGAGACCACCGGGGTGCCCTTCTTCGCGAAGAGATCGATGCCCTCGTGCTTGCGGCCGCCGGAGCGCGGCGCGTGCCAGCTGGAGCGCGCCTCACGTGCGTTCAGCCCTGACACCGGCATCCGCAGGGGGCGAGCGCGGGCGTATCTGGCTGACCGCAGCAGCAGGGGCAGTCGCGGGAGGGTGACCACGGCGACGACGGCACAGGCAACACAGCCGAGGCTCAGCAGCCACGTTCGTCGGGACATGACCTGGGGCAGGGCAAGAAGGACGACCAGCCCCTCACCCCGCTTCTCTGGTCGCTTCGCCTCGGCGCATCTTCCGCTTCGCTTCAGCTGCGCTCGCCCACCGTTTACGCTGGACCGGCTCCGCTCCGGGGGAGAGGGATGCTTGGGCTCAGAAGCCGCCAGCGAGCTCGATGAAGAACGTGCGGCCGTACTGCGGCACCTTCGAGAACGCCGTCTCGCTCAGCAGCGGCACCACGTAGCGCTGGTCCAACAGGTTCTGCACGCCCGCGAAGTACCGCACCGGCCCGTACTCACCCGACAGCCCGAAGTTGAGCAGGAACGCCTCGCCGATCGCGCTGCCATCCCGGGAGCGGCGCGCCGACTGGAAGATGCCTTGCCCCGAGAGCCGCACCAGGCCCTCCTTGAGCGGCACCATCGCGCGCAGCGAGGCCACGTGCGCGGGGTAGGCGCCGCCGGTGATGTCCTCGCCGCCGATCAACGTGGTGAACGAATACGACGCGTCCACCAGGGTGAAGCGGCCCGGCTGCCAGCGCAGCTCGAGCTCCGCGCCGCCCGCCTTGAGCTGCGCGCTCGAGTTGGCGAACGAGTAGCACTGCACCGTCCCGCCCCCGCACAGCGGGGTGTCGAGCTCGTCCTGCGCGAGCACCACCAGCCGATCGATCAAGTTGAAGTAGCCGCCCGCGGTGACCCGGAACTCGGGCGTGAAGTCGTGCGAGTGCTCGAGCTCGAAGGTGGTGATCAGCTCGGGTTTCGGCGGCGTGGTGGGCGCGCGCTGCGTGGCGTTCGCGTCTGAGAAGGTCGTCTCGTAGACGTTGGGTGCACGGAAGGCGCGGCCGGCCACCACCTTGGTGAGCCCGCCGTCGTAGAGCTTCGCCACCAGCGCGCCGCGCGGCGAGAGCGCGATCTCCGCCAGATCGAAGTACTTGTCGACGCGCAGGCCGGCCTGAACGAACACGCGGCTGATGATCTGCCACTCGTCGAGGATCGTCCCCGAGAGGAGGATGCGGGTGTGGGGGTCTTGCACGAAGGAGCCCACGGGCTGCTGGGTGACGAACTGGCCCTGCGCCTCGATCGCCGCGGTGAGGCGGTTGCCGGCAAAGAGGGTGGCGGCCAGCCGCGCTTCCCCGCTGAACCAGTCGGCGCCGCCGGTGTCGGTGTCGCGGTAGCGGTTCCCCTCCGCGTCGAGCTGCGCGTAGTACCCGCGGTAACGGCTGGCGTCGTAGCCGAGGCGCGCCGAGAAGGTGATGCGCTCCCAGGCCTTCTCGTACGCCAGCTCGGCGAAGCCGCGCACGTCGGTGTATTCGGTGCCCGGCAGCCCCACGGTGGCGCCCAGCGGCGCGGTGGGGATCTGCTTGCGCCGCTGGTTCAACTTCCCCTTCAGGGTGAAGCCCTTCCACTCGCCGTGCAGCGCCACCCCGAAGGCGCGCTCGCCATCGAGACCCTTGATGGTGGTGCCCTCGAGCTCGGTCAGCTGCGCGCCCTCCGCCAACAGCCCCGCGCCGGTGAGCATGAGCGAGCTGCCCTCCGAGCCCAGGCTGCCCATCACGCGCGCCTTCACGCCGTTCTGCCCGCCCGCGCCCAGCACCGCCTCGACGTTGCGCTTCTGACCGACGCGCGCGCGCGGCACCACGTTGATGACGCCGAAGAAGGCGCCGGTGCCGAAGAGGATCGACGCAGGGCCGCGCACCACCTCGATGCGATCGACCGCGGAAAGGTCGGCCTCCAGGTCGCGCGCGGTGAAGGCCTGGCCTGCCCAGACGTCGTTGATCGGGTGCCCGTCCCACAACACCAGGATGCGGGTGTTGAGATCGCCGGGAGGCTGGAACCCGCGCACCCCCAAGTAGGTG
>Ga0255338_1005914_pt1 | contig 10817 bp, 7 predicted proteins | sample MeOH1_35cm_T4_19_FD_203715 | JGI IMG/M metagenome (GOLD analysis project Ga0255338, IMG submission 203715) | Sandy soil microbial communities from University of British Columbia, Vancouver, Canada - MeOH1_35cm_T4_195 | ecosystem: Engineered > Artificial ecosystem > Sand microcosm > Unclassified ... | reverse complement strand
CCGGCCAGGCTGCCGTCGTAATGCTGGCGCCCGGCTTCGGCGAAGGTCTCGTAGGTGCCTTGCACGATGCCTTGCGAGCCGATGTAGATCCAGCTGCCGGCCGTCATCTGGCCGTACATCATGAGGCCCGCGCGGTCGAGCTCGTTGAAATGCTCCCAGGTCGCCCACTTCGGCACCAGGTTCGAGTTGGCGATCAGCAGCCGCGGCGCATCCGCGTGGGTGCGGAACACGCCGACCGGTTTGCCCGACTGCACCAGCAGCGTCTCGTCGGCCTGCAGGCCCCGCAGGCTGTCCAGGATGGCGTCGAAGCAGGGCCAGTTGCGCGCGGCCTTGCCGATGCCGCCGTACACCACCAGGGCGTCGGGGTTCTCGGCCACCTCGGCGTCCAGGTTGTTCTGGATCATCCGGAAGGCGGCTTCGATCTGCCAGTTGGCGCAGGCGAGTGCGGCGCCGCGCGGGGCGCGCACCGGACGCGCTCGGCTGTCGGCGAAGGGGGTGGTGGCGGTCATCGTGAACTCTCCCGTGACGATCGGCAAATTTGCCTGTATAGTGACTTGTATATACAAGGCGAGTCTAGTTGTCTATACAAGCTGGCAATCTGGGGAAAACCCTGAGAAACGCAACGACATGAGCACGACCCACATGCCGGCCTACGAACAGGTCAAGGCATTCGTCAAGCAGCAGATCGGCAGCGGCGCCTGGCGGCCCGGCGACGCGGTGCCCAGCGAATCGGCGCTGCAGCAGCGCTTCGGGCTCAGCCGCATGACCGTGAACCGGGCCATGAAGGAGCTCGCCGTCGAGGGCGTCGTGACGCGCGTGCAGGGCTCGGGCACCGTGGTGGCCCAGCTGCACCGCATCTCGACCACGCTGGCGCTGCGCGACATCCACGAGGAGATCAGCGAGCGCGGCCATCAACATTCGACGCGCGTGCTGGCGGTGGAAGCCACCCGGGCCGACGCCGCGCTGGCGCAGGTCTTCAAGGTGCGCTCGGGCGCGCGCCTCTTCCACTCGGTGCTGCTGCACCTGGCCGACGGCGTGCCGATCCAGCTGGAGGACCGGCACGTCAACCCGGCTGCCGCGCCGGGTTACCTGGGCGTGAACTTCAACGCGGTCACGCCGACCAGCTACCTGCTGGAGCACGCGCCGCTGACGCAGGCCAGTTATTCGATCGAAGCCGGGCTGGCGAGCACGCAGGAGGCGAAGGCGCTCGCCATCAAGCGCGGCGACCCGTGCCTGGTGATGACGCGCGCCACGGTGAGCGGCCCGCATGTCGCCAGTTTCGCCCGCCTGGTGCACCCCGGCGCCCGCTACAGCTTCAACGGCACCTTCCAGCTATGACACTGCACCCGATTCCATTGACCGCGGAGCTCGCGCCATGGCACTGAAACTGTGGAAGAACTGCCGGGCGGCGACCATGCAGGCCGACGCTCAGCAGCCCTACGGCCTCATCGAAGGCGCGGCGCTGGTCGTCGAGGGCGAACGGCTGCACTGGGTCGGCGCGGAGCGCGACCTGCCGGACGAGCTGCGCGCGCGCTGCAGCGAGGTGCACGACGCGGGCGGCGCGCTCGTGACGCCCGGCCTGATCGACTGCCACACGCATCTGGTCTACGGCGGCGACCGGGCGCAGGAGTTCGAGCTGCGGCTGCAGGGCGCGAGCTACGAGGAGATCGCGCGGCGCGGCGGCGGCATCGCCTCGACGGTGCAGGCGACTCGCGCCGCCGGCGCGCAGGCCCTGACGGCACAGAGCGAGGTGCGGCTGCGCGCGCTGCTGGCCGAGGGCGTGACGACGCTGGAGATCAAGTCGGGCTACGGCCTGGCGCTGGAGCACGAGCGCAAGGCGCTGCAGGTGGCGCGCGCGCTGGGCCGGTCGCGCCGGGTCGACGTGCGCACCACCTTCCTCGGCGCGCACGCGCTGCCGCCGGAGTTCGCCGGCGCGGCCGACGCCTACGTCGACGAGGTGCTGGGCATGATGTCGCAGTTGCACGGCGAAGGCCTGGTGGATGCGGTCGACGCGTTCTGCGAGCGCATCGCGTTCAGCACCGCCCAGGTGGGCCGTGTCTTCGAGGCGGCGCGGCAGCTGGGGCTGCCGGTCAAGCTGCATGCCGAGCAACTGAGCGACAGCGGCGGGGCGCAGCTGGCGGCGCGCTTCGGCGCGCTCAGCTGCGACCACCTGGAGTGGCTGTCGGAAGAGGGCGCTGCTGCGATGGCGGCGGCCGGCACGGTGGCCGTGTTGCTGCCCGGCGCGTTCTATTTCCTGCGCGAGACCAGGGTGCCGCCGGTGGAATTGCTGCGCCGCCACGGCGTGCCGATCGCGGTGTCGACCGACTGCAATCCGGGCTCCTCGCCCTGCACCTCGCTGCTGCTGATGCTCAACATGGCCTGCACCCTGTTCCGTCTGACGCCCGAGGAGGCGCTGGCCGGCGTCACGCGGCAGGCAGCCCGGGCGCTGGGCCTGGCCGACCGCGGCGTGCTGGCCGCCGGCGCGCGGGCCGACTTCGTGCTGTGGGACGTGCAGCAGCCGGCGCAGCTGGCCTACGCCTTCGGCGCCAATCCCTGCATCGCGACCGTGTTCCGGGGAGCGCTGCGATGAGCGCCGCTGAAGTTCTGGTTCCTGGCGCGCTGGATCTGGCGCAATTGCGCCGCCTGGCCGGCCCCTTGCCGCGCCCGGTGCGGCTGGACCCGGCCTGCCGTCCCGGCATCCGCGCCGCTGCCGAGGTGGTGCAGCGCGCGGCCGAAGGCGAGGCGCCGGTGTACGGGGTCAACACGGGGTTCGGCAAGCTGGCCAGCACCCGGATCGCGGCGTCCGACCTGGAGCGCCTGCAGCTGAACCTGCTGCGCTCGCACGCGGTGGGCGTGGGCGAGCCCATGCCAGATCGCGTCGTGCGCCTGATGCTGCTGCTCAAGGCGGCCAGCCTGGCGCGCGGATGTTCCGGCGTGCGCGAAGCGGTGGTCGACGCGCTGCTGGACCTCGCAAACCACGATCTGCTGCCGGTGGTGCCCGCCCAGGGCTCGGTCGGCGCATCCGGCGACCTGGCGCCGCTGGCCCACCTGTGCCTGCCGCTGATCGGCGAGGGCGAGTTGTCGCACGGCGGGCGCCGGCTGCCGGCCGCGCAGGCGCTCGAGCGCGCCGGCCTCCAGCCGCTGCGGCTGGCACCCAAGGAAGGGCTGGCCCTGATCAACGGCACGCAGGCGTCCACCGCGCTGGCGCTGGACGCGCTGCTGGGCGCCGAGCGCCTGTTCGAGGCCGCCGTGGTCGCGGGCGCCCTCACGCTGGACGCCGCCCGCGGCAGCGATGCACCGTTCGATCCGCGCATCCACGCGGTGCGCGGCCAGCCCGGCCAGGTGCAGTGCGCGCAGGCGTATCGCGCCCTGCTGGCCGGCAGCCAGATCCGGCGCTCGCACCTGCAGCACGATGACCGGGTGCAGGATCCTTATTGCCTGCGCTGCCAGCCGCAGGTGATGGGCGCCTGCCTGGACCAGATGCGGCATGCGGCGCAGGTGCTGCTGCGCGAGGCGAACGCCGTCACCGACAACCCGCTGGTGTTCGCCGAGCGCGGCGAAATCGTCTCGGGCGGCAACTTCCATGCCGAGCCGGTGGCGCAGGCGGCCGACGCTCTGGCCGTGGCGATCGCCGAGATCGGCGCCATCGCCGAGCGCCGCGTCGCCATGCTGGTCGACACGGCGGTGTCGCGGCTGCCGCCGTTCCTGGCCGCCGAACCGGGCCTGAACTCCGGCTTCATGATCGTGCACGTCACGGCGGCGGCGCTGGCCTCGGAGAACAAGTCGCTGGCGCATCCGGCCAGCGTCGACAGCCTGCCCACCTCGGCCAACCAGGAGGACCATGTGAGCATGGCCACCTTCGCCGCGCGGCGGCTGCAGCCGATGCTGCGCAACACCGGGCGCATCGTCGCGATCGAGCTGCTCGCCGCCGCCCAGGGGATCGAGTTCCTGCGGCCGCTGCGCAGCGCGCCGGGGCTGGAGGAGGTGCTGCGGCTGGTGCGAGCGGTCTCGCCGGCGATGATGCAGGACCGCAGCCTCTCGCGCGACATCGAGGCGGTGCACCGGCTGGTCGAGGCGGGCGACCTGGGCCACCCGGCGCGCGCCGAGATCCCGCAGCTGGGCGCACTGCAGCTGGCCGCGGCGGCGTAGGGGGTCAGAGCCGCCGCAACGCGGCTTGGCCGCGCCGGGTCTGGAACAGGATCCAGCGCAGCCGGTGGTTTGCGACGAAGCGCAGCCGCGCCGCGGCCCGGACGTCGGCGGGGGCGGGCGCCTCGCCCCGCGCCTCGCACCAGGCGTCCAGCGCCTGCTCCACGTGCAGCGCCGCTGCCCAGGCCGCTTCGTCGAAGCGGGCCCATTGGGCAACGAGGTGCGCGGAATGGTCCATGGCGTGGCGGGCCGGAACGGCCATTGAGCGACGCCCGGTCGCGGCGGCCGTTGACGAAAATCAACCGGAGACGGCGGACCCCCCGTCCGGCGCCTTTACCGCGAATGCCCGGTGGCGCCTGAGCAGCAGTACGGCACGCAGCATGGCGGCTCCTTTCGCAGGCGGGAGCGCGATTGTTCCCGCCGCGGGCGGACCGGATGTGACCAAAGGAAGGCGCCGTGACCGGCGCGGAGTCACGCCGGCGGCCCGCCCCCGGCTTCCTGCTCGTCGACCTCTTCCAGCTGCTGCAGCAGGTACAGCCGCTGGTACAGGCCGCCCTCGATGGCCATCAGCTCGGCATGCGGGCCCAGCTCGGCGATGCGGCCATGGTTCAGGACCACGATGCGGTCGGCGTCGCGCACCGTGGACAGCCGGTGCGCGATCGCGACGATCGTCACCCGCCCGCGCAGCCCGGCCAGTGTCTGCTGCACCAGCTGCTCCGTCTCCGAGTCGATGTGCGAGGTCGCTTCGTCCAGGAACAGGATGCGCGGCTGGCCGGCCAGCGCGCGGGCGATCGCGACCAGCTGCTTCTGGCCGACCGACAGGCGCGCGCCCCCTTCGCCCAGCGGCGTGTCGTAGCCCTGCTCGAGGCCGGCGATGAAGTCGTGCGCGTGCGCCGCCTGAGCCGCGGCCTCGACCTGCGCGTCGGTCAGCGCGCGCCCCATCGCGATGTTCTCGCGGGCCGTCGCCGCCAGCAGGAACGGCTCCTGCGGCACCACGCCGATGCGCTCGCGGAAGTGCTCCTCGGCGATCGCCTCCAGCGCCGCGCCGTCGATCGTGAGCGTGCCCGGCGGCACCGGATAGAAGCGCAGCAGTAGCGCCAGCAGCGTGCTCTTGCCGCTGCCGGTGTGGCCGACGATGCCGTGGAAGCTGCCGGCCGGGATCTGCAGCTGCAGGTCGTGCAGCACCGGCCGGTCGTGGTGGTAGCCGAAGGTCAGGTGGTCGATGCCGATCGCGCCGCGCGCCACGCGGCCGCCGCCGGCGGCGGCCGGCGCCTCGGCCTGCCGCAGCAGCGCCTGCACCCGGGCCGCGCCCACCAGCGCCTGCTGCAGCTGCGAGAACTGCATGGTGATCTGGGTCAGCGGCTCGGTGACGCGCGCGATGTAGTTCATAAAGGCGTACAGGACGCCGACCTCCAGCGCGCCCAGCGCGCCGCCGTGTTCGCGCAGCCCGAACGTTGCGATGACGGCGGCCATCAGCGCGACGTTGAGCATGTCCAGCAGCGGCCGCAGCAGCCAGGCGTTGGCGCGCAGCTCGCGCTGGCGCGACCGGTAGTGGCCTTCGTTGGCGGCGCCGAAGCGCGCGCGAAAGCGCGCGGCGGCGTTGGCCGCCTGCAGCACCGGCATGCCGGCGATGCTCTCGGCCACCTGGGCATTGAGGTCGCTGCGCAATTCGCGGCTGCGGCTCACGGCCGGCGCCGACAGGCGCTGGTAGAGCGTCACGATCAGCGCCGCCGCCGGCACCAGGGTCGCGACGATCAGCATCAGCCGCCAGTCCAGCCACAGCATGGCCAGGCTGGTGCCCGCCAGCACCAGCGCGCTGTCGAGCATCACGAACAGCACCTGTACGTACAGCGTCTTCACCGCCTCGGTGTCGTTGGTGACGCGGCTGACCAGCTGGCCGGTGATGGCGCGGTCGAAGAACGCCAGCGGCAGCCGCAGGACATGCTGGTACACCGCCTCGCGTACCCGCTGCACCGAGCGCATGGCCACTCCGGCCAGCCGCACCAGCTGCCGGTAGCGCAGCCAGCTGGCGACGCAGCCGGCGGCCAGCGCGCCCAGCAGCAGGCCGGCGATCGCGCCCAGCTGCGCGTCGCGCGGCAGCAGGTAGCGGTCGATCAGCAACTTGCCGATCAGTGGGCCCAGCGCCTCCAGGCCGGCGGCCAGCAGCAGCCAGCCGGCGGCCTGCAGCACATGGCGTCGCTCGGGTGCGGCCGCGTGCGCCAGCAGCGCGCCGGCGTCGCCCAGTAGCCGGCGGCGCGCCGCGGGCGCGCCTGGCAGCCGCCCGCCGGGAATCGCTTCAGCCGGCGTCAAGGCTGGCCTCCAACTGCTGGTAGCGCCACTGCCGCTCGTACCACCCACGGCTGGCCAGCAACGCGTCGTGGGTGCCCTGTTCGACCATGCGGCCCTCGCGCAGCACGACGATCCGGTCGGCGTCGGCCACCGCGCTCAGGCGGTGCGTCACGATGACCACGGTGCGGCCCAGCCGCGCGGTGCGCAGATGCGCCAGGATGCGCGCCTCGGTCGCGGTGTCCACCGCCGACAGCGCGTCGTCCAGCAGCAGCAGCGGGGCGTCGGCCAGCAGCGCCCGCGCGATCGCCACGCGCTGGCGCTGGCCGCCCGACAGGGTCACGCCGCGCTCGCCCACCGGCGTGTCGTAGCCCTGCGGCAGGCGCAGGATGTCCTCGTGCACGGCGGCCAGCCGCGCCGCCTGTTCGATCTGCTCGCGGGTCGCGCCGGGCCGCGCCAGCGCGATGTTATCGGCCACCGAGGTCGAGAACAGGAAGGCCTCCTGCGGCACCCAGGCGATCGCACCGCGCAGCGCGTCCAGCGTGTAGTCGCGCAGGTCCAGGCCGTTCCACTGCAGGGTACCCGACCCGGGCGCGTGCTGGCGCAGCAGCAGGCGCAGCAGCGTCGACTTGCCGGCGCCGGTGGGTCCGACCAGGCCCAGCGTGGTGCCGGGCGGCAGTTGCAGGCTGACGCCGTCCAGCGCCGCCCGCGGCTGCCCGGGGTAGCGGAAGTGCAGTGCCTGCAACGCCAGCGGCCCAGGCGCCACCCGATCCACGGTGCCGTGATCGTCCACGCTCAGCGGCGCGTCCAGCACCGGCTGCAGCCGGCCCCACGCGGCCTTGCCGCGCTGCACCAGCGACAGCACCCAGCCGGCGGCGAACATCGGCCAGATCAACTGCCCGAGGTAGAGGCTGAAGCTGGTGAGCTGGCCCACCGTCAGATCGCCTTGCCAGACCAGCCAGCCGCCCATGCCCAGCGTGAGCACCGTGGCGGCGCTGAGCGTGAAACCGACCGCCGGCTCGTAGGCCGCTTCCCAGCGCTGCGCGGCCAGGCTGGCGTCGGCCGCGCCCGCGGCCAGCGCCGAGAACTGCGCCTGGCTGCGCGCCTGCAGCCCCAGCGCGCGCACCGTGCGCACGCCGGCCAGCGACTCCTGCACCTGGTCGTTGAGCGCGCCGAAGCGCTCCAGCGCCAGGCGCGAGGCATCGTGCACATGGCGCGAGATCCGCCAGAACGCCAGCGCCATCAGCGGGAAGGGCAGCAGGGCGCAGGCCGCCAGCCGCGCGTCCACCCCCAGCGACATCATCGCCACCACCAGCACCAGGGTCAGCGTGCCGTCGAAGCCGGCCAGCATGGCCTCGCCGGCGGCCATCTCCACCGCGTCGATGTCGTTGGTGGCCAACGCCATCAGATTGCCGGTGCGCTGCTGCTGATAGAAGCTCGCGCCCTGCAGGGCGAGCCGTGCATAGAGGCGCTCGCGCAGCTCGACGCCGAGCCGGTAGGCCGCCGCGTACAGCTTCAGGCGCCAGCCGGCGCGCAGGAAATAGACGACCACGCCGGCGCTCACCAGCCAGGCCAGCTCGGCCAGCAGCGCCGACGGCGCCAGCCCGCCGCCCACCAGGGCGTCGACCACGCGCCCGATCTGGCGCGGGATCCACACGGTGAGCAGCGCGATGCCGGCCAGCATCAGTCCCGACAGGGCATAGGCGGCCCAGTGGCGTTGCAGGAATCGGCCGATCAGGCTGGCAAGGGACATGGCAGGCGTTTCACGCCGGTGGCGCCGGCGCGAAAGGGCGGATTCTAGAGCGTGCCGCTGGACCCATCAGCGCAGCGGCAACACGGTCGCCGCCGCCGGCCAGGCGCCCTGTGCGGCGACGCGCCCGTCCTCGAAGACCAGCCAGCTCTGCCGCCCGTAATGGGGCATGGCCCGCTGCAGCGCGGCCAGCGCCGCCGGCGTGTCGGCGAGCACGAACAGCAGCGGCTTGCCGCCCGAGCGCGCCGCCCAGGCGCGCGCCGTGCCACTGAGCGCCGGCGGCTGGGCGCCGGCCGCCGCTTCCCGCAACAGGGCCGCGGGCACCTCGCCCAGGCCCAGTCGTGCCAGCACGGATTCGATGCCCGCCCGGTCGCCGACCACCAGCGCCGGCGTGTCCGGCGCCGCGGCCAGCGCCTCCAACGGCACCTGTTGCGCCTGGGCGTCGAGCAGCCGGCCGGCCAGCGCCGTGGCCGCGGCCAGCCAGTCCTCGCCGCCGGCGGCCAGGTGCAACTGGGCGCGCGGGGCGATGAAGGTGTCGCGCAGGATCGACGGCAGGCCAGCCGGGTCGAGCCGGCGCCACAGGCGCAGCTCGGGGTCGAGTTCGACCGCCACCGCGCCGGCCGCGCCCAGCGCGGCGGCGTCGACCACGGTCTCGCGCTCGCGCACCCGCAGCGTCGCCTCGCGCGTCTCGCCCGAGGCCAGGCGCAGGCGCAGCGGCACCTGCAGTTCGAACGCCGCGCCGGCCTGCAGCAGGCGAAACCGCCCGGCGGCGCCGTCGGCGGCCGGTGCCAGCGTGATCGCCGGGGAGGCGGCGCGCTGCGTCCACTGGGCGAAAAAGCCCGACAGGTCACGCCCCGCAGCCTGCGCGAACACCCGCTCCAGCTCGTTCCAGCCCGCGACACGGAAGCGGTCCTGCTGCCACAGCGCGCGCAGTCCCTGCTCGAAGGCGGCGGCGCCGATCTCGTCGCGCAGCATCAGGAACACCATGGCCGCCTTGCCGTATCCGATTACCGACGAGATCCCGTGGCGGCGCGAGGTGAAGGCCGCCAGCGCGGTTTCATCGGCCGGCGCCACCGCCGCCAGGTCGCGCAGCCATTGCAGCCGCATCTCGCGTGCCGCGGCCGGCCCCTGGTCCTCGCGATAGGCGTAATCGGCCATGAAGGTGGTCAGCCCCTCCGACCAGTTGCCGCTGCTCCAGTCGGGCACCACGCCGTTGCCCCACCAGTTGTGCAGCACCTCGTGGCCCAGCGAGGTGGCGCGGATGAACGGCAGGCGCAGCACGTCGCGGCCCAGGTAGGTCAGGCCGGGCATGCCCAGGCCGTGCGCCAGCGGGCTCGACACCACGCTGAAGTCGCCGAACGGATAGGGGCCGATGAGCCGGCTGTAGCGCTGCAGGTAGCGCGCGCTGTCCTCCAGGTAGCCCGGTGCGAGCGCGGCCAGCTCCGGGTGGAACCATGTGCGCACGGTGACCGGGGTGCCGTCGTCCATCAGCGCCTGCCGCTGCGCCACCTGGTAGGGGCCGGCCATCAGCCAGATGCCTTCGGCCGGGTGGGCAAAGTCGTACTCGGCCAGCCACCGGCCGCCGTCCTCGCGCTCGCTGGTCTGACGACCCGGCACCAATCCCTTCTGGCCCGCCGGCAGCGAGAGCTTCACGCGGTAGGTGAACGGCTCGCCCGGGTCGGGGTACCAGCGCGCCCCCGGCGCCAGGTAGCTGCCGTCGGCCGAGGCGTACAGCGGCGCCGGGTCGGGGCCGCGCGCCTGCTGCGCGGCCGGCAGCGGCGGCAGGGTGCCGGCGTATTCGACTCGGTAGCGCCGCGGCGCGGCGCCGGGAGGCGCCATGCGGCGCAACTCCTCGACCGCCACCGGGCGGCCGTCGACGCTGGCGCTCGTGATGGCCAGCCCCGGATGCATCCTGAAGTCCGGGGCGGCGCCGGTCGTCGTGAGCGTCGCGCTGGCGCGCAGGACGCGTTGCTGCGGGTCGAGTCGCAGCTCCAGTTCGAGGTGGGCCGGCGCGGCCCAGGCCGCGGGCAGCGCGATCAGCAAGCTCAGCGCCAGCGCGAGGCGCAGTGCAGCGGGAAGACGCGACATCGTGCGGCGATTGTGCGTCAGGCCGGTTCACACGAATATCTGTACTTTCGTTCGGCCGCGACGGTGATGATCGTGGCCGGGATGGGTCGGGAGCGGACGTCACGCCGCAACTGCGCTGATAGATCCGTTCATGCGAGATGCGAAGTCGGTGAATGGCCGCTTCAGACTGAAGGCGGACGTTCACCAGTTGCTGCTTCGTGGCTGCGCATTGCGCGCCGCTCGTGCGTGGCAACGATGTTCGATGCGATTCGATGGTCGGACCTATCCGTCTTCAGCTGTTTACTGTCCATTGCAAAGCGTTGGAGCCTTTGCTCGGTGCCATGACCAAGCGGGACGTCCAAGGTTTAGATTCCAGCGTTTGCCTTGGCAGCCTCTCGACGACGTCGAATCACCTTGATGATTGCGTCCTTTACATCATTCGTGAATCGCCCCGGCTTTTGAGGAGGCTCGATTCTCTGAGAGGATTGAGCCATGAAGAAGTCGAATAAGTTCTCACCCGAGGTCCGTGAGCGGGCGGTGAGGATGGTGCAGGAGCACCGGGGGGAGT
>Ga0255338_1005913_pt1 | contig 10821 bp, 10 predicted proteins | sample MeOH1_35cm_T4_19_FD_203715 | JGI IMG/M metagenome (GOLD analysis project Ga0255338, IMG submission 203715) | Sandy soil microbial communities from University of British Columbia, Vancouver, Canada - MeOH1_35cm_T4_195 | ecosystem: Engineered > Artificial ecosystem > Sand microcosm > Unclassified ... | reverse complement strand
ATCGAGAGCTGGCGGAAGAGCTTCGGAGTCTAGCTCTTTGCTTCAGCATCGGATTCTTCCGAAAAGTGGATTCCACTTTTCGGTCCGATGCACGAGACGCCGCCGTTCCGGCTGATCCGAAACGACGGCGCGGTACCATTCACCTGCTGTTGCGGGCGAACTTCGCGTAGCGATGACGCTTGCTGGCATAGGCGTAGCGGCTGCGCTTGTATCCGTGCCAGGAGAGCTGGAGCTCGCCGACATCGGCATGGACAATGCCGTTGGAGTAGGTGCCGACCCCGCCGATATTGTCGAGCGTGCGGGCAACGGCAGCAGCCTTACGTGGCGACGTGGCTAACGGCCGGAAATCGATGGCTTTGCCGCGATAGTGCTGAGAATGGCGAGCATGACGGCCACCGCAGGTCGAGGTGATCTGAATAGGGCCGATCTTCGCGACCAGTTCGTCGATCATTGCCCGGGTGTCTGATTTTAGGCAGTTCAGGCTGCGAACCTGCGGCTGGAAGGAGATATTCTTGATAGAGGCGTCAGCGATAGCTATCGAAGGCAATAACGTAAAGATTACTGCGAAAATCGATGAGGTACGCATTGCAAACCCCCACTTGATGAACTACTGACAGTGAATGACCTTCCTGAAATACGGATCGTGACGCGAACAGAATTGCCAATGATGGCAAAAGAAAGACAGTTTTAGGACTATTATATTTTACATTACCGACCCAAATAGACGCCCGGTACCGGGGTTGCTGCGCTCACCAGCGTCAGATGCGCGCGCCATTCCACAAAGGCCCACCACCTCCGCAGTATCGGCTTGGACAGGCGGGCCGAGGCTGGGCTAGCTTGCCTTCAGGAGCCCGCTTTCTGCGCGGCGGCCCCACACCATCTCAGAGGACCAGATGCCTAAAAACGACCTCATCGCGGCGCTTACTCCGGAAATCACCGCGATCCGCCGGGACTTCCACCGCCATCCGGAGCTGATGTACGAAGTTCAGCGCACCGCCGGAATCGTCGCCGAGAAGCTCAAGGAATGGGGTGTGGACGAGGTCGTGACCGGCATCGGCAAGACCGGCGTCGTCGGCATCATCAAGGGCAAGGGCTCGGATTCGGGCAAGGTCATCGGCCTGCGCGCCGACATGGACGCGCTCCCGATCCACGAGCAGACCAATCTCGAGCACCGCTCCACCGTGGCGGGGAAGATGCATGCCTGCGGCCATGACGGGCACACGGCCATGCTGCTCGGTGCCGCCAAGTACCTGACGCAGACCCGCGACTTCGACGGCACCGCCGTGCTGATCTTCCAGCCGGCGGAAGAAGGCGGCGCCGGCGCCAAGGCGATGATCGACGACGGGCTGATCACCCGCTTCGGCATCCAGGAAGTCTACGGCATGCATAACAAGCCCGGCGTCCCCGTCGGCCGCTTCGAGATCGCCAAGGGGCCAGCCATGGCCGCCGCCGACCGCATCCACATCAAGATCGAAGGCAAGGGCGGGCACGCAGCCGCGCCGCACAACGTCAACGACCCGATCGTCGCCTCCTGTGCGCTGGTCAGCGCGCTGCAGACGGTCGCCTCGCGCAACACCAACCCGCTGGAATCGATCGTCGTGTCGGTGACCGCGCTCAATGCCGGCGAGGCCTTCAACGTCATTCCGCAGACCGCGGAGATCAAGGGCTCGGTGCGCACGCTGACGCCCGAAACCCGCGATCTCGCGGAGAAGCGCATCACCGAGATCGTCGAGGGCGTGATGAAGGCCTTCGGCATGAAGTACGAGCTCGAATATCATCGCGGCTATCCGGTGACCTTCAACCATGCCGGCCAGACCGACTTCGTCACCAGCGTGGCGAAGCAGATCTTCGGCTCCGACGCGATCACCACCGACATTCCGCCGACCATGGGCTCGGAGGACTTCTCCTACATGCTGGAGGAGCGCCCCGGCGCCTTCATCAACATCGGCAATGGCGACTCGGCCGGGCTGCACCACCCCGCCTACGAGTTCAACGACGCGGCGATCCCCGTGGGCGTGAACTACTGGGCGAGCCTGATCGAAATCGCCATGCCGCAGCGCGGCTGAGCAGTACGGCGACCTCCCCTTCTCCCCCCTGCGGGAGAAGGTGGCGCGCAGCGCCGGATGAGGGGTCGCGCAAACTCATCCGACCTTGCCAGTATGACTTGCCGCCAGGCTTTGAAAATGCCCGCCAACTACCGTCGTGAGACCCCTCACCCGTCTCGGCTTCGCCGAGCCACCTTCTCCCGTATCGCAGTCGGCTGTTGCCGACTTCGGCACCTTGGATCGCTCATCTCCGGCAAGCCCGAGATGAGTGGGAGAAGGGGAATATGAGCGACATCGATTGCCTGGTGATCGGGGCCGGCGTCGTCGGCCTCGCGGTGGCTCGCGAGCTGGCGCAGGCCGGGCGCGAGGTCGTCATCGCCGAGGCGGCCGAGGGGATCGGCACCCAGACCTCGGCGCGCAACTCCGAGGTCATCCATGCCGGGATCTACTACCCTCCCGCCTCGCTCAAGGCCCGCGTCTGCGTCGAGGGCCGCAAGCGACTTTACCGTTACCTGGCGGAGCGTGGCCTGCCGCACAAGGCCTGCGGCAAGCTGATCGTCGCGACCTCGGAAAGCCAGAAGCCGGCGCTCGAGACGATCATGACGCGGGCGCACGCCTCCGGCGTCGACTCGCTGCGCTGGCTCTCCGGCGCCGAGGCAAAGGCGATGGAGCCGGAGGTTCGCTGCGAGATCGCGCTGCTCTCGCCGGAGACGGGCGTGGTCGACAGCCACGCCCTGATGCTCTCGCTGCTTGGCGAATGCGAGGCGGCAGGCGGCTCGCTCGCGCTCAACACGCCGATCGCCGGCTGGCGGCGGAAGGCCGAAGGCTTCAGCGTCGATTTCGGCGGGGCGGAGCCTGCGACCTACACGGTGCGGACGGTCGTGAACGCAGCAGGCCATGGCGCGCCGAAACTGCTCGGCCAGCTCGAAGGCTTCCCGGCCGCCCATGTGCCGGTGCAGCATTACGCCAAGGGCAACTATTTCGCGCTGACCGGGCGGCAGCCCTTCAGCCATCTGGTCTATCCGGTGCCGGAAGCGGCGGGCCTCGGCATCCACGCGACGATCGACATGGGCGGACGCGTCAAGTTCGGCCCCGACGTCGAATGGGTCGAGCACGACCAGGATCTCGTCGTCGATCCGACGCGGGCGGACAAGTTCTACGCGGCGATCCGGACCTACTGGCCGGCGCTGCCGGACGGGGCGCTCGTCGCCGACTATGCCGGCATCCGGCCAAAGCTCCATGGGCCGACCGAGCCGATGCCGGATTTCCGCATCGACGGGCCAGAGGTCCATGGCGTGGAGAACCTCGTCAACCTGCTCGGCATCGAAAGCCCCGGACTGACGAGCTCGCTGGCGATCGCGGAGATGGTGGCGGAGCGGCTGCGGTAGACGCGAGCCGCTCGCTCAGAGCGGCTGCGCGTTGAGTTTGCCGGCCCAATGTGCCAGCCGCGCCTTCATCACGCGCTCATAGCCGATCGCCAGTTCCTCCGCGTCGATCCGCTCGACCTCCTCGAAGGCGAACTGCGCTTCACCATGCGCCTGCCAGGCGGCGTGTAGCTCGCGCCGGCGGTGGCTGCCCTGGCGGAGCGTAAACCAGACTCGGTTCTGGATCGTGGAGAGGTCGGGTGCGTGGCCGACCCAGCTTTGTTCGTTCGCCAGGCAGCGGATCTTGTAGATGCCCGCCACCACCTTGCGTTCCTTGTAGGCGGCGATCGCCGCCTTCCGCGCGTCGTTCTGCATCGGCTTCCTGCTCCTTGAGCAAGCGCCAATATCACCCGGATATTATTCGTTCAAGGAATTTGATACGGGTAATAATACCCCTGCCGGAAGCCCAGCTGCGCGGAGCCATTATCCGCGCAGCTTCACAAAGGCTTCCTTCGCCTCGCGTGCCAACGTCTCGATCCGCTTCCAATCGCCGGCTGCGATGGCATCGGCCGGCACCAGCCAGGAGCCGCCGACACAGATCACCTGCGGGAGGGCGAGATAGTCGCCGAGGTTCTTCAGGCCGACACCGCCGGTCGGGCAGAAGCTCATCTGCGGGAAGGGGCCGGAGAGCGCCTTGAGCGCCGGCGGGCCGCCGGCCTGCTCGGCCGGGAAGAACTTCGCGGTGGTGCGGCCCGCCGTGACGGCGCGCATGCAGTCCGACGCCGTGGCGACGCCGGGCAGCCAGGGCAGGTCCGCCGCTCGCAGCGCCTCATCGACGCTCTCGCTGAAGCCGGGGCTGACCACGGCCTGCGCACCTGCATCCTTGACCTGCGCGACCTGAGCCGGGGTGACGACGGTGCCGGCAACCGCCAGCGCCTTCGGCACCGACTTCGCGATGGCGGCGAGCGCTTCGAGCGCGGCGGGGCGGCGCAGCGTCACCTCGACGACGTCGATGCCACCGGCGACCAGCGCATGCGCCAGATCGACGGCACGCGAAGCGTCCTCGATCACCACCACGGGGATCACGCCGCAGTTCTTCAACCGGGCAATCGCGGCCGTCTCGTCCATGGTCGTCTTCCAATCGTTGAATAGATGCCGGGGCTCTACTCTTTCGCCCAGTAGACGTCGAGCCCCTGCGCGCGGCCGATCAGCATATCGACGGGCAGAGGCGAACGACGCTCGCCGGCGGCCTTCAGCACCGCGTCCTTGACGTCGCCGGAAACGAGAAGGCTGGCCCAGCCCGCGCCGATGAGGCGCTGCGGCGAGAGCGACAGGCGCGGCGGCAGGCCGGGCGGATGGGCGACGACGATGCCGCTGTCGATCACGCCGTCGAAACTCGCCTCTGCGCCGGGAAAGAGCGAGGCGATATGCCCGTCCGTGCCCATGCCGCTGACGACAAGATCCAGCGGCGGCAGCTCGGCCAGCGCGGCGCAGAGCGCGGCAGCCGCCGCCTCGATGTCGCTGCCATGGCCATGGAAGGAGATGAAGGAGGCGCGTCCATCGCCCAGCGGCGCGAAATGCGCGCGGATCATGCGCTCGTTCGAGGCGATGTCGTCGGGCGCAACGAAGCGCTCGTCGGTCGGCATCAGCGTGATCCGGCCCCAGGGCAGGTCGCGCTGGCCGAGCGCCACCAGGAACCGGGCCGGCGTGGTGCCGCCCGGCACGGCGAGAAGCGCCCTTTCCTGCCCGGCCAGAAGCGCCTGCAGCCTGACGGCCACCGCCTCCGCCAGCGCCTCGGAAGCCTCGGTGAGGCTGGCGAAGCGATACCAGGCCAGGGGACCGGCGGTCATCACACCAGGTCCGGATCGGCCCAGGAACGGCCTTCGCGCTCGATCAGGCCGATCGACTGCGAGGGCCCCCAGGTGCCGGCGGCGTAGCGATGCGGATGCGGCGTATAGTCCTGCCAGCCGGCGATGATCGGATCGACCCAGGTCCAGGCCTGCTCGACCTCGTCGCGATGCATGAACAGGGTCTGGTCGCCACGGATCACATCGGTCAGCAGGCGCTCATAGGCATCCGGCGTGCGCTCGTCGAAGGCGGTGGAATAGCGCAGGTCGAGCTGACGCGGCACGATCTTGAGGCGGCCGGAGCCCGGCACCTTCATCATCAGCTGAAGTTGGACGCCGTCATTGGGCTGCAGGCGGATCAGCAGGCGGTTGGCATAGAGCCTGTCGCAACTGCCGCCGCCGAAGATTGAATGCGGCACCGGCTTGAAGGTCACCGCGATCTCGGAATAGCGCTGCGCCATGCGCTTGCCGGTGCGCAGATAGATCGGCACGCCGGCCCAGCGCCAGTTGTCGAGCTCGCAGCGGATGGCGACGAAGGTCTCGGTGTTGCTGAGATGGCCGAGTTCGTCGGCATAGCCCGGCACGCGCTGGCCGTCGATCTGGCCCGTGCCGTACTGGCCGCGCACCGTGTAGCGTTCCACATCCGGCCCGACGATCGGACGCAGCGCCTTCAGCACCTTGATCTTCTCGTCGCGGACAGCGCCGGCCTCCAGCATGTTGGGCGGCTCGATGGCGAAGAGGGTGAGCAACTGCATCAGATGGTTCTGGACCATGTCGCGCATGTGCCCGGCCTTGTCGTAGTAGCCGGCGCGGCTTTCCAGCCCGACGGTCTCGGCGACCGTGATCTGGACATGGTCGATGTCGCGCCCCGTCCAGGAGCGCTCGAACAGCGTGTTGGCGAAGCGCAGCACCAGCAGGTTCTGCACCGTCTCCTTGCCGAGGTAATGGTCGATCCGGTAGGTGCGACTCTCGGGCAGGATGCGCCCGACGGCATCGTTGATCTGCCGCGCAGAGGCCAGGTCCCTGCCGAGCGGCTTTTCCAGGATAACGCGCGAGGTCGGCGTCAAGATGCCGGCCTTGGCGAGGTTCTCGCAGATCGGGATGAAGAGGTCCGGCGGCGTCGAGAGGTAGAAGGAGCGGACGCGCTCGCTCTCGCCCAGCGCCTGCTTCAGGGCCTTGTAGGTCTCGGGCTGGACCGCATCGAGCATCACCATGGTCAGCCGGCGCAGGAACGACTCGACCTGATCCTGCGGGATGCCCTCCTCATGCAGCCGCTTGGCGATCTGCTTCGGCAGCCCGTCGACATCCTCCTCCTTGCGGACGATGGCGAGGACGCGGCTTTCGCCGGGTAGCACGCCTTCGCGGTTGCGCTGGGCGAGCGCGGGGAAGAGCTTGCGCAGGGCGAGATCGCCGCCCGCGCCGAAGATCACGAGATCGAAAGGCGGAACCGGCGTGCGTTCGGGAATGGTCTCGGGCCGAAGCGGGTTGTCGACGATGGCGTCCATGGACGTAAAACTCCGTGCGGCGGTACCGGGTCCAATCATGCCGCGCAAACCCTGCGATTCGATTGCCGGCGTCAGATGCGACGCGGGTTAGCGCAGGGCTACGACCAGAGTGAGACGATCCCAAAGTCGGCGCAATGGTCGCGGGCGTCACGGCCCCCTAAAAATCACGCCTCGATGAGCCAGGAACCCGAAGATCAAGATCACGCAAAAAATGGTCGAAACAAAAAACACCCGATCCTCCCGCCTCCTGATCGGCGAGATTCGAGGCAATTTTCGGACTCTCCAAAGCCGCCAGGAGGTAACGGCATTCACGGACAGAAATCCGATGAACACTGCCAAGCCGAGGTAGTCGAGCTTCATCGCAAGACCTTCTAGTCCTCTAGTTTTCTAGCGCCTGAACCCCGCGCTCGCGGTCAGCAATTGCTGCGCATAGGCGGTCCGTGGCTCGCGTCCGGAGAGCGCTTCCACCGTCATTTCCTCGACAGCACGGCCGAACTGCATGACCAGCAGCCGCTCGCACATATGGCCGACGACGGCGAGGTCATGGCTGACGAGGATATAGGTGAGCTTGCGCTCCTGCCTGAGCGCCGCGAGCAGGTTCAGCACCTCGGCCTGGATCGAGACGTCGAGGGCCGAGGTCGGCTCGTCGAGCAGCAGGATCGAGGGCTCGAGCACGAGGGCGCGGGCAATGGCCACACGCTGGCGCTGGCCGCCCGAGAGCTGGTGCGGATAACGGAAGCGGAAGGAAGCCGGCAGGCCGACATCCGAGAGGACCTTGCCGATGCGGGCCTCGGCGTCGCGGATGCCGTGGATGGCGAGCGGCTCGGCCAGCGTGTCGTCCACGGTCTTCTTCGGATGGAGCGAGCCGTAGGGGTCCTGAAAGACCATCTGGACGTTGCGGTAGAAGACCTTGTCCCGGATTTTTGGCTGGACGGCGCCTTGGATGGCGACGTTGCCGCTCCACACGCGATTGAGGCCGGAGAGAACACGCAGCACGGTCGATTTGCCGGAGCCGGACTCGCCGACGAGCCCGTAGCTCTCGCCCTGCCCGACCGTGAAGGAAAGGTCGTTCACGACATGGGAATCGCCGAAGGAGACGTTGAGCCGGTCGACGGAGATTGCGGGTTGCGTGGTCATCAGGAAGCGGTTCGGCCGAATTGCGGGGCACTCTCCCTCCCCCCGCTTGCGGTGGGGAGGGCTGGGGTGGGGGGCTGTGCCGCTCGGCGAGGCGAAACAGAACAGAGGCCCGGCTTTCCACCCCCCCACCCCAACCCTCCCCACCGCAAGCGGGGGGAGGGAACATCGTTGCGGCGACAGCGCGCCCCGAAATGACGGTGGAGCTTCTTCGTCATGCCAGCCAGGCCGGGTCGCGGTTGAGGGTGGGGAGCTTCTCGCGCGGATGGCCGAGATCCGGCAGGCAGTTGAGCAGGCCCAGCGTGTAGGGATGGCGGCGGCTGCGCGCGGTCTCGTCGGCCAACTCGGCAGCGGGCAGCGTCTCCATGACCTTGCCGCCATACATGACAATGACCCGGTCGCAGAAGGACTGCACGAGGTGCAGATCATGACTGATGAAGATCAGCCCCATGCCGCGCTCGCTGACCAGATCGTCGAGGATCTTGAGGATCTGGAGCTGGACCGTGACGTCGAGCGCCGAGGTCGGCTCGTCGGCGATCAGGATCTCGGGCTCGGCGATCAGCATCATCGCGATCATCACGCGCTGGCCCATGCCGCCCGAGACCTCGTGGGGATAGAGATCGTAGACGCGGGCGGGCTCACGGATCTGCACGGATTCGAGCATGGCGAGGCTGCGTTCGCGCGCCTCGCGGGCGCCGGCCTTGCGATGGATGCGGTAGGCCTCGGCGATCTGGCTGCCGACCGTCTGGACCGGGTTCAGCGAGAACTTCGGGTCCTGCATCACCATGGAGATGTGCCGGCCGCGCAGCTTGCGCCGTTCGCGCTTGTCCATCGCCATCAGGTCCTGGCCGCGGAAGAGCATGCGGTCGGCACCGACGACGCCGGGATTCGGGATCAGGTCGAGAATGGCGCGGCCGGTCATCGACTTGCCGGAACCGGATTCGCCAACGATGCCGAGCCGTTCCCTCCCGAGCGTGAAGGAAAGGCCGCGCACCGCCTGGACGATGCCGGTCGGCGTGTGGAAATCGACCTTGAGATTAGCGATGTCGAGAAGGGGTTGATTGTCCGCCATCACCCTCACCTCGCATCCATGACGTCGCGCAGGCCGTCGCCGAGCAGGTTGAAGCCGAGCGCGACGATGCAGATGGCGATGCCGGGGAAGGTCGCGACCCACCACTGGTCGAAGATCTGCTCGCGGCCGGCCGAGATCATCGCGCCCCATTCCGGCATGGGCGGCTGGGCACCGAGGCCGAGGAAGCCGAGGCCCGCGGCGGTGAGGATGATGCCGGCCATGTCGAAGGTGGTGCGCACGATCAGCGAGGGCATGCACATCGGCACGACATGCTTCCAGATGATGCGGGCTCGCGAGGCGCCCTGCAGGCGCATCGCCTCGATGTAATCCTGGTTGCGGATGACCATGGTCTCGGCGCGGGCTACGCGGGCGTAAGGAGGCCAGGTCGTGATCGCGATGGCGATGATGGCGTTGACGATGCCCGGCCCCAGCGCCGCGACGAAGGCGAGCGCCAGCACGAGGCGGGGGAAAGCGAGGAAGACGTCGGTGATGCGCATCAGCAGGCGGTCGACCCAGCCGCCGAAATAGCCGGATACCGCGCCGACCAGCAGACCGAAGGGGCCGACCGTGACCACAACGAGCAGCACGATGACCAGCGTGATCCGCGTGCCGTAGACGATCCGGCTGAAGATGTCGCGCCCGAGTGCGTCGGTCCCGAACCAGTTCGTCGAGGACGGCGGCAGGAGCCGCTTGTCGAGCGCCTGCGCGATCGGATCAAAAGGCGCGATCAGAGGCGCGAAGGCGGCGACCAGAAGCAGCAGGACGACGATGGCCAGGCCCGCCACCGCCATGGGATTGCGCCGGAAGGCGAGCCATTGCCGGTAGAACTGCCCGAGGCGCGCCTGACGCCGGGAGGCCGGGGAATCGCTGATCAGCCAGGCATGCAGTCCGGGGGAGGAGGTGTCGCTCATATCCGCCTCCTCAGCGCACGCGCGGATCGGCCAGGCGGCCGATGATGTCGGTCAGCAGATTGACGCCGATGAAGACGACGCCGACCACCAGCGTGCCGCCGAGCACGGCGTTCATGTCGGCGTTGAGCAGCGCGTTGGTCAGGTAGCGGCCAAGCCCCGGCCAGGCGAAGATCGTCTCGGTCAGCACCGAGCCTTCGAGCAGGTGCATGTAGGAGAGCGCGATCACGGTGAAGAGCGGCACCGCGGCGTTGCGCAGGGCGTGTCGCCAGATCACGGCGGTTTCCGAGACACCCTTCACGCGGGCGGCGATCACGTATTGCTGCTGCAGCTCGCCGATCATGAAGCTGCGCGTCATGCGGCTGATATAGGCGACACTGAGCAGGCCGAGGACCAGCGCCGGCAGGATGAGGTGCGAGAAGGCGTCCCAGAAGGCCTCCCACTCTCCCTCGAGCGCGGCGTCGATCAGGATGATGCCGGTGCGGGTGGTGACGATGTCCTGCCAGACGACGGAGATGCGGCCCGGCCCCGACACCCAGCCGAGCTTGGCATAGAACAGCAGCAGCGCCATCAACCCGATCCAGAAGACCGGCACCGAATAGCCGACGAGGCCGATGACGCGGGCGATCTGATCCTGCCAGCGGCCCTGGTTGACGGCGGCGACGATGCCGAGCGGGACGCCAATGAGGACGCCGATCAGCGTGCCGAGCGTCGCAAGCTCGAGCGTCGCGGGGAAGACGGTCCTGATGTCGTCCGTGACCTTCTGCGAAGTCAGCACCGAGGTGCCGAGATCACCGGTGAAGACCTTGCCGACATAGATGGCGAATTGCTGCCAGAGCGGCTTGTCGAGGCCGAGCGCGAGCCGCGCCTTCTCGTAGACATCGGCCGGCGCGCGATCCCCGACCACGGCCAGCACCGGATCGATCGGGATGACGCGGGCGATGAA
>Ga0255338_1005912_pt1 | contig 10821 bp, 8 predicted proteins | sample MeOH1_35cm_T4_19_FD_203715 | JGI IMG/M metagenome (GOLD analysis project Ga0255338, IMG submission 203715) | Sandy soil microbial communities from University of British Columbia, Vancouver, Canada - MeOH1_35cm_T4_195 | ecosystem: Engineered > Artificial ecosystem > Sand microcosm > Unclassified ... | reverse complement strand
AGGCGATCACGTCCTGGACCAGGACTTCCGGCGCGGAAGCGCCGGCCGTGACGCCGATCGTGCGCGCGCCGGCGATCCACTCGGGGCGGACCTCCTCGGCGCGATCGACGAGAAACGCGCGCTTGCCGAGGTTCTCGGCGACCTCGCGCAGGCGGTTGGAGTTCGAGCTGTTGGGCGAGCCCACGACGATCACCACGTCGCAGCGCGGCGCCATGAACTTCACCGCGTCCTGGCGGTTCTGCGTGGCGTAGCAGATGTCGTCCTTCTTGGGCCCGAGGATCGCGGGGAAGCGGGCGCGAAGCGCGGCCACGATGCGCGCCGCGTCGTCCATCGACAGCGTCGTCTGCGTCACGTAGGCGACGTTGCCGGGATCCTTGACCACGAGCCGCGCCACATCGTCCTCGTCTTCCACGAGGTACATGCCGGCGTCCGATTGCCCCATGGTGCCCTCGGCCTCCGGGTGCCCCCGGTGGCCGATCATCACCACCTCGCGGCCGTTGCCGCGCATGCGGGCCACCTCGGCATGCACCTTGGTCACGAGAGGACAGGTCGCGTCGAACACCCGCAGCCCGCGCTCCTCGGCCTCCTTGCGCACGCCGAGCGATACCCCGTGGGCCGAGAAGATGACCGTGCCTCCGGCGGGGACTTCGGCGAGCTCCTCGACGAAGATCGCCCCCTTGGCGCGCAGGTCATCCACCACGAACTTGTTGTGCACGATCTCGTGGCGCACGTAGATGGGCGCGCCGTGGACCTCGAGGGCGCGCTCGACGATGGCGATGGCCCGGTCGACGCCGGCGCAGAAGCCGCGGGGCCTGGCCAGCACGACTTCGATCGGTTCGGTCATGGGGCTTCGAGGCTCCTCGACTAGCGGATTCCGGGGCCGGTGCCGACCCCACGGGCGGCGCGGGCTTCCCGCAAGCCGTCCCACAGGATGAGCACGACGCCCACCGTGATCGCCGAGTCGGCGACGTTGAAGGCAGGCCAATAGTATCCCGCGGCGTGCAGCTGGATGAAGTCGACCACGTGCCCCAGGGTCACCCGGTCCCAGAGGTTTCCGGCCGCTCCCCCGAGCACGAGGGAGAGCGCGGCGGCGAGAAGCCGGTTGCCGCCGCTCTTGCGCAGCATCGCGACGAGCACGGCGGCGACCGCGACCGTCACGCCGATGAAGAACCAGCGCTGCCAGCCGCCCGCCCCCGCGAGGAAGCTGAAGGCCGCGCCGGCGTTGTGCCAGAGGACGAGGTTCAGGAAGGGCGTGACGACGTGCACCTCCCCGGCAGCGAAGGCCGCGCTGACCCAGGCCTTGGTCGCGAGGTCGGCCGCGGCCACGGCTGCCGAGAGGGCGAGCCACCGGGGCCACGGCGCATGCGGGCGCTCAGGCATGCCGCCTGTCCTCGCCGGCTCCTTCGATGTTGGCTACGCACCGGCCGCAGATGCCGGGATGGCGCGGGTCGGCGCCCACGTCCTCCCGGTAGTGCCAGCAGCGCTCGCACTTTCCGTGCGGGCTGGGCGAGACGCGGACGGCGAGCGACTCGCCGGGCTCCACGGTCGCGGTCGAGGTGATGAGGACGAAGCGCAGGTCGGCGCCGAGGCTCTCGAGCAGCGTCCTGTCCCCCTCCGGCGCGAGGATCGAGACCTCGGCCTGCAGCGACGAACCGATGCCGCCCGACTGGCGAAGCTCCTCGAGCTGCTTCTGGACCAGCGCGCGGATCTCGCGAAGCCGCTTCCATTTGACGAGCAGCGGCGCCTCGCCGTCCTGCTCCGGCAGCACGCCGTCCCAGGTGTGGAAGAAGACGCTCTCGTTCCCGCCGGGGCGAAGGACCGACCAGGCCTCCTCGGCCGTGAAGGAGAGGATCGGCGCCATCACGCGAAGGAGGATCTGCGTGATGTGGTGCAGCGCGGACTGGGCCGCGCGCCGGGCCTGCGAGCCGCGCGCGCAGGTATAGAGCCGGTCCTTGAGGACGTCGAGGTAGAAGCCGCCCAGGTCCTCGGAGCAGAAGGTCTGCAGGCGTTGCGTCACGAGGTGGAACTCGAAGCGCGAGTAGTCGGCAGCGACGGCCTCGGCCATCTCGCGCGTCATGGCGAGGGCGTAGCGGTCGATCTCCGTCCAGCTCTCGGGCGGCAGGAGGTCCCGGGACGCGTCGAAATCCGCCGTGTTGGCGAGCAGGAACCGCAGGGTGTTGCGGATGCGGCGGTAGCCTTCCACGACGCGCTTGAGGATCTCGTCGGAGATGTAGAGCTCGCCGGAATAGTCGGCCGAAGCCACCCAGAGCCGGATGATCTCGGCGCCGAGGGTGTCCGAGACCTTCTGCGGCGCGATCACGTTGCCGAGCGACTTGGACATCTTGCGCCCCTGGCCGTCGACGACGAAGCCGTGGGTGAGGAGCGCGTCGTAGGGAGCACGGCCGTGCATGGCGCAACTGGTGAGAAGGCTCGACTGGAACCAGCCGCGATGCTGGTCGGAGCCCTCGAGATAGAGGTCGGCGGGCCAGCGCTGATCCTTCAGCCCGCGCAGCACCGAGAAGTGCGTGGTGCCGGAATCGAACCACACGTCGACGGTGTCGGTGATCTTGCGGTACTTCGCGGGGTCGACGCCGAAGTCCTCGCAGGTCGCCGCGAACCAGGCCTCGATGCCGCCCTTGGCGACGCGCGCGGCCGCCTCCTCCACGAGCCTTTCGGTCTCGGGGTGAAGCTCGTCGGTCTCGCGGTCGAGGAAGAAGGGCAGCGGTACGCCCCAGTTGCGCTGGCGCGAAAGCGTCCAGTCGGGGCGGCCGGCGATCATGGACTCGATGCGCGAGCGCCCCCACGACGGGTAGAAGGTCGTGTCCCCGATGGCCTGCGCCGCGATCTGGCGGAGCGTGCGGCCGTCTTCCGCGGGATCGTTCGCGCCAGCGGCCGACGGCCTGTCCATGCCGATGAACCACTGGGTGGTCGCCCGGAAGATGATCGGCGTCTTGTGGCGCCAGCAATGGGGATAGCTGTGTCGGATGGGCTCGTGCTTCAGGAGCGCACCGCTGGCAGCCAGCATGTCGAGGATCGGCTTTTCCGCCTCGCGCACGCCGAGCCCCGCGAAGTGCGGCACGGAAGGCTTGAACCGGCCGCGGTCGTCGACGGGCTGGTCCAGCGGAAGGCCGAACTTCACGCCGGCGTCGAAGTCCTCGGCGCCGTGCGCGGGCGCGGTGTGGACGAGGCCGGTTCCGGCCTCGAGCGTCACGTGCTCGCCCACGATCATCGGGACGTCACGCGGCTCGAAGGGGTGGCGGAACGCAAGCCCGGCCAGCGCGCTGCCGGCGGCGCGGCCGAGGATGCCGGTCGATTCCAGGCCGAAGCGCTTCAGGCTCGCTTCGCGCAGCTCCGCCGCGAGGATGAGCGCACCGCGCGGCGTGGCGACGAGCTCGTACTCGTGGCCCGGGTGCGCGGCGATGGCCTGGTTGCCCGGAAGCGTCCACGGCGTCGTGGTCCAGATGACCGCGAATGCCGCCGCGGGCGCCTTGGCCAGGCCGAAAGCGCGCGCGACCGCCGCGGGATCGGCGGCGGCGAAGGCGACGTCGATTGCGGCCGAGGTCTTGTCCTCGTATTCGACCTCCGCCTCGGCCAGGGCGGAACCGCAGTCGATGCACCAGTTCACCGGCTTCAGGCCGCGGTAGAGCAGGCCCTTCTTCCAGATGCGCGCGAGCGCCCGGATCTCGTCGGCTTCCGTGGCGAAATCCATCGTCTTGTACGGGTGCTCCCAGTCGCCCAGCACGCCCAGGCGCCTGAAGTCGGCCATCTGGCGCTCGATCTGCTCGGCGGCGTATGCGCGGCAGAGGCTGCGGGCCTTGTTGCCGTCGAGGTGGCGGCCGTGTTTCTTCTCGATCTGGTGCTCGATGGGCAGGCCGTGGCAGTCCCAGCCCGGCGTGTAGGGCGCGTCGAAGCCGGCAAGCGTCTTCGACTTCACGATGATGTCCTTGAGGACCTTGTTCACCGCGTGGCCGATGTGGATGTCGCCGTTGGCGTACGGCGGGCCGTCGTGGAGCACGAACAGGGGGCGCCCCCGGCAGGCCTCGCGGATGCGGGCGTAGAGGCCATCGTCCTGCCACTGCTTCACCCAACCCGCCTCGCGCCTGGCGAGGTCGCCGCGCATCGGGAAGGGCGTGTCGGGCAGGTTGAGGGTCTGCTTGTAGTCGGTCTTCGAAGCGTTTGCCATCAGGTCCCCGATTCGCGGAAGTAGGCGCGCGCCGCGTCGCAGTCCCGGCGGATCTGCGACACGAGCTCGTCGATCGAGGCGTATTTCGCCTCGTCGCGCAGCTTCGTCAGGAACTCGATGGAGAGGCGACGCCCGTAGAGGTCGCCCGAGAAATCGAAGAGGTACGCTTCGAGAGTCGCCGGACCGTCAGTCGCCACGACCGGCTTGTATCCCAGGCTCGCCACTCCCTCGAGTCCGCGAGTCGCTGCACCGGTGCATTTTACCGCAAAGACCCCCGTCATCACCGGGCGGCCGGGCGGCAGCGCGATGTTGGCCGTGGGGTATCCGAGGTTGCGGCCGAGCTTGGCGCCGTGGACCACGCGGCCGCAGATGGCGTAGGGCCGTCCCAGCAGCCGCGAGGCGAGGACCAGGTCGCCCGCGGCGAGCGCTTCGCGCACGCGCGTGCTCGAGACGCGGTCGGCGCCGTCGGCGACCGTCGCGAGCGTCTCCACCTCGTAGCCCAGCCGCGCGCCCTCGGACGCGAGGAAGCCGACGTCGCCCGCCCGCCTCGCGCCGAAGCGGAAGTCCTTCCCCACCAGCACGCGGCGCGCGCCATGCGCCTGCCGCAGGCGAAGCGCGAAGGCCTCGGGCGTGAGCGCGGCGAACTCGCGCGTGAACCGGCAGATGTAGGCGATCCCGATGCCCGCGTCGGCAAAGGCGTGGAGCTTGGCCGAGAGCGTCGACAGGCGCGGCGGCGCGCGCTCCGGAAACAGCAGCTCGCGCGGAAGCGGCTCGAAGGTGAGCACGGCGGGAACGGCGCCGAGCGCCGCGGCTTCCTCGACCACGCGTGCGAGCAGCGCCCGATGGCCGCGGTGCACGCCGTCGAAGCTGCCGATGGCGATGACGGCATCGGGCGCGCCGGGCTTCGGATCGCGGATGACGGAGAGCTTCATCAGTCCTGGCGCGCGTAATGGCTCAGGCGAAAGCCGAGCGCCCACAGGGTGGCGAAGTAGGCGGCCATGGCCCCGAGGATCAGGACCGCGAGCCTGAGCGCGCGGGTGGCGGCGGGAATGGCGAACCAGGACTGCTCCGAGCCCATGCCGTACCAGATCACGCCGCCCATCATGTACAGGGCCACGGCGACCTTCAGCAGGAACGCCCCCCAGTCGGGGCCTGCCTGCCAGGCGCCGCAGCGCCGCATCAGCCACCACAGCCACGCGGCGTTGAAGGTGGCGCCCACGGAGATCGCGGCGGCGAGCCCGGCGTGCCTGAGCCAGGGCACGAGCGCGAGGTTCGCGATCTGCGTGACCGCGAGCGTGACGAGCGCGACCTTGACCGGCGTGCGGATGTTCTGGCGCGCGTAGAACCCGGGCGCGAGCACCTTCACGAGGATGATGCCGGCCAGCCCGGCCGCGTAGGCGATCAGGGCCGAGCGGGTCATGAGCACGTCGTGCCGCGTGAACTCGCCGTGCCAGAAGAGGGTGGCTACGAGCGGGACCGCGAGCATCGCGAGCCCCACCGCGGCCGGCAGCGCGAGCAGCAGGGTTACCCTCAGGCCCCAGTCGAGGAGCCGCGAATAGGCGGCGGGGTCGTTGTTGCTGTGGTGCTTCACCAGCGAGGGCAGGAGCACGGTCCCGAGCGCCACGCCGAGGAGCGCCGAAGGGAACTCCATGAGCCGGTCCGCGAAGTAGAGCCATGACACGGGCCCGTCGCCCAGCCACGAAGCGATCTGCGTGTTGATGACGAGGCTCACCTGCGCCACCGAGACGCCCAGCGCGGCCGGGGCCATGAGCCTGAGCACCCGCACCACGCCCTCGTCCCTGGGGTCCCATTTCGGCATCGGCAGCATGCGCAGGCGAAGCAGGAACGGAACCTGGAAGGCGAGCTGCAGCGCCCCGCCCGCGAAGACGGCCCAGGCGAGCGCCAGGATCGGCCGGTCGAAGTACGGCGCGGCGAACAGGGCGAACCCGATGAACGACAGGTTGAGGAGCACCGGCGTGAAGGCCGGCACCTTGAATTGCCCCCAGGTGTTGAGGATCCCCGCGGCGAAGCTGGTGAGCGAGATGAAGAAGATGTACGGGAAGCAGATCCTCAGCATCGTCACCGTGAGCGCGAACTTGTCCGCGTCCTTCGCGAACCCCCACGCGCTCGCGTAGACGAGGAGCGGCGCCGCCACCACGCCCACGGCCGTCGCCGCCAGGAGCGCGACCGACAGGGTCCCGAGGACCTTCGCGGCCAGCGCCCGCGTGGCCTCTTCCCCGCGCCTGGCCTTGTATTCGCCCAGGATGGGCACGAACGCCTGCGAGAAGGCCCCTTCGGCGAACAGGCGCCGCAGCAGGTTCGGGAGCCGGAACGCCACCACGAAGGCGTCCATCGCGAACCCCGCCCCGAAGGCGACGGCGAGGAGCGTGTCGCGGATGAACCCGGTGATGCGCGAGACAAGCGTCATCGCGCTGACCGAGGCGGCTACCCTGAGAAGGCTCATGGGTCTGGGCTCGCGGCGCGGGCCGCGGCGGGCGGGAAATGCGGGGGGGAAGCTAGGGCTTTGTTTTGACAGGGCAAGCGCTGTATAATATCAGGCTTCGTTTTTGAAACCCCGACCGAACCTTCAGGATCACGACATGGCCAATTCCAAGCAGGCCGCGAAACGCGCCAAGCAGGCAGCCAAGCAGCGCACTGCCAACATGGGTCTTCGCACGACGCTGCGCACCGCAATCAAGAAGGTGAAGACCGCGATCGCCGCGGGCGACGCCAAGGCCGCCCAGGCCGCCTTCGACGCGAACGTCTCGACGATCGACCGGATCGCGGACAAGCGGATCATCCACAAGAACAAGGCCGCCCGGCACAAGAGCCGCCTTGCCCTTCAGGTCAAGGCGCTGGCCGGCCGTCCCTGAGGTCTCAGCCGCCGGGGGCGTCCTGCCCCCCCGGCCCGAGGGTCACGCCCGGCACCGGGCAGAATTCCGCCGACCCTTCCGGGCGCGTCGGATCGATCACCACCAGTTCATTGTCGTTCGCGAAGTCGAACAGGAACCGGTACGCCCGGGGCTCGATCGAGCGCAGCTCCGGCTTCACGAAGACGCAGCGCACGCCATCCATGAGGATCGGCCGCACGAAGGGCGAGTAGCGCATCTGCTGGTCCCCGCCGAAGGTCGACAGGACGCCGCACAGGCGCTCGGCCCAGTCGCTGGGACGAAACGCCCGACCGGCTCGGGTGATCCCCTGGATGATGACGCCCGCGGGTGCGGTGGACATGGCGCAGGCCGCCGGGTTTGCTCCGCGGCGGCCAAGTTGACGGAAAACGGGACCGGCATTCTATCGCGAGCGGCCGCCCGCGGTTGCGGCACCCCGTGAATTTGCCGATAATCGGCTCTCCCACATCCACGGCGGCGCGAGGCCGCCGTGATCGTTTCTGCGAGGCGTTCATGACAGCCGCCCATCTGATGAAGACCTACTTGCCCCAGCCCGTGGCGTTCGCGCGCGGGGAAGGGGCCTGGCTGTGGGACACCGAGGGCAGGCGATACCTCGACGCGCTCGCGGGAATCGCCGTGAACGGGCTGGGGCACGCCCATCCGGCGCTCGTGAAGGCGATCACCGAGCAGGCCGCGAAGCTCATCCACACGTCCAACCTCTTCCGCGTGCCCGAGCAGGAACGGGCGGCCGAGAAGGTCTGCGCGCTCGCCGGCATGGACAACGCCTTCTTCTGCAACTCCGGGTCGGAAGCCAACGAGTGCGCCATCAAGATCGCGCGCCTGCACGGACACCAGCGCGGCGTCGAGAACCCCTCCATCGTGGTGATGGAGAAGGCCTGGCACGGCCGCACGCTCGCCACGCTTTCGGCCACCGGTTCGCGCAAGGCCCAGGCCGGGTTCGAGCCGCTGATGGGCGGTTTCCTGCGCGTTCCCTACAACGACGTCGGGGCCATCGAGCGGCTGAAGGAGCATCCCTCGGTCGTGGCCGTGCTGCTCGAGGTCCTGCAGGGCGAGGGCGGGATCCACGTCGCGAACCTCGACTACCTGCGCAAGGTGCGCGAGATCTGCGACCGCCGCCAGTGGCTGCTCATGATCGACGAGGTGCAGAGCGGAATCGGGCGCACCGGCAAATGGTTCGCGCACCAGTGGGCCGGCATCGTTCCCGACGTGATGCCGCTCGCCAAGGGGCTCGGCTCCGGCGTGCCAATCGGCGCCTGCCTCGCGCGCGGGGTCGCCGCCGACGTGTTCAAGCCGGGCAACCACGGCACCACGTTCGGCGGCGGGCCGCTCGTCTCCGTGGCCGCCCTCACGACGCTGGAAGTCATCGAGAAGAGCGGGCTGCTCGCCAACGCCACGCGCCAGGGCGAGGCCATCATGCAGGGCCTCCAGCGCGAGTTCGCCGGCGTGGCCGGCGTGAAGGAGATCCGCGGCAAGGGCCTCATGATCGGCGTCGAGCTCGACCGCCCGTGCGGGGACCTCGTTCGCCGCGGGCTCGAGGCGGGCATCGTGATAAACGTCACCTCGGACAAGGTGGTCCGCCTGCTGCCGCCCCTGATCTACACGGACGCGGAGTCGGCCGAGCTGGTGGCGCGACTGGCGCCCCTGGTGAAGTCGTTCCTGGCGGAGGCACCGCCCGCCGTCGCCGGGTAGAGCCATGAGGCACTTCCTGCAGTTCCGCGACTTCTCGGCCGCGGAGTTCGAGCACCTCTTCAAGCGCACGCGCGTGATCAAGGAGAGGTTCAAGAACTACATCGCCTACCAGCCGCTCTCCGACCGGATGCTCGCGATGGTCTTCGAGAAGAGCTCGACGCGCACGCGCGTGTCGTTCGAGGCGGGCATCTTCCAGCTGGGCGGCGCCTCGATCGTGCTCAACATGGGCGAAACGCAGCTCGGCCGCGGCGAGCCCATCGAGGACGTCGCGCGCGTCGTCTCGCGCATGGTCGACATCGTGATGATCCGCACCTTCGAGCAGTCGATCATCGAGCGCTTCGCGGCGCACTCGCGCGTGCCCGTGATCAACGGCCTGACCAACGAGTACCACCCCTGCCAGGTGCTGGCCGACATCTACACCTTCGTGGAGCACCGCGGATCCATCACCGGCAAGACGGTCGCCTGGATCGGCGACAGCAACAACATGTGCAACACGTGGCTGCAGGCGGCCACCCTCCTCGACTTCAAGCTGAACGTGTCGAGCCCCTCGGGCTACGAGCTGGAGCCCGCCCGCGCGGCCGGCGTCTCGCGAAGCCACCTCGAGCTCTTCGGCGACCCGCTCGCGGCCGCCAGGGGCGCCGACCTCGTGACCACCGACGTGTGGACGAGCATGGGCTGGGAGGAGGAGGCGGACGCGAGGAAGGACGCCTTCGCCGCCTTCACCGTGGACGCCGAGATGATGGCTGCGGCCCGCGAGCACGCGCTCTTCATGCACTGCCTTCCCGCCCACCGCGGCCAGGAGGTGTCCGCCGAGGTTCTTGACGGGCCTCAGAGCGTGGTCTGGGAAGAGGCGGAAAATCGCCTGCATGCCCAGAAGGCGCTCATGGAGTACCTGCTCCTCGGGCGCGTAGAGACCTGACCCCCCCATCCCCGATCTCCCGAAAGCCGAAACCATGAAAAAGGTCGCCAAAGTCGTCCTCGCCTATTCCGGCGGTCTGGACACCTCCGTCATCCTCAAGTGGCTGCAGGACACCTACGGCTGCGAGGTCATCACCTTCACCGCCGACATCGGCCAGGGCGAGGAGCTCGCGCCCGCGCGCAAGAAGGCGAAGCTGCTCGGCGTGAAGAAGATCTTCGTCGAGGACCTGCGCGAGGAGTTCGTGCGCGACTTCGTCTTCCCGATGTTCCGCGCCAACGCGCTCTACGAGGGCGAGTACCTGCTCGGCACCTCGATCGCGCGCCCGCTCATCGCCAAGCACCTGGTGGAGATCGCGAGGAAGACGGGGGCCGATGCCATTTCGCACGGCGCCACGGGCAAGGGCAACGACCAGGTCCGCTTCGAGCTGGGCGCCTATGCGCTCATGCCCGACGTGCGCGTGATCGCCCCCTGGCGCGAGTGGGACCTGCTCTCCCGCGACAAGCTCCTCAAGTACGCCGACAAGCACGGCATCCCCGTCGACTTCAAGAAGCGCAAGGACGGCGGCGCGCCCTACTCGATGGACGCGAACCTGCTGCACATCTCCTACGAGGGCGGCATCCTCGAGGACCCGAACTTCGAGCCGGAGGAGTCGATGTGGCGCATCACGGTCTCCCCGGAGAAGGCGCCGAACAAGCCCGAAGTCGTCGACCTGGACTACGTCCGGGGCGACATCGTGGCGGTGAACGGCAAGAAGATGTCGCCCGCGCAGGTGCTCACGGAACTGAACCGCCTCGGCGGCAAGCACGGCGTCGGGCGCCTCGACCTCGTCGAGAACCGCTCGGTCGGCATGAAGTCGCGCGGCTGCTACGAGACGCCCGGCGGCACCATCATGCTCAAGGCGCACCGCGCCATCGAGTCGCTCACGCTGGACCGCGAGGTGGTCGCCCTCAAGGACGACCTGATGCCGCGCTACGCCCGCCTCGTGTACGCCGGCTACTGGTTCAGCCCGGAAAGGAAGCTCCTGCAGACCCTCGTCGATGCCTCCCAGGAGCACGCGAACGGCCGCGTGCGGGTGAAGCTCTACAAGGGCACGGTGCTCGTGGTCGGCCGCTCGTCGAAGA
>Ga0255338_1005911_pt1 | contig 10821 bp, 7 predicted proteins | sample MeOH1_35cm_T4_19_FD_203715 | JGI IMG/M metagenome (GOLD analysis project Ga0255338, IMG submission 203715) | Sandy soil microbial communities from University of British Columbia, Vancouver, Canada - MeOH1_35cm_T4_195 | ecosystem: Engineered > Artificial ecosystem > Sand microcosm > Unclassified ... | reverse complement strand
TTCTCGGGGCTTTCCAGCCCGTGGTCGATCGCGTTGCGGATCATGTGGGTCAGCGGGTCGGCCAGGCGCTCGATGACGGTCTTGTCGACCTCGGTGCCTTCGCCCTCGGTCACCAGGCGCACGGGCTTGCCGGTCATGGCGGCCACCTCGCGCACCAGACGCGGCATACGCTGGAAGACGGACTTCACGGGCTGGGCCCGGATGGCCATGACGCTGTCCTGGATTTCGCGGGTCAGTTGCTCCAGCTCGTCCAGGCCCATGGCGACGGCCGAGGCGCGGGCGAGGCCGGCTTCCATGACGCGCTGGGCCAGCACGGCCTGGTTGATCACCAGCTCGCCGACGAGGTCGATCAGGCGGTCGACGCGGTCCAGGTCGACGCGGATCGTGGCTCCGGCGGCTGCGGCGTCGCTCTTGCGCTGACCGGCGCCGGCCTGGCCATCGGGCGAGGCTTCGTTGGCGGCGGTCGGGGGCGCGATGGGGGCGGGCGCCGCGGCGACCACGGGGGCGGCCATGGGCGGTTCTTCAACGGCCGGTTCGACGGCGGCCGGCGCTTCAGGCTCCGGGGCCGCGTCCGCCGGGGCGTCGCCCTGGACGCGGGCCAGCAGGGCCGACAGGTCGAACGCGGCCTCGCCGCCGTCCGCCTCCTCGGTTTCACCGCCGAGGGCTTCGATGGTCAGTTCACAGTCGCCGTCCACCCATTCGAAGACTTCGCGGATGGCGGCTTCGTCGGCGTCGCCGGTGACGGTGATGGTCCAGGAAAGGTACGCCGCTTCCGGATCCATCTCGTGGAGCGGCGGCACGTCGTGGGCGTCCAGCTCGACCTCGGTGGTCCCGACCCGCGCCAGCTCGCGCAGCAGCAGGGCGGCCTCGTTGGCCTTGGCATAGAGGTCGGTGCGCGGCTTGAACGTCACCTTGAAGCCGGTCGGGCCCGCCGGGGCCGCCTCGGGCTCATCCATGGCGGCGGCCATCGGCTGGAATTCGAAGTCGCCCCAGTCCTCTTCCGTTTCGTCGGCTTCGCCCGCCGCGCCGCTCATCGCCTTCAGTTCTTCGGCCACGGCGGCGGCGTGAGGATGCTGGCCGTCCTCGTCGGCGCGCGCCGCGCGCACCAGATCGGCGAGGACATCGGCGGCCCGCAGCATCGTCTTGAGCACGTCGCTGGATGCAACCAGGCGGCCGGAGCGCACCTCGTCCATCGCCGTCTCGAAGACGTGCGCGAAGCGGATCAGCGCCTCCAGGCTGAAGGCCCCGGCGCCGCCCTTGATCGAATGCACCGCTCGGAAGACGGCGTTGATGGTCTCGGGATCCGTATCCCCGCCTTCCATGGCGAGAAGGCCGGATTCGAGCTCCGCGAGCTGTTCTTCGCACTCTTGGAAGAACACGTCCCGGATGGCGGCTAGGGCGTCCACTGGCGTGGTTTCCTACTCTTGGTTCAAGTTGGTCAGGCGGCGACGCGGCGGATCGCGTCCACCAGCTTGATCGGGTTGAACGGCTTCACGATCCAGCCGGTGGCCCCGGCCATACGCGCCCGGTTCTTCTTCTCGGCGTCGCTCTCGGTGGTCAGCACCAGGATCGGGATGCCGCGATAGCGCTGATCGCCACGGACCTCTTCGATGAACCCGAAACCGTCCATGCGGGGCATGTTGATGTCGGTGACGATCACCTGTGGCGTCTCGGCCTGAAGGACCTCCAGCCCGTGGATGCCGTCTTCGGCCTGGATCACGCGGAAGCCGGCGTCGGCCAGGGCCAGCCGAAGCATCTCGCGCATGGTCCGGGAGTCATCGACGGTGAGGACAGTCATGCTCATGGGTTCAGTCCTGAACGGGGGAAGGGGCGGCGGCCGGGGCGAGGTGGGAGGCTCCCATCAAGGCCACGCCGTCAACAAACTCGGGGGAGGGGTCGACGATCTGGAACGCCGCGCCGTCCGCCGACCACGTGGCCTGGGCCGACAGCAGCACCTGGAGGCACTGACCGCCGATCCGACGCACCTGCGAGGCGTCAAGCGTGACCGGCTGGCCACGTCGTCCGAGCAACTCCTTGTGGAGCGGTCCGGCGGCGGTCATTTCCAGGCTGTCGCCCAGGGTGAGGGTCTGATCAGTCATTCTTAGAACTCGTCCCACGCGTCTTCTTCGGCTTCGAAGGCCGGTTTCGGGGCGGCGCCGCCGCGGCCGGTGGCCTTCATGGCGGGAACCGGAGCGTGATGCTGCGGGGGCGGTGCGGCGCGGTGTTGCGCCGGAGCCGCCTGGGCCGGGCCGCCCAGTTCGAACCGCTGCATCAGGCGCGCGAGAGCCTCGCTTTCCGACGACAGCGCGTGGCTGGCGGCGGTGGCCTGTTCGACCATGGCGGCGTTCTGCTGTGTCACCTGGTCCATCTGGTTGATGGCGGTGTTGACCTGCTGGAGGCCGGTGGCCTGTTCCTGGGCGGAGGCGGCGATCTCGGTGACGGCGCCGTTGATCGAGGTCACCTGGGTGAGGATGCGTTCCAGCACCTTGCCGGTCTCGCCGACCAGGCCCACGCCGCGTTCCACCTGCTGCGAGGAGGCCGAGATGAGGGTCTTGATCTCCTTGGCGGCTTCGGCGGAGCGTTGCGCCAGGGCGCGGACTTCCGAGGCCACGACGGCGAAGCCCCGGCCCGCGTCGCCGGCTCGCGCGGCTTCGACGCCGGCGTTCAGGGCCAGCAGGTTGGTCTGGAAGGCGATCTCGTCGATCACCCCGATGATATTGCCGATCTGCTGGGCCGAGTTCTCGATCTCGCTCATGGCGGAGACCGCGTCGCGGACCACGACGCCGGAACGTTCGGCGTCGGCCTTGGCCGAGCCCACGGCCTCGCGGCTCTGGGCGGCGCCTTCGGCGGTCTTGCGCACGGTGGCGGTGATCTCGTCCAGGGCGGCGGCGGTCTCTTCCAGGCTGGCGGCCTGCTGCTCGGTGCGGCGCGACAGGTCGTCGGAGGCCTGGGTGATCTCACCGGCGCCCGAGCGCACGGCCGTGGCGTTCGTCGCCACCTCGCGCATCGTGTCCTGCAGGGTGTCCATGGCGCGGTTGAAGTCGGCGCGCAGGTTCTCGTAGTGGGGCGGGAAGGCTTCGTTCAGGCGGAAGGTCAGGGCGCCGGCGGCAAGGCGCTCCAGGCCGGTGGCCAAGCCATCGACGACCTTGGCCTGCTCGGCGGCGTTCGCGGCGCGCTCAGCCTCGCTGGTCTGACGGGCGCTGTCGGCGGCCTTGCGCGCTTCACCGGCTTCGCCTTCCAGGCGGATCTTCTCGATGGCCGCGTCCTTGAAGTGCTGCACGGCCGTGGCCATCCGGCCGACTTCGTCCTTGCGGCCCTGGGCCGGCACGTCGACGTCATTGTCGCCCGCGGCCAGCTTGGCCATGGCGGCGGTCATGGCGGCGACCGGCTTGGCGATGGCGGCGGAGAGCAGGGCGCCCATGACCACGGACAGGGCGATGGCCAGGAGGCTGCCCACGCCCAGGAGGGTGATGGCGAACGCCTGGGCGCTGCCTTGAGCGGCGGCGCGCTCCTTCAGCAGCTTCTCTTCCTGGTCAGTCATCACCTTCAGCGCGTCGCGCAGCGGACCGAGGCGTCCGGCGGTGCTGAGCTGCATCATGGCCATGGCCTGCTGCGTCGGATCCTGGCCCGCCGCGATGAGCGGGGCCTCCTCCGCCTCGATCTTGGCGACCGCCTGCTCAATGGCGGCGGTCTGCTTGGCGTCCTCCGGAGCGATCTTCGCCAGGCCCGCGATGGCGGCCTTATATTTCGTCTCCGACTCTTCGATCTTCTTGAGGAACTCCGGATCGCCGCTGGCCACCAGACCCCGAATGGCGTTCTGGCGTTCGACGCGGGCCATCAGCACCTGGTCGGCGAATTCCAGTTGGTGGACACTCTGGTCGTTCAGAGCCACGGCCTGCTTGATGCTCATCAGGCTGGCGAACACCGCCGCGCACATGATGGCGACGACGATCACCACGACAGCGAAACCGACGGTGAGCTTCTTCGAAATATTGAGGTTGTTCAGGTTCATCGGGGTCTCGGTCGTTAATTTCTGGCGGGTCGGGCGAATGAGGGCGGCCAGCGGGAGGTCCGGAACCTGTCGAGGCTCAGGAGACGCCCGCCGGCCGCTCACAGGGCGGCGGCGTACGTGTCAGCTCTCACAGCCGTCCGGGGTGCATGGACGTCAGGCGATCCGCGGTCGGCGACAGTAGGGGGAACTGAAACGACCACATGGGTTCTCGCCTTGCCGTGAGGGCTTGACGACGCCGGTCAGGCCCCGCCGAGGAGGACAATCCCAAGATCGGTTTGATTATTGGTAAATTGTGGGAATTCCCGCGAACGAATGGGAATTGAGATGCCGCGTAAACCGTGCGGCAAGACGTCGCAACACTTGCGAATGCTCTATAGAGCGGGCCGCGTCCGGGTCTCGACCTAGGCCGAGAAGGCCGTTTCGCCGGTGGCCACCACCAGCACCCTGGCCGGCAGGCCGGCTGCGATCAGGGCGTAGCCCGCGGTGGCGTCGAAGTAGACCCCGTCGCCCGCGCGCAGGGGCAGGGGCGCGTACAGAGGACTGTGAAACTCGATCTGGCCGTCCAGCACCAGCAGGTAGGCCTCGCCCGCGTGGGTCGCCAACGGGCCATGGGCGTCGAGGTCCCGGGCGGTGACGTCGATCACGATGGGGGAAAGGCTCTTGGAGAGCAGGTCGGACGCGGCCCGCCGGCCGGTGTTGCCGCCCACCCGGGTCGGGGGCCCCTCGCCGGCGCGGATCACCGAGCGGCGTCCAGAGGCGGCGGGCCCTGCCTCCGCCTCGCGCGTGACGAGGCCCTCCAGGTCGACTTCCAGCGCCCGGCACAGGCGCATCAGCTTTTCATAGTTCAGGGCGTTCTGGCCCAGCTCGACGCGCGAGAGCGTGGAGATAGGCACGCCGCTCTGCTCGCTCAGCGCCGCCAGACTCCAGCCGCGCGAAAGCCGGAGCTTGCGAATCGCCGCGCCGGTCCGGTCTGACATCCGGGAGCGCATGGCTCGACATTCCCCTCTGGTTCTGAATGGCGGAGACTAGGGTGATTCACAAAACGCGGAACGCCAGCCGAGGCGCCGGCCTGCTCATATTGGGTCAGGCGGTTGTCGCCTGTGAGGCGAGTAGGGCGAAACGCCGACGGATCGGGCCGTTGTGGCCGGCCGGAGACCATATCGTGCGGTTCCTCGGCCGGAATGGCCTGTCCGAAGCATGAAGGCGCCTAGTAAGGCCGTGTTCCGGCAAGCTTAAAGACCCGCCCCGCGAGCAACGCGGTTTCGGGTTTTCAACTCACGCAAGAACCCAATCGCCCTCTCCCACCTGTGTGATAGGGTAAAATTTGACTTAAGGCCGGTCCGCCACCGCGGGCCTGTCATTGATCTGTTCCAAGGGGGGCTGATGCGTAGCCTGCAGTTTGCGATCGCTTGTGGCTCCCTGCTGGTCGGGACGGCCGCTCACGCGCAGAACGTCGGCGTCGTCGGAGACGGCTCGGCGGTCATCCAGCAAGGCGCAGCCGTCGTTCCGGTGGAACTGGGCGAGGGAACGCTTGTGATCAACGGACGGGGCGGCAGCGCCGAATCGATCGTCCAGATCACCAGCGACCACGCCAGCTTCGAAAGCGGCGTCGCCGTGGCAGGCCGGCAGTCGTCGGCCGTGTCCTATTCGGGCGTGGACGTCACCATCACCAACACTTCGACGGAAGGCTCGATCTCGATCGAGAACTTCGGCTCGACGATCATCCCGGCGGGCATGGGCTTCTATCTGCAGGACCGCACCGGCCAGGCGACCGACAACAACATCTTCACCGGCTACGGCCAGACGGCGTCGGGCCTGGGCTTCGGCGACCTGTTCGCGCAGGTCGGCAACACCACCTTCGCGACCACCGCCTTCGACTTTTCGATCACCAGCGGCGACGAGACGCTCTACTCGCTGAGCGGGTCGCTGGGGCTGCGCTTCGAGGGCGGCGCGCTGCAGGTGGACTACGGCCTGACCGACGCCGCCGGCGTCCTGCACGGCTTCACCACCGCCTACAACTCCGGCTTCGCCCTGGCCTACGCCTGGGACGCCACCGACATCCTGGTGCCGCTGAACACCATCCTGGAGTCGGGCCAGAGCAAGGTCCTCCAGTACCGGACCAGCGTGAACGCCTACACCAACGTCGATTGCGTCGCGAAGAGCACGGCGTGCCTGGTGGCCTACTCGGGCTTCGGCGATCCCATCGGGCGGGGCGGCGGCATCGCCAACCTGGCGGCCCGGGGCTTCGAGACCCAAGCCATCAAGCCGATCACCGGCATCGTCTTCGATCCTCAGGACATCCAGCCGTTCCGGAGCATCGCCAGCGCGCCGGTGCCAGAGCCGGCGACCTGGATCAGCATGCTGCTGGGCTTCGGACTGTTGGGTGCGGCGTTGCGGCGGCGGCAGGTGCTGTCGTACAGCTAGGGTATGACGCCCGAAGACGCGGACTCTCACGACCGACAGGACGGAGCCTACGCGTACCGGGCGTTCATCAGCTACAGCCACAAAGACAAGGACCTCGCGCAGCGGCTTCACCGCGACGTGGAGTCCTACCGGATCCCATCGAAACTGGTGGGTAAGGTCACCAGCGTCGGCAAGACGCCGCGGCGGTTGCGCCCGATTTTCCGCGACCGCGAGGAGCTGCCGGCGTCCGGCGACCTTTCCGCCGAGCTGAGCGCGGCGTTGCGACAGTCGCAGTTCCTGGTGGTGATCTGCTCGCCCGCCGCCGCCAGGTCGAAATGGGTCAACGAAGAGATCCTCCAGTTCAAGCGGGTCCATGGCGACAATCGGGTCCTGGCCCTGGTCGCCGATGGCGAACCTCACGCCTCCAGCCGCCCCGGCATGGAGCACCTCGAGTGCTTCCCGGTGGCGCTGCGATATCGGATCGGCGCGGACGGCCAGCTGTCGGATATCCCCGCCGAGCCCATCGCCGCCGATGTGCGGCGTGAGGCCGACGGGCCGCGGTTGGCCACCCAGAAGCTGATCGCCGGCCTGACCGGCCTGAAGCTGGATGAGCTGGTGCAGCGCGAGACCCAGCGGCGCATCGCCCAGGCGACCACCGTGGCGGCCGGCGCCATGGTCGGCATGGTGATCACCGGCGGCCTGGCGTTCTACGCCAACTCGCTGCGCATCGAGGCGAACAAGCAACGGACGATCGCCCAGCATGAGGCCGCGGCGGCCCGGGCGGCGTCGGATTACCTGGTCGGCACGTTCGAGCTGTCGAACCCCGCGACCGAGAACCCCCGAACGATCACCGCCCTCACGATCCTGGGCCGCAGCGCCGAGCGGGCGCGGCTGGAGCTGGCCGACCAGCCCGCCATCCGGGCGCGCCTGCTGGCGACCCTGGGGCGCGCCTACAATAGCCTGGGCCTGCTCACCGAATCCCAGACGGCGTTCGAATCCTCGATGGACGCGATCAACAAGTCGGGCCCCGACGGCGCGGAGGCCATGCTGGTGTTGGCGCACACCTACGCCAGCCAGGGATCGCTGGAGAAGGCGCTGGGCGCGGTGCGGCATGCGGAAACCCTGCTCGGGACCGACCCGAAGCAGAACGCCAGCCTGCGCGCCAAGGCGGCGCTCACCGAGGGCCGCATCCTGACCTCGGCGTCGAAGGTCAAGGAGGGCGTGGCCGCCTTCGACCGGGCGCTGGCCTACTATCGGGTGGCCACGGATGCGCCGGAGGGGGCGCTCGCCACGGCCCTGAACAACCGCGGCCTGCTGCTGTCGGACGACGGCCAGTTCAAGGCGGCGGAGGCCTCGCTCCTCGAGGCGCTGGAACTGTGCCGGAAGGAGCTGGGCGAGGGGCATCTCTCCACCGGCCGGGCGTGGTTCGCGCTGGCCCAGAACTCGTTCAACGCCGGCGACCTGCCCCGGGCGCGGGAACGCATCGCCAATGCGCTGCGGATCCAGCGGCGCGTGCTGGATCCGGGGAACCCCATCCTGGCCGACACCCTGTCGATGCAGGGCCAGATCTATCAGGGCCTGGGACAGCTCCCGGAGGCGGAACGGTCGCTGCGCGAAGCGGTGGTGACCTACCGCAAGGCCTTCAAGGGCCCGCACTATCTGATCGGCATCGCCGAGGTCTATCTGGGCCTGCTGGAGTCCCAGCGGGGCGCGACGAATGCTGCGCTCGCCACGCTGGACGACGCCAGGCGCAACTACGACGCCAGCTACGGCAAGACCCACCCGAACCACGGGGATCTGCTGGTGAACCGCGCCAAGGTGCTGGCCAGGGCGGGCCGGCTGGCCGAGGCCAGGACCGACTGCGCCGCGGGCATGGCGATCCTCAACGAGACGCTGGGCGCCGACGCCAGCTTCACCAAGCAGATGGCCGCCGAATGCGCCGCCATCATCCCGGCCCGGCAAACCCGCGTCGCCGCCGGAGCCTAGGTTTCGGCGCTCGCCTGCCGCGTCAGGCGGTAGAGGGGATAGACGCCATAGCCCTTGGGCAGGGCGATCTTGCCCACGTAGTTGCAGTCGAACGGATGGTTCTTCTGCATCTCCAGCACCGCGGCGAAGGGCTCGGTCACGTACACGGCGCCTGAGGGGGTCACCGGCTCGATCCGCGCCGCCCGCGACACCTCGCTCCCGTAATAGGTCGTGCGTTTCGTCACCGGGTCGTAGCCGGAGTATGTGGGCCCGTAGTGCAGGGCGATCCGCATGGCGGTGCCCTCGCGCACGCCCAGGGCCTTGCAGTCCACCTGCCTCAGCCCCTCGCACAGGTCGAGCGCGGCGGCGGCGGCGGTAGGGGCGTCCTGGAACACGGCGAAGATGGCGTCGCCCCAGGTGTTGCCCTGGCGGATCACGTCGCCGTGGCCCTCCAGGATTCGGGCGGAGCGCACCATGACGTCTTCCCAGAAGATCGGCAGGGCGCGCTCGTCCAGCTTCGAGAAGCCCGGATAGTCGGTGAACATCAGGCCGTAGACCCCGCGCTCGACGTCCGACTTCGGCGGCGGCGGCGGCATGACGGGCCGGGTCAGGGCGGGGGCGGTGACCACCTCGGACCGGCCGCCCGTGGCGCGCCAGGCGGTGATGTCCGAACCGCTCAGCGTGCGGTCGCCGCGTTCCTCCACGATCACCAGCTGGATCGCCTCGGCGTGGAGCTGGCGGGCGCGCAGCCGGGCCATGCCCATGGTCACCTTGGAGCCATAGGCGAACTGCTCCATCTCGCCCACGTAGCTCATGTTGCTGGCGAAGGTCATCGAGGCGGCGCGCGCGGTGATGGCGTGGTAGCGGGCCACCCAGTCCTCGCCGGCCGGGGCCACCGACTGCTCCAGGAAATCGGGCTCGGCGAAGGGCAGCACCACATGCACCTCCGCGCCCCTTTCCAGCAGCAGCTCGGCGATCAGGATGTCGCTGCCGGCCGCCAGCGCGCCATAGGCGAAGCCCACGTCCTCGCGGGCGATGACCTCGCGCATCTTCTCCGCGAGCCCGGCCTCAAGAGCGGCGTCGGCCAGGAAGATGTTGCCGCAGAACATGGCCACCTTGGGCGGCTCGATGAGCTCGAGCAGGCTCTCCATCCCGTGGTCGTCGCCCTGGGCCGCGATCAGCCGCTGGAGCTGCAGCACGGTGGTGGAGCGCGCGCCCACGTCGGCGTCGGGCGCCTGCATGGCGCGGACCAGCGCGTCGCGCGCGCCGTCGATGTCGCCCAGCACGGCCAGGGCCTCGGCCAGGGTGGCCAGCGAGAAATAGCCGGACCGGCGCTCCGGCGCGGTCTCGTCGACGACGTGGCGCGCCAGGAAGCGGGCGAGGCGAGGGCGTCCGGCGATCTTCGCCAGGGTGGCCGCGTTGATCGCCGGATAGCTGGACTTCGTGGTGCGGTGGATCCGCGCGTACAGGAGGCACGCCTCCAGCAGCCGCGCGCGGTTGGGGGTCCGGCCGTCGAAGGCCTGATCCTTCAGCAGCCGCGCCTTCAGCGACAGGGGGTCGACGCCGCCCATCTCCTCCAGGCGGTAGTCGTCATAGAGTTTGAGGCCGCGCTCGGTGTCGCCCAGCCGCGCCAGCGTCAGCACCTCAAGGTAGTTCAGGTCGGGGTTGGCGATGTCGCCGCGGCGCACGACCTCGTCATAGGCGCCCAGCAGATCGCCGCGCGCGAGGGCCGCGCGGACCGAGGCCGCTCGCTTCTCCGGGGTGGGCGGCAGACTCACGCCCGCTCATCCGGCGCCGCTATCGACCTCGCCGGCGCGCAGCTCACCGAGCGCTCTTCAAGCGTAGAACCCCGCACGCGCGAGCAACCCCCCGACGTCCACTGTATCAGTGACGCTATAGCGACATTCCCGCCTCGTCCATGACGACCGCTCGCCGAACGGTGGCGCCGACGCGATCTTGGGTTGGTTCAGATCGCCTCGGCGGCGATGGCGTCCACGGGCTCGCGCCGTCCGTCGTAGACCTCCTGGTCCAGGATGCCCTGCTGCTTGGCGACCAGGGTCGGGACCAGCGCCTGACCCGCCACGTTCACCGCCGTGCGGCCCATGTCGAGGATCGGGTCGATGGCCAGCAGCAGGCCCACGCCCTCCAGCGGCAGGCCCAGGGTCGAGAGGGTCAGGGTGAGCATCACGGTGGCGCCGGTGAGGCCAGCGGTCGCCGCCGAGCCGATCACCGAGACGAAGACGATCAGGAGATAGTCGGAAACCGCCAGCGGAACGCCGTAGAATTGGGCCACGAAGATCGCCGCGATCGCGGGATAGATCGCCGCGCAGCCGTCCATCTTGGTGGTCGCCCCCAACGGCACGGCGAAGGCGGAATAGGCGCGGGGCACGCCGAGGCCGACCTCCGTCACCTGCTCGGTCACCGGCAGCGTGCCGATCGAG
>Ga0255338_1005909_pt1 | contig 10828 bp, 11 predicted proteins | sample MeOH1_35cm_T4_19_FD_203715 | JGI IMG/M metagenome (GOLD analysis project Ga0255338, IMG submission 203715) | Sandy soil microbial communities from University of British Columbia, Vancouver, Canada - MeOH1_35cm_T4_195 | ecosystem: Engineered > Artificial ecosystem > Sand microcosm > Unclassified ... | reverse complement strand
CGCACAGGCCAGCGCGAAATTGTTGTCTATCAAAGGGTTCGAGAGGAACAGCTTTTCCAACTGCTGCCTTATTTCCCGTTTGGTCAACGGATCCAGCATTCCCTGGCTGGACAGATAATCTGCAAACTGGAGAACTCATTACCCGCAAAGATTCAACACAATCTTTCTCATTTCCTTCTGTACTTGCCTCAACAGTCAGACAATGTCATACTTAAAGTATTTAATCACCCGTTGAATTTCTTATATAGCTCATTCGTAAGCAAATGTCCATTTTTTAAGTACCTGTTAATTGCCTGTTTGTTATTGTAACGATATATGATTTCGAGCAAAGGATAGTAGTACCTGCCAAACGTTGCAAAATACAGCTTGTTAAGCCAACGCAGATATTTTTCCCAATTTATCCCATTACTTCTGAAGGTCAGACGAATCACTTTATTTAAATCAAAGTCAAAGAAGTCCTCAGGAACCCGTGCATCAACACCGATTATTGGCTGGTACTGCTGAAAGAAGGGCACAAGGCCCAGGTACCTGAGCATCCTCATTATTTTGTAGTCCTCGCTTAAGTGAGTATTAAATCCATACATAACAATAACTGTAACTGCATCTTTACCAAACCCTTTTAGAAATGCTTTCCTTTCCATGAATTCATCGATTGTACGAGTACTATTGCAGCTAAAATAATACATCTTCTTTGTGAATTTTGAATTTCGTGAATCAATTTTCTTTAGCCAGCTATAGGTTTCCTCATCCAGATATTGTATATCAAGCGATTGACTAAAATTTACAGCATAGTTTTTCTTACTGATTTCCGCCAGGAAACATTTGGCTTCAGGAAATGACAGTAAATTGTCATCGAGAAGCATTATGTTACGCTGCCCGTCCGGTACAAAATCAGTGAAAGAACCAACCACTCTCTTTGGACCCTCTTTCTTTGGCACCAAGCAGAATGGGCATTTCCTGTCACACCCTCGCGTAAGGAAACCAATTGCGTATTTGTCGTGTTGATAAAGCTCATAGTCAGGAAAACATTGCTCGATTTCATCAGGCAGCCGCTTTTCCAGACTAAACCCTGATCCGCCAATATCAAGTGCATCACCATATCGATAACGTAAGAATTCTGCAAGCATGTTCGATTTTTCTGTATTAAAAACTGTGCTAGCAAAATAGTAGTTTGCATCATTTGGTATAACTTCACGGCAAAGAGTAACTTTGAACCCTTTTTTCTTAAAATATGCGCTTAATTTCATAAGCGCGAGGTTAGGGATTTTACTATCGATGTCAATAAGAGTTATGGATTCTGCCAATAATTATCCCCTCAAGTTCTGTACCAAAGAATCTGGAAAGCTCCAATGTAGGCGTGGATGCCGGTCTTGGAGAACTCATCACCCGCAAAGATTCGACACATTCTTTCCCATTTCCTTCTGTACTTGCCTCAACAGTCCCATTTAAAAGGATCACGCTCGATGAAAGAAGGATTTATCGAGCTTTCTTCAAACTCAATATAGGCTCTAACTTTAGACAATGGTCTACCCATCTCCAAAAATAAAAGCGAAATTACAAAACATGAGTAATTTCGCTAGATGTGGCAGTATTGCTTTTTTGGTAGTGACTGTGCGCTACAACTAACTGTTCACGATGCGTTTTGGACCCCGACAGAATTAAAGATATTTACAGATCACACTTACAGCTTCTGCGGACGAGCCAGGAACACCCAAACGTTCCCTGGCAACCACGTGCTGGGCAATATCTACTATTGCTTCAATGCACACCTGAAGATTGTATTTAGCCGAATCAACCGCCTGAAAACTTGCCAGAAAATTGCTGCAATCCATCGCTCTCAATATTTCTAACTTATCGAGCCTTTGATCAATGAAGGTAAGCTTTCTTTGAATGATATCCTTATCCAACATGACTGCCGTATACCTCCTTGAGGGCGCTCTTGTAATCCTTTGCAAACACTGCATACTTGAGCGCATAGTCAGGATAGAACTTTATAACATGCTCGATAAAGTCGCTGTGCTTTATGAAGTCCCCTTCATAAACAAGCATACCTTCCTTAAGGGCGCGGAATTGCAAGGAAATATGGGCTCGGTTCAGGTTCACCAAATCTATACGGTCATGTCCAACATGCATACTCAAGGAAGCGTCCAATTCTAACTCTTCGGACAAAGTTGCAGGAACGCCAAAAATCACACCTAAATCGATGTCGCTTTGGGGATGTTCAAATTCAGTACCATATGAGCCGAATAAATAAACGGCAGTAACATTTGGGCATTGCTGAAAAAACTGCTTCCAAGTTTTTATCTCCTCAGAGACAGAACACATAACACATCCCTCCCTGACAATAGTTAACAGTCCCGATAGACACGGTTGTTCTTACGCTCTATGTATGTACATTAAACTGCCAGTAAACTCATAGCTTGGGCACATTCATGGCACACGTTTTTGCCCATATAGATTTGTACCTGGCTGGCATCGCCACAGAAAACACATGCGGGTTCATACTTTTTGAGAATAATTGTTTCCTGGTCAACGAAAATCTCCAGAGCATCCTTCTGGTCAATTCCCAGGGTACGACGGAGTTCGATTGGTAAAACAATGCGTCCCAATTCATCAACTTTTCGCACAATACCGATAGATTTAATTTAAAACATCCCTCTCCAATAAATTTCAACAAATTATTACCACCTCATGATACCAAAGGTTCCAATATAAGTCAATGGGTTAGGATCCGCCCCACCCGCACCCAAGGCACAAATACTTCTTGGTGGCTCTACCTCAACACCGTGGCTCAGTTAATCGCTCCTTAACGTATTAAGTTTTTCCCTGATGTCTATCGTGACTGTGCGATATAGTCATCGATTCAAGCGGGTGCTGTTTTGGGGTTTTGCATGATATCTCCCTTTCCGATGCATCACAAATTACTGCATATGCGAATCTTTCTTTAGAAGGACCGACGGTGTCGACTGCCGCCAGGATGGGGCGGAGCGGCACTGTCAGCAGGCAGCTAGCTTCTCACTTCTCTAACCCCGAATACTTTATAGTTATCGTCCACAAGATCTACGGTAATGAAACCCTTTGAGGTCTTGAAAATTACCTGAATTGTTCCATCCGGTGTTTTAATACCCCGCTCTTCGTAAATTCCCTTCTCGCGATACAGTACATCTGCGCTTTCCAAGGCCAAAACTGCTTGTCTCTGCGTATCATTGAGGGCCTGGTAGGCAGCCTGCTGTGCTTTATCTTTCGAGTAACTCTTTTTCCGTTCGACAGTCTGACGAATCCTTCCTTCTAAATCCGAGAGACTTCCACTGTAAAATTCCTCCCAGACGAACGGGACATCCCTTTTGTCTTTAACCTTATTGAGGATTTCGTCTCCGCTGAATTTTACCACCGGGCCGATTATGAAGCTGCTGTCCTCCCCGTCTTCCTCAAACAGGGGGTTTTGACTATCAAAGAATACTATTTTATCCTCCGGATAAAGTAGATTCCCATCATAGTTATCCGCAACCACCAATTTGTGCTTGGACTCTTCCAAGTCTGCCTGGGGTATCTGAAACTTTTTATCTATTTCATCTTTAACGATTTGTTCATAGTGAGTGATTATTCCACCGGTCTTAATTATTGTAATTATATCGCCTGCCTTATATTTCTGATCATAACTTTCGGTAATCAAAACCTTCGCTTTAGTATAGGCTAAGTTGTTAAAGTTGCTGGCCACAAAGTATTTGATGCCGAGCACCTCTCCTTTAGACGCACTTTTCGAATTGTAAACAATATCTTTTAAAGTTGAAACATACATAATGTCTGCGAGCGCAAAACTACTGTCGGAGTGTTCTTGAGAATTTTCTCCCTCACGCTTTATAACATAACCTTCCTGGGCCAGCTTTTCCTTTTCCTTTTGCACATCGACAGTGGACTTAGCCATTGGCAGTGAAGTCTCAAGCACATTCTGTTCTTGTACTCTGCTTTTCTCATTGCTGAAAAATGTTAATATCTTACTATCAGCTATATTGTCCCTTTGAAACCAGATCACCAACAGCATCAAAAGCGAAACTGCAAGACCGGCTTTCCAATAGCGCCTTGGCAGACTTGGCAATGACCTGTTTTCGAGAGCGATGCGCATCCGGCTTTCCATTTCAGCCGGGATGTTAAGCTGATTGAGTTCCGTTTTCAGCGAGCCAAGCAAATTTTCTACCTCTATCATTCAAACTCACCCCCTATACTTTCCTTCATCTGCTTCAGAGAACTAAATATCCGAGACTTTACTGTCCCCAGCGGAATTTTGAGAATTTCGGCTATCGTTTGGTAATCTAAATCTAATGCATAACGCAGATTAACAACTTCTCGCTGCTTATTACTAAGCTTAGACATCAGACCTTCCAGCAAGATCATTTCCTCTTGCTTACCAACTTCGAGCCTGCTGTCTTTTTCTTCCTGAATATTGTCTAAGGGAACGATTTGTTTCCTTTTTCTGAGCAAATTTTTACAACAATTAACTAAAATAACCTTGCTCCAAGTGAAAAATGACTCCGCGTTCTTCAAACTGTGGATATTTTCATAGAGCGCTACAATCATATCCTGAATTGCATCGAGCGCATCGTGCTGATTTTTCATATAGACATAGGCCAGCTGATAATACTGCCTTTGTTCAACCATAATTAGCTGAACCAATGCTTCTTTGTCCCCCTGCCGCGCCATTGCCGCCAATTGTTTATGTTCCACTTAAGCACCACTCTTTCCCAGCTAAGAGTATTGTACTGCGCAAAAAGTTCATTTTGCGAGAAAATAATTTTACAAAATTTTGTTACGGTTCCCGTAAATAATAAAGGGTTCCCGGATCCTGTCCGAAAACCCTACCTATACTTTGAATTACACGCTAATTCAGTCACACTTATTTATATTCGTAAACCGCTAATGCTTTTTTCAATCACTCAATGTTTTTGATATAAAAAATCGCAAGTTGGGTTCTGTCCCTAAAACCCAATTTTTCGAGTAAGCCGGTCACATAATTTCTCGTAGTGCCTTCGCTTAAGTTAAGACTTGCTGCAATTTCCCTGTTTGACAGGCCCTCTCCTACCAACTTCAATATTTCAAGTTCACGGGGTGAAATATCAAGCCCCTCGGGAGACAGCTTTTTGCCTTCCCTGAGCATGCAAGAAAGGGCATTGGCTACTTCTCGCTCTAACACAATATTCCCTTTGCAGACAGCCCGCAAACTCTCAATAATACTATCAGCGGGTTGATTCTTTAGAATATACCCTTCCGCTCCGCTTTTTAAAGCCTCTTTTATGTATTCGTCGTCCATAAATGTCGTAAGTATTACAACTTTTATGTCCCTGAAATGGCTTTTAATAAGCTTAGTGCCCAACACCCCATCCATAACAGGCATCCTAATATCCATAAGTACGAGGTCCGGCGTTGTCTTCCGGCACATTTCCAGGGCTTCCTGCCCATTGCTCGCAGTACCTATAACCTGAATATCCGCTTCAGTATCCAGAAGTATCTGTAGTCCCTCCCTGATCAAAGCGTCATCATCCACTATTAGAACCTTCACACAACCCCACACCCTTCTTGATTAGCGATTGGCAAAAGACAAATTATCAAGAAGCCCTCGTTTGGCCTGATGGATATGGTTCCCCCTATGTTCAGGACTCTTTCTTTCATTCCGCTTATACCTAAGCCTTCCTTTATTTTATCACAGCCTATTCCATTATCTTTTATGTATAGCCTGGTGTATTTCTCATTAGTATCTATTGAAATATCTACCTTTGTTGCCTTTGAGTGCTTGGCAGCATTTGTCAGGGCCTCTCTGATAATCAACACTAATATTTCCATTTGATTTGAGGTAACAAGAGCGAAATCGCCCTTAAATTTGAGGTCGACTGGGCAAAAGCCAAAGTTATCAATGACTTTTTTTATGTATTCGACACCCAAGGACTCCTTGGGTTTTATGTTGTGCACTGTGTTTCGCAGAACTGTCAAAGCATTAGAAAGGCCGTCAATGGATTTTTCCAGTATTTCTTTTGCCTTTTTCCCATCCCGGTCAAAGAGCTTATTGGCTGCCTGCAGTTGAATAAGAATACCGGCAATGCTATGGCCTACATTGTCGTGAATTTCCCTGGCGATGCGATTTCTTTCACCGACCTCGGTAAGATGGGCAATATCCTTCGAAGCGTTGAGCAGCTTGGATTTTGTTCGTTCAAGCTCGTACCTTAAGCGTCTTTCCTCATCCAATCTATTCTTGTAGTCAGACTCCATTTCTTCTGCTTTTGCCATTACAAAGGCCAGGATTGCGCAGATGCCCATAACCAAAACCAGTAAGGGAACTCTGGCTTCCAGGGCAAAAAATATGCCCAATAAAAACACCGGTACTGCGCCGATATATACCTTTTTATTCAGAAAATCAAACAACGGGATGCAGAGTAAGTAGATGAAACTCCTGTCAAACCATATACCTATACAAATGAGGCTAAATGAAGCAATCGTAATCCATATAGTGTCAAAGTATCTTTCCTTTAAGATATTGACACCTATTATAAGAATAAGAACAAGTACTGCTATATATGACGCCTCGCCCTTCGCAGTGAAAAAAGCAATTATAAAGGTAAGAAAAAGGAGTTTGAACAGGTATTTCATGGACACCTCGAGCGAGCTTTTGATTATACTATATCAAAAAATGCAGAAGGAAAGATATAACCTATTTAGCTATATCTTCTTTTCTCCAATTCCCCAGGAAAAATAACACCATTGCAAACAGCAGTATAATCAGGATGTTTCCGCCTATTGATCCTTGTTCCTTTAGTAATTTTTCAACTCCATCCATAATCCAATAGACAGGCGTAAACTTACCGATAGTCCGAATCAGGTTTGAAGACAGGTTATTTTCCCACCAGCAACCACCAAGAATGCTCATGAAAAATGCGATAAACAAACCGGAAAAAGCAGCTTGTAGAACGCTTTTGGATATCGAACTTATTGCTACGCCCAGGGAAACAGATACCACTGCAGCTGCAAAAAAAAGCAGATACATTTTAATGATGGAATCTCCCATATAAATCCCCATCAAACCCTTGATGACGATAAATATTAAGCTTACTTGGATAACTGAAACGACTAAGAAACTCAAAATAGTCTGGAACATGTAGCTTCTTAGCGAGATTGGAGCGGTTATCGTCCTAAATAAGGTCCTGTTTTCTTTATCAGTCAGAATCAATGTTGTATACATCACCGCAGTTAACAGCATAACTACCAGAAACATTCCCATTACGGCATAGGATTTCTGCCTTTCAATTTCGGTGTCCACTGTGAATTCTAAGTGCAGTCCGGCCTCATTGTACAGTTTCATTCCTTCATAGAATCTTTGCTCGTCCCCACCGGCAGCCTTAGCAATTCTCTTGGAAGAAATAATAAAACTATCCACATATTGCTGAACCGGTATCGATTTAATTGAGTCCTTGAGATAATAGCCCTTAGCCTTCACGTCCTCACCCCTAAGCAAACTCGCAGTAAAGCCCTTCTCTATGAGGAAAACATAATCTACTTTGGAATTTATCAAATCATCCCGCAGCTGGTCTTCAGTCACTTCAATTACCTTGGCCTTCGAATCAAGACTATTTGTCAGCGCAGCTGTGTAAGTTGTTTTATCCAGATCTGAAATACCGATATTCAATTTCTGATTGTCGGAGGAAAACATAAATAAGCTTCCGAATGTCAACATAATAGCAGGAAAAATGACAATGAAAAGAACCTGAAGCTTGTTTTTAAATATCCTTCTTAAATTACTAATAAATATCGTCATGCTGGTTTCCTCCTTCCTAAAAAAAGCGTTAACGCTATTAAGACCGATGCAAATATTGCCATAGAGATTACTGACGACTGGATTCTTGAGGCCGGGCCGTCAAATATTGTGTCAGTAACAATTAAATAGGTGTAATACTGCGGACTAATATTAAGAACCCATTTGAAAAAACCATTTGCTGTGCCAATTGCCCCTGCAATTGCAGCGTTTCCCAAAAACAACATTAAACACACGACTATCAAGACACTTAAGCCCGTATTCTTGGTTAAATAGGCCGCGCTCATACCCAAAGCAGTTATTGTCGCGGTAAACAGCAAGAATGCGAGGATGATAGATAGAATATTTTCCCGGCCGTACGATCCGATGACAAAGTAGGTATAGCCAATCATTACGCTGCTGCTCCCGAACAGGGTTAAGAAGTTGCCCAACAATTGTCCGCTAACATAGGCAAACCTATTGATAGGCGAGACATTAAGCCTAAGCAGAGTATTCTTTTTTATACTCATAATGACTGAAAGGCTTCCCAACAAAGCACCCAGAAAGAGCGCGTTCATGCCTCCTAAATAGGGAAATTTGGCAGAGTTTTTTAGGGTTTTTCCAGTTGGTGAGAGTGCAATTTGTTCGATGCCACTGAGAACTTCACTTACCTTGATGTCCCCTCCGAGGGTTTTTATAGCCGAGAAAGCGTTCAGTGTATCGATAAAGCTTTCGACCAGCAGTCGGGTTTGGGAATTGCTTTTACTGCTGTGAAGCTCTAGCTTTGTTTGCTTCCCTTGCTCAATGCTTGCGGAAAAATCCTTCCCCACGTAGATAAGGGCTTCAAGCTTGCCCTCTCTAACCATCTGCTTCCCTTCGTCCAGGGACTCTACCTTCTGAATATCAAAGGCATCCAGTGTCTCTTTTGATTGAAGAAACTGACCTAACTGTCGGGCTACAGGCCCCCCATCAGCATCAAAATAGGCTGCCTTGACCTTTTCGATTTTGATTTTTTCAAAACCTGACGTTGCATTCGTCGTAACCAGGAATAATACTAATGGAGCCAAAATAAATAGCACAATAAATTTCCAGTCCCTGATATTTCTTAGCACCGTAAAATAGGTAATGTGCAAAAAACTCATTTTATCTTCACCACCTTAATCCCTGAGAGTTCTGCCAGTCAAGATCAGAAAAACAGTTTCCAGGCTGGGCTTTTCTACGTTAAGGGACAGGATTTCACTGTTTTCAGATACATAATCGATTAACCTGGCAAGGTTCTTGCTGTTCTTATTTTGAATAACCGTCAGCTCGTTGCCGTTCACGTAGGAGTCTTTTACTCCCTGCACCTGCTTAATATTGTCAACCATGGTAAAGTTCACGCTGGAAAGCTCTATGACTACCCTTTCATCAATTGCCACTTGTTCCTTCAGTTCGTCTTTTGAGCCCTTAGCGATAACCCTGCCGTTGTCCAGGATGACTATTTTGGTACAGAGCTCCTCCACTTCCTCCATATAATGTGAAGAGTAGATTATGGTGGAACCTGATTTGTTCAGCTGCTTGATTGACTGGAGGATGTGGTTTCTGGACTGCGGATCTATTCCTACCGTCGGTTCATCCATGATAATCAACTTCGGATGATGGACTATGGCGCAGGCTATGTTTAGCCTGCGTTTCATACCGCCGGAAAACTTCTTAGGATACTGCTTTTTCTTTTCAATCAGACCGGTAAACTCTAGGGCTTCTTCTGCTCTCTCCTTCATGAGCGAGCCTTTTAAACCATAGAGCTTCCCGAAATAGCAAAGATTTTCATAGGCTGTAAGGTCTTCAAATATCGCAATATCCTGTGGTACTATCCCTAAATCGCGCTTGATCTCCATCTCGCAATCCTTGAAATTCTTACCGAAAATCCGTATTTCGCCACTGTCCACCCTTGTGAGCCCTATCATTGCGTTTATGGTTGTTGTTTTGCCAGCGCCGTTCGGACCGAGCAGTCCAAGAATATCGCCTTCTTCAATCGCAAGACTGACATTGTCTACAGCAACTACATCTTTGTAGTGTTTTACCATGTTTTTTACTTCCACTAACATATTCATTCCTCCTCGACCTGAATCAGCTTTATCTGAGCCTACGCTTATAGGATAAATCAACGAGGGCTAGTTGGGTAGTGAGCAGAAGCATAAGGTACATATGCCAAATGTCATAGCGGGAGCGAACTAACATGAAGCAGGAAGCGTGATAGGACAGGCGCAGCGCGCCCGAGCTATTGCGCTTTTTACATTTTACCTTTATTTTCCTCTTGGCAAAGCAAAATTTCTTGTACTCCTTTGAATCTTCATGCATCCGGTTTAGTAGCGTACCATAGCTGCATGGCTGCTTAGTCCACCTTAACCCTCTTCATGAATGGCAAATTATTGTAGCCTTATTTCATATGACAAAAAGTCCCCATTATTTGAACTTTAGCTCAAATGATGGGGACTTTCTCAATCAACTTTTACATATGCTTGATATCAATTCCGGATTCATGCACGGATTAACTTAATTATCCACACTCTGCTTATTCCCACATGTGACCTTACCGCGGTATTAAGGACACACAGAAGGCGTGATAAAATCATGAAGCTGACGATGAACTTCACCTTTTTAGACAGAAAAGTCTACCTATATGCATTCAAGCCCGGATACCTACTTGTTTTTTATAAAGTAATGGGTAATGTTTGGATTACTCGTTTTTCGTGGCTGGATTTCAAACTGCTTTAAGGACGATATAAGGGGAGTTAGCTTCGAGTGCCCGTAGTTCCTTGTATCAAAATCCGGGTAACGCTTATTAAGTCTCTTTCCAACTTCACCCAAAAATGCCCAGCCATCTTCTTCTGAACTTTCCGTTATTATAATTTTTATGGATTCTATTAGCTCTTTCGTATTTGCCATGCCTTCTTTTGGCGCATCGTGCTTTTCAGGCATATCATCAGTAGGCGCTTTATCAAAATGGGTTGGGATTGCAGATAAGACTTCAAGATATTTGAACTTTTCACAAGCCGCTATGAAAGGAGTAGG
>Ga0255338_1005908_pt1 | contig 10828 bp, 7 predicted proteins | sample MeOH1_35cm_T4_19_FD_203715 | JGI IMG/M metagenome (GOLD analysis project Ga0255338, IMG submission 203715) | Sandy soil microbial communities from University of British Columbia, Vancouver, Canada - MeOH1_35cm_T4_195 | ecosystem: Engineered > Artificial ecosystem > Sand microcosm > Unclassified ... | reverse complement strand
GGGCAGGTGTTTTTTCCTACCGGGGATCCCGCCACTCAGTCATTAAATGCTTTTCTGACTTTTGGCATTGCCTTTGTTGCAAGGCCTGTAGGGGCGGTTATCTTTGGTCATTTTGGTGATAAGGTCGGGCGCAAAACAACGTTGGCGGCTTCTTTGTTGCTGATGGGCGTTTCAACACTATTGATAGGTCTGCTACCAGGATACGATGTGCTAGGTATTTGGGCACCGATCATTTTATGCTTATTGCGTTTTGGCCAGGGGCTGGGGCTGGGCGGCGAGTGGGGAGGTGCCGCGCTATTGGCGACTGAGCATGCACCGGCTGGCCGGCGTGCGTGGTTCGGCATGTTTCCGCAGCTCGGCCCATCTGTTGGGTTCCTGCTGGCGACATTGAGTTACCTGGCTTTGTCCTTATGGCTGACTGATGCGCAATTCAAGGCCTGGGGCTGGCGTCTACCATTCATTGCCAGCGCTGCGCTGGTGGGAGTAGGTCTATATGTGCGCTTCAAGTTGGCAGAAACGCCGGTGTTTGCGGCGGCACTGGCGCAAAACAAAACGCATGAAGTGCCGATCAGGAATTTGTTAACAACACATCTGCGCCCGGTGCTGCTAGGCGCGCTGGCAATGGTAGTGTGCTATAACCTGTTTTATACCGCGACGGTATTCTGCCTGAGTTACGGTACCACGCAGTTGGGTATTACGCGGGTGGATTTTTTAGGCATGCTGTGTGTGGCGATTTTATTCATGACCATTGCTACGCCCATTTCTGCAAGATTAAGTGATTGTTTAGGGCGCCGCCCAGTGCTGTTGGCGAGCAGTGCATTGGCAGTGCTGGCAGGATTTACATTGAGCCCGCTATTGGCAAGTGGCTCGCTGCTGCAAATCACGCTATTTTTATCCTTGGCTTTGTTTCTAATGGGGGCGACATTTGCCCCCATGGGAGCCTATTTACCGGAACAGTTTCCTGTTGCAGTGCGCTATACGGGTGCCGGCCTGGCTTACCAGCTCGGCGGAATTCTGGGGGCATCGCTTGCGCCTTATGTTTCACAACTGCTGGTAACTACGGGCGGCCTGGCATGGGTGGGTGCTTACGTTTCAATCGCAGCCGCAGTAAGTTTTTTAGCGGTGCTGGCGTTAGGTAACGCCGGGCGCGGTGAGCCGTTCTAGATTGTCGAGCCAGGCAATTGCATGTTCGCGCGACTGTCCGATTGTTTCGTCGCCGCACATTTCCAGGCTAGGCTGCAAACTAGCGCAAAATGCAGGCCGTTCAGGTTTGCCGAAAATCATGCACCTGTTGTCATGATCAAGCTGGATGCAGCGCACCCTGGCAGGTTTGCCATGCGGCATGCCAGGGATAGGGCTGTTGATGGATGGCGCAATACAACATGCGCCGCATGAGCTTCTACAATCCATGATTCAAGTTTTAAAGTTCTTCCCACGGAAAACCAAGCGCGGTCACGGCCTGCTTGATTTCATCCATTGCAGCTTTTGTCAGGTCTGCGGCGCCTTTTACACCCAGTTCTATCGTGCGGCGATTATCCAGTTTAGGCAAGCTGAAAAGTTTAAGCTTGGGGTATTTGGCTACGATCTGGTTCATTAAATCAATCAGCTGGCTTTCACCGGCATCCATGACCAGAATCGAGGTTTCAGTGTAATCCATGGTATGAAATAGATGCTGGTAATGTGTATCCAGTACCCATTCCATCATTGGATGCGCCATTTGAGGAAAACCCGGTACAAAGTGATGCCGGTTAATTGAAAATCCCGCTACGCGGTTGACGGGGTTAGGAATAAGCTCTGCATCTAATGGCAAGTCCGCCATCAATGCACTCCTTGGATGAGCGTTTTTTCCATATTGTGCTTCTATTTCCGCCAATGCCCCTGCGTGGCGTACTATCGGCAAACCTGCCGCATCCGCTGCACACTGGCGCGTAAAGTCATCCGGCGTTGCGCCTATGCCGCCAAAGCTGAACACAATATCACCACGCAACATGCTGCCTTTTAGCAAGTGGGTAATTTGCTCCGGAATATCACCCAGGTAATGTGCCCAGGTAAGCTGCAAGCCGCGTGATTTTAAAGCCTGAATCACAAAGCTTAAGTGCGCATCTTGCTTTTTGCCCGAAAGGATTTCATCGCCAATGATGTAGATGCCGATGGATTGTTCAGTTTTTTTCATAATTTCTGGTTATTTATCTGTAGCTGAACTTTTTGAAAGTTCAACATTGTTACAGAATGGTTAATGTGCACTTTCCCAATTGCTACCTACGCCGACTTCCGCCAGCAGCGGCACGTCCAGCTTCGCCACATGCTGCATGAGTTCCGGCAGTTTTTGTTTCACTAACGCAAGCTCAGATTCCGGTACTTCCAGTACCAGCTCATCATGCACCTGCATGATGAGCTTACTTTCCAGTTTTTCATCTTTCAGCCATTTATCTACAGCAATCATGGCCAGTTTGATGAGGTCAGCTGCGGTGCCTTGCATCGGGGCGTTAATGGCGGCACGCTCTGCACCGGCGCGGCGCATGCCGTTGGCGCTATTGATTTCCGGCACCCACAGCCTGCGGCCGAAGTAGGTTTCTACATAGCCTTTTTGCTTGGCGGTTTCACGCGTGTTTTGCATGTATTCACGCACACCGGGGTAGCGTGCGAAATAGCGTTCAATATAACTCTGCGCAGCGCTGCGTTCGATGTTCAGGTTCTGTGCCAGGCCAAACGCGCTCATGCCGTATATCAGGCCAAAGTTGATGACTTTGGCATAGCGGCGCTGCTCGTTATCCACTTGTTCACGTTCTACGCCAAAAATCTCGGCGGCAGTGTGGCGGTGAATGTCCTCGTTATTGGCAAACGCTTTCAGCATGCCTTCATCCTGTGACAGGTGCGCCATGATGCGCAGCTCGATCTGCGAATAGTCAGCGGAAACAATCACGCTGCCTTTGGGCGCAATAAATGCTTCGCGGATGCGGCGTCCTTCCTGGGTTCTGACCGGGATATTCTGCAGGTTGGGGTCCGAACTTGCCAGTCTGCCGGTAATCGCTACCGCCTGGTTGTAGCTGGTATGAACGCGCCCGGTGGCGGGGTTGATCATGCGCGGCAGCTTATCCGAGTAGGTGGATTTAAGCTTGGCCAGGCCGCGGTATTCCAGCAGTACCTTTGGTAATGGGTAATCCAGCGCCAGCTCCTGCAGCACGTCTTCATCTGTTGAAGGTGTACCGCTCGGCGTTTTTTTCAACGGTTTGATACCAAGCTTGCCGAATAAAATTTCCTGCAGCTGTTTGGGTGAGCTTAAATTGAACGGCTGTCCTGCCAGTTCATAAGCCTGATTTTCAAGAGCGATTAACTTCAGGCCGATTTCGTTGCTTTGCGCGTTGAGCATGTTGGCATCTATCAGCACACCGTTGCGTTCGATGGTAAATAGAATGTTGGATACCGGCATCTCGATCTGGCTGTAAATATAATCCAGTTTGGCATCGGCCGCGATTTGCGGATACATGGCCTGATGCAGCTGCAGGGTGATGTCTGCATCCTCGGCTGCGTATTCGGCGGCAACTTCTACCGTTACCTGGTTAAAGCCAACCTGCTTGGCGCCTTTGCCTGCTACTTCTTCAAACGAGATGGTTTTAATGCCTAAATGGCGTTCGCTCAAAGCATCCATGCCATGCGTTTTGTGTGACTCAAACACGTAGGATTGCAACAAGGTGTCGTGCGCAATGCCGTTTAACGCAATGCCGTGGTTTGCCAGCACGTGCTGGTCGTATTTGAGGTTCTGCCCGACTTTCTTGATGGCTGGGTTTTCCAGAATCGGTTTTATTTTGGCCAGTGTTTCAGCGAAATTAAGCTGTGCCGGAGCATCGAAGTAATCATGTTTTAACGGCAGATAAGCCGCATTGCCTGCTTCTACGCTAAATGACATCCCCACAAGTTTTGCCAGCATGGGGTCAAGCGAGGTAGTTTCGGTATCGAAGCAAAGCAGGTTTGCGCTACTTATTTTTTTGAGCCATAGGTCTAAATGCTCCTCACTTAAAATGGTCTCATAGTTGCGCGCGGTGTTGGCAGTGTAATGCGCGGCGGCAAACATGTCCGTTGTGTGCGCCTGCCGCGGTTCAGCACGCGCAGGTGTCGCGGTCGGCACGCTGTCCGGCATTTTATCCAGCTCGCGCCGCCAGGATTTAAAATCAAAGTGGTCGAACAGTGCGGCCAGTTTTGCTTTGTCTGGCGGCTGCGGAGCCAGGTCTTTAAGGCTTTCCCGAATCCCCACATCGCAGCGGATGGTAATCAGTTCACGTGCGGTTGGCAGCCACGGCAATGCTTTGCGCAGGTTTTCACCCACCACCCCGCTAATTTCATTGGCATTGGCAATAATATTTTCCAATGAGCCGTATTGTTTTAACCATTTCACTGCAGTTTTGGGGCCGACCTTTTCCACGCCTGGCACATTGTCCGAGGTGTCGCCGATCAGCATCAGGTAATCCACAATCAAACTCGGCGGAATGCCGAACTTTTCTTCCACGCCGGCAATGTCGAGCTTTTCATCGCCTTTTCTGAATGCGTTGGGCATGGTGTTTACCAATGTGACGTGCTCATTTACCAATTGTGCAATGTCTTTATCGCCAGTCGAAATAATAACGCGTACGCCTTCCCGTTCTGCCTGTCTGGCAAGTGCGCCAATGACATCGTCGGCTTCTACACCATCTTCTACAATAAGCGGCCAGCCCATCGCCTTGATAGCCTCGTGCAAAGGCGCAATCTGGCTGCGCAGGTCATCGGGCATGGAGGCGCGGTTGGCCTTGTATTCCGGGTAAATATCGTCCCTGAAGGTTTTGCCTTTGGCATCAAAGACGCACGCGCTATAATCTGCCGGGTAGTCTTTATGTAGACGTCGCAGCATATTGAGTACGCCCTGGATCGCCCCGGTGGGTTCATTCAGGTGATTTCTTAAATCAGGCATGGCGTGAAAAGCCCGGTAAAGATAGGATGAGCCGTCCACTAATAACAATGTTTTCATGTAAAAATCCAAATTTTTCGAGCGTGCGCTGCCGGATAACAGCTCTGCTCTGGCTAACCTAAAGTAAATAGTTATGATTTGTTGTTGCCAACAGTTTTTTAATTGCTAACATGATAAAACATATGAGGCGCGATAGAATGAAATTTCAGGCAAATTTGTTTTGTGCCTGATATTGCCTGTCTGACCAATTTTGTACTTGATCAATAAAGGTTGCTAACGATGTCAGTTGATAAAAAAGTTCCGAAATTTACTCATTCCGAGGAGAAGGATGCACAGCACGGGGGCCATGCGTCTTGGCAGGCCTTTGAAATCATGGCGGAGTTCGTGAGTGCCACCGAACGTCTCAAGGAAATTACGCCGGCAGTTTCCATATTTGGCGGCGCGCGCATCCAGCCGGATAGTCCTTATTACAAATTGACAGAAGAAATTGCACTGATGCTGTCTAATGCCGGATTCAGCGTGATTTCAGGTGGCGGTCCCGGCATCATGGAGGCCGCAAATAAAGGTGCTTTCGGAGGGCATTCGCCGAGTGTAGGCCTTAACATTGAGTTGCCACATGAGCAAACCATGAACCCCTATCAGGATATCAGCCAGAATTTCAAACACTTTTTTATGCGTAAGGTCATGTTTGTAAAGAACGCGAGCGCGTACGTGGTATTGCCAGGCGGTTTTGGCACACTGGATGAGTTAATGGAATGTATTACTTTGGTGCAAACGGGAAAAACCTTGAAAATGCCAATTATTCTGGTGTGCGAACCGTTCTGGCGTGGACTTATGGATTGGATTAAGACAACACTGGTAGATGAAGAAATGATTTCGCCCAGTGATTTGGATTTAATCCAGATTATTGATGACCCGGAAATGATTGTTGCTGCGATATTCAAGCATTATGAAACCAGAGGATTTAAACTGTTACCGGATGAGGAACGCGTTCAGCTTTATTTGTAACGAAAAGCGTTATATTGCGTTATATTTGATAAAATAAATCCCTGAATGTGGTCATACTTTAAAGGTAGGTGTTTGGCAAATGTATAAAAATCATAAAATGATAGGAACCTTGCTGCTGGGGTTGATGCTTGCGCCTATGTTGGTACAGGGTAAAGACCGGCCCGCGGATTTACAGCCTCTGGAAGACATTCCGCCACCCACTATCAGCAATGAAGCTGAACCTGATGAGCCGCAAATCACCATTATTAAAAAAGAAGGTGAAACGATTGAGGAATATCGGATCAATGGCCAGCTCTATATGCTGAAAATCACGCCGGCCCATGGCGTGCCTTACTACTTACATAAAGAAGATCAGGATGGCGGCTGGACTAACACGGGCCCCAACCCGCCTCTGAGCATCCCTAAATGGACTATATTCAGGTTTTAGGATGCAACTTATTTAAATGCTAATAAAAATAGTGTGATTAAAGAGGGCATAGACCCTCTTTAATTATTAAGCTTTGGTTAGCGTTTCACCCTCAATCATTCCAATTTAAATATTTCACATATGTCTGTTTTTACCTCAGTTAGTATTCAGCAATTACAAGCATGGCTTCAAGATTATGCGATTGGAGAGCTCGTTGAATTAAAAGGTATTTCTTCAGGCATCACCAATACCAATTACTTTGTCACTACGACACAAGATAAATACGTGCTTACCTTGTTTGAACATAACACCATGGATGAGTTGCCGTACTTTATTGATCTGATGAGCCATCTCTCGGCACACGGTGTGCCTTGCCCACAGCCTATCAGTAATCAATCGGGCGTCAGCTTGCATATGCTCAATGGCAAGCCTGCCGTGTTGATCAGTTGCCTGAAGGGACGGGATGTTGAAGTGCCCGGCGTGAAACATTGTGCGGAAGTGGGCGCGGTGTTGGCAAAAATGCATATTGCCGGACAATCGTTTGCGCAAACGGCTTATCAGCAACACAGCAATCCGCGCGGCGCAGCTTGGCGCGCCAGGACTGCACAACAGGTCATGGCACATCTGTCTCAGGCTGATCAGCAATTATTAACCGATACTTTGGCATTTCAGGCCGCACTTGATACTGCACAATTGCCCAAGGGCGTCATTCATGCGGATTTATTCCGTGATAATGTGCTGTTTGATGGCGATAAAATTGGCGGCCTGATAGATTTTTACTATGCCTGCTACGATGTGCTGGCATACGACTTGGCCATTGCGGTTAATGATTGGTGCGTGCAGGCAGACGGTACGCTGGACACAGCGAAATTAAACGCAATGCTGGATGCCTATCAGGCAGTCAGGCCGTTTACCCAGGCTGAGCATGGCGCATGGAACAGTATGCTGCGTATTGCAGCATTGCGTTTTTGGCTATCGCGTTTGTATGACCAGATTTATCCGCAAGCAGGTGAACTGACGCACGCAAAAGATCCTAATCATTTTAAAAATATACTTAAGTTGCGTATAGAGCAGCGTTAATGTTGACCAGTGGCGACTAAAGTAACGAAGGATAAGAAATATCATGGCAGAAGATTTACAAAATTCAGCACCGCAAGTTAAAACATTGCAAGTTAGACAGGTGCCGGTAGGCAATGCGTGGTCCTGGATTGTGAATGGTTTTTACCTATTTAAGGCCAATCCAGCCATGTGGATTATTTTGCTGGTTATCTACCTGGCAATCATGATACCTGTTTCATTATTGCCTGTTGTGGGTTCCGTAGTGAGCACCTTGTTAGCCCCTGTGTTTGCGGCAGGGATGATGTGGGGTTGCCAGGCATTGGTGCGGCAGCAGGACCTGGAAATTAATCACCTGTTCGAGGGGTTTAAACATAACACATCACAGCTTATCGCCGTGGGTGGTATTTATATGGTCAGCTTGCTGGTAATTGCTGTATTTGTGGTGCTGGCGCTGGACCGGGATACTGTAGAGCTGCTGGTTAAGGGCAAGGATTTAAGTCCTGAACAGGCGGACGGCATGATGATACCTATTTTAATTGCAATGCTTTTTATCATGCCCATTCTGATGGCGTATTGGTTCGCGCCGGTATTAGCGGGTTTGCATAATTTAAGTGCAGTAGATGCCATGAAATTAAGCTTTACTGCCTGTTTGAAAAATATGCTGCCTTTCCTTTTGTATGGTTTTATTTTTATGGCGCTGCTGGTTATCGCCATTATTCCAATTGGTTTAGGTTTGCTGGTGGTGATTCCCATGATGATGACAAGCTTATACACCAGCTATGTAGATGTGTTTAATATTGAGCAGCCCGAGCGTTTAGCGAGCTAGCATTAAAAGCTTGCTAAATAGGCTCAAGTTTTTAAACCGGATTCAGTTTTTAAACAGGATTAAGTTTGGCAAACTCCAGCGCCAGCCATTTTAAACCTTCGCGTCCGAAATTCACCTGCACACGCATATCATTGGCGTTGCCTTCATAGCTGACCACAACGCCGTTACCGAATTTGGCATGTGCCACCTGCTGCCCGATTTTCCAGGGCATGGCGTTCTTCTGGTTGCTACTTTGGTGTTTGCTCATCATGGCTGGTAGTTCGCTGTAATCGCGATTGCCGCCGGATTTGGCCACAGGTTTGCTATTCAAGCGTTTGAGAAGCTCTTCGGGAATTTCATCCAGGAAGCGTGACGGGATGCCGTAACGTACTTGTCCGTGTAACATGCGGCTTTGCGCATGGCTGAGGTACAGGCGCTGTCTGGCGCGCGTCACCGCCACATACATGAGGCGGCGTTCTTCTTCCAGCCCGTTAGCCTCATAGGTGCTTTGTTCGTGCGGACACAAGCCTTCTTCCAGGCCACTGATGAAGACTACTTTGAATTCCAGGCCTTTTGATGCGTGCACTGTCATCAGCTGTAAAGCTTCGCGGCCAACATCGGCTTGATGTTCACCGGCTTCCAGGCTGGCATGGCTCAGGAATTGTGTCAGCAAATCCTGTTCGGTTTCACCGTCCACATTGTTATGGTTGCCAAAGTCCTGTTTAGTAAAAGCCACTGCCGCAGTGACTAGCTCTTCCAGGTTGGCGATACGGTCTTCACCCTCTTTTTCATTCTGGTAATGCGCCTTTAAGCCAGACAGTGTGGTGGCAAGTTCGGCCAATTCAGACAAGCTGATGCCATAAGCTTCATCCACCATTTGCCTGATCAGTGCAACAAAGCCCTCAATCCCCTTGCCACCGGGTTTGCCATTACCAACTTTATTCACTGCCGCCTGCCACAGGCTGCAATCGTTAGCGCGGGCGGATTCCTGCAACTGTTCCAGGCTGCGCGCGCCAATGCCGCGGGCGGGGAAGTTGATAACGCGTAACAGTGCAGTATCATCATTGGCGTTGGCAATCAAGCGCATGTAAGCAAGCGCGTGTTTGATTTCAGCCCGCTCAAAAAAGCGTAAGCCGCCATACACCCGATAAGGCAAGTTGGCCGAAAACAGTGCATGTTCCAACACCCGGGATTGCGCGTTGGAGCGGTAAAGCAGGGCGATTTCACCTAGCTCCACGCCTTCTGCATGCAGCATTTTTATTTCATCGACAATAAACTGCGCTTCATCGTTATCGTTATAGGCCTGGTAAACGCGTACCGGTTCGCCGGCGCCAGCCGAGGTCCACAGATTTTTGCCTAAACGGTTTTTATTGTGCGAAATAATCGCATTGGCGGCATCCAGGATATTGCTGTGCGAGCGGTAGTTTTCTTCAAGCTTAACAACGTGCTGGATGTGAAAGTCAGTTTCAAAATCGCGCATATTGCCTACACGTGCACCGCGAAAACCGTAGATGGACTGGTCATCGTCACCTACCGCGAACATGCAGTTGTTTTTGCCAGCCAGCAGTTTTAGCCACTGGTACTGCAGACGGTTCGTATCCTGAAACTCGTCTACCAGGATATATTTGAAACGGTTCTGGTAGTGTTGGCGGATGTTCGCATCCCGTTCCAGCAGCTCATAACAACGCAGTAATAACTCGGCAAAATCGGCCACGCCATCGCGTTGGCATTGTTTGTCGTATTCTTCAAAAATCTCACGCAGTTTTTGCGAGTGCGGGTCGTAGGCATCAACAGCATGTGCACGCAAGCCTTCATCTTTACAGCTATTGATAAAATTTTGCACTTGCTTTGGTGGGAATTTTTCATCATCTACGTTTAAGAGTTTCATCAAACGTTTAATAACTGACAGTTGATCTGCAATATCTAAAATCTGGAAACTTGCAGGCAGGCCAGCTTCACGGTGATGTGCGCGCAGTAATCGGTTGCAAAGCCCATGGAATGTGCCTACCCACATGCCACGCGTGTTGATTGGCAGTGATGCGGTAATGCGGGTGAGCATCTCTTTTGCCGCTTTGTTGGTAAAAGTGACCGCCAGTAAGCCTGTTGGTGAAACCTGCTCTGTTTGGATCAGCCATGCGATACGCGCCGTAAGTACGCGCGTTTTTCCGCTACCGGCGCCTGCCAAAATCAGTGCAGACTGCTGCGGCAGGGTGACTGCTTCAAGCTGTTTGTTGTTGAGTCCGGCTAGCAGTGAATCCTGCGCTGTGGCATGCTGAGTTTGGCTGTTCATAGCTGTTATTCTAACATGACTCGCCATAGCTCATTTTTTCCAGCCGTCATTTTTTAGGAGATGCATTTACACAGCAGCGTCCACTAAAATAACGCGATGTGCAAAAAAATATACAGGTAAAAAATTTTTGGAACTAAATCTTGATTGAGTCAGTCAGAAGTACAGATAACGAAAGTTATCTTTCCGCTTCTTTCCTCCCTGAGCGGAAGCCTTAGACGATGAGGCACTTTTTGACCCCGATTTCATCCCCTTAATCGGGGTCTTTTTTTGCCTGCTATATTTGCAAGGTCTTTAGAGTGAACACAGTATAAACGCAAATTT
>Ga0255338_1005907_pt1 | contig 10834 bp, 8 predicted proteins | sample MeOH1_35cm_T4_19_FD_203715 | JGI IMG/M metagenome (GOLD analysis project Ga0255338, IMG submission 203715) | Sandy soil microbial communities from University of British Columbia, Vancouver, Canada - MeOH1_35cm_T4_195 | ecosystem: Engineered > Artificial ecosystem > Sand microcosm > Unclassified ... | reverse complement strand
GCCATCGAACCGACCGGCGTAGGGCACGAGGCTCGGGCGCTCGGCTTCGAACATCTCCCAGATCGTCCGGTCACCTTGCTCCGGATGAGCGGGGCGCATGCGACCGAGATGGCTCAATACGCACCGAGGCACGGGACCATAGGGCCAGCAGGCGATTAGTGCGTCTGGAGCGGAGCAGGCGATCCTGTTCATCGTCGACGCTGGGACATCAACTTTCCCCAGCATATTCCCGACAAGGTCGACACTGCCGCGGCGGCGGCTGCCCTCCAGCGCCTTGAGGAAGAACGCAACCGCCTCAAGCAGGAGAGCGCGGATCTCAGGGCCAGGCTCGGCCTCGCCTGAGCAGGCTCGCCGACCCCGGCTCGCAACATCTCACACCGCTTCACTGGCGCGGGTGGGCCCGCGGCTGGAGGCTCCCGTCATGCGCCGAGCCATCCGGGCCGCGGCCAAGTGGAAGGACCCACCCACCATGATGTCCCGACATGTACTGCGCCTGTCGCGTCGCGGCTTCTGCCTGTGCTGCGTGGCGGCCGTCGCCAGCGGGCAAGGGTGGCTGACGCCGCGCCAGGCCTTCGCAAAGGCCGGCAACATCGTCGACGGGTTCCGGGCCGAGGCGGCCAAGGCGGACATCAAGGTCCACCAGGTTCGCGGCGGGTTGAGCGTGCTCGAGGGGTCTGGCGGCAACATCGCGGTTCTGAGCGGAGCCGACGGCAAGGTTCTCGTCGATGCTGGCATCACCGCCACACGTCCCCGGATCGAGGTCGCGCTGGCTAGCCTCGACCGGCGTCCCGTCACCCACCTCGTCAACACCCACTGGCACTTCGACCACGCCGACGGAAATGAGTGGATCGGCGGTGCCGGCGTGTCGATCCTGGCGCATGCCAATACGCTCAAGCATCTGCAGGAAACGCAGCGCGTCGAGGACTGGGACTTCGACTTCCCTCCTGCACCCCGGGTCGCGCTACCGACCGAGGTCGTCGACCGTGAGAAGACGGTGAAGCTCAACGGCACGTCGATCGCGCTGCGGCACATCCCAAATGCTCACACGGACGGCGACCTTACGGTGACATTCGGCGAGGAGGACGTGATCCATGCCGGCGACCTCTACTGGGCCGACATGTACCCGTTCATTGACTACTCGACGGGCGGTGGCATCGACGGGGCCATTCGGGCCGCGGACGCGATCCTCGCACAGGCCGGCAAGAGCACCATCATCCTCCCTGGGCACGGTGCCCCCGTCAGCAATGCCGACGGGCTCAGGGCCTTCCGCGACATGCTGGCGGGAAGCCGCGACCGTGTCGCAGCGCTGAAGCGGCGGGGCCATTCGCTGGACGAGATCGTGGCGGCCCGGCCGACCGCGCCGACCGACGAGCGGTTCGGCATGGCAGTCATTCCGCCGGCATTCTTCACGAAGCTCGTGTTCGAAGGCGTGTAACCCGATGATCTCCTCAATCCCTCCCGCGGGCCGTCCCGACATCGTGTGCGGCGCCGGGGCCACCACCACAAGCGGCGGGCCGGCCTTCGAAACCGGCTCGGCGACCGAGGACAAGATCGAGGTCGACCTGCCGAACGGCGCTCGGATCAACGTCAGCCATTCCGGCAGCAGGTCCTCGTCGACTTCGCCCACGGACCGTATCCGCCGGCGCGGCTGCCCCTTGGGGCCGACACCGTCGCGGCGATCTAGGCGAAGCACGCGTCGGACGCAGCCATTCTCGACAGATGGCGGACGGTCGCGCTGTCGATCGGCTTCTGAGTCGGTCCGATGACGAACCTGGCTCAGGCAGTCCCGTCCAGCAGCACGCTGGAAGCGCACACATCGTATCCCGGGAGGCACATACCCTCTATACTGGCCGAGGTGCCGGCATCTGGCGGCATCGTCAGGATCGGTGGCGGACATGCTTGCGTGCACAACACCGGCCCTGCCGAGCCGCCCGATTTGTCGAGGAGGCCAGGCGTGAGCGGCCAGAATATGGCGGCCGGTTCGGCGCAGTGCTTCGGCCCGTTCCGGCTCCTGCCGACGGAGCGCAGGCTCGAACGCAACGGGACCGTCGTTCCGATGGGGAGCCGCGCGCTCGACATCCTAATCGCGCTTGCCGAGCGCCCGGGCGAAGTGCTTGGGCGGGACGCGTTGATGACGCGAGCCTGGCCCGACCTGACGGTCGACGAAAGCAACCTGCGCTTCCACATCGCCGGGCTCCGCAAGGCTCTCGATGATGGCGCCGGCGAGCAGCGCTACATCGTCAACGTCCCCGGCAGGGGGTACTGCCTGGCCGCTGTGATCAGGACCGAGACGGTCGCGTCGCCACCGCCGTCCCGTTCGCAGCCGAGCGCGTCGGGACTGCCCCCATCCCTGGACCGCATGGTCGGGCGGGACGGTGCGGTCGCGGCGGTCACGGACCTCGTCACGCGACACCGTTTCGCAACGATCCTCGGCTCGGGGGGCATGGGGAAGACGACTGTCGCCGTTGCTGCCGCACACCGGTTGTTGCAGTCGGGAAAGGACGAGGTCCGGTTTCTCGATCTGAGCCCGCTCATCGATCCTACGCTGGTGGCCAGCACGCTCGCGAGCGCGCTGGGCGTCACGGCCCAATCGGGCGACCCCACCCCGGAGGTGATCGGCAACCTCAGGGAGCGCAAGATCCTGCTCGTCTTCGACGGATGCGAGCATTTGGTGGAAGGCGTGGCGGCTCTCGCCGAGACGATCTATCTGGAAGCACCCGGCGCCAGCCTCCTGGTGACCAGTCGCGAACGGCTCAAGGTCGAGGGGGAGCACGTCTTCATCCTCTCCGAACTCGAGCAGCCTCCGCCGGCCGAGAGCCTGACCCCTGACGAGGTTCTCGGCTTCCCGGCCGCGCAGCTGCTCGCCGAGCGCGCGGCGGCCGCCGGCCATTCGGCCGACCTGACCCCGGCCGACGCTGCCCTGATGGCTGAGATCTGCCGGACGTTGGACGGTGTTCCCCTCGCTCTGGAGCTCGTTGCCGGCCGGGTTGCAGACTACGGTTGGGAGCAGACTGCGGCTCTCCTGCACGGGCGCCTCCGCCTGCTCTGGACCGGGCGGCGGACGGCGCCGGCCCGCCACCAGACGCTGAACGCCGCGCTGGACTGGAGCTGCGAACTTCTCACGCAGACGCAGCGCGTTGTCTTCCGCCGTCTCTCGGTCTTTGCCGAGGCGTTCAGCCTTCGGGATGCGGAGGCTGTGGCGGCAGGAGACGATATCGACCCGGTCGACGTTGCTGCCGCGGCCCAGGCACTCGTCGACAAGTCGCTTCTGGCGGTCTCTCGCGGCGACGGGGTGCGCAGTTTCCGGATGCTGGATACGACACGCGCCTACGCCCGGGAGAGGCTTGCCGAGGCCTCAGAACGCGCCGAGATTTCCCGGCGCCACGCGCGACGGGTGGCGGCTTGTCTCGCGCCGGGTTCACTGGCCACGGAACAGCCCTCGCTCGGTGACGTCCATGCAGCGCTTCAATGGTGCTTTTCCGATCCGGCGGAGGCCGAGACGGCCGTGCGGCTCGCCGCAGGCTCGTCCCGGGTCTTCATCGCGCGGTCCCTCCTCAACGAGTGCCGGAGATGGAGCGAGCTGGGTCTGGCGCTTCCCCTGGAGGTGCGCGACCCGAACATCGACGTGACGCTCAGTGGCGCGCTCGGCCACGCACTCATGTTCACCGACGGAAACCGCGATGCGGCGCGGCTGGCGCTCGAGCAGGCGCTCGGACAGGCGAACGACCTTGGCGATCGCCCGGGAGCCTTCAGGATCCTGAACCGGCTCAACATGTACCACCGCCGATGCGGGGACATCGCGCGCTTACTGCCGATCTCGCGTCAGCTCGAGGCGCTGGCCGTGGAGGTCGGCGAGCCCGTCGCGCGCTCGGCCGCGCTAACGCAGCTCGCGGTCTCGCTGCACCTCGCCGGTGACCAGCCGGCGGCGCGTGCCCAGCTGGAGGTGGTCTTGAGCATGGACCTCTTCAGGAGCGTTCAGCCCGACCACTTCGCATTCCACCGCCACCCCTTCATCGCGCTCGCTCGCTGCCTCTGGCTGCTCGGGTTTCCCGACCAGGCCGTGGAGCTGGCCCGTCCGCTCGCCGAGCAGGCGATTGCGCCGGATGCCGTGACCTATGCGATCGGCCTGATCTGGGGTGCGTCCGTCTTCGAATGGGCGGGAGACTGGCGGATGGTGGCGCATCTCGCCGACCGGCTCGGGGCGCATGCGCGCAGCCATTCCCTGCGGCCCTACCAGGCCGTTGGCCTCGGCCTGCAGGGCAAGGTCCTGCACCAGGCCGGCCAGCACGGAGCGGCCGTGGCGCTCCTGCGAAGCGCCGTCGCCAGCCTCCGCGCCGACCGGTACGAGCTCTATACGGCGAGCTTCGAGGGCTCGCTGGCGACCGCGCTTGCGGCAGCAGGTGAACCTACTTTGGCCGCCGACATCATCGGGCAAGCGATCACGCGGATCCGGGACCAGGGTGAGACCTGTGACCTTCCGGAGCTGCTTCGGGTGCGTGGCGAGGTCGAGGCGGCCCTCGGCAGGCCCGGTCAGGCGGCGGCGAGCTTCGATGAGGCGGCGGCGTCCGCGCGGCGCCAGGGGGCTTTGTCCTGGGAGCTCCGGGCCGCCCTGAGCCGCACGATCCATACGCACGAAGCTGAGGCGGCCGAGGCCAGGCGCGACCTAGCGAGAATCTATGCCCTCTTCACGGAGGGGTTCGAGACGGCCGATCTCGTTGCCGCACGCAAACGACTGTCCTGAGCCCTGCACGTCGCGCCGGCCGAGAGCCTTACGACGCCTCACAACGCCTCACTCGCGATCCCGTCTGATCCCGCCGAGGATCAGGGCGTTCGCATCGCCCCGAGGTACACCATGACCCGCCCTCCGCTTCCGCCCTTCACGCGGGATACGGCCATCCAGAAGGTCCGCGCGGCCGAGAACGCCTGGAACAGCCGGTCACCGGCAAGCGTCGCGCTGGCCTATACCCCCGATACCCGCTGGCGAAACCGGTCCGAGTTCCTGCGGGGACGCGCGGAGGTCGAGGCCTTCTTGACGCGTAAGTGGGAGAAGGAAACGGAGTACAGGCTCATCAAGGAGCTCTGGGCCTTCGCGGACGAGCGCATCGCGGTGCGTTTCGTCTACGAGTGCCGGGATGCCAGCGGCCAGTGGTGGCGCTGCCACGGCAACGAGAACTGGCACTTCGCACCCGACGGCCTCATGGCCGAGCGTCACGCCAGCATCAATGACGTCGCGATCGACGCGGACGAGCGGCTCTTCCTCTGGCCGCTCGGCATGCGCCCTCTCGACCATCCCGGACTGAGCGAGCTCGGGCTCTAGGTTCCACTTGCACTGCGTTCGCCGCCGGGGGCGCTCCCCCTCCCGCCCCCGGCGCACTCGGCCCCGGGTCCGTGTCCCCTGCGGATCCGGGGTTTCTTCCGACAGGACAGTCCGACATGAAGCTCCCACCCGTATCGTTGCCGATCTTGCCAGCGTCGTTCTTCGGGATGGTGCTGGGTCTCATCGGCCTTGGGAGCGCATGGCGGGCAGCCCATGCCGTATGGCATCTCCCGTCGGTCATCGGCGAGGCCTTCATGGTTGGGGGGAGCCTGGTGTGGGCCGTCCTCGTCTGCCTTTTCACCGGAAAATGGATGTGGACCCGGGAGCTCGCCGTGGCGGAAGCCCGGCACCCCGTGCAGTGCTGCTTTATCGGCTTGGCTGGTGTCGCGACGATGCTGGTGGCGGTCTCGGTCGAGCCATATGCCAGGCTGCCGGCCCTGATGCTGTTCGTTGCCGGGGCGGCGTTCACGATCGTCTTTGCCGTGTGGCGGACCGGCCATTTGTGGCGGGGCGGGCGCGATCCTGCCGACAACACCCCGGTTCTCTACCTACCGGCGGTCGCAGGCTGTTTTGTCACGGCAATCGCGGCAGCAACGTTCGGCTTCGCCAATTGGGGCCAACTCGCTTTCGGCGCCGGTCTGCTCTCGTGGCTCGGCATCGAGTCCGTGCTCATTCATCGGCTCTACACGGCCACGGAGATGCCGCGCGCCTTGAGGCCCGCGCTGGGCATTCAGGCTGCGCCGCCCGCGGTAGCGGCAGTCGCTTATCTCGCCCTGACGGCCGGCTCTCCTGACATCGTCGCCCTGGGCCTTGTCGGCTACGCGCTCTTCCAGTGCCTGCTCCTCGCCCGGCTCGGGCGCTGGATCTTCGCGGGCGGAGTAACGGCATCCGCATGGAGCTTTACGTTCGGAGCAACGGCGCTGGCCACAGCGGCGGTGCGGATGGCAGGCCGAGGGCCAGACAACCCGACAGCGTTCCTCGCGCCGGCCATCCTCGCGATCGTCACGGCCTTGGTCAGCGTCCTGACCCTTCGCACGGCCTGGCTGCTGCGAGCAGGCCGGCTGCTCCCTCCGGCTACCTAGCGACCGACCTTGCTCCCTGCCGATTTCCGCCTCCAGGAATGCCGTTCGAACCGGCATCAAGGGGCGATGCCCCAGGTGCGGCCGGGGCGTTCTCTTCTCCGGCCTTCTCGCGCTCGCACCTCGGTGCGACGTCTGCGGCCTCGACTATTCCTTCGCCGACCGGCCGACGGGCCCGGCCTTTTTCGTTTTGTGCTTCGGCGGCATCCCGGCCGTCTTCCTGGCCCGATCACCTGGGACATCCAGGACGGTGTGCCGGCGGGGGGCGGGGCGCGCATGAGCCTCCCCTCTTCGGCCCGGAACACCGCCACCAGCCATCCCTTGAGCGGTCGCAGGGACAGGATGCAGGTCACGAGCAGGAACGGCAGCGAGGTCACGAGGTGGACCCAGAGAGGCGCAGCGCAGACGCCGTCAATCCACCGGCCCCGGCGTCTCAAGCGGCAACGCCGATCGTCTCTCGAAGAGCGCGCGCGTCGCGTGCCGGGGTGCTGCCAAACAGGCGGACATAGTCGCGACTGAAGTGAGACAAGCTCTCGTATCCGACTTCGTAACACGCGGCAGACGCCGACAGGGACTGCGCCAGCATCATCTGACGCGCGACGAACAGCCGGATTCTCTTCTGGTACTGGTTCGGCGCCAGTCCCGTCAGCGCCTTGAAGCTGCGATGGAACTTGGACGGGCTCATCGATGCCCGTGCCGCCAGGCTCTCCACTGGAAGGTGCTCGCGAAAGTTTTCCCGGATCCAGGCGATTACGGGGTTGATCCGGGACAGCGCGGAACCCGGGCCGGCGATCTCCCGCAGGAGACCGCCTTGTGGCCCCTGCAGCACCCGGTACAGGATCTCGCGTTCATAAAGAGCGGCCAGCACGGGAATGTCGGCTGGCCGCTCGACGAGCCGGAGAAGCCGACGCCAGGCGTCGAGCATCTCCATGTCGGCGGTGGCGACGGCCTCGATCGGAGCGGCAGCAAGAGGACTGGGCTCGACGGCCCAATTGAGCAGAATGTCTGCAACAAGCTTCGGTTCGACCGCGAGGCTTACGCCGACATACGGGCGCCCCGGCCCGCCCTGGAAGACGGTCCCTGTGGCGGGAAGGTGCGTGGAGACGACGAAGTAACCGCCCGCCCGGATCGTGACAGTCCGGTTCCCGATCGTGAGCGCTTTTCCGCCCTCCACGATGAGATTGATCATCGGCTCATAGACCGCGGCGAGCCGGTGTTCCGGGATCTCGCCACGGACCATCGCGACCCGCGGAATCCCGGTTTCCGTTCGCATGTTTCCAGCCGAGGCGGTCAGGCGGCGGAGGTCGTCGAGGATCGCGTGCATGGGGACTGCCTCTATCACGTTCCGCTCCGCCTGCCCCGTGGAAAGCAGGATCGGGCAAAAACCAGCCAGCTTCCGCTCAGGCCTGAACGCTGCGCGCGGGTCACTGTCCGGCATTCCTTTCGACGGAGATCTCCATGACTATCACCCTCATCACCGGCGGCAGCCGCGGCATCGGGCGCGCCACCGCTATCGCATGTGGCGCGCGCGGGCACGGCGTGATCCTGACCTACAGGAGCCATGGAGACGAGGCGCTCGATGTCGTCGACCGGATTGCCGGGACCGGGGGAAAGGCGGTCGCGCTGCCGCTCGATGTCGGGGACGTGGCGTCGTTCACCGGCTTCGCCAGGGAGGTGTCGGGATGCCTGAAGGACATCTGGTTTCGCGGCCGCTTCGACCACCTCATCAACAATGCAGGAGCAGGTCTCTTCGCCACCATCGACCAAGTCACACCGGAGATGTTCGATAGCCTGCTTGCCATGCATCTCAAGGGTCCGTTCTTCCTCACGCAAGCTCTGCTGCCGCTGATGGAAGCGGGAGGAAGCATCGTGAACGTGTCCAGCGCCACCGTGCGGGTGGCCACGCCGGGCGTAGCGCCCTATGCCGCCTTCAAGGGCGGCCTGGAGGTCCTCACCCGGTACATGGCGAAGGAGTTCGGGGAACGCCGCATCAGGGCGAATGCCGTGGCGCCGGGAGCGATCCGGACGGATCTCGCCGATCGCGTGCTCGATCGCAATCCTGAACTCGCGGCTCTCGTCGCCTCGCAGACCGCCTCGGGGCGCGTGGGCGAGCCGGAGGATGTGGCGGGTGTGATCGCCTCGCTCACGGACCCTGCGAACGGTTGGGTCAACGCCCAGACGATCGAGGTCTCCGGTGGCTACCAGATCTGAGAGAGGAGATATGACGATGGCGAGCAGGACACAACAGTCGAGCGGCTTGCCCCAGGTGGCGGAAGTCACCTGGTTTCGCATGAAGCCGGGGATCACGGCCAAACAGGCCGTCGAAGCCGGCCGCGACATCGATGCGTGGCTTCGTCGGCAGCCCGGCTTCGTCTCTCGCCTCATGATCTCGAACACGGATGGCTCGATCACCGACATTGTCGTCTGGGCGACCGAGCAGGACGGGCGAAATTCGTCGGGACGGCTGATGGCCGAGACCGCGGGATCGCGCTTCCATGCGTTGGTCGATGGCACGTCGGTCGACTGGACTTTCGCCGCCGTCCTGATCTGAACCCGGGCGAGGACGTCCGCGGCACGCAACGATCCCGGTCGATGTTCTGGTGCTGACTCGGCGGGGTCGCAGCGTATTTCGTATTTCGCCTCGAAGCCAAAGACAAGATCAAGCTTGGACTGTCTTGAGGCGGGCCAATGATTTGATTTGTGCTTCTTACAGAATTCAGATCCATTCAGTTCCGAAGTTACTCCGCCTCAGGAGGCCTCGATGCAATCGACCGTTCGTGGGGCAGTGGTCACCACCGAGATCCCGGCGGTCCGCCTCAATCCGATTCTTTGGATCCTGATGTTCAGCTGCACGCTGAACTTTCTCGATCGGCAGGTCATCAACATCCTGGCCGAGCCGATCAAGATCGAGTTCCGCCTCAGCGATGCAGAACTGGGCGCGCTTGCCGGGCTGGCCTTCGCGGCGTTCCACGCCGCCCTCAGCCTGCCCGTGGCGCGCCTCGCCGATCGATGGGATAGGGCGTTCGTTCTGGCCGGGTCTACGATCGTCTGGAGCCTTGCCACGATCGCCTCCGGACTGACGGTTACGTTCGGGCAACTCGTCGCAGCACGCATTGCGGTAGGCGCAGGCGAGGCCGGCGGCATTGCGCCGGCCCACGCACTCATCGCCGACGCTGCGCCGCCTGAGCGGAGGGCCCGCGCCATCGCCTTCTACTCGGCCGGCATCCCGCTCGGCGGCCTGCTAGGCATGGTGCTGGGCGGCTTCGTGCTGGACGCTTTCGGCTGGCGGACGGCGTTCGTGCTGGCCGGCCTGCCGGGCCTCCTGCTCGGCCCCCTGATTCTCCTTTTTGTCCGCGACCCGCGTCGCGCGACGCGATCCGGGCCAGCACGTTCGGCCACGCCTGGCCTGGCGATGACGTTGCGGCAGATGGCCGCGAGCCGCTCCTTTGTGCTAATCGTCGTCGCCGGTGCCCTGACGATGTTCTGCAATTTCGCGCAGGCGGCGTTCCTCGCCTCCTTCTTCTTTCGCGCCCATGGACCGGGACTCGGCGAGTTGGCCTCCGGCGCCGGCCACGTCCTCGGCGTTGCCATGGGCGCCGCCGCGCTGCTGGGTCTGCTGCTCGGATTGACGAAGGGGTTCGGCGGCATCCTCGGGTCGCTGGCCGGGGGGGCGCTCACGGACCGTCTTAACAGCGGTGACGACCGGGCCTGCGCGAGCGTCCCCGCTGTCGTGGCTGTCCTGCGGATCCCTGTCTTCGCGGCTGCACTGCTGGTCGGAAGCCCCGCGCTGGCCTTTGCCCTCTTGGCCGCCCATGCCGTGCTCGCGGGAGTGGGGTCGATTGGTGGGTTCACGGCTGTCCAGGGGCTCGTGCCGGCCAACCTGCGCGCCACCGCGGCTGCGGTCTACGCGCTGGGCGTCAATCTCGTGGGCCTTGCGCTCGGCCCCCTGGCGGTTGGCCTCCTGAGCGATCACTTCGCATCCGCCGGCGGCCTCGGGCCAGCCGATGGGCTGCGCTGGTCCCTCATCGTCGTCTCGTCCCTGGTGATGATCCCGGTCGCCCTCCTGGGCTGGGCAGCGGCCCGCTCGATTGGCCGCGACAAGGTCAGCTGACGGCTGCTCGGCGCCGGGCAGCCGTCAGCGAGAGGTCGAACGGCTCATGCCTGGGTCTTGATGAAGTCCAGGATGTCGGCGTTGACGACGTCGGCGTGGGTGGCCGCCATCCCGTGCGGGAGACCGGGATAGGTCTTCAGGGTTGCCTTCCGCAAATGCCTCACCGCGAGCCTGGCGCTGTCGTCGATCGGCACGATCTGGTCGTCCTCGCCGTGCATAACCAGTACCGGCACGTCGATCACCTTGAGGTCTTCGGTGAAATCCGTTTCCGAGAAGGCCTTGATGCAGTCATAGTGCGCCTTGGTGGCGCCCATCATGCCCTGGCGC
>Ga0255338_1005906_pt1 | contig 10836 bp, 12 predicted proteins | sample MeOH1_35cm_T4_19_FD_203715 | JGI IMG/M metagenome (GOLD analysis project Ga0255338, IMG submission 203715) | Sandy soil microbial communities from University of British Columbia, Vancouver, Canada - MeOH1_35cm_T4_195 | ecosystem: Engineered > Artificial ecosystem > Sand microcosm > Unclassified ... | reverse complement strand
TTTTACCGTGGTCAACGTGTCCCATGATTGCAATAATTGGGGGGCGTGTTTTTAATGTTGCAACATCTTCTTTTTTTAGCATATCAGCAAGGGAGCTTGCACCAAGGTCTGCATCAGTTTGTGTTTTTTCTTCTTCTGCAATGAAGCCAAGTTCTTCAGCAACTATTGCTGCTGTATCAAAATCAATCTCTTCATTGATGTTTGCCATGACCCCATTTTTTAACAGGGCCTTGATGACATCTTGAACTGACAAGCCTAAGAGATCAACGTAGTCTTTTACTTTGATGAATGCAGGAAGTTTAATATTTTTTGGAACTTTTGGAGTAGTATCAACTATTTTTTGTTTCGGAAGAAGTGCATCCAATATCTGACGAGCTAAATAGTTGTCTATTTTTCTTGCTCTTGGAGACAATCTAATACCTGCTTCAGCCACTTTTTGGCGAAGCTCTTTTTCTTTTAGGTTTAGTTGTTGTGAGATTGAACTTAGATCCATAACTTGTGTAGTATACGGATTTTCTAAGGAAAAATCAAGTTTTCGATATTTCGTTTTAGCTCTTGTAATGGCTTTGGTATTCTGGTATCTTTGTATGTTCGGACACTGACGTCTGACATAAGGAGGATCAATTGCAGAGATTTGGTGGTGCTACCAGCAAGCTTAACGAGCTTCCGGACAGCTTTCCGGAGCTTAAGGGTAAGAAGTGCGTCGTGCAGGTTGGCGAGCGCCACTACCGCGGGGAAGTCCTTTCCTTGTCCTGGGACAAGGTGGTAGGGCTGTTCCGGCTGCATCTTGCGCATGCCGAGCTTGTTGCTGCCTGCGCAGATTGCACAGCAGCTGTCGGTGACTGGCTGTACGAACACCGCACTAACGAGGCTACTCAGGTGTTCTACTCTCCAGAGTCGCCGGGAAATCTGCTGTCGCTTGCCACCGGGGCTGAGCTGATCGTTGTTCAGTCAGCCGACTTCGTACTGTGATCCTGTGATCTCGAAACGCAAAGAGGCGCATATCCCATTCTGGATATGCGCCTCTTGCTGTTCGTATATTTAAAAAGTTCTGTTTTTTCCAACAATCATTCTAAGTTTTTGTGCGGTAATGGTAACGATTGAAGGGACTCTTGCAACTTCGTTTCCATCTATTGTTATTTTGTAGCCCCGTGGTTCTAGAAACTCTATTTGTTGGCAGCGGATTGCTGTTGCTCCTGGTATTTTTTCATAACAGCCGCTCTCTATTTCTTGTTTGTATCTGGCTGCGGTAAATCTTGAAAGTTTTTCTATCATGACAATATCTAAACTTCCGTCTTGAGGGTTTCCAACAGGGCCTCCTGCGCACATTGCTGTGCCTCTTGTGTTGATGATTAATGCTCCCATGATCTTGGAAGATATATCATATGAGTTATCAATGCGCATTTTTAAATCAATGCTACTTCCAGCAAAAAGTTTCATAGAGGCTATTAAGCCCATAGGTTTGTTTGTTTGTTCGCCCACTCCTAATTCTAAGTAACTTAAAAAATAACTCTCGTTTATTTTTGCTAAATCTAGTTTTTCTATGCGTCTACTGGCAATTGTTTTAACACAAGTTTGTAAATCAGTCATACCCAGGATTCTTCCGAGTTGAGTATCTTTTGAAAATGGAATAAAGCCCAAAGTAAAATCTCGATCCTTGGTTGCAACAAGCATCTGACTAAAGGTTTCGTCTGTTCCGCAAGCAACAAGAGTTTTTACTCCTCGGCTTGCTGCAGTATCAACTAAGTCTTGCATTAACCTTAGAGGTGTAATGCGAGCCATTTCGCCACTGACATTAAATTCTGTGAGCAAGCTTTGGAGTTCTGCTTGCTGGCGCTCAAAGTTTTTTTGCGGAATGTTGTGTGGATCAAGAATGTAGTAATACATCTAGTTAACACTCCGTTTATTTTTTCTTTGTAGCACTCTCCTCTATTGGTTCAATTACTCCACCATTAACATCTTTCATTGTGCACTTGCCTCCGAAATATGCGCCTTCTTCTACTTGCAGTGTTCCGCAAGACATATCCCCTACTAAGCGGCCTGTTTTGCCTAATACCAATGCTCCTGAAACCTTAACGTTTCCTTGAACAATGCCTGATATTATGGCATTTTCTGCTTCTACATCAGCAGAGATTTTTGCACTTTCTCCGACAAACAAGTTTTGGGAAGTTTTGACCTTTCCAGTAACAGTTCCGTCGATTCTTAGGTTGCCTTGGCTTTTTAAGTCTCCATCAATTTTCACTGATGGTCCGACTATGCTTTCTCCGTTTTGCATTCCGTCTTTTTTCTCCATATGTTTTTAGTTAATTATTTTAGATTCTTTTATAGCTAATTCTTCTTCTTTAGTAAGAGTAAATTCACTCTTACTCTTGATGATTGGTTTGGCATAGATTCTGTTTGCTTCTCTGCCATGCATTGAAGTTATGACAACACCATTGTTGTGATCATCTAATAGTGCCATTGAAAAACTTAAGTTGCCACCGTCATCTGCAAAAGGATTGTACCTTATCAACCCAATTTTTTGGATGGAATATTTTTGTTGTTTACGTAAATCTGCAATTGCTTCTTCGAGTATATCGCTTTGCTTACTTAGCTCGTTGAGTTTTTTACTTTGAGCAATTATGAATTGCTCTAAGTTGGCAGCTTCGTTTCCTGTGAAAAAAGCTTTAGCGGTTTTTCTAAAACGCAAAAGCATGACAATTGCAAAAATTGCTGTGATTAAGCTTCCTCCAGCGATGATGGTAGTTGCAAGCTCCAAGTTATTCATAGACAGAATCATAATACAATGAATATGCTCTTGTCGCAAACCCCTTTGCTCGTGGTATACTTTAAGTATATGCAAGAACAAGAATACGAACTCATCAAAAAAGATTTGTACAAAGTGCTCATTTTGAATGCTTTGTATTTAGCAGCAATTTTGGTTTTGTATTTTACGGATCAAAAAAGCCATTATCTCCAAAATTGGTTTGCTAAAATTTTACACTTCTAAAGTTTTATGGGAGTCGTGAAAGAAATTAAATGTCCGGATTGCGGTCCGGTGCCAATACATCATGGTCTCTCTAAGACCATTTTGATTATTGATTGGTTTTCAACGCCATTAAACAAAATTACAATAGCTCTGACTCGTTTTGTAGCAAAAGTTTTTAATGGTTTTGGAATTGATGATATTGGATATATTTTTTGGTTGTTGAGCAAGATTGGTTTAGCAAAGGTTAATCATGAACCTGATAATTTAAATTCAGACCGAGCAAAGTGTATTTGGGAGGCAGCCAAAGCAAGAGGCATTAAAGTTAAAGAGGTTCGTGTTTTCGGTAGAACTTTAGAGCTTTTTGTGGCCGAATATGATGGAAAAAGGCTTCTTTTTGAAGGTTTACCAAGACCAAAAACCACTCGTTCTAAAGGCTATTATTGGATGGATAACAAGGCGAGGATGCGAGATGAGTTTATGAAAGCAGGGATTCCGGTTGCCTTTGGAGGTGTTGCTTTTACATTTAATGGAGCAAAGAAAGTGTTGGATAGGGTTAAAGCTTTGCATCAAGAAGCGCTTGTTGCTGGTAAGTCAGCAGGCAATGGCTTTGTAATTACCAAGCCACATATTGGATCACGTAGCAGACATACAAATATTCATCTAGGAACAGACCAAGACTTAATGCGAGGTTTCAAGATTGCAAAGAAACTTTCTCCTTTTGTGATTGTTGAGCAGGAGTTAACAGGTATGGTGCATAGAGCAGCGGTCTTGGGAGGTAAACTTGTTGCAGTATTGCGTCGTGAACCTCCGTTTGTTGTTGGAGACGGCGTTTCTACTGTTAAGCAGTTGATTGTTTTGGAAAATGAAAATCCAAAAAGACAAGGACCATATTTCCATCAAATTCCAATTGATGAACAAACAGAAGCAGAGCTTGCTCGTTTGAGTTTGTCTTATGATTCAATCCCTGCTGCTCGGAAAACAGTGATTGTTAGAAACAATATTGGTAGAAGTTCAGGTGGTTCTAATTCTGATGTTACAGATTTAGTACATATTGATAACCGGGTTTTGTTTGAAAAGGTTGCGGATGTTGTTGGTGATTCAATCATCGGCATTGATTTTATAATCGAGGACATATCAAAATCTTGGAAGGAACAGTATCCTTGTGGGGTCATTGAATGTAACAGCGTGCCATTTTTAGATTTGCATCACTTCCCTCTTCGTGGTAATGCAGTTGATACATCTGGTGCTTTGTGGGATGTTGTTTGGCCAGAAGCAAAGCCTGTGCTTTAAACGGAGAAGCTTTTTTCAAAAGTTTCAGGATCAATATATAGTTTTGTTTTTATGCCCAAGTTTACAGCAACTTGGGTGTTTTCTATTTCATCGTCCCAGAACTCAATGTCTTCTGGTTTTGTTTGTATTCTTTTTAGAACCTCTTCAAAAAACTCTTGTTCTGATTTCTTGTAACCTAAATCACACGAGAAAAACAATCCGTCAAAATGGTTTCTTAAAGCGTTTTCAATGTATTTAGCACGATATTTTTCTTGATCTGAAACAAGGTAACATTTGTACCCTTTTTTGCGTAAAAGATCAATAATATCAAGCATTTTTTGGTTTAGGAGAACATCTGTTGTAAACCAGTAATCAAGGAAATCTTCAACTGATTTTTCCCATTTCCACTTTGGTAGGTAGGGTTTTAGTTGTTCTTTTAAATCTGCTTTTCCTGTTTGACAAATTCTAAAATCATTTTCAAAAAACTCTGTAACATTTTTTAGAGGAACTCCGTATGTTTCAGAATATATTTTGCTGAAGTATTTTGGCCTGGTTATTACTAGACCATCTGCATCAATTAAAAGCGTTTTCATATGTTTGGTGGACCTAGGCGGAATCGAACCGCCGTCTGAGCAATGCGAATGCCCTGTTCTACCACTGAACCATAGGCCCTAGTCTTTTACTAGTCCTAGAATCATACCAATCAATAGCCACAACAACAACTGAGTTTGTTGCAGGGTGTAGAAATAGTGGTCAAAGAACATTAGGAAGATGAGTGCGCAAAATGCTGATGTTAAGACGATTGCATAAATGAGGTTATCCCCTTCTTCATTTCGTATTTTTGATACTCCTGTTTTTAGTACATGGGCAAAAAGGATTAAGATTAGGATTAAACCAATTATTCCTGTTTCACATGCAACCTCTAAGAAGAAATTATGTGGTGGTTGTATTTGCCATGATTCTTTTAAGTTTAACTGTTTAGACATTTCAGGAATCATGTTCCCTATTCCAACACCAAAGATTGGATGTGTTTTGAATATTTCTAAACCCGTTTTATTGTAAAGGGTTCTGTTAAAGTTTGTTGGAGTTGTATTTGTTCGTGCGTTTAGATATGGAAAAAGGATTGAGATGGCAAGAACTGTTGTGACGAGAATAGTTGCTAATAGTTTTTTGTAGTCTAGTTTGGTTTTTTTAATGAGTATGGTGAAAATCAGTGCTAGAGATATATATATGGCGAGAAGACCAGATCTCGAAAAAGTTAAATAGTTTCCAATTAGCATTATTACTAAAGAAGTTGCATAAAGCATCTTTTGTTTGTTTCTTGATTCTTGAAGAAACAAAAATATTGCTGTTGCACATGTAACAATTAAAAAAGCAGATAGCTGGTTTGGGTGTGCAAATGTTCCGTACGCTCTGATGAACTTTTCTCCATCAAGATCTATCTTTGCAACTCCTGAAATGTACTTTCCTATCACCTGTTCCCCAAAAATCCGCAAGCCAAGCGAGTGTTGCACGAGAAACTGTCCGAAAGCTATGAAGCTTTGGAAAACTCCTGAAACTACCAGAGATACAGCCAAAACTCTTCTATATCCTGCTTCACGTGATACATTTATGGTAAAAATGGCTAAGATAAGCCACTCTAGGGATTTCAGAGCATAATATGTGGTATTTTCACCACGTGGTGATATGAAGAAAACAGATACCAGGACATTTAGGGCTATTAGCGCAAAAACCCAGTATTTATGGGCATTTTTGTATATATTTTGGAAGAAAAGCGTGTATAAAAGGGTGATAGCAAGAATAATATCTGAGGCGTAAAGTGAAATAGCTAGGTATTCAGAAAACTGACCATTTAAGTTAGGAGACAAATCAAAGAAAATATGCCTTTTTTGAAAGGGGAGAGTAAAAATTAGGAGAAATATCAATATTTTAAGAGTTTTTTCGAATATTGGTTTCATGTGTAACGAAAACTTGATTATTAGATATATTTATGGTCTAATATTTGATTTATATCTCAAACTATGTTCTTTTCACTATTATATGTTAGCTAGACGCAATAACCAAATACAGATAATATACCTAGGTAAATACTACTTTTTGCCCTCGTAGCTCAGTGGATTAGAGCGGTTCCGTCCTAAGGAAAAGGCCGTAGGTTCGATTCCTACCGAGGGCACCATAAAATGGGCCTGTAGCTCAGTTGGCTAGAGCGTTCGCATGGCATGCGAGAGGTCGTCGGTTCGAGACCGATCAGGTCCACCATTTAACACTATACATATGACAGATGTCATAAAGAAATACCAATTAGATAAAAAGAAGTGGACACATAAGGGGTTTCATGGGATTTTGCATGCAATTTTTCCAGTAGGTGAGATGCCTTTGAATATATTTAAGAAAAATTACGGTGATTCTTTTAAGATAACCGTATTTTTTGTTAGCAAAGATTATATTGATTGGTATTGGAATGACGAAGATATGATACGTTTAAGAAATTCTGCTATTAAAAAAACAAACCAAAACAAATTGTTTTTAAAGCAACTACTTAAGACATGGCTAAAGAAAGTAGATAAGTTTAGAGCAATCTTTAAGACAATCAATGCAGAAAGATTAGCAAATCTAAACAACAAACAAATTCTGAGTTTATACAATGCCTTTTATCAAGCTTACATTGATGAATATTCTATGGCTTGTTGTTTGCAAGATCCTTTTTCAATGCATTCAGATAGGTTCTTAGAACCAGCTTTCAGAAAAGCTTTAAAAGGGGACTTTGAAAAATACTTTGTTTTATTAATGTCTCCAGTAACGGATTCGTTTATAAATAGAGCACAATTGGATTTGTATAGATTGCAGCGTCTGATAGAGAAAAACAAAGGGTTGAGCTTAGTTTTTAAAAAGAACAAAGCAAAAGATCTAGCTTTAACCTTGAAGAAGCGTTTTCCAAGTTTTTATACAAAATTAACCACACACTCGAGAAAATATCATTGGTTGCAGAATAACTATGCAAAAGTTTTGTATCTAGATCAGCAGTTTTTTGCAGAACAATTACAAGCCTTAATTCAAAAGAAGGTTGATGCTGAAGTTGAGATAAAAAAGATAGTAGGTGATTTGAGGAGGGTTAAGCTTCAGAAGACCCAACTCATTAAAAAATTAGCTTTGAGCAAGGAGCTTAAGAATTTAATTTCAATGGTGGAAGTCTTTGGTTTTATGCAGGATGAGCGTAAGAAATACGTTCTAATCTCTAGCTATTATCAAAAGCTATTCAGAGATGAAATAGGGAAACGTGCTGGATTAAACAAAGATCAAATGGATTACACGGTTTTCCACGAGATGTCAGACATATTGTTAAACGGCAAGGTAGATCTAAAAGTTTTAGCAGAACGAAAAAAAGCTTGTCTATGTGTCCAAACTTTGAAAGGTTGGGAAATCGTAACTGGTAGTGAGGCAGAACGTGCGTTTAACAAGGTTTTTAAAGCAGATCAGAAGAAGACACAGGAAATAAAAGGGCAGAGTGCTTCTTTGGGTAAAGTTGTTGGTCCAGTAAAGATTATTCGCAAAACTCATGATATGGAAAATATGCATCCGGGTGATATTCTTTTTGCCAGCATGACCAGACCAGAGATGATTATTGCAATTAAAAAAGCAGCAGGAATTGTGACAGATGAGGGCGGAATTACTTGTCATGCCGCAATTGTTAGTAGAGAGATGGGTATTCCCTGTATTATTGGTACTAAGGTAGGAACGCAGGTATTTAAAGACGGCGATATGGTTGAAGTAGATGCAAACAAAGGAATTGTTAGAAAGATTTAAAAAGGTTTATGCTTTTTCCAACATACCAAAGAGAAAAACAAAAAATACAGAATGGCTTTGATTTTGTCGTTGGTTGTGATGAAGTTGGTGCTGGTCCTTTAGCAGGACCTGTTGTTGCAGCAGCATGTATATTAAAGAGTGAAACAATAGGGGATCATAGAACAGAGGATAGTTGGTATTACAGAGTTCGTGATTCAAAGACAGTCAGTGAGAAAGAAAGAGAAACCTTAGCTTTATGTATAAAGGAGAACTGCGTGTGTTTTTCGGTTGCAGAAGTAAGTTCTAAAGAAGTTGATACTTTAAATATCCATAACGCAAGTTTGCTTGCAATGCAAAGAGCAGTTTCTTCTTTGTTAGAACAATTCAAAATACAGGATCAAAATAGGGTTTTTGTTTTTGTTGATGGAAAGTATAAGATAAAGGGGATAGATTTAGAGCAAGAACCTGTCATTTCAGGGGACTCAGAAATACTATCAATCGCAGCCGCTTCTATACTTGCAAAAGTTCATAGAGATGATTTGTTAAGAAAGATTGATAAGGTCTTTCCAAACTATGGTTTTGCAAAACACAAGGGTTATGGTACTAAAGAGCATATTCAAGCAATTCAAAAGAATGGAGTGCTTGATATTCACAGAAGATCTTTTTTAAAGAACATTATTTAATCGTGGAAGAGTGGCCGAGTGGTTGAAGGCGCAGCTCTCGAAAAGCTGTATGGGTCAAAAGCTCATCGTGGGTTCGAATCCCACCTCTTCCGCCAAAAATATTTGATAAATCAATTTATGGAATATATTTTCTGGCTTGCAATATTTGTTTGGTTGCCAATTATCATTTTATGGGCAATGAACTGGGAATACCTCTTGAAGTACAAGAGGACCTTCTTATATTGTATTATTTGGGCATTTATCTTTAGTATCCCTTGGGATATCTGGGCAGTACGAGCCGATATTTGGCATTTTCCGTCAGACACCAACATCGGAGTTTTGATTGGGGGTCTGCCATTGGAAGAGTATTTTTTTATGGCTTTCGTTACAATTTTGATATCAACAGTTGTTTTACTTCTGAAAAAGTATTTTGAGACACACACTAATTTGTAAAATATGATGTACTTCGGAATATATTCATATATAGTGACAATCTTAATTTTTTGTGGTCTCGCGTTTGCGCTTTATGTTTTAGCTAGTCTGTTGCGAAAAAGGTCTGTAATACTTCCTGCTGTTGATAGGAAATCAATATTATGGACAATGGTCATTTTCGCAGCCATTGTTGGTCCTGAGGAATATGTTGCGCTTTCCTGGCGAATATGGATATATAATCCAGAAAGAACTTTTGATACAATTTTCTTTGGCGCAGAAGTAGAAACATTTTTTTTCATAACCCTTGTTGTACTAGTAGTATCTCTAGCAACGTTAGTGTATGCTAGACGTGAAGATAGAAAACGCAAACCCGGTTTGAGCATCTAAAACATATTTAATAAAAGTTTAATATGGGTTTAATTCTCAGTATTCCAGCAATAGTTTGGTTGATAGGCTCTGCAATATTCTTTGCAATTGGAGAGTTTCTTTCAAAGAAATTTGCGCTTGCTCCCAGCTTTTCTTATGTATTGATTATTGTAGTTGTATACTCATTTGGAGTGCTTGCTTGGTTACCGGCAATTTTGCAAAAGAACCAACTTTCAATCGTTGGAACTATCTGGTCTGTTTTGAGTTTGTTAACTACAGTGATGATTGGGATTTTAATTTTCGGAGAAAAATTAAATGTCCTTGGGATAGTTGGAATAGTCTTTGCAATAGTTGCTGTGATCCTTCTTTCAATGGTTTAATTTTATGTAAATCTCGAAACATTATATAAATGATAGAAAAAAGCGCAGGTATAATTATCGAAGACAACAAGGTACTTTTGGTTAGTGGTAACAGTAATCTGTTTTTTTGGTTGCCAGGTGGAAAGTTAGAGAAAGGGGAAACACCAGAGGATGCTCTTAAAAGAGAGTTAAAAGAAGAATTGGATATAGAGTTATCGTATTTTAAGCCATACATTACATATGTTTCTGATCAGGAAGAAGACGGAACTATTCGTAAAGTTTATACTTTCATCATAAAGTATGATGGAAGAATAAATAATCAAGCTGAGATAGATAGAATAGTTTGGTTGAGCAAAGAAGACTTTTCGAAAGAAACAATACCTTTACAATCAGGGGTTAAGATTCATCTCGTTCCGCAATTAATAAAAGACGGTTTGTTATTCTCAACACATGATTAAAGCAGTTATATTCGATATTGATGGAGTTTTGATTGATTCTTTGAAAGCTAATCACAAACTTTTTAGAAGTCTCTTGAAAGAAGCAGGGTACAAAAAGTTACCAACTCTTTTGGAGTATAAAAAGTTTTTTCATTTAACAGCTGTAGATACTTTCAAAGAATTGACTGGTGCAAAAGAAAAAGAGATTAATAAACTAATGCAAATGTTGCATGGTTTAAAAAGATCAGCTAGCTCAATTAAGATCACACCTGGTTCAGTTGCAGCTATAAAAAAGATAGCAAAGAATTATCGTTTAGCTTTAGTGACTTCTCGAATAGAAGCCGGAGTTGAGCACTATCTGGAGGTAACCAAGACTAAAACATTTTTTGAAGTAATTGTGCATTATGGGCATTATAAAAATCCTAAACCACATCCAGAGCCACTTCTGCTTGCATGCAAAAGATTGAAGATAAAGCCAGAAGAGACTGTATATATAGGAGATACTCATACAGACATAGCAGCAGCAAGGGCAGCAAATATGAAAGTTATTCTCTACCCAG
>Ga0255338_1005905_pt1 | contig 10839 bp, 10 predicted proteins | sample MeOH1_35cm_T4_19_FD_203715 | JGI IMG/M metagenome (GOLD analysis project Ga0255338, IMG submission 203715) | Sandy soil microbial communities from University of British Columbia, Vancouver, Canada - MeOH1_35cm_T4_195 | ecosystem: Engineered > Artificial ecosystem > Sand microcosm > Unclassified ... | reverse complement strand
AGGGCGGCAACGGCGCCGATCACCCCCAGGATGAGCGTGTCGACGAGGCGCTCGGAGATGACGGATCCGATCGTCTCCGGTGCGGGAAGTCGTTCGCGGCGGGCGATCAGGACAGCACGGACGGCCTCGCCTGCCCGGGCCGGCAGGATCGTGTTCGCGAGATAGCCGACGAACGTGACCGGGACGACCCGGATGATCGGCGGCGCGGAGGTGTGAACACGAGGCAGCAGCTCACGCCAGCGGGCGGCCCGAATGCACACCTGGACGACCACCAGCGCGACCGCGACGCCAACCCACCCAGGATCGGCAGACCCAAGGGCAGAGGCCGTGCTCGTCAGGTCGATCCCACGGACGACGAGCCCGACTGCGATCGCGCTCACCACGATGCCCGCGACCGCGAGGACGACCCCACGTCGCGAGAACGTCGGACGGGTCAGGTTCTGTTGGAGGATCGAGCCGGCCGGCAACACGCCGGGACTCTAGCAGGGGCTCGCTGACTAACCTCGCCCTCAATCGTCCCGGACGGCGTCCAGTACCCGTTGTGGCGGCGACTCCTCAGCCCGCTCCGCGACCCTCCGACGCGTCCTGGACGTGCGGCTCCTCGGCGAGCGTGGCGGTCGCGCCGGCGACCGGGCCGGACGAGCCATACGTGGCGGCCTCGGAGGCGTTGATCGGATCAGAGACGGAAGCACCGGGTCGGCTGGGGTCGAGCGCGGGCGACAGCACGTCCGGCCTGCCGCTCGGCTCCTCTGACTTGCCCACCGGCGTGTGCGCCGCCATGTCCTTCGCCCGGTGCTGGAGATCCTCGGCGCCGTGGCTGGCCTTTGAGGCGAGGTCGTGCCGGAGCTCGTCGGCCCGCGACGCGATCTGGGCTCGGCGACCCTCGCCGCGATCGGGGTCGAACAGGAACGTCAGCGCCGCGCCGACGAGCGCGCCGATCGCGATCCCGCCGAACAGCAGGCTGCTCCGCGCCTGCGCCCGCCCACGCTCGTAGGCGACGTCATAGCGATCCTTGTCGGTATCGGGCAGCTCACGCTGGAGCCGATTGAGCACGTCCATGCATCCCTCCTGTCGTTGGTGACCAGCGTGGCGGACAAGCGTTCGCATCGTCATGGGCGCGGTTCGAAGGGCCCTCGCACGAGCGTTGCAGGCGGGCCTGCAACAGGAGCGAAAGCCGACGCCCCCGTCGGGACCCGCGGGCGGAACGAGACAGGGATCAGGATGGGTGGCAGGAGGACGATCCATGCCTCAGGACGTGGGGCGCGAGGAGTTGCCCCGAACGCTGCAACGATCCCCGAAGAAGGCCCAGGAGACGTGGGCGAAGACCCACGACAGCGCGGTCGAGACCTACGGCGAGGGCGAGCGCGCCCACCGGACGGCGTACGCCGCCCTCAAGCACTCGTTCGAGAAGGTCGGCGACCACTGGGAGCCGAAGGACCACCCGGGCCCGTCCGACCCGCAAGCCGCGCGCGGCGGGCCGGAGGCGCGCGACCACCCGCGCGAGACGTTCGGCGGGGTCGACGTCCTCGGGCACACCCGCGACGAGCTCGTCGAGCGGGCGAAGGAGCTCGGGGTCAGCGGCACGTCGCGGATGACGAAGGAGGAGCTCGCCCGGCAGATCGCGCGGAAGCAGGATTAACCCGGGGCGTGTCTCAGCCGTTCGAGCGGTTGCCCATGTGCGTCCCGGAATGGCGCGTGATCCGGCCATCCGGTTGGGTCGCCCCGCCGGTGCCGGGCCCGGTCGTGTGGACGATGCCCTGGTCCGGTCGGCCCGCATACGACTCCGCGTCCTCCGACGTGCCATAGGCCGGGTTCTTCTCGCTCGGGGGTTCGAGGTTGTCCTGGAGCGGCTCGCGCGGTGGCCGCGGATGACGGCGCATCGCGCGGTTGAGCGAGTTCCGGTTCGTGTCGCTTCGGTCGTGACCCGACATCGCTGAACTCCTTCGCGGCGGTTGGTCACGGTCAGCGTCGGCCGCATGGGCTGCCGCCCGTGGCCCAACGACCGCGCGTGCGGTGTCAGGCGGCTTTCAGCGAGGGCGAGTCGGCCGAGTGGAAGGCATCTGCAACGGCGCTTCGGCGCGTCGGGGGCGAGGGGGACGGACCGCGGCGCAACCTCGTCACCGAAGCGTCAGCACAGGTGCCACGATGATCGATCTCGCACTGCTCATCATCCGTGCGACCGTCGGGTCGCTGCTCGCCGGCCACGGGACGCAGAAGCTGTTCGGCTGGTTCAACGGTCCCGGCTTCGAGGGGTTCTCGGGCTGGATGGAGTCGATGAACCTCCGGCCGGGGCGGTTCTGGGCCGCGCTGGCGGGGATGTCCGAGTTCCTCGGCGGGGTGCTGATGGTGCTCGGCCTCCTCAACCCGATCGGTCCGCTCATTGCGATGGGATCGATGCTCATGGCGTGGATGCGCGTCCACCGCGGCAAGCCGATCTGGGTGACCGAAGGCGGGGCCGAGCTGCCGGCGACGTACCTCGCCGTCCAGAGTGCGCTCATCATCGCCGGGCCAGGCCGGCTCTCGCTCGACCATCTCTTTGGCGTCCACCTCCCGCGCTGGCTCGCGATCCCGGGGATCGCCGCGGTCGCGGCGGCCGTCATGTGGTCAGACCAGATCTCCGAAGCCCTCCAGCCGGTCGTCCAGGACATCACCGGCCCGGTTTCGGCGCCGGAGCCGCAGCAGCCGCGCCCGCAGGAGCAGGCGCCACGCGAGGCGCCGACCCCTGCGGCTCCGACCCAGCCGGGCACGGCCGGCCGCGAAGAAGAGGAGACGCTGGCACCCGGTCCGTCGATCGCGGCATTCGGCGACCAGTCGCCCGAGGGCGGCGGCATCTAGCCTCCCGCGCGGTCGGCGCGGACGAAGATCCGCCCCTCCGTGTCGGCGTAGACGCGCCGCCATCCCGGATCCTTCGCCAGCCGGTCGCCGACCGACTCGGTTCCGTCGTCGGTCACGACGATCGTCACCCCGCGCCGATCGAGGATGTCGGGCCAGCCGTCGATGGCCTCGGTGACCGCGGCGTACTCGCGCCAGACGGCAGGATCGAACAGCTCGATCCGTGAATCGACGAACGTGGGCAGGGCCGGGACGGTCAGCTCGAACCACGAGCCCCAGGCCTGCGGCTGGAACAGGCGATCGCCGGGCCGGACGAGGTCTCGAAGCGTCGCCGTCAGGGAAGACGGCGCCTCGAGCAGGACCCCTGCGCGTCCCGCGAGCGGGTCGGGTACCCGCCACCACGGCAGGAGCGCGACCCCGGCGGCGACGAGGAGCGCGGCCACCGCGACGTTGAGCCGTACCGGGCGCTCGACACGCATCTGCGCCGGCCGATCGAGCAGCCCGGCGACGACGACCACCGCACCGAGGGGCCACCAGGCCACTCCTCGGAGCGCATAGGCGCCGATCGCGAACAGCGCGCCGAGCCAGAGGAGCGTCGGCCACGGGGTGGAGCGAGCGCGACGGGCAAGGAGCGCCACGACGGCGACCGCCGACAGGTAGAAGGCGATCCCGAGGGTCGTCCGGAGCGTCGTCGGCTGCCACTCGCTGATCCGGCTCGTGACCTCCGGGTTCGTGGACAGACCGGCGGCGTACAGCCAGACGCCCGGGCCGAACGGCGTGATGCAGGCGGCGAGCGCGCTCACGACCGCGACGGCGAGCGTCTGGCGAGCCCGGGGATCGCGATCATGGCGGCCCTCGAGCCAGGCGACGCCGAGACAGAGCGGCGCGATGAAGAAGCTGCCGTGGAGATTCGCCCAGGCGAGCGCCAGGATCGGCGCCGCCCAGAGCAGCCGCGGGTGGGTCCGGCGGGCCGCGACGATCACGAGCAGCACACCGAAGGCGAGCATCCCGAACAGCTGCGGCCGGAGCCCGAGCGCCGCCGCGGAGAGCGCGAAGGCAGCGATCGTGAGGAGCGCGGCGGTTCGCGGCGTCGCGCCGCGGAGCCGGCAGGCAAGCAGGACGAGGCCGAACGTCGCGCCGATCGCCGCGGCGCGGAGGATGACGAGGCCCTCCCAGCCGGCGACCCGGTAGACGGCGGCGAGGATCGCCTGGGCCGCCCATTGCTGGTTCAGCCACGCGGCTCCGGCGGCGGTATGCGTGTAGGTGTCGTGTGTCGCGATCGCGCCCGAGTCGAGGAGCTCGCCGCCTGCCCGGAGGTGGTAGGCGAGGTCGACGGTCGACATGCTCGCGAGCAGCCCGGCGAGCGTCGGGAGGGCGACCGCGAGGAACGTCCAGAGCCGCGAGAAGGTCACGGCGTGCGGTCGAGGTGGGCGACGAGCCGCTCGGCGAGCTCGATCGAGTAGTTCTGGCCGCGATCGTGCGGGTAGACCTGGAACATGTTGGCGAGCGAAAGGCCCGGCACGGGCGAGTCGAACGGCGGGATCCGCGAGGCGAACCCGGGCGTGACGATCGGTTGGGCAAACGGGGCGCCGAACGACCACGCGTCGCGGACCCAGGCCCGGTCGAAGGCCGGGTTGATCCGCTGGATGTACGGCGTGAACTGATCGATGACCTCGTCGGTCGACATCCGGAAGATCGGGTCGTCGTGCGGACGGTAGTTGCCTAGGTAGACGAGGTGCCGCCCGCCGTAGTCGTCGGGCGAGAGCATCTTCGTGTGCTCCACGAGCGCGAGGAACGGGTAGTCGGGCTCGTTGACCCCGATCCAGTAGACGTCGGTCAGCGACCGATCGAGGCTCAACACCAGGCAGTGGGCGCCGAGCGCGGGCGGGACCGGATAGCGCTCGCGGAACGAGTCCGGAATCTCGGGCGTGAGCTTGACGGTGAGCTGGGTCGGCAGCGTCGAGACGACGCGATCGAAGGTCTCGGGCGCCGCCTCGTTCGCCGTCTCGACCTCGAGCCGGCCCGAGCGGCGCCGGATCTCGGAGACGGCCTGCCCGTACCGAACCTCTCCGCCGCTCGCCTCGATCCGCTCCGACAGCGCTGCGTACAGGTGGTGGAACCCGCCGCGGAGGTAGCCGAGCCGCGCGGTGCGCGAATGGATGCGCGCCCACAGCCAGGCCATCGAAATGTCGCCGCCGGCATCCCCGAACTTGCCTTCGAGCAGCGGGCCCCAGACCACGTCGTAGGCACGCCGGCCCATCACCCGGGGCACCCAGTCGCTCGCCCTTTCGTGCTCGAGTGAGCCCGGCGACGGCATCAGCCGCAGCAAGGCGACGCCGGCGCCCAGCCGCAGCCGGTCAACGACGGGAAGGGGGTCGAAGGCGAGGACGGACCGTGGCGAATCGAGCGGGTAGATCCTCCCGTCGCGGAGGACGGTCGTGACGGGCTGGGTCCAGACCATCCGGTCCGAAAGACCGAGCTCGTCGATCAGGGCGATCGCGGCACGATCGGATCGAAAGAGGTGGTGGTAGAACTTCTCGAGCCAGACGCCGTCCTCGATCTCGAAGCTCGCCGCGAGACCGCCGGGCAGGTCGGCGCGCTCGAGGACGACGACGTCGTGACCCCGCTGCCGCAGCCGCAAGGCGACCGACAGACCCAGCACGCCCGCACCGATCACGCCGTACCGCATACGCACCTCACGCGAGCGCGGGACGCGACACCGCCACGGGGGCAGCGGGCCGCATCCAACCGACGAGGAGCAGCCCGATGAGGACCGCGTAGAACGCGAGCGGGTAGATCGCCGTCGGCATCACGGGCAGGAGGACCCATGCCTGCGAGACCGGCACGACGACAGCCCACCACTGGCGTCGCTCGAGGAGCCACGCGACGGGGAGCAGCAGGATCAACGCGTAGTGGTCCCACAGGATCGTCGAGACGAGCTGGGACCCGACGACGGCGACGAGGTAGCCGACATCTCGCGGGGCCCGCACGGCAGCGAGCGCGACGAGGCCGACAACGAGCCCGGCGCTGGCCAGCTGGAGGAGCGTCGCGATCTGTTCGCCGACGCCGAGCTGGTAGGCGGTCGCGCCGACCGACAGGTTGGCGGGGACCGTGAGGGCATCGCTCAGCCGCCGGACGATCGTCGCGAAGTCGAGCCACTGCCCGAGCCCGACGAGCGCCGCGACGCCGGCGCCGAGCGCGATCGCCGCGACGGCCGCCATGAGTGCGCGCCATTCGCGTCGAACGACCATCCAGCCGAGGAGAAGCCCGGGCTGGAGCTTGACGAGCGTGCCGAGCCCCGCGGCGGCACCGACGATGCCTGGCCGGTCGAGGAACCGCCATCCGAGGGCGAACAGCAGATAGAGGATCGGGCCGACCTGCCCGATGCGGACGGCGAAGATGAACGGCCACGAGACGACCCCGAGCAGGAGGACCACCCCTCGGATCTCGCGGCGGACCGGGAGCAACGCCGTCCCGACAAGGAAACACGGCACGAGGAAGCCGATCCACGCCAACCGCCCGACCTCGAACCCGAGGAGCGAGAAGGGCAGCGCGAGGAGCACGAACGGCGGCGGGTACTGGTAGATCCCGCACTCGCCGGTTCGGACGATGCTGAGGTCGTAGATCGGGGTGCCGGTGAGCAGCCGCTGCGCGGCCCGGTGATACGCGAGGAAGTCGCACCCGAGGGAGTTGCGGGCCGTGAGGAGGCCGAACGCGAGGTATGCGGCCGCGACGATCACGATGAGGACGGCGACCGCGGCCGCGAGATACGTCCGCCGCCGATCGGCTGGCATCCAGGCGGTCACGGAGCCACCGGCGACGAGGCGCGTGCGCGCGCGGGTGCGGGGACATCGGCCGGTGTGGTAACCCGCAGCGGGAGCAGCGCGACCAGGATCGCGAGGCTGTTCAGCCAGACCACCGGAAGGGCCAACGTCGCCGCCACCGGGACCGTCCACCGTCGGTCGGTCAGGCCGCCCCAGGCGACGAGCAACGCCGCGAGCGGGAGTCGCACGAGCAGTGGCACCGGCAGGTACCAACCCGTCGTTTCGAGCGGCGCCGTCGCGTCCCGGCGCAGGTTCGCGATCCATGTCGCCCAGTCAATAGGCGCGAGGACGTACGACACCCCGGCGATCAGCGCCGTTGCGCCAACGGCGATCGCCAGCGGCCGCCACTCCCGACGGACGAGGAACCAGATGAGACCGATCCCGGGCGTCACCTTCGTCAGGAGCATCAGCGCCCAGGTCGCCGGCCATCGGAAGCCGACGACGATCGCGGCGGCGTACAGCAGGTGCACGTTGCCGGACACGATCTCGAACGGGATCGGGACGAACAGGAGCAGCACCAGCGCCAGACGAGAGCCGGCAAGGAGGCCGTAGACCGCGAGGTTCAGCGCCGTCCAGACGGCGACGAAGGCGGCGAGCGGCAGCCAGGTCAGCGGCGCGAGAACCTGCGCGAATGCCGGCGAGTACAGGTACGACCCGATCCGGCCGGTCTCGGTCGAATAGAGCGACCCGTCGCGGGTCGTCCAGTACGCGAACGCGTCGACGCTGTCCGCCCACGGCGGAACCTGGAGGAGGCGGAGGGCGACGAAGGCGATCGCGAGGATGACGAACGCGTCGCGAAGCAGGCGGTCACGCACCCGGCGATGCTAGGGCGCCCGTTGCCTCCGCGCACCCCCCGCGAAGGTACTAGCCGGCGGCGACCTCGGCTGGACGCACCGCGCGGGCACCCTCGTCGTAGACCTGCTCGAGCGCCTTGACCATCAGTTCCACGCAGAAGCGGTCGTGGACGAGGTCGTGGCCAGCGCGAGCGAGCGTGTCCGCGTACGGGTGATCGGTCAGGAGCCGGACGATCGCCGCGGCGAGCGCCTCGGCATCGTGTGGTGGGACGAGGAGGCCTGTCACACCGTCCTCGATCATCTCGGGGATCCCGCCGACGTTCGAGGCGACGACCGGCCGCGACAGCGCCATCGCCTCGAGGATCGTCAGGCCCTGAGCCTCGCGGTAGGAGGGAAGGACGGCGACATCGAGCGCTGCGGTCACGGCGGGCACGTCGTCGCGCCGCCCGGTGAAGACCACCCGGTGAGCGATTCGCAGGTCACGAGCCTGCTGGTCGAGGTCGGCATGCCGGCTGCCCTCCCCCACGATGAGGAGGTATGCGTTCGGGACGGCGCGAAGGACGAGCGGCCACGCCTCGAGGAGGGTCGGGTGGCCCTTCTCGGGCTCGAGCCGGGCCACGACCCCGACGATCTGCGACCCGGGCTCCATGCCGTAGTCGTCGCGGAGCGTGCAGCACGGCTCCTGGTGGTCATACCGCTCGAGATCGACGCCGTTGTAGACGAGCTGGACCGGGACCGTGTCGCGCCCCTCGTCGTGGATCTTCTGCTCGATCGAGCGCGAGACGGCGATCAGCCGGTCGATGCTCGGCGTCAAGCGGCGGAGCTGCTCGCGATCCTCCTGCGACCGAACGCGCGAGGAGTGGACGGTCGAGACGACGTACGGGCGGCGGTGGCCGACCTCGCCGAGCGCGATCGCCGCCCGCGTCCCGACGAGCTCGGCGCGGTACATGTGGTTGTGGATGACGTCGGGTCGGACGTCGGCGAGGTGGGTCGCCAGCGCGCCCACCGCGATCGCATCGTCGTGCTCGTCGAGGACGAGAACGGGGAAGCCCGCGCGCTGGATCTTGCGGGCGGCGCTGCCGGGCGACAGCGAGACGACGCTGACGTCGTAGCGGGTGGGGTCGATTCGGGTGAGGAGCGAGTAGAGGTGCTCCTGCGCGCCGCCGTTCGTGCCCGTCGCGAGGATCTCGACGACACGGACGCGATCACCACCCGGGAGCGGCAGCCGCTCGACGGGGTCGAGACAGGGATCGCCCGGGCGGGGCGCGGTCATGTCTCGGAGGGTTGCCGGCGAACGAGGAGCCGCTGGATCGGCTCGTCCACCGCGCCCCACTGGTACTTGTACGACTCGTCGCCGCGCAGGAAGTCGATTCGATGCTTCCCGGACGCGATGGCCCGCTCGATGTACTTCGCGATCATGACGACCCCGGGCGACAGCTCCCGTGCGTCCGGGTCGATCCCCGCGTTGTAGTACAGGTAGGCGTCGTCGGTCTCGAGGTGGACGCCCGCGGCGATCCGGTGATCGCCGACCATCAGGAACGCCAGGTGGACGATGCCGGGCGGTCCGAGGAGCTCGAAGAGCCGGCGAAAGAAGACGCGGCTCGCCGCGCCGCCGGGTGTCGGCGGAAACAGCCCGAGCTCGCGCCAGCGCTTCTGGTGGAGCTCGATGAACGCGTCAAGGTCGGCGATCGGATCGGCCGACTCGACGAGCCGCACCTCCCCGTGCGCCTCGGCCCGCCGGAGCTTGCGGCGGATCTCGTGCCGGTCCTTCTTGCCGAGCAACGCAAGATAGCCGTCGAAGTCGACGCCGTCGGGCAACCTCACGACTGGACAGACGTCCTCGCGCTCGACGTTGAGCGTCCAGCCCTCGGTCATCTCGCGCCGACCGAACGCGGCAGCGAGGACGTCGGCCGACGGGTCCCCACAGCGGAGCCGCCGGAGGTCGACGACATCCCAGGGCGCGGGAGCGCCCTCGCCCCCGGCCGCCCACTCGGCCAGTCGCGCGACCGTCGCCTCGGCGACCGCCGGCAGGTCGTCGGGGGCCGCGAGCAGCGTCGCGTAGTCGGCGTGGTAAGAGGCGCCGAAGAAGATCGCCTTCGCGTCGGGCGCAACGACGGTCAGCTCTGCCTCCGAGCCATGGCGGAGGCGCGTCTGGCGCTCCGCGTCGGTCGGCTCGACCTCGTGCCGGTGCATGAGCGGCACGATCCCGACCAGCGGTGCGTCCGCGGCGGCGTCGGGATCGACGACGACGAGTGTCTCGTCCATCGCGGTCTCACGATAGGCATCCCACCAGGCGCGGTGGTAGGCATGGAGCGAGAACGGCGTGGCCCAGGGGTTGACCGCGACGAGCGCGTCCCAGGTTTCCGGCGCGATCGAGTCGAACGGGCGGCGATCAGCGCGGAGCCGACGGCCGGCTGGGGTGGACGCGTCGCGAATGCGCGCGGCGTCGGGTTCGGTGCCCGGACAGGCGGGCTCCGTATCGAGGCTCAGGGTCACCAATCAACTCTAGCATCGGCGGCCGGTGGTGGTTGCAGATGCAACCGTCGCTCAGATAGCGAAGCCTGGCGCGATGCCTGTATCTCCTCCGTGTGGCAGACGCCGGGCGCCGTTTCGCGACAGGGATGAGCCCTTACCTTCACACCGGGCGCGCCCGCCGGGCAATCACGGATGGGGCGAGATCCAGGTTTTCAGCTAGTTGCATACTTCGTCGGCTCCACGAGCAGCGCCACCACAACCATCCCGGGTCCGAGGACGAGGCGCTAGCCGAACCAGGCGAGCGGTATACGGCCCCTTGCCGCCGCTAGGAGACCCGACAGGAACGCACTCGCGACCCAAGAGCGAGCGCCGCGAGCTCAGGCACGCCGACCGACCCGGGCGATGACCGGAAGAAGCACGAGCGGTAGGTCGTGGATCGAGTAGAGGAAGCCCAGATCGTGGCGTGCGTCGAGCACGACCCGCGGATACGCGAGCGTCTGCGCGAGGAACGGCACCGAGGCCAGCGCGATGAGCGCGGCCGCGATCCACCACCCGCGCGAGCGGACGCCCCCGAGCGCGAGCGGTAGGAGCGACGGTTTGAGGAGCACCAACGCTCCCGGCCAGCCAAGTCGGAGCCCGAGTGCGACGGCTGCCATGATCCAGAGCGCTGGGTTGCCCGAGACCACCTTCAGGAGGGAGATCGGCGCCATCAAGCCAACGGTCATGAGCGGCCACGTCCACGGCGCCGGGCGGAAGCCGATGACGACCCACGCCGTCACGGCGATCGGAATCACCCACCACACGATCTGCGGGATCACCAGGAAGGGCGCGAAGACGAGCGCCGTGACGGGCGGGTAGAGGACATCGCCCATCTCGACGAGGTATGGCCCGTGGAGTTGCCGGTCGAGGTACCA
>Ga0255338_1005904_pt1 | contig 10844 bp, 8 predicted proteins | sample MeOH1_35cm_T4_19_FD_203715 | JGI IMG/M metagenome (GOLD analysis project Ga0255338, IMG submission 203715) | Sandy soil microbial communities from University of British Columbia, Vancouver, Canada - MeOH1_35cm_T4_195 | ecosystem: Engineered > Artificial ecosystem > Sand microcosm > Unclassified ... | reverse complement strand
GAGCGCGGAGAAGGTCTTGAGGTCCGCCTGGATGCCGGTGCCGCCGCTCGAGTCCGAGCCGGCAATGGTGAGCGCGATCGGCGTCATTCAGGAAACCTTTGCGAGAGCGATGAGGGTCGGCGCGTCGAGCGTGTGCAGTTCGTCGAGAATGGCGACCGCGAAGCTGCCGGGGCCGTGGGCATTGCGCGCGGCCAATTCGCCGGACACACCGAACATCAACAGCGCCGCGGCGGTGGCGGCGAGCGCATCCGGTTCGATGGCGAGAAAAGCTGCGACCAGCGCCGAGCCGGCGCAGCCCATGGCGGTGATCTTTGCCATCAAGGCGTGGCCGTTGGCGATGGACACGGCGCGCGAGCCGTCGGTGATGAGATCGGTTGGGCCCGATAGGCCGACGATGGTGCGCGTCTCGCGCGCGAAGGCCATGACGTTCTCGCGCCGGGCGGCCGAACCGGCCAGCGCCTCGAATTCGTGATGGTTGAGCCGCACGACGCGCGGGCCGCGCGCGATCAACTCACGGGCAAAAGCGAGCCGCGGCGGGGCACGGTCGACGAAAACCGGATCGAGCACCCAGGGTACTTTGTGCCGGTGCGCGGCCTCGACCGCGATCATCGTCGCCTCGCGCCGCTCCGGATCGAAGGTGCCGAGATTGACCAGGAGGCCCTGCGCGGAGGCGACGAAGCCGCCGATCTCTTCGGCCGACAGCGTCATGGATGGCACGCAGCCGGCGGCCAGCAGCACGTTGGCGGTGAAATTTTGCGCCACCGCGTTGGTGATGCAGTGGACGCGCGGGCCACGCGCGCGCAGCTGCGCCAGCAGCGCACCGGCCATTTCCGGCACGGCATCGTGCGTCATCGCTTCGGGCTGGTGCATCTCAAGTCCCTCCGCCGGCATTACCCGGATCAGGTTCGTTGGGTTGGCCAAGACGGCCTCTCAGTCCGGACGCGCCGGACACCCCACGAGATTGCTGCGTGATTACCTAGTCCGCACGGACGGCCAAGGCAAGGCCCGGCGGCGCCTTGCCAGACAGGCGGGTTTTTGCTGGATTGCGGACAACCGGCACGCTCCGCGCATGCCTCTTGGAGACCCTCGGATGACCCCCTTTTTCGTTCAGATCAAATGCGAGCTCGGCAAGTCCTACCAGGTCGCCAACCAGATCGCCGAAGCCGAGATCGCCTCCGAGGTCTACTCCACCGCCGGCGACTACGACCTCTTGGTGAAGTTCTACGTCGACAGCGAGACCGACATCGGCCACTTCGTGAACGAGAAGGTGCAGGTGATTCCCGGCATCAAGGACACCCACACCATCATCACCTTCAAGGCGTTTCAGTAGCGCGTCGCCCGCGTTACGGCTTCAAGCCTTCCGCTGCGCGGCGCTCCAACTCGAGCTGCCGCTCGCGGAAGATGACGAACAGGCCGGCGGCGGCGACGATGGCCGCGCCGGCGTAGACCAGCGGTTGCGGCAATTCGCCGAACATCCAGTAGCCGAGCAGCAGCGCCCACAGAAGCGCGGTGTAATCGAACGGCGCGATCACCGAGGCCGAGGCGTGACGATAGCTCTCGGTGAGGAAGATGTGTGCGAGGCCGCCGAGCACGCCGAGCGACATTAGCATGAATAGCTCGGACAAAGTCGGCGTATACCAAGCGAAAGGCAGCGTCACCGCCCCGGCGCAGGTCGTCGCCAGCGAGAAATAAAAGACGATAGAGGACGTCGTTTCGCTCTGCGTCAGACGGCGCGTCTGGATCACGGTGCCAGCATTGCAGAACGCCGCGAAGATGCCGAAGCCGGCGCCGACGGCCGCCGTCGCACCGGCAACGCCCGCGTAATGACGGACATCGAGATGCGGAATGAGCATCACGATGACGCCGACGAAGCCGATCGCGACGGCGGTCCAGCGGAAGACACGCACCTTCTCCTTCAGGATGACCGCTGCGAGCGCCACCGTGATTAAGGGCGACGCGAACGTGATGGCGGTGGCGTCAGCAAGCGGCAGGCGCGTCAACGAGGAGAAGTTGGAGAACATGCCCATGATGCTGAGCATGCCGCGGCCGAGCTGGCCGAGCGGCCGCTTGGTGTAGAGCATGGCCATCAACTCGCCGCGCAAGGCATAGATGATGAGCAACGGCGGGATGGCGAAAGCGGAGCGGAAGAACACCAGTTGCCCGACCGGCGCGACATCACCCAATTGCCGCACCAAGGCCGACATCATGGCGAACAGCAGCGCTGACAGGACCTTCAGCCCGACGGCTTTGAAGAGATTCATTAAACGGACCCGGCGTTGCCACCCTACATAGCGGCGGCGGGCCCGCTTGTCGCGGGCCCCGGGTGCTAACGCACAAGATCGGCGGTTACTTCTTCGGCCGCGGCGGGCCTTCGACCGGGGCGAGCGACTTCAGATAGGTCGCCATGGCCATCCGGTCGGCGTCGCTGAGCTGCCCGGTATTGCGGACCACGCGCGTCATGGTCGAGCCGACTGAGTCACCGTCCGGCGTCTGCCCGCTTTCCAAGAGATACGCGATGTCCTTCACGGACCACTCGCCGAGCCCTTTCTGCGTGATGTTGGGAACCCAGCCCTCCCCGTCCGGATTGGGGCCGCCGGCGAAGCGCTGCTTTTCCACAAGGCCGCCGAGCGCATTGCGCGGTGAATGGCACTCGGCGCAATGGCCGGGGCCGTTCGCCAGATAGGCGCCGCGATTCCACTGCGCGGACTGCGCCGGATCGGGCTGGAACGGCATGCCGTCGAGGAACAGGAGCTTCCAGCCGCCGAGTGCAAGGCGGACATTGAACGGGAATTGCATGTCGTGATCGCGTACGCGCCCGGCGACCGCTGGCAGCGTTTTCAGATAGGCGAACAGGTCGCGCACGTCATCGACCTTCATGCGCTGATAGGACGGATAGGGAAAGGCCGGATAGTAATGCTCGCCGCTGGGCGACGTGCCGTTCAGCATGGCGGTGACGAACTGCGCCTCGTTCCAGCTGCCGATGCCATCCTTGGCGTCGGGCGAGATGTTGGGCACGTAGAAGGTGCCGAAGGGCGATTTGAGCGCGAAGCCGCCGCCGAGCTTGGTGCGGTCTTCCTGGTTCGGCGTGGCATGGCACGACGCGCAGCCGCCGGCGTTGAACATCGTCTTGCCGTTGTCGAGGTTCGGCGTGTGCGGCGGCAGCGCGTTCGCCGACACCGTCTGCGGTTTGGTGACGAACCAGAACGCGGCCAGGCCGAGAACGGCGAGGGCAACGACGAACACGACGATCTTACGCAGCATGGCGGCCTCTCGTATGGCCCGGGCAATCTATCCGCGCAGGGCGGCGCCGCAAAGCGCAAGGGCGGCGCTGCCTTGCGGAGCGCCGCCCTTGATCGTGCCGGACACGCCGGCGAAACTCAGCTCTTCTTGATGCGGTAGGTCTCGTGGCACCCGCCGCAATTCTTCATCACGATGCCGAACTGCGCCTTGAAGCTGTCGAGGTCCTTGACCGCGGCCTGGGCCGCCTTGGCCTCGGTGCCGAACTTGGCAAAGGCCGCCTTGAAGCCCGCCATGTCTTCCCAGATCTTCGGCGCGGCGGTGGTCTCGCCGCCGGTCTTGGAATTGGCCGGATAGAGGTTCGGCATCTTGCCCGCGGCATCCTCGTAGGTCGCGAACATCTTCTTGGCCGCCGCGAGATCGAAGGCCTGCTCGCCCTTGGCCATCGCGGCACCGATTTTGGCCTGCGCGCCGTTCTCCTTCATGAGCGCGCGGCGGGCGGCAATCGGATCCTGCTGCGCAATCGTCGCCGTCGCACCAAAAGCCGCGGCGGCGATGGCCACGGCAAATACAGTCGCAAGTCTCATGTGAAATCCCCTCAGGCGGTTTCGTCAGTGACCGGCAAACACCGGTCCGGCAACCTTATTCCGAACGATTCTAAACAGCGCCTGACAATTGGCTCACGAATTTGTGAACGCGGTATCTCAGGACGCTTTGGCCACACGCGCGGCCTGAATGGCGGTCCAGATCTTGAGCGGCGTCGCCGGCATGTCGATGGCGCGGATGCCATAGGCGCGGTCGAGCGCGTCGATGACCGCGTTCATGACCGAAGGGCAGGAACCGATGGCGCCCGCCTCGCCCGCGCCCTTCACGCCGAGCGGGTTGGTCTTGCACGGCACGTTGCGGGTCTCGAACACGAAGGGCGGCGCGTCGTTCGCATGCGGCATGGCGTAGTCCATGAACGAGGCGGTCACGAGCTGGCCGGAGGCCTTGTCGTAGACCGTGTCCTCCATCAGCGCCTGGCCGATGCCCTGCACCGTGCCGCCATGCACCTGGCCTTCGAGCATCAAGGGATTAAGCGTCGCGCCGAAGTCGTCGACGATGACGTAGCCGACGATGCTCGTCGCGCCGGTGTCGGGATCGACTTCCACCTCGGCGATGTGCGTGCCGTTGGGGAAGGTCGGCGGCTCGGTGCCGAACTCTTCCGCCGCCTTCAGCTTGTCCAGCGTGACGGCGGGATGGGAGGCCAGGTCCGCGAAGGTGATGGCGCGGTCGGTGCCGGCAACGCGCACGGAACCATCGGCGATCTCCATATCGCCAGCGGAGGCCTCCAGGGCGTCGGCCGCGAGTTGCTTCAACTGATCGCCGAGCGTCTTGCCGGCGCGGTCGACGGCGACGCCGCCGACGGGGATCGAGCTCGAGCCGCCGGTGCCGGCGCCGGTCGCGATGCGGTCGGTGTCGCCCTGGATGACGCGCACCTTGTCCGGCGGCAGATCGAGGCGATCGGCGATGAGCTGCGCGTAGGCGGTCTGGTGCCCCTGCCCCGACGCCTGCGAGCCGATCAGCAGCGTGACGCCGCCATCGCGGTCGAGTTGCAGCGTCGCCGTCTCCGGCCCGTTGTTGCCGCACGCTTCTACATATGTGGCGATGCCGATGCCGCGCAGCTTGCCGGCGCGCTTGCTCTGTGCCGCGCGCTTGTTGAAGCCCGGCCAGTCGATCAATTCCTGCGCGCGCGCCAATGTGGCGGCGAAGTCGCCGGAGTCGTAGACCTTGCCGGTCGGCGTCTTGTAGGGCATCGCCTTCGGCTTGATCACGTTCTTGCGGCGGAGCACGTCGGGCGCGATGCCCAATTCGCGCGCCGCATGATCGACCGCGCGCTCGATCAGATACGACGCCTCCGGCCGTCCCGCGCCGCGATAGGCATCGACCGGTACCGTGTTGGTGTAGGTGCCGCGCAGGCGCACATGCGCCGCCGGGATATCGTAGACCCCGGTCGCCATGCCCATGCCGAGCCATGGGATGTAAGGCGCGTAGCACGAGAGATACGCGCCCATGTCGGCGACGATGTCGAGTTCGAGACCGAGGAAGCAGCCCTTGTCGTCGACCGCAAGCGTGGCGGTCGAGATGTTGTCGCGACCATGGCTGTCGCCGAGGAAGTGCTCGGCGCGGTCGGCCACCCATTTGACCGGCTTGCGCGTGCGTTCGGCCGCCACCGCCGCCAGCGCGTATTCGCGGTAGGGGAACAATTTGGTGCCGAAGCCGCCACCGACATCGGCCGGCGTGATCACGCGCATCTTCTCAGGCGGCAGCTTCATCACCGCACCGCCGATGATGTCGCGCATGATATGCGGACCCTGGCTGGTCAGCGTCAGCGTGTAACGGTCGCCATCGTATTCGGCGACGACGCCACGCGTCTCCATGTAGTTGGTGACGAGGCGCTGGTTGACGACGGTCGTCGTCACCGTGCGCGCCGCCTTGGCGAAGGCGGCCTTGGTCGCGGCGGCATCGCCCGCTTCGGTCTCGAACACAAGATTGGACCGGTCGGACCACACCTGCGGCGCCTTGGGCGCGAGCGCCTCCAGCGCGCCGATCACATGCGGCAACGGCTGCCAATCGACCGTGATCGCTTCAGCCGCGTCCTTGGCGATGTCGAGCGTGTCGGCGACGACAAAGGCGACGGCATCGCCGACATGGCGCACCACGTCCTTGGCCAGGATCGGGTAAGGCGGCACGTCGATATCGGCGCCGGGAAACACGCCCGGCGTCGGCAGCGGATTGAGATCGGCGATGTCGGCGGCGGTCAGCACCAGCCGCACGCCCTTCATGCCGCGCACGCGCTCGATGTCCTGGATGGCAAAGCGCGCATGCGCATGCGGCGAGCGCAGCACCCAGGCGTGCAGCGTCTTCTCAGGCAACACGTCGGCGACGTAACGCCCCGCCCCACGCACCAGCGCGTCATCTTCCTTGCGGGTGAGCGGCTGACCGAAACCGAATTTCATCGAGGCCATCTGCACGACACTCCCTATTTCAACGAACTATTCGGCCGCCTCCGGCTGCGCGCGGCCGCGCTCGCGCCGAAGCGCGATCCAACGCGATACAACATAGAAGACGGGCGTGAAGATCAAGCCGAAGGCGGTCACACCGATCATGCCATAAAACACGGCCGTGCCCAGCGATTGCCGCAGTTCCGCGCCGGCGCCGATCGCCCAGACCAGCGGCGCCACGCCAAAGATAAAGGCGAGCGAGGTCATCAGGATGGGCCTGAGGCGCAGACGCGCGGCCTCGATCGCGGCCTCGAAGCGGTCGCGGCCTTGGTCCTCGAGCTGCTTGGCGAACTCGACGATCAGAATCGCGTTCTTGGCGGCGAGCGCGATCAATACGATAAAGCCGACCTGCGTGAGGATGTTGTTGTCCAGGCCGCGCAACTGCACGCCTAGGATCGCCGCCACCAGGCACATCGGCACGATGAGAATGACCGCGAGCGGCAACAAAAGGCTCTCGTACTGCGCTGCCAGCACCAGGAAGACGAAGGCGACGCCGAGCACGAAGGCGAACATCGCCGTACTGCCGGCCCTGATCTGCTGGAAGGCGAGCGTCGTCCACTCGTAGCTGAAGCCCGGCGGCAACGTCTCGGCCGCAAGCTTCTGCATGAGCTCGATCGCCTGGCCCTGGCTGTAGCCGGGCGCCGCCGAGCCGTCGAGCTCGGCCGCGGGGTAGAGATTGTAGCGCGGCACACGGTATGGGCCCGATATGTCCCGCACCGTGGCGAAGGAGCCGATCGGCACGGTCACACCCGCGGTGTTACGAACGCGTAGCGCCAGCACGTCCTTCGGCTCCAACCGGAACGGCGCGTCCGCCTGCGCCTGCACACGGAAGGTGCGGCCGAACAGGTTGAAGTCGTTCACATAGAGCGAACCGATATTGACCTGCAGCGTCGCAAACACATCGGCGATATTGACGCCGAGGAGCTGCGCCTTGACGCGGTCGATGTCGAGGAAAAGCTGAGGCGTCGAGATCTCGAACAGCGAGAACACCTGTTGCAGGCCCGGCGTCTGCGCCGCCCGCCCCATCATGGCGTAGACCGCGCCCTGCAGCGCCTGCACGCCGGCGCCGGAGCGATCCTCCACCATCATGCGGAAACCGCCGGCATTACCGATGCCAGAGACCGGCGGCGGCAACACCACCACCATGAAGGCATCCTGGATCTGGCCCATTTTGCCGAACAGCGTGCGCTGGATCGCCCCAATCGACTTTTGCGGGTCGCTGGCGCGCGACACGAAAGGATCGAGCACGACGAACATGGCGCCGGCATTCGGCGCGTTGGTGAAGGTCGCTCCGGAAAAGCCGACGACGTTGATGGCGTGGGCGACGCCGGGCGTCGCCATCACCTGCTCGGCCGCCTTGCGCATCACCGCGTCGGTGCGCTCGAGCGACGAGCCGGGCGGCAGTTGCGCGGCGATGATGAGGATGCCGCGGTCGATTTGCGGGATGAAACCCTGCGGCGTGCGGCGGAACTCGTTGAGGCCGAGCGCCAGAATGCCGGCATAGAGCACGAGCATGATGACGGCATAGCGCACCACGCGTTTGACGATCAGCCCATAGCCGTGCGCGAAGGCATCGAAGCCACGGTTGAACAGGCGGAAGAAGCCGTGGATGGGCTTGGCCCACATCGGCTCGTGGCCTGCGTCATGCGGCTTGAGCAGCAGCGCGCACATGGCCGGCGACAGCGTCAACGAGACCAGGAGCGAGATCACCGTCGCGCTGGTGATGGTGAGCGCGAACTGGCGGTAGAACTGTCCCGAGATGCCGGTGATGAACGTCGTCGGCACGAACACCGCGCAGAGCACCAGCGCGATCGAGATGAGCGCGGTGCCGACCTCGTCCATGGTGCGGCGCGCGGCTTCACGCGGGCTCAGGCCCGCCGCGATATTACGCTCGACGTTCTCCACCACGACGATGGCGTCGTCGACCACGATACCGATCGCCAACACCAGGCCGAACAGCGACAGGTTGTTGAGCGAGAAGCCGAACAGCGTCATCGCAAAGAAGGTGCCGATGAGCGAGATCGGGATCGCCAGCAGCGGGATCACCGCCGCGCGCCAGGTTTGCAGGAACAGAATGATGACGAGGACGACCAGCGCCACGGCTTCGAAGATCGTATCGATGACCGCGCGCACGGACTCCTGGATGAACTGGGTCGGGTTGTAGAAGATCCCGTAAGTGATGCCGGCCGGGAAGCTCTTGGAGATCTCCTCCATCGTCTTGGCGATGCCGTCACCCGTGGTGAGCGCGTTCGAGCCCGGCCGCTGGAACACGGCGAGCGCGACCGATGCCTTGCCGTCGAGATAGGAGTTCGACGAATAGTCCTGCGCGATCAACTCGACGCGCGCGACATCCTTGACGCGCACCACGGCGGTGGCGGTCTGCTTCACCACGATATTGGCGAATTCAGCCGGATCGGTCAGACGGCCGAGCGTGCGCACCGCGACCTGGAAGGCGAGTTGGTTCGCCACCGGCGGCTGGTTGAGCACGCCGGACGCCACCTGAACGTTCTGCTCACGCAGCGCGCCGGTAACGTCACCCACCGTCAAGTTCAGCGACTGGAGGCGGTCGGGATCGAGCCAGACCTGCATCGCGTAATCGCGGCTGCCGAACACGGTGATGGAGCCGACACCGTCGACGCGCGTGAGCACGTCCTTGATCTGGATGTTGGCGTAGTTGGAGATGAAGAGCGCGTCGCGCGACATGTCCGGTGAGTAAAGGTTCACCAGCATCAAGATGTCCGGCGACGACTTATTCACCGTGACGCCGATCTGCTGCACCGAGGCCGGCAGGCGCGGCTGCGCGATGGCGACGCGGTTCTGCACCTGCACTTGCGCGGTGTCGAGATTGGTGCCGAGGTCGAACGTGACCGCGATCGAGAACTTGCCGTCCGCCGTGGAGTTGGACGAGACGTAGAGCATCCCCTCCACGCCGTTGATCTGCTGCTCGATCGGCGCCACCACCGTCTCGGCTACGGTCTCGGCGCTGGCGCCGGGATACTGGCCGGTGACGTTGATGGTGGGCGGCGCGATCTCGGGATATTGCGCGACCGGCAGGCGGCCGTACGACACCGCGCCCAGGATGATGATCACGATCGCTATCACCGAGGCGAAGATCGGACGGTCGATGAAGAAATGCGAGAGGCGCATGTCGGCCCCTCAGTTCGTCTTGGCGGCGGGAGCCGGTGCAGCGTTGGCCGCCGGCTGCTGCTCCTGCGCGTTGACCTTCTGGCCGGCGCGCACTTTGGCCATACCGTTGACGATGACGCGGTCGCCGGCGGCGATGCCCTCTTTAATCACGCGCAAGTCACCGACCAATTGGCCGAGCGTCACGTATTTCTGCTGCGCCGTGCCGGTGTTGTCGACGACCAACACGAACTTGCGCACTTGCTCGCTGCCGATCGCCACGTCCGGGACCAGCAGCGCCTCATAGGGCGACGATGCCGGCACGCGCACGCGCGCGAACATGCCGGGCGTGAAGACGCCGTTCGGGTTGGCAAGCACGGCGCGGCCGCGGATAGTGCCGCTCAAACGATCGATCACGTTGTCGATGAAGTCCATGCGTCCTTTGTGGACGTAATCCTTGTCGTCGATGAGCTTGAGCGCGACCTCGACACCGGCGTTGCGGCTGGTGATGTCTTCCTGCCCCTGCTTGGCGAGCCGCTCGTAGCGCAGGTAGGACGCCTCATCGAAGGTGAACTCGAAGTGGATCGGGTCGGTCGAGACGATGGTCGCGAGCAGCGTGGTGTTGCCTGAGGCGCCGCCGGTCACAAGGTTGCCGGGTGAGACGCGCCGGTCGCCGATGCGGCCGTTGATCGGCGCACGCAGGCTCGTGAACTCGACATCAAGTTCGGCCTGCTTCATCGCGGCTTCGGCGCCGGCGACCGCGGCCTGCGCGTTGCGGAAGGCCTGCGAGCGCTGTTCGAACAGCTGCGAGGTGATGGTCTTGTCCTGGACGAGTTGCTGGCCGCGCTGGAAATCGGCCTCGGTGAAGGCGAGGTTGGAGCGCGCCTGGGTGAGCGTGGCGCGCGCCTGCTCGAGCGCGTTCTGGAACGGACGCTTGTCAATGGTGAACAGCAGATCGCCCTGCTTGACCATCTGTCCGTCCTTGAAGTCGACGCTATCGAGATAGCCCGACACGCGCGCGCGCACCTCGACCGAATCGATGGCGGCGAAGCGACCGACATATTCGTCGAAGTCGAAGACGGTGCGCTTGACCGGCTGCGCCACAGTGACCGCCGTTGGCGGCGGGCCAGCCTGCTTCTGCTGCTCGCCGCAGCTTGCAACCAAAGTCGCAAGCGCGATGCCGACGACCGATACGCGCAACACGCGCGTCAGCGGAACAGACGAAAAAGAGCGCATCAAAGTTGCAGTCCCCGCAAGCGACCAATCATCAAATGCCCCGCCCCTGTCCCCATAACCCCCATGGGGAACTCTGTCCATCTCGGGCGCGCGCACGTAACAGTGAGCGAAATTTCGTTTTAACGGCGGCGGCGCGCACGAAATGTCTCGAGCCAGGAGCGCCCAAATAGCCCAAGAACCGCGGCTCCATAGACGACACCACCG
>Ga0255338_1005903_pt1 | contig 10851 bp, 6 predicted proteins | sample MeOH1_35cm_T4_19_FD_203715 | JGI IMG/M metagenome (GOLD analysis project Ga0255338, IMG submission 203715) | Sandy soil microbial communities from University of British Columbia, Vancouver, Canada - MeOH1_35cm_T4_195 | ecosystem: Engineered > Artificial ecosystem > Sand microcosm > Unclassified ... | reverse complement strand
ACCCGTGCGCGCCGGCGAACCACCACCCCGGCCCACGCGTTGGCCGGGTGCGGGATGGCGCGGAATGCGGAGCAACAGATGCGCGGTTCGACAGGCTTATCACAACGAATTTTCATTGGCGCAGCCGCTGCGACGCTGATGCTGACGGCCGTCGCGCGCGCCGACGAAGGTTCGTTGGCGGACCAGGATGCCGCCGTCGGTGTCGGCATGATCTGCAACACCTCGCAGCAAGCGGAGCGCTTCGTGGCGTTGCGCGCGGAAGGCTCGCGGCCCGACAAGGCGATGGCGGCGGTCAACAGCGAGGCCAAGGACCCGCATGCGTGCGGCTTGGCCGCGATCGCCTTCAGACGCGATGCGACGCTCGACTCGAAGCCTATCGCGGACAAGCTCGTCCAGGTCGTGCGCATCAACGTGGTGGCCGGCTTCAACGGCAGCGGCTGGCAGCCGGTGTCGGGACTTGTGCAGTACGCAGTCATGGAGGGCGAGGGCGAGACGATCTGACCGGAGGGTGCCGGAAGCAGAGATCCGGACCTTGTCCAGCGTGTCGTTCGTCCGCTCCCGCTCGAGGCGAGGGACCCGTGGTGCCGTTCCTGTTGGTGGCACCCACGCGCGGTGCCATGGGTCCCGGCGCAGCGAAGCCCCCGGCTTCTTGACCAATTATTAACGCGCAATTCGATCCGTCATTAACCCGCAATTCAGCGCGCGTTGGGCTGGGCGAGCCCGGCGGAACTCTTTAACGCGACGTTAGCCCCGCGCCGTCAAACTGTCGCAGACCAACGATGTTCGTCCTCCCGGACGATACGCCGTTGGCGTTGATCGTCGCGGTTTTGGTCAACCGGCTTCCAATAACTTCAGAGCGAATGTCTCGGCGCATGCAGGCACCGAGTCGATAGACGTGTGTCATAAAGTTCGGTCGGGACGGCAGATGGCTTTTTCCATTTCTATGCTAAGCGCCCGGCAGATTTCCGGGCTTACCACCACCGTCATCGCCGGTCTCACGACCACGCAGATTTCCGAACTGACGACGACGCAGACCGCCGCATTGACCGCGACCCAGGTCAACGCGATGGAGTCGACCGATCTCCAGTACCTGGCGAGCACGCAAGTCGCCGCGCTGTCGACGTCGGTCATCAGCCACCTGCTCACGCTCCAGCTTCAGACCTTCCTCGACAGCCAGATCGCCGCGCTGACGTCGACGCAGGTCAGCGCGCTGACGGCGACCGAAATCGGCGCGCTCTCGTCGACCGAGATCCAGAGCCTGACCACGACGCAGTTCAATGCGCTGACCGGCCGGCAACTCGGCGCGCTGACGACCACGGCGCTCGGCAATTTCTCGACCACACAGATCGCTTCGCTGTCGACCTCCCAGTTGCAGGGCCTGACCGCCACGCAGCTCAATGCCGTCTCCACCGATGTGCTCGGCGCCGTCGATCTGACGAAGTTGTCCAGCGTCCAGCTTCGGAGCCTGAGCAACACGACGATCGGCAATCTGACGGAAACGCAGGTCGCGACGCTGACGTCGACGCAGATCGGTCTCCTGAGCGCCGGCCAGATCGGGGCGCTGTCGACGACCGAAATCCAGGCATTCACGACCACGCAGTTCGATGCGCTGACCTCGCGGCAACTCGCCGGCTTGACCAGCACGGCGCTCGCCGATTTCTCGACCACGCAGCTTGGCGCCTTCTCGACCACGCAGGTGCAGGGCCTGACCGCGGCGCAGCTCAGCGCGGTATCGAGCGATGTTCTCGACGCGATCGACGTGACCAAGCTGACGAGCATTCAGCTCCGGGGGCTGACGACGACCGCCGTCGGCAATTTGACGGACACCCAGGTTGCCGCGTTGAGCGGCAGTCAGATCGCCTCGCTGACCGCCGTGCAGCTCGGCGTCTTGTCCTCGACCGAGATCCAGTCGTTCTCGACCGCGCAATTCAGTGCGCTCACCACGACACAGATCCGCGGCCTGTCCACGACCGCCGTCGGCAACTTCTCGACCACGCAGATCGGCGCGCTGTCGACGACGCAATTCCAAGGGCTGACCACCGCCCAGCTCAACGCGCTGTCGAACGCGGCTTTGGACGTCCTGGACGTCACCAAGGCGACCACGACCCAGATCGCCGGCCTGACCACCACCACGTTCGGCCAGTTGACGGACACGCAGATCGCCTCACTCAGCGCCGCGCAGATCGGCGCGCTGACGACGGCCGAGCTCGGCGCACTGTCGTCGACCGAGATTCAGGCCTTCACCACGACACAAGCGAATGCGCTGACCTCCAGGCAGCTTGGCGGTCTGACGAGCACGGCGCTCGGCCACTTCTCGACGACGCAGATCGCGGCGTTCACGACCACCCAGGTCCGCGGCCTGACCTCGGCGCAGCTCAACGCCGTATCGACCGATATTCTCGGCGCGGTCGATCCGACCATGCTGACGACCGGCCAGATCGCCGGCCTGTCCAGCACCACGATCGGCAACCTGACGACGACGCAGGTCGGCGCGCTGGCCGCGACCCAGGTCGCCGCGCTGACCGCGGTGCAACTCGGCGCGCTGTCGTCGACCGAAATCCAGGCGTTCACGACCTCGCAGTTCGGCGCACTGTCGAGCCGGCAGCTCGCCGGCCTGAGCACGACCGCGCTCAACAACTTCTCGTCGACGCAGATCGGCGCGCTCAGCATCACCCAGTTCCAGGGGCTGACGACCACGCAGATCAACGCTTTGTCGACCGACGCGCTGGATGCGGTCGATCTCACCAAGGCCGCCACGCCGCAGATCAGGGGTCTGACGACGACGTCGATCGGCAACCTGACGGAAACGCAGGTGTCGTCGCTGACCGCGGTGCAGATCGGCGCGCTCGGCGCCACGCAGCTCGGCGCGCTGTCCTCGACCGAGATCCAGGCTTTCTCGACAACGCAGTTCAATGCGCTCACCGCCGCGCAGCTACGCGGCCTGACAACCACGGCGGTCGGTAACTTCTCGACCACGCAGATCGGCGCGCTGTCGACGACGCAGTTGCAGGGCCTGACCACGACGCAGCTCAATGCGTTGTCCAGCGACATGCTCGACGCGGTGGACGTGAGCAAGGCGACGATCACCCAGGTCGCCGGACTGTCGACGACCTCGATCAGCGCGTTGACCGATGCCCAGGTTGGGGCGCTGAACGCGAGCCAGATCGGCGTGCTGACCGCGACGCAGATCGGCGCGCTGTCCTCCACTGAGATTCAGGCTTTCACGACCACGCAATTCAACGCGCTGAAGGGCAGCCAGATCGGTGGTCTCACCACCACGGCGCTGAGCAACTTCTCGACGACGCAGATCGGCGCCCTCGCGACCACCCAGGTGCAAGGCCTGACGGTGACGCAGCTCAATGCCGTATCGAGCGACACGCTCGATGCGCTCGATCTGAGCAAGCTGTCGACGGGCCAGCTCACCGGCCTCAACACCACGGCGATCGGCAATCTGACGGAAACACAGGTCGCCGGCCTGACGTCGACGCAGATCGGCGTCCTCACCGCGTCGCAACTTGGCGCGCTGTCGTCGACCGAGATCCAGGCCTTCACGACCACGCAGGCCAACGCACTCACCTCGGCACAGATTCGCGGCTTGACCACCACCGCGATCGGCAACTTCTCGAGCACGCAGATCGGCGCGTTCTCGACCGCGCAGTTGCAGGCCATCACGACGACTCAGCTCAATTCGTTGAGCGCCGCTCTCCTGGATGCGGTCGACATCAGCAGGACGACCACGACGCAGGTCGTCGGTCTGTCGACCACCGCGGTCGGCCTGTTGAGCGAAGCGCAGGTGTCGGCGTTGAGCTCGACGCAAGTCGGGCTCCTGAGCGCCGCGCAGCTCGGCGCGCTGACCTCGACCGAAATTCAGGGCTTCACGACCACGCAGGCCGATGCGTTGAAGTCCAGCCAGATCAGCGGCCTCTCCACCACCGCGATCAACAACTTCTCGTCGACGCAGATCGGCGCGTTCTCGACCACGCAGTTGCAGGCGCTGACGTCGACGCAGCTCAACGCACTGTCGACCGATCTGCTCGATGCCATCGATCTGACCAAGGTCACCACCGGCCAGATCGCCGGCCTGTCGACGACCGCGGTCGGCGATCTCGCCGACACGCAGGTTTCGTCGCTGAGCTCGACGCAGGTCGGCGTTCTGTCCGCCGCGCAGCTCGGCGCGCTGACCTCGACCGAGATACAAGCCTTCACCACGACGCAGTTCGACGCGTTGAAGGCGAGCCAGCTCGGTGGCCTGACCACCACGGCGCTCGGCAACTTCTCGACCGACCAGATCGGTGCGCTCTCGACCACGCAGTTGCAGGGTCTGACGACGACGCAGCTCAATGCGCTGTCGACCGACATGCTCGACGCGATCGACGTGACCAAGGCGACCGCGAACCAGATCGCCGGCCTCTCCACCACGGCCGTCGGCCTTCTGACCGAAACGCAGGTCGGTTCGCTGCTGACCTCGCAAATCTCGCGTCTGTCGGCGGCGCAGATCGGCGCGCTGACCTCGACCGAGATTCAGGCCTTCACCACGACGCAGATGGGCGCCTTCACGGCGGCGCAGCTCGGCGGCCTGACGACGACGGCGCTCGGCAATTTCTCGAGCGATCAGATCTACGCCCTCTCCACCACGCAGGTGCAGGGCCTGACCACGACGCAGCTCAATGCCATCGACACCGAGCAGTTCCAGTCGATCGACGCGGCCAAGCTCTCCTGGAACCAGGTGCGCGGCCTGAGCAACACCGCCATCGGCGAACTGGACGAAGAGCAGATCGGCGAACTGACCAACTCGCAGATCGCGCTGCTGTCGACGACGCAGATAGGCGCCATGGCGTCGACGCAGGTGCAGGCGTTCTCGACGACGCAAGTGGGCGCGCTGACGTCGCGCCAGCTCGGCGGCCTGACGACCAGCGCCATCGGCCTGTTCTCGAGCGATCAGATCGCCGCGCTGACCACGACGCAGGTGCAGGGCCTGACCGCCGATCAGCTCAACTCGCTGACGGTCGACGTGCTCGACTCCGTCGACATCACCAAGGCGACGACGACGCAGATCGCCGGCCTGACCACGACCGCCTTCGGCGCGCTGAGCGACGAGCAAATCGCCGCCCTGACGACGAGCCAGGTCGCCAGCCTCTCCGCCGACCAGATCGGCGTCCTGTCGGAAACCGAGATCGGCATCCTCAGCCCCGACCAGATCGGCGCGCTGACCGCGACGCAGCTCGGCGACTTGACGGCCGGCGCGCTCGACCTGTTCTCGAGCGACCAGCTCGCCTCGCTCTCGACGACGCAGTTGCAGGGCCTGACCACCGACCAGCTCAACGGCCTGTCGACGATCAAGCTCGATGCGCTTGATCTGAGCAAGGCGTCGACGACGCAAATCGCCGGCCTGACGACGACGGCGATCGGCGCGCTCGCCGAAGCGCAGGTCGCGGCGCTCACCACGGATCAAGTGGCGAGCCTCACCGCCGATCAGATCGGCGCGCTGTCGACGACCGAGATCGGCAACCTCACCGCCGACCAGTTCGGCGCGCTCACGGGCTCGCAGTTCGGCGGCCTGGCGACGACGGCGCTCGGCATGTTCTCGAGCGATCAGCTCGGCGCGCTCACCACGGCGCAGTTGCAGGGCCTGACCACGACGCAGCTCAACGGCCTGTCGTCCGACATGCTCAACGCGCTCGACGTGAGCAAGGCGTCGTCGACGCAGATGTCGGGCCTCACGACCACGGTCATCACGCAGTTGACCGAAGGTCAGATCGGCTCCTTGACCGCCGCGCAGGTCGCGAACCTGTCGGCCGATCAGGTCGGCGTGTTCACGACGACGGAGATCGGCAATCTCACCGCCGATCAGGCCGGCGCGCTGACCTCGACGCAGATCGCGGGCCTGACGACGACGCAGTTCTCGTCGCTGTCGGCCTCGGCCGGCATCCCGTCGCTGAGCCTCTCGGCGATCGCCGGCATCAGCGTCGACGACATCAACGCGCTGACCACCGAGCAGGGCAACGCCTTCACCCAGGCGCAGATCGATGTCATGAGCTACGATCAGTACGTCGCGCTGCTCAACGTGGTGACGGCGTAAGCCTGGATTTGGTTGTCAAAGAGCCCAGGGCATTCCCTCATCCTGAGGAGCGGCCGCAGGCCGCGTCTCGAAGGATGAGGCCGATGTGCCCGCCTCATCCTTCGAGACGCCACGCTGCGCGCGGCTCCTCAGGCTTCGAGGCCGCATAGCTCCGCCGTCCCTGTTCTTTGTCCGGGCCCGGGCTAGCCCGCCTTCCTGAAGCCCCTCGCACCCAGGGGGTCCGGGGGAGTCGACCCCCGCATGAGCAGGGGAGACGGCGCGCCGGGCGGCGCGACGGTCTTCGTCCTGTGCCGCGCTCCGCTTTCGACGAAGCGCGGGCGCCCTCCGGCGCGCCGTGGCGGCGATTTCTGTTCCCGGGTCCGCGCTTCAGACCGCCATTGCGTCGGTCCGCCCGACACCGTTGGCCTGTTGCGGCCTTGGTGTCGTAGCTCCCCCGGCGCCAGTTCGGCTCATCGCCTTGTCGCGCCTCGGGCCGCGGACGTCCGTCAACGGCGGCTTGCTAGCAGGCTCCCTGCGCAGGGGTCGTAGTGCCCCCAGGACGGGTCCCGAGACCTCCCGGGTGCGGGGTACGAACCCGCCCGCGGGCGCCGCATCCCACCCCGTCCTCGTTTGCGTCTCGCGACGACGCCCCCGCGTTGGGTGGGATAGGAAGGATTATGGTCTTAAGCGAGAAAAGGTCAATAGTCCTAGAAAGAATTTTTGCAGGACGGCGGGTGGTGACACCTGAGCGCTTCGCGCCTCTCCCCAACAGTCATTGCCGGGCTCGACCCGGCAATCCATGAGGCATGTCGGTGCATTCGTCCGTACGTTTGTTCGCGCGGCGCGTCATCATGGATGCCCGGGTCAAGCCCGGGCATGACGGAGTGAGGGGCGGCGCTCCAAGTCAGCAACGCAGGCCAATTTCCGCGAATGAGGGCCTCTCCCGGCCTCATGGTGAGGAGCCCGCCGAAGCGATGGCGAAGGCGGGCGTCTCGAACATCGCAAGTCGGCTATAGCCGACTTGCGCACCTAAAGACCGATCTCGGGTAAACCCGAGATCGGAGGCCGCCCCATCCTTCGAGACGGCGCTTCGCGCCTCCTCAGGATGAGGCGGGGAGGAGCTTTACGCCGCGTCGCCGGTCACGCGCGTGATCTTGGCGAGTTCCTTGCCGATGGCGTGCTCGGCGGTCTCCACGTCGAAGCGGTTCTGCAGATTGAGCCAAAGCTGCGTCGAGGTGCCGAGCGCCTTGCTCAGGCGCAGCGCTGTGTCGGCGGTGATGCCCGTCGTCTCGGAAGCGATGCGCTCGACGCGCGTGCGCGGCACGCCCATCGCCTTCGCCAGCGCGCCCGGAGAAAGATTGAGCGGACGCAAGAATTCCTCGCGGAGGACTTCGCCAGGGTGAAGGGGAGGGAGTTTCTTGGGCATGGCACATCCTCAGTGATAGTCCGTGATCTCAACGTCGATCGGGCCTTCCGGTGTCCACCGAAAGCAGATCCGGAACTGATCGTTGATCCGGATCGAATGTTGCCCCTGGCGGTCCTTGCTCAGTGCCTCAAGGTGGTTGCCTGGCGGCACTCGCAAGTCGCGCAAATCGTTGGCGGCATCGAGATAACCGAGCTTTCGGCGCGCAACCTTGACCAGATCTGGCGGAAAGCCTTTCGGGCTTTCGCCATGGAAAACGGCTTCGGTCGTTCGGTCCCGAAAACGTTTGATCATAATGCGAATGTATCATAAAATGATACAGGATCAAGCGCCTGTATCATTCCGTGATACAGGCTTGACGCGACCAGCAATCCATGCCGCCTTGCCAAGCAGAAAAGTGCGGCGCTCACGTGCGGTCAGTCGTTGTGGATGCCCGGGCATGACCGAGGAGAGGCTGTCTCGCCGCCTCGTTCGCCCGCCTTTGTGCGGCGTCCCTTGAGCCCGTCCGCCCCTTGAACCTACGCGGGCGCCCAGCCGACAAATCGAAGCCGGACATCAGCGCTGGACAACGCACGATTCCCGCCGCTGAATTATCGGCGCGCGTCGAGGCGCGCGGACCGGCGGCTGGTCGTAGGGGGAGGGACGATGACACTACAGCGGATAAGCTTTGTTTTGGCCTTCTGCGCCGTGGCCGCAACGGCGGCGCCGGCTTTGGCCGACGAGCAAGCCGAGCGGCTGGCGACGGCCTTCGCCAAGATTTGTCTGGCCAAGCCCGACTCGATGTCGGCGTTGAACAAGCTCGCCGTCGCGCAGGGCTTCGCGCTCGATCAGCGCGGCGCGGCGGCGCTCGCCGAGGCCGAGAACAAGCGCGCCGAGCCGTTCAGCTTCCTGCTGTTCTGGACATCGGGCACGGACAAAGGCCGGGTGAAGCTCACCGGGCTGATGGACGGCAAGGCCGAGCGCTACGAGCTGGGCTGCGTCGTCGATGCCACCGACGTGCCGCCGCAGGATGTGCTGGCGGCGCTCAAGCCGGCCCTCGGCGAGCCGAACGGGCGAACCGTCAAGGAGGGTAACTGGATCGAGGTCGCCTGGACGGCAAACGGCGAGGCTCGTCCCGGCGCCGTGACGCTGACCTATAAGGAAGGCGGCGTCGGGCCGCGCGTCGCCCTGACACTGGTGCAGATGTTGGGCACGGCGGCGGGCAAGTAGCGGCGCAACGGCTAAATCACGTCGTTCAGGAACGTCCAGCCCGCGAGCCACAGCGCAAAGCCGGCGACCGCGCCGGCAAGCGCGCCCCAGATGCGATGACGCCGCCAAACGATTGCGCCCGCTAGGGCGCCGAGCGGCAGGCCGGGACTGCCGATCACCAAGAGGACGAAGGCAATACTGAGCGGATCGTTCAGGATGCCGATGTCGGACATCAGCGCTTTTTCTTATTCGCCTTGAACCCGCCGTGCTGGCCGGGCTTGCCCATCGTCGAGCGCGCCGCCGGGCGCGACGGGATGCTCTCCACGCCCGGGCCCATTTCATCGAGGTTCGGCTTGCGCGGCACTTCAGGTGAAGACGCGCTCCGCGCTTTTGTCTTGCCGTCGCGCGCGGGCTTGAACTCGTGCCAGGTGGCGATGCCCATTTCGTCGAGATGAGGTTTGTGCGGGCGGGAGGTGTCCTTCACCCCACTCCGCGCGCCTGCGGCGCGCGACCCTCCCCCTCCAGGGGAGGGTGAGGAAAGAGCCTTGGCGGTCGGATTGTCGAGCACCGCCATCTCGGTCTGGCGCAAACGCTTGATCTCGTCGCGCAGGCGCGCGGCCGTCTCGAAGTCGAGATCGGCGGCGGCTTCGCGCATCTTGGTTTCCATGTCGGCGACGACCGCTTCGAGATTGTGGCCGATGGTCGCCGCCTCGGCGAATTCGCCGGCCTTGCCTTCGGCGGTCGCGATCAGCACGTGGTCGCGCTCGTAGACGCTGTCGAGAATGTCGGCGATGCCGCGCTTCACACTCTCCGGCGTGATGCCGTTCTCGGCGTTATAGGCGAGCTGCTTCTCGCGGCGGCGCGTGGTCTCGTCCATCGCCCGCTGCATCGAGCCGGTGATCTGATCGGCGTAGAGGATCACCTTGCCGTCGACGTTGCGCGCGGCGCGGCCGATGGTCTGGACCAGCGATGTTTCGCTGCGCAGGAAGCCTTCCTTGTCGGCGTCGAGAATCGCGACCAAAGCGCATTCGGGGATGTCGAGGCCCTCACGCAAGAGGTTGATGCCGACCAGCGCGTCGAAGGCCCCTAAGCGCAGGTCGCGGATGATCTCGATGCGTTCGAGCGTGTCGATGTCCGAGTGCATATAGCGCACGCGGATGCCTTGCTCGTGCAGATATTCGGTGAGGTCTTCCGCCATGCGCTTGGTCAGCACGGTGATGAGCGTGCGATAGCCCTTGCGCGACACTTCGCGCACTTCGCCGACGAGGTCGTCGACCTGGAGCCGCGCGGGGCGGATCTCGACCGGAGGATCGATGAGGCCGGTCGGGCGGATGACCTGCTCGACGAAGACGCCGCCCGACTCGTTGAGCTCCCAGGCGGCGGGCGTCGCCGAGACGCCGACCGTCTGCGGGCGCATCGCGTCCCATTCCTCGAAGCGCAGCGGCCGGTTGTCCATGCAGGAGGGCAGGCGGAAGCCGTATTCGGCGAGCGTCGCCTTGCGGCGGAAGTCGCCTTTGAACATGGCGCCGATCTGCGGAATGGTGACATGGCTTTCGTCGCAGAAGACGAGCGCGTTGTCCGGCACGTATTCGAACAGAGTCGGCGGCGGCTCGCCCGGCCGGCGGCCGGTGAGATAGCGCGAATAGTTCTCGATGCCTGCGCAGGAGCCGGTGGCTTCCATCATTTCGAGATCGAAGCGCGTGCGCTGCTCGAGTCGTTGCGCTTCGAGCAGGCGGCCGGCGCCGTTGAGCTGGTCGAGGCGGATGCGCAGCTCTTCCTTGATGGAATTCATCGCCTGGATGAGCGTCGGGCGCGGTGTGACGTAGTGCGAGTTGGCGTAGATCTTGACGAATTCCAGCTCGTCCGTCTTAGCGCCGGTGAGCGGGTCCATCTCCTCGATCTTCTCGATCTCGTCGCCGAACAGATGGATGCGCCAGGCGCGGTCTTCATAGTGCGCCGGAAAGAGGTCGATGGTGTCGCCGCGCACGCGGAAGGTGCCACGTGCGAAGTCGTGCTGCACGCGCTTGTATTGCAGCGCGACGAGGTCGGCGATGAGCTGGCGCTGGCTGATCTGGCCGCCTTGCTTGAGCGTGAAGGTCATCGCCGAGTAGGTTTCGACCGAGCCGATACCGTAGATGCACGAGACGGACGCGACGATGATGACGTCGTCGCGTTCGAGCAG
>Ga0255338_1005902_pt1 | contig 10851 bp, 9 predicted proteins | sample MeOH1_35cm_T4_19_FD_203715 | JGI IMG/M metagenome (GOLD analysis project Ga0255338, IMG submission 203715) | Sandy soil microbial communities from University of British Columbia, Vancouver, Canada - MeOH1_35cm_T4_195 | ecosystem: Engineered > Artificial ecosystem > Sand microcosm > Unclassified ... | reverse complement strand
GACCGCATAGGCCCGCGCGCCCGCGGCGCCTTTCGGCGCGCCGGCATCGGCGGCCAGCAAGCCGCGCGAAATCCTTTTGAACAGACCCATCAAAGCGTTCTCGCCACCTTTACGAGCCCCAAAAATTCCGACCGCACGGCTTTTCCCCAACCGTGATTCGCCCGCAGCGAGTGCAAGCGATCCTGGTGCACGTTCGAGGCCATATGATTCTAGCTGCTGCCTCGACCCCGCGCAATCAGTCTATACGCCAGCGCGGCCAAGCGGTTCCACGCCCGATCTCTCGCTGCCGATCATAGCGCTTTCCTTGCGCACCTGGATTGGCCAAAGCCCCGCGGTGAGCAACGCTCGGCACGAGCGGCGCCTTGCTCGTCCCGGGAGCAGCAAAATGAATTATTTCGGATTCAAGCTGTGGCTCGTGACGGTGACCGGTCTCGACATGGACGCGCTCCACGTCCACGCCGGGATCATCATCCAGCTCCTCACGGCCCTGGTCCTGCGACGCTCGCTGCGAAGCCCGCTGCCGTGGCTGGTCGTCCTCGTCGCCGTGCTGGCGAACGAAGCCTATGACCTCCATTATGATCCATGGCCCGAGGCGCAGCACGCGTGGCAGCTCGCCGAGAGCGCCAAGGATGTGTGGAACACCCTCGCGATGCCGACCCTGCTCCTGCTGCTGGCTCGCTTCGCGCCGCGGCTGCTCGCCCCGGCAAGCGACCGCGGCCCCGACCACCAAAGCTGACGGGGCCATAATCTTGCACCTCGCCGCCCTTTTCCTTACCGCAGCCGGCAGCGGGCGAGGAGAGCGAAGATTAGCGACGGCGGCGACAAATCGAACCGGATGTGGGGCGGCCGCTTCGCCGCGGGCCCGTCGGCGATCATGCGCGAGATCAACGCTTCGATCGGCTTCGACAAGAGGTTCTGGCGCGAGGATATCCAGGCCTCTCTGGCGCACGTGACGATGCTCTCGGCCCAGAAGATCATCACCGATGACGATGCCGCGGCGATCCGCGAGGGGCTGCTTCGCATCGCCGCCGAATATGAGCAGGACGGCGTGCCGGAGGACCTCGCGCTCGAGGATATCCACATGCACGTCGAGCATCGGCTGGCGGAGCTGATCGGCCCGGTCGCCGGGCGGCTGCACACCGCGCGCTCGCGCAACGACCAGGTCGCGACCGACTTCCGCTTGTGGGTGCGCAATGCGATCGACGAGGTCGATCGGGCGCTGGCGGAACTGCAGGGCGCGCTGGTCGATCGCGCCGATCAGCATGCCGCGGACGTGATGCCGGGCTTCACCCACCTCCAGATTGCCCAGCCGGTCACGCTCGGCCACCATCTCATGGCCTATTACGAGATGCTCCGCCGCGATCGGTCGCGCTTTGCCGATGCGCGCGCGCGGCTCAACCAATCCCCGCTCGGCTCGGCCGCGCTCGCCGGCACCGGCTTCCCGATCGACCGCGATGCGACGGCGAAAGTATTGGGCTTCGACCGGCCGACCGCCAATTCGCTCGACGCCGTTTCCGACCGCGATTTCGCGCTGGATTATCTGATGGCCGCGACCCAATGCGCGCTGCACCTGTCGCGGCTGGCGGAGGAATTCATCATCTGGGCGAGCCAGATGTTCGGCTTCGTCGACCTGCCCGACGAATATTCGACCGGATCGTCGATCATGCCGCAAAAGCGCAATCCCGACGCCGCCGAGCTCGTGCGCGGACACGCCGGGCGCATCCTTGGCGCGACGACCGCGCTGAGCGTGACGATGAAGGGGCTGCCGCTCGCTTATTCGAAGGACATGCAGGACGATAAACCGCCGGTGTTCGAGGCGCATGACCTGCTCGGCCTGTCGATCGCCGCGATGACCGGAATGGTCGAGACCAGCCGGTTCAACGTCGCGCGGATGCGCGCCGCCGCCGAGGCCGGCCATGCCACGGCAACCGATTTCGCCGATTGGCTGGTGCGGGTCGCCGGCATTCCGTTCCGCGAGGCGCACCATATCACCGGCCAGGCAGTCAGGCTCGCCGACAAGCACAACGCCGCCCTCTCCGAGCTTCCGCTCGACGCGCTACAGGCAATCGATCCGCGCATCGACGCGCGCGTGCTCGACGTGCTCAGCGTCGACGCATCGGTCTCGGCGCGCAACAGCTACGGCGGCACCGCGCCCGAGCGCGTGCGCGAGCAGGCGGCCAAGGCGAAAGCGGCGTTGCAGGCCGAGAAGTGAGTTTTCCCCTCCAGCGCGGAGGGGAGATTCAAGTCTAGTCTTGGGTCCGCCGGTCGCGGGCCGCCGCAATCCTGAGCCGCAACGCGTTGAGCTTGATGAAGCCGGCGGCATCGCGCTGGTCGTAGGAGCTGGTGCCCTCCTCGAAGGTGACCAGATCCTGATCATAGAGCGCCAGCGGGCTTTCGCGCCCGATCACGGTGGCATTGCCCTTGTAGAGCTTGACCCGGACCGTGCCGGCGACATGCTCCTGGCTCTTGTCGATCAGCGCCTGGAGCATCTCGCGCTCGGGCGAGAACCAGAAGCCGTTGTAGATCAGGCTGGCGTAGCGCGGCATGATCTCATCCTTGAGATGCATCGCGCCGCGATCGAGCGTGATCGATTCGATGCCGCGGTGCGCCGCCAGCAGGATCGTCCCGCCGGGCGTTTCGTAGACGCCGCGCGATTTCATGCCGACGAACCGGTTCTCGACGAGATCGAGCCGGCCGATGCCATTGTCGTGGCCGAGCTGGTTGAGCCGCGTCAGCAGCGCTGCAGGCGACAGCCGCTCGCCGTCGATCGCGACCGGATCGCCTCGCTCGAACGCGATGCTGATCACCGTCGGCTTGTCGGGAGCGTCCTCCGGAGAAAGGGTGCGCTGGTGGACATATTCGGGCGCCTCGACGGCGGGGTCCTCGAGCACTTTGCCTTCCGACGAGGAATGGAGAAGGTTGGCGTCGATCGAGAAAGGCGCCTCGCCCCTCTTGTCCTTGGCGATCGGAATCTGATGCTGCTCGGCGAATGCGATCAATTGCTCGCGGCTGGCGAAATCCCACTCGCGCCACGGCGCGATCACCTTGATGTCCGGCTCGAGCGCATAATAGCCAAGCTCGAAACGCACCTGATCATTGCCCTTGCCGGTGGCGCCGTGGCAGACCGCGTCGGCGCCGACCTGGCGCGCGATCTCGATCTGCCGTTTGGCGATCAGCGGCCGCGCGATCGAGGTGCCGAGCAGATATTGGCCCTCGTAGACGGTGTTGGCGCGGAACATCGGAAAGACGTAGTCGCGCACGAACTCCTCGCGCAGATCCTCGACGAAGATATTGTCGGCCTTGATGCCGAGCAGCAGCGCCTTCTGGCGCGCCGGCTCGACTTCCTCGCCCTGGCCGAGATCGGCGGTGAAGGTCACGACCTCGGCCCGATATTCGGTCTGCAGCCACTTGAGGATGATCGAGGTGTCGAGGCCGCCTGAATAAGCCAGCACGACCTTCCTCGGCTTGGTATCGCTCATTTTCACTCCTGGCCCGCGAGCGCGCGGAAACGGTGCAGCACGACGTCCATTGGGTAGCCGTCGCGCACGACAAGAAACAAAGTGTCGTCGCCGGACACGGTGCCGGCGACTTCCGGTGGGGCGGCATGGTCGATCGCCGAGCCGACGAGGTGCGCCGATCCTGGGGGCGTCTTGAGCACGATGATGTTGCCGGCGGCTTCGGCCGAGATCACCCATTCGCTCAGGATACGGGCCAGGCGATCGGCCGACCAGTCGCTCTCCGCAAACTGTTCGGGCAGCGCGTAGCCAAGCACGCCGCCGCGCTTGACCTTGACCGCGCCGAGCTGCTCGAGATCGCGCGACACCGTCGCCTGCGTCACGGCGAAACCGAGCGAGGCGAGCTTTTCGGTCACCTCCTCCTGGCTGGCGATCGACTGGGCGCGGATCAGCTCCGAAATCGCCTTCTGCCGACGCGCGCGTGACGGCGTGCCGGTGCCGAACGCCTCGATCATGCGCCAAGCATCCACGCCATCGCGCCGCGCGCGGTGTGCATCCGGTTCTCAGCCTGGCGCCAGACCGCGCTCCTGGCGCTGTCGATCACGCCATCGGTGACCTCATGGCCGCGCTTGGCCGGAAGGCAGTGCAGGAACCAGGCGTCGTCGGCCTGCGCCATCAGCTTTTCGTCGACGCGATAAGGCGCGAGCGCCTTGGTCCGCGCCTCGGCCTCGTCGTCCTGGCCCATCGACACCCAGACGTCGGTGTAGACGAACTGCGCGCCCTTGACCGCTTCGACCGGATCGGCGGTCTGCGTCACAGCCGCGCCGAAGCCGCCGAGTTCCTCGGGCGAGAAGCCGTAGCCATCGGGGCTCGCAACGCGCAGCTCGACCCCGAGCAGGGCGCAGCCCTGCGCCAGCGAGCGCGCGACATTGTTGGCATCGCCGATATAGGCGATGCGCGCGCCCTCGAGCGTGCCGCGCAACTGCTTGACGGTAAGCAGGTCCGCCAGCGCTTGCAGCGGATGGTCGCTGTCCGACAGCATGTTGAGCACCGGCACGTCCACGGCGGCCGCGAGCTGGTCGAGATGGCGGTGGTCCATCACCCGCGCCGCGATCAGCTTATGGTAGCAGGCGAGCGTGCGCGCGACGTCCTCGGCGCTTTCGCGCGTGCCGAGGCCGACCTCGTCCTTCTGGATATAGACCGGATGGCCGCCAAGCTGCACGACCGCCATTTCCATCGAGTTGCGGGTCCGCGCGCTCGGCTTCTGGAAGACCAGGGCGACGCCTTTGCCGAGCAGCGGACGGCCGGGCGCGTCGCCCGTCGAAAGGTCGAGGATGCGGCCGAGCGACTCCCGGTCGAGCGCATCGATTGTCAGCAGATCCCGGCTCACCAGTCGCGCTCCCGCTTGATCATCGTCCCCACTCCCTCGTCGGTCAGCAGCTCGATCAGCAGCGCGTGTGGCACCCGCCCGTCGATGATATGCGCGGTGCCGACGCCGGCCTCGCAGGCCTCGGCACAGGCGCGCAGCTTCGGGATCATGCCCGCGCTCACGCTCTCATGCTCGATCCGCTCGCGAAGCTCGGCGCAGCTGAGGCGGCGGATCAGGCTGTCGGGATCGTCGATGTTCTCCATCAGGCCCGGCGCGGCGGTGAGATAGACGATCTTTTCGGCGCCCATCGCTACCGCGATCGCCCGCGCCGCTTCGTCGGCATTGATGTTATAGGGCTGGCCGGTGGCATCGGCGCCGATCGTCGAGACGACCGGAGTCAGGCCGTCGTCGAGCAACTGGTGGAGCAAGCCCGCGCGAACGCTCTCGACATCGCCGACGAAGCCCAACGAGCCGTCGCGCGGCGTGACGGTGAGCAGCCCGCCGTCCTCGCCCGAAACGCCGACCGCGACCGGTTCTTCGAGCACCTCGCGGTTGATCGTTGCGACGAGGTCGCGATTGACCTTCCCGACCAGCACCATGCGCACGATCTCGAGCGTCTCCGCGTCGGTCACCCGCAACCCATCGCGGAACTCCGGCTCCTTGCCCATCCTGCGCATCACCGCGTCGACCTGCGGGCCACCGCCATGGATCAGCACGCAGCGCACGCCGACGCTGCGCAGCAGCAGCACGTCCTGCGCGAGCGCGCGATCGAGCTCGACGTCGATCGCCGCGCCGCCCAGCTTGACGACCACCGATTTGCCGGCGAAGCGGCGGATATAGGGGAGCGCCTGGACGAGAACGTCGGCGGTTGCGGCAGCGTCTCTCATGATGTCTTGCTGTTTTCCTTGATGTAGCCCGGGCCGAGATCGATCCCGAGCACCTGCGCCTCGCCCGCGCCGAGGCCGAGATCGACGATTATGTCGACCTCCTTACGCTTCATATGGGCAGCGACGGCGGCTTCGTCATGCGGCACGTTGACGCCCCCCGCCGCGACCAGGATGCCGCCGTAGGAGACCTTGGTCGGCTCGGTCTCGAACGCGACACCCGCCGAGCCCGCCGCGCCCAGCAACCGGCCCCAATAGGGGTCGCCGCCGTGCCAGGAGCATTTGATCAGATTGTTCTCGGCGATGGCCTTGGCCGCGGCGCGCGCCTCGCCGTCGCTCGCGGCACCGGTCACGCGCAGCCGGACCAGCTTGGTCATGCCCTCGGCGTCATAAGCCATCTGCAAGGTCAGATCCTCACACAATCTGTGCACCGCGTCGGCGAACTCGGTCATGTCGGGCCGCCCCTTGCGCCCCGAGGCGAGCAGGAAGACGGTGTCGTTGGTCGAGGTGGCGCCGTCGACGTTGAGCGTGTTGAAGGTGCGGTCGACCGCCTGCTTCAGGATGCGCTGCAGCTCGTCGCGCTCGACCTCCGCATCGGTGGTGAGGAACGCGAGCATCGTCGCCATGTTGGGCGCGATCATCCCGCAGCCCTTGGCCATGCCGCCCAGGATGAACGTCGACCCGTGGATCACCGCCTCCTTGGCGGTCTTGTCGGTGGTGAGGATGCCCTTGGCGGCATCGTGCGCCCCCTCGACCGACAGTTTCTTGCCGAGCTTCGGGGTCGCGGCGAGGATCTTGTCGATCGGCAAGGGCGTGCCGATGATCCCGGTCGAGCAGACCAGCACGTCCTCGGGCGCGCAACCGACCGCCTCGGCGGCGGCGCGGCACATTGCCTGCGCGTCGCGCAGCCCCGCCTCGCCCGTGCCGGCATTGGCGTTGCCCGAATTGACGATGATCGCCGCCGCGCGCCCACCATTCTCCTCCAGCGTGCGGCGGTCGAGCTGCACCGGCGGAGCGCAGAATTTGTTCTGGGTGAAGACCGCGGCCGTCGTCACCGGCTTGGCATCGACGGTCGCGACCAGCGCCATGTCGTAGCGGCGCCGCTTCACGCCTGCGTGACACCCGGCGGCAACGAACCCTTCGGCAGCAGTAACGCTCATGGATAAACCCCGACAGTGGAGAGCCCGGCGCGCTCATCGAAGCCGAGCATCAGATTGGCGCATTGGATCATCTGCCCGGCCGCCCCCTTGACGAGATTGTCGAGCGCCGAGATGGCGAGCACCCGTCCGGTGCGCGCGTCGTAACGCGCGGTGACGTGGACGGCATTGGAGCCCAATGTCCACTTGGTCGCCGGCGACTGGTCGGTGACGTGGACGAACGGCTCGTCGGCATAGGCCGCGCGCAGCGCCTCGAGCGGCGCGTCTGCGTCCATCGCGCGCGTCGCGGTGCCATAGCAGGTCGCGAGGATGCCGCGGTTGATCGGCAGCAGGTGCGGCGTGAACAGCACGCGCGCGCCGAGCGAGGCTTCCATCTCCGCCGTGTGGCGGTGATTGAGCAGGCCGTAAGCCGAAAAGGATTCGGCGACGGTGTTGAAATGCGACGATTCCTTGAGCGCCCGTCCGGCGCCGGTCACGCCCGAGGCGGCATCCACCACGAGGCTGGCGGGATCGACCAGTCCGGCGTCGACCAGCGGCTTGAGCGCGAGGATCGCGGCGGTGGGATAGCAGCCGGCGGCCGCGACGCAGCGCGAGCCGGCGATCGCGGCGCGGTGCAGCTCGGGAATGCCGTAGACGAAGCGGTCGAGCAGCTCGGGCGCGTGGTGCGGCTCGCCATACCATGTCTGATAGACGTCGGCATCGCGCAGCCGGAAATCGGCGCCGAGATCGACGAAGGCGATGTCCCGCCCGAGGATCTCGCTGGCGAGCGTCTGCGACTGGCCATGCGGAAGCGCGGCGAAGACGAGATCGATGCCGGTCAGCGCCTCAGGCGAAAAACGCTCGACAAAAGCGCCGGGATAAGCGAGCGCGAGCTGCGGATGCACGGCGGCCAGCGCGGAGCCGGCCTGACTGTCCCCGAACAAGCGGCTTGGCTCGAGCTCGGGGTGCGCGGCGCACAGCCGGAGCAGCTCCGCGCCGACGAAGCCCGACGAACCGAAGATGGCGACTCGTATTGACATGGCGCGCCTATGCACATGAGTGCATAATTATGCAACCCAATGCTTGTTGAAATTCGGCGGAGCCGATATAGGCCGCGCTCCCTCCTCGACTGACTGGCGCCATGGACCATTTCCACCTTCGCAACGGGATCATGCACTGCGAGGACGTTCCCTTGCCCACCATCGCCGCGGCGGTGGGAACGCCGGTCTATGTCTATTCGACCGCGACGATGCGGCGCCACGCGCGCATCTTTCGCGAGGCCCTCGCCGATCTCGCCGATCCGCTGATCGCCTATGCGGTCAAGGCCAATCCCAACGCCGCGGTGCTCGCGACCCTGGCGCGCGAGGGCCTCGGCGCCGACGTCGTCTCGGGCGGCGAGTATCAGCGCGCGATCGCCGCGGGCATCGCGCCCTCGCGCATCGTCTTCTCGGGCGTCGGCAAGACGGCGGCCGAGATGGCGCTGGCGCTGGAGGGCGGCCTCTACCAGTTCAACCTCGAATCGCTCGCCGAAGCGGAGATGCTGTCCGATGTCGCGACCGCGCTCGGCAAGGTCGCGCCGGTCGGCTTCCGGATCAACCCAGACGTCGATGCCAACACCCACGCCAAGATCACCACCGGCGCCGCGCACAACAAGTTCGGCGTGCCGATCGCCGAAGCGCTCGCTGCCTATGAGCAGGCACGTCGGCTCGCGGGCCTCTCGATCCAGGCGGTCACGGTGCATATCGGTAGCCAGCTCACCGATCTGGCGCCGCTGCGCCGGGCGTTCGAGAAGGTCGGCGCTCTGATCGGCGAGCTGCGCGCCGCGGGCCATGACATACGGATCGCCGATCTCGGCGGCGGGCTCGGCGTTCCTTACGACCCGGCTTTGCCGGAGCCGCCGCTGCCGGCCGCCTATGGCAAGATGGTCGCCGAGGTGACCCGCGATTGGGGCGTCCGCCTGGTGTTCGAGCCCGGCCGGCTGATCGTCGCGAACGCGGGCGTGCTGCTGACCGAGGTGATCCGGGTGAAGCCGGGCGCCCTCGATCCGTTCGTGATCGTCGATGCCGCGATGAACGATCTGATGCGCCCCAGTCTCTACGACGCCTGGCACGGCATCGAGGCCGTCGCGCCGAGAGGCGCCAACATGGTCGCCAATGTGGTCGGGCCGGTGTGCGAAAGCGGCGACACCTTCGCGACCGCGCGGCCGATCGATCGGGTCGAGGCGGGCGATCTGCTCGTCTTCCGCACCGCCGGCGCCTATGGCGCGACCATGGCCAGCACCTACAACAGCCGTCCGCTTACGCCCGAGGTCGTGGTCGACGGCGACAAATGGGCGGTGGTGCGCGAGCGCCGCACCATCCAAGCGATGATCGCCGAGGAAAAGATGCCCGAGTGGCTGCGCGCAAGCGCTTGATCGTTCCCGCCCGGCCGGCCCAAGCGGTCGCGGCGCGGGCGGCAGTTCCGATCCCGTTAATCAATCAGTGCCATAGAATTTTTCGCGAGCCAAACTCGCTTGTCATGTTATGTTGGGCCGCGCGGCGCCGGGGGGGCGCTTGAAACTCTTTTGGGGGGGAGGGAACCGAAGGAGCAGTAAGTGAACGTCGAAACCCCCAGGGATTTTCTCGACCGCCGCCAATTGGTGACCGCCCTTCGCAGTCTGCGGCGCGGCGATTTCACCGTCCGCCTTTCCGAAGACCTCCCCGGCCTCGACAGCGAGGTCGCAAGGCTGTTCAACGAGGTCGTCTCGCTCAACGAGCAGATGACCGAGGAATTCGAGCGCCTCTCGAAGGTCGTCGGCAAGGAAGGCAAGATCACCCAGCGCGGGCGCGTCAAGAATGCGACCGGAAGCTGGGAGACTGCGATCCGCTCGGTCAACGAGCTGATCGAGGACATGGTTCAGCCGACCGCCGAGGTGGCGCGCGTCATCGGCGCGGTCGCCAAGGGCGACCTCTCGCAATCGATGACCGTCGAGATCGACGGCCGGCCGCTGCGCGGCGAGTTCCTGCGCATCGGCAAGGTCGTCAACACGATGGTCGAGCAGCTCGCCTCGTTCGCATCGGAAGTGACACGCGTCGCGCGCGAGGTCGGCACCGAGGGCAAGCTCGGCGGCCAGGCGACCGTGAAGGGCGTCGCCGGCACCTGGAAGGATCTCACCGACAACGTCAACGCGATGGCGACCAACCTCACCGGGCAGGTCCGCAACATCGCCGAGGTCACGACCGCCGTCGCCTCGGGCGACCTTTCCAAGAAGATCACCGTCGAGGTGAAGGGCGAGATCCTCGAGCTCAAGAACACGATCAACGTCATGGTCGACCAGCTCAACAGCTTCGCCTCGGAAGTGACCCGCGTCGCCAGGGAAGTCGGCACCGAGGGCAAGCTCGGCGGCCAGGCGCGGGTGGAAGGCGTCGCCGGAACCTGGAAGGACCTCACCGACAACGTCAATCTGATGGCCGACAACCTCACCGGCCAGGTCCGCAACATCGCCGAGGTGACCACCGCCGTCGCGTCGGGCGATCTTTCCAAGAAGATCACCGTCGACGTGAAGGGCGAGATCCTCGAGCTCAAGAACACGATCAACACGATGGTCGACCAGCTCAACGGCTTCGCCTCGGAAGTGACGCGCGTCGCGAGGGAGGTCGGCACCGAGGGCAAGCTCGGCGGCCAGGCGCAGGTGCCGGGCGTCGCGGGCACCTGGAAGGATCTCACCGACAACGTCAATCTGATGGCCGACAACCTCACCGGCCAGGTCCGCAACATCGCCGAGGTGACCACCGCCGTCGCCTCGGGCGATCTTTCCAAGAAGATCACCGTCGACGTGAAGGGCGAGATCCTCGAGCTCAAGAACACGATCAACGTCATGGTCGATCAGCTCAACGGCTTCGCTTCGGAGGTGACCCGCGTCGCAAGGGAGGTCGGCACCGAGGGCAAGCTCGGCGGCCAGGCGCAGGTCCCCGGGGTCGCCGGCACCTGGGCCGATCTCACCGACAATGTGAATTTGATGGCGGCGA
>Ga0255338_1005901_pt1 | contig 10854 bp, 10 predicted proteins | sample MeOH1_35cm_T4_19_FD_203715 | JGI IMG/M metagenome (GOLD analysis project Ga0255338, IMG submission 203715) | Sandy soil microbial communities from University of British Columbia, Vancouver, Canada - MeOH1_35cm_T4_195 | ecosystem: Engineered > Artificial ecosystem > Sand microcosm > Unclassified ... | reverse complement strand
GGTCGTCACCCTGGACACGCGCAATGCCTTCGAGGTCGACTACGGCACGTTCGACAACGCGATCGACTGGCGCATCACGAAGTTCAGCGAATTCCCCGCAGCGGTGCAGGCGCACCGCGCCGAGCTGATGGGCAAGACTGTCGTGAGTTTCTGCACCGGCGGCATCCGCTGCGAGAAGGCCGCGATCTATCTGCAGGAGCAGGGGCTGGACGGCCCGGTCTACCAGCTCGAAGGCGGCATCCTGAAGTATTTCGAGGAAGCCGGCGGCGCCCATTACCACGGCAGCTGCTTCGTGTTCGACCAGCGCGAGGCGCTGGACGCCGGCCTGGCGCCGGCCAGCCAGATCGAACGGCCGGCCAGCGAGGCGCACCGCGGCCGGGACTGAAGTTCCCCCCGCCTGCTCTTTCCGCATGAGCCGCAACGCCACCGGTCCGGCCGCCCTGCTGCTGAAGCTGCTGGGCCTGGGCCTGCTTGCCCTGGCCCTGCTGGCGGCCGCCTTCCGCGCGCCGGAGCGCCCGCTGGAAAGCCTGGTGGCGCGCTGGGCACCGCCGCCCTCGGACTTCATCGAGCTGCAGGGACAGCTGGTGCATCTGCGCGACGAGGGTCCGCGCGACGATCCCACGCCCATCGTGCTGCTGCATGGCACGGCCGCCAGCCTGCACACCTGGCAGGGCTGGGCGGCGGCGCTCAAGGGCAGCCACCGGGTCATCAGCTTCGACCTGCCCGGCTTCGGCCTCTCCGGCCCCAGCCCGCGCGGCGACTACAGCGACGAGGCCTATATCGCCTTCGTGCTGGCCCTGCTGGACCGGCTGAAGCTGCCGCGCGTGGTGCTGGGCGGCAACTCCCTGGGCGGCCAGATCGCCTGGGAACTGGCCACTGAGGCGCCCGAACGCGTGGCCGCCCTGCTGCTGGTCGACGCTGGCGGCCATGACTTCGAGCCCGAAGCGGTGCCGCTGGGCTTCGTGCTGGCGCGCCTGCCGGGCGTGGGCGCCATCGCCAGTGGCCTGCTGCCGCGCCGCCTGGTGGAGGCCAGCCTGCGCTCGGTCTATGGCGATCCCGCCAAGGTGGACAGCGAGCTGGTGGACCGCTATTTCGAGCTGACCCTGCGCGAGGGCAATCGCGCGGCCCTGCTGCAGCGCCTGCGCCAGCTGCGGCCGGGCACCTACCTGGAGCGCCTGCCCGGGCTGCGCCAGCCAAGCCTGATACTCTGGGGCGGCCGGGACCGCCTGATCCCACCCGCCTATGGCGAGGCCTTTGCCAAGGCCCTGCCCCACAGCCGGCTGGTGAGCTTCGAGCGCCTGGGCCATGTGCCGCAGGAGGAAGATCCGCAGGCCACCGTGCAGGTGGTGGCCGATTTTTTGCATTCGCTCAAACCCTGATGCCCGGCCACCGGCGGGCATAGCAACATCCACCCTCTCTATCCATCTCTGGAGAAACCATGCAACGTCGTCATCTGATCGCCCTGGCCGCGCTGGCCTGCAGCGCCGTCACCGCCCTGAGCGCCCATGCCCAGGCGCCCGACTGGAAGAAGGTGCGCATCGGCGTCGAAGGCGCCTACCCCCCGTTCTCCGAAGTCGGCCCGGACGGCAAGCTCAAGGGCTTCGAGATCGACTACGCCCTGGCCCTGTGCGCCGAGATGAAGGCCGAGTGCGTGCTGGTGCAGCAGGACTTCGACGGCCTGATCCCGGCCCTGCAGGCGCGCAAGATCGACGCCATCATCGCCTCGATGTCGATCACCGACGAGCGCAAGAAGGCGATCGCCTTCAGCGACGCCTACTACAACACCGCCGCGCGCTTCGCCGCCAAGGCCGACGCCAAGTTCGACTTCAGCCCGGCCGGCCTGAAGGGCAAGAAGATCGGCGTGCAGCGCGCCACCATCCACGAGACCTTCGCCGCCGCCACCTTCAAGCAAAGCGAGATCGTGCGCTACGCCAGCCAGGACCAGGCCTTCCTGGACCTGAAGTCGGGCCGCATCGACCTGACCCTGGCCGATATCGTGGCCATTGACCAGGGCTTCCTGGGCAAGCCCGAGGGCAAGGGCTTCGCCCTGGTCGGCCCGGCCTACGACGACGTCAAGTATTTCGGCACCGGCTCCGGCGTCGGCCTGCGCAAGGCCGACGAGAAGACCCTGGGCAAGAAGTTCAACGCGGCGATCGCCGCGCTGAGCGCCAACGGCTCCTTCAAGAAGATGGCCGACAAGTACTTCCCTTACGACATCTCGCCGAAGAAGAAGTGACTGTGAGCCCCTCGCCCACGGATACGTGGGCGGTCCCCCGAGGGGACTCGATGCCGGCCGGGGGAAGCCCCGGGCCGGCATCGATCGGGCCGCCCTTGGGAGCGGCCCGGCGGGCGGCCTGACCTCAATAGACCAATCCAATCCATGTTGCACGGCTTTCTGCCCAGCCTGATCGAGGGCGCCGGCGTCACCCTGAGCGTGGCCCTGGCCTCCCTGGCGATGGCCATGATCCTGGGCCTGCTCGGCGCCCTGGCCAAGCTCTCGCGCTGGCGCTTTGCGCGCGGCCTGGCCTTCGCCTACACCACCCTGATCCGCGGCGTGCCCGATCTGGTGCTGATGCTGCTGGTCTTCTACGGCGGTCAGGTGGCGGTGAACAACATCGCCCTCGCGCTGGGCCATGAGGACTACATCGACATCAACCCCTATCTGGCCGGCGTGCTGACCATCGGCTTCATCTTCGGCGCCTATCTGACCGAGGCCTTCCGCGGCGCCTTCCTGGCCGTGCCGCCGGGCCAGCGCGAGGCCGGCCTGGCCTACGGCATGAGCGCCTGGCAGATCTTCGTGCGCATCAGCTTCCCGCAGATGTTCCGCCACGCGCTGCCGGGCCTGTCCAACAACTGGCTGGTGCTGATCAAGAGCACGGCCATCGTCTCGGTGATCGGCCTGTCGGACCTGATGACGCGCGGTCAGCAGGCCGCCGGCACGACCCGCCAGCCCTTCGACTTCTACCTGGCCGTGGCCGTGATCTACCTGCTCTTCACCAGCGTCTCCGAACTGCTGTTCGACCATCTGCAGAAGCGCTTCTCGACCGGCGTCCGGAAAGGCCAGCTGTGAACTTCGATGCCATCGTCGAGAACCTGCCGCTCTACCTGAGCGGTGCGCTCACCACCTTCGAGCTGCTGGTGATCTCGCTGCTGCTGGGCCTGAGCTGCGCAATCCCGCTGGCCGTGCTGCGTTCCTTCAGCGGCAGCTGGGCCTCGCGCCTGATCTGGGTCTACACCTATGTGTTCCGCGGCACGCCGATGCTGGTGCAGCTGTTCCTGATCTACTACGGCCTGGCCCAGTTCGAGGCGGTGCGCGCGAGTCCCGCCTGGCCTTTCTTAAGCTCGGCCTGGTTCTGCGCCTGCCTGACCTTCGTGCTGAACACCTGCGCCTACACCACCGAGATCATCGCCGGCTCCATCAAGAGCCTGCCGCACGGCGAGATCGAGGCGGCCAAGTCGCTGGGCATGAGCCGCTGGGTGATGCTGCGCCGCATCGTGCTGCCCTCGGCGCTGCGCCGCGCGCTGCCGGCCTACAGCAACGAGGCGATCTTCATGCTGCACGGCACCGCGCTGGCCAGCATCGTCACCATCATGGACCTGACCGGCGCCGCGCGTCAGGTCAACTCGACCTATTACCTGCCCTTCGAGGCCTTCATCACCGCCGCAGTCTTCTACTTCCTGATGACCCTGAGCCTCGTCGCCCTGTTCCACAAGGCCGAGGCGCGCTGGCTCAAGCCCCTGATGCCGCGCTGAAGAAGAAGTCCGCGTTCCCCTCATGCAAATCCATACCCACAAGCTGCTCGCGCCGACGCCGGGCACCCAGCGCGAGCTGGTCTCGCTGCACTACGGCCAGCCCGGCGCCGCCGCCGGCAAGGCCTATCTGCAGGCCTCGCTGCATGCCGACGAGCTGCCCGGCATGCTGGTCGCCCACCACCTGCGCCGGCGCCTGGACGCGCTGGAAGCCGCCGGCCGCATCCGCGGCGAGATCGTGCTGGTGCCGATGGCCAACCCGATCGGCCTGTCCCAGCATCTGCTGCACGGCCACCTGGGCCGTTTCGAGGCCACCTCGGGCGAGAACTTCAACCGCCACTACCCCGACCAGATCGAGGCGGTGGCCGATGCCGTCGAATCCCGTCTCGGCCAGGACCCGGCCGCCAATGTGAGCCTGCTGCGCGCGGCGCTCAAGCGCGCGATCGCGGCGAGCCCGGTCGACACCGAGCTGCAGTCGCTGCGCCGCACGCTGATGACCCTGGCCTGCGACGCCGACATCGTGCTGGACCTGCACTGCGACGCCGAGGCCGTGCTGCACCTCTACACCGAGGCCCCCTGCGCGGCCGACTGCGAGCCGCTGGCGCGCTTCCTCGGCGCGCGCCTGACCCTGCTGGCGCTGGACTCGGGCGACAAGCCCTTCGACGAGATCTGCTCGCAGCCCTGGTGGCGCTGGGCGCGGCGCTTCGAGGGCCGCTTCCCGGTGCCGCAGGCCTGCCTGTCGGTGACCGTGGAGCTGCGCGGCCAGGCCGACGTCGAGCACGAGCTGGCCGAGCGCGATGCCGGGCGCCTGATCGATTTCCTGACCTGGCGCGGCCTGATCGAGGCTGTCGAAGGCACGGTGCCGGTCCTGCCCGAACCGCAGGGCGATGCGCGGCCGCTGGCCGGCAGCATGCCGATCAAGAGCGAGGTCGGCGGCGTGTTGACCTTCCTGCGCCGCCCCGGCGACATGGTCAGAGCCGGCGAGGTGCTGGCCCATGTGATCGACCCGATCGGCAACGGCGTCACCGAGCTGAAGAGCCCGGTCGACGGCCTGCTGTTCGCGCGCGAGTCGGTGCGCCTCGCGCGCGCCGGCATGAAGATCGCCAAGGTGGCGGGCCTGCAGGCCCTGCGCAGCGGCAAGCTGCTGGGGGATTGAGGAAATGAGCGATAACGACGACACCAAGCAAGCCAGCCTGCTGGTCAGCAACCTGCACAAGCGCTACGGCGAGCGCGAGGTGCTGAAGGGCGTCTCGCTGGCGGCCAAGAAGGGCGACGTGATCACCCTGATCGGCTCCAGCGGCTCCGGCAAGAGCACCTTCCTGCGCTGCATCAACCTGCTGGAGCAGCCCTGGGAGGGCCAGCTCTCATTGGCCGGCGAGGAGCTCAAGCTGGTGCGCGACCGCGACGGCAGCCTGAAGGCCGCCGATGCGCTGCAGCTGCAGCGCTGGCGCGCCCGCCTGGCCATGGTGTTCCAGAATTTCAACCTCTGGGGCCATCGCACCGTGATCGAGAACGTGATCGAGGCGCCGGTCCATGTGCTGGGCGTGCCCAAGGCCCAGGCGCTGGAGAAGGCGGAAGGCCTGCTGGCGCGCGTCGGCGTCGCGCACCGCAAGAACGTCTACCCGGCCCAGCTCTCCGGCGGCGAGCAGCAGCGCGTCGCGATCGCGCGCGCGCTGGCGGTCGAGCCCGAGGTGATGCTGTTCGACGAGCCGACCTCGGCCCTGGACCCGGAGCTGGTCGGCGAGGTGCTGAAGGTGATGAAGGACCTGGCGGCCGAGGGCCGCACCATGATCGTCGTCACCCACGAGATGGGCTTCGCGCGCGAGGTCTCCAACCACACCCTGTTCCTGCACCAGGGCAAGGTGGAGGAGGAAGGCCATCCGCGCGAGGTGCTCAGCCGCCCGCAGAGCCAGCGCCTGCAGCAGTTCCTCAGCGGCGGGCTGAAATAGCAGATTCGCCGCCGCCGCGGCGGCGGCATGCAGACACTCATTCGCCCAGCACCGGCGTCAGGATGAGCCGGTTGTCGGCGGTGAGTCCCACCGCATTGAAGCCCATGCCACGCATCGGCAGGCCGACCCACTCGGTGACGTTGCCGACGCTGCCATCGCTGCGCGTCACGTTGGTCGCGGGCAGCCGTCGCAGATAGCCGTCGCGCGGATTGTTGTAGACGATGGTCTGCGGCACGGTGGCGCCGGTCGTGAAGTTGAACACGGCATCCCGCACCCAGCGCGACTGTGCCGTGTCCACGCTGACGACCGTGCTGCGCGCCAGATCGGCAGCCTGCATCGACAGCAGCCAGGGCGCCGTGGCAATCGGCGAGGTGTAGTAGTTCAAGGAATCGCTCACCGTGCCCACCGTGGGTGCGGTGCGCGCGACCTTGCGCGTCAGCAGCGTGATGCCGCCCGAACCGTTGACGCTCACGGCCATCAGCTCGCCGCCGCCGGCGCGGTAGGCGAATGTGCGGTCGGTCCAGCCATTGCCGGTGAAGGTGAAGCCGCCGCTGGCATTGAGGCTCAGCATCAGTGCCGCACGCTCGGCTTCGGTCGCTGCCGTGCAGGTGCCGGTCAGGCTGACACAGCTGAGAATGCCGGGCACCTTGCCGTTGGCGTCGATCGTGGCGGTGGCGGTGCGCAGGGTCAGGGGTGCACCATCGGTGTCGCGGTCGTAGGAGATCGTGTTCCAGTCGCCCGCCAGCTCGGCCAGCGTGTGGCTCTGCTCGGGGAAGGCGATGGACAGGTAGTGGTTGCTGGCCGAGTAGTCGTCGCCCATGCCGCGCATGACCAGCACGCCGGCGGCGCTGACGGCGACGTCCAGGCCGTCCATCTGGTAGCGGCAGGTGCCGGCTGGCACCAGCGTGACGGGCTCGCCGACGCCCATCGTGACCTTGAGCGTGGCGGCATCCAGCGTGAACGTGTCGGACGGCGTGCTTTCGTCGCGATAGGCGCTGAAGTCGACCGCACGGTAGGTGCCGCTGCGCAGCGAGCCGCAGTTGGGCGCCTTCGCCTTCAGCAGCAGGTCGGCCGGCAGCGATGCGGTATTCGACAGCGTCGCCGCCGGCGCATTGCCCGAACCCTGGGCGACCGCGCTCTGGAGTGCGGCCTGCGTGGTGCCGCTGCTGGTCATCGCATTCGACAGCGCCACCAGCGCCTGGCCGTAGGCGTTGCCGCCGCTGCCGGCGGCGAGCTCACCGCCGATCAGGTCGCCGCTGCTGCCGAAGTCGACACCGCCGGCTTTCAGGGTAGCGAGCACGGCGGTGCTGGCGGCCGCGACCGCGCTGCTGCTCAGCGCCGCCGCCGCATTGCTGCTGCCGTCGTAGCCGGCGTAGTAGGTGGCCGGCACGCTGCCCGACAGCTGGGCAACGACGAGATCGGTCGCCGGCGTGATGTTGGCATGCACCGCGCTGCCACTGCCGGTGGCCAGGGAATGCAGGGTTTCGGACGCGGTCGTGGCGGCCAGCACGCAGGGCAGCGCGGCACCGGCGGCCAGCGTCACGCTGTAGCGGCCGTCGGTGCCGGTGGTCGCCACGCCGTTGCCGCCGACGCACTTCAGGCTCACTGCGGCATTGGCCATGGCGGCGCTGCTCGCCACCGTGCCGGCGACGCTCAGCGCCGTCGTCGTGCCGCCGCTGCTTTGCGCGCTGTCGCTGTCGCTGCTGCTGCCGCCGCCGTCCCCACCGCCGCAGCCGGCGAGCGCCACCAGCGCGGCGCTCAAGAGCAGCAGGGGCGCAGGGCGCGCCATGAGGGGGTGGACCGGTGGTGGTGCGGACAGCGTGGTCGCATGGATCTCGGGCGATGCAGCTTGCTTCATGGTGATGACTCCGGGGGGTGACACGGTGCCCGGATTCAAGCCCGCGATGCCGGACCTGGCATCCGCAACGCGCAGGACGGCCAGCGCAGGTCCGAGGCCAGTGGCCCGTCGCGTGCAGCGCGGGATGCCGGCAGAGCTCAATGCCCGCGGGCACCGCGCCAGACGGACGGTGCCACGGCGACCAGCTGAATGAGATCGCGGAACGACATCAAAGCGCCCGCGGCGCGCACGCTCCCCCGATCGGATGAGACATCAACAAAACAGACCAAGGATGTCCCGGCGCCCAGGACCGTGCATCCGGCAAAGGTCGCACCGGTCACGTCGCACGGCCGCGCAAGCCGTTCTCCTCGGTTCGTTCGACGCGCAGGCGAATGTCGTCGACCCGCATCGCCTGCAGAACCCGGGACCAGCCCTCGGGTAGCGCAATGTCAGGCGCTCAGCGCGGCGTCGGCCCCTCGGCTTCCAGCGCCTGCAGCACCTCGGAGCGGAACTCGCGCTGGTAGAGGATGTAGATCACGCCCACCGTGCCCAGCATGAAGGCCCAGGGCGAGAAGAACCAGGCCACGGCCGCGAAGGCCAGGTAGTAGGCGCGCAGGCCGTCGTTGAAGGCCTCGGCCGCCAGCCCCATCACCCGGCCCGCCCGGTCGGCATAGGCCTCGCGCGACAGGCCTTGCTCGCGGAACTGGTAAGCCTCCGGCGCCGAGCCCACCAGCAGCGCGCCGAAGGTGTACTGGCGCATGCTCCAGGTGAAGCGGAAGAAGGCGTAGATGAAGACCCCGGTCAGCAGCACCAGCTTGAGGTCGAACACCAGGGCCGAGGTGCGCGCCGCGAAGGGCAGCTCGCGCACCAGTTCGGTGGCCTTGTCGCTGGCGCCCAGCATGGCCAGCAGGCCGCCGATGATCAGGATGGTGGTGGAGGCGAAGAAGCTGGGGCTGGTCGAGAGGCTTTGCACCACCGTGCCATCGACCACCCGCACCTCGCGGTAGGTGACCTGCAGCATCCAGCGCCGGCGCTCGCGGTTGGTGGCGGCCAGCACCGAGGCCGTGCGCTGCGACTGCCGCTTGGCAAAGTGCGCATAGCCGATCCAGCCGACGAAGAACACCGCCAGCCCCAGCCAATCGGGCAGGGGCAGGACGGTGAGCAATTTCAACAAGGTGTCCATGACCCAGAGTCTATCCATGACACCCGGTTCGCAAGCGCCGTGCCACCACGGCGCCTGCCCGGACCGGCGGCCAGGACCGACGTTCAGGGCGCCAGGTCGAACACCAGCACCTCGGCATCCCGGCCCTGGGTCAGGCTGAGCTTGTCGACGCCGCGCAGCTGCAGCGCATCGCCCCCGCTCAGGGTCTGGCCGTTGACCACCAGGCTGCCGCGCACCAGATGCACATAGGCCTGGCGACCGGCGGCCAGCGCCAGCTCGCCGCTCTCGGCGCCGTCGAACAGGCCGGCGTAGAGCCTGGCCTCGGCATTGATGTGCACCGAGCCCTCGGCCCCGCCCTTGGAAGCCACCAGGCGCAGCCGGCCGCGCTTCTCGGCCGCGTCGAAGTGCTTCTGCTCGTAGTCGGGCGTGACGCCGCGCTGGTCCGGCATGATCCAGATCTGCAGGAAATGCGTCTGACCGATCTTCGAGTTGTTGAACTCGCTGTGCATGACCCCGGTGCCGGCGCTCATGCGCTGCACGTCGCCGGGGCGGATCACGCCCGCGTTGGCGCCGCCGGCCTGGCCGTTGCCCATGCTGTCCTTGTGGGCCAGTTCGCCGTCCAGCACATAGCTGATGATCTCCATGTCGCGGTGGCCATGCGTGCCGAAGCCGGTGCCCGCGGCGATGCGGTCCTCGTTGATCACGCGCAGCGGTCCGAAGCCCATGCGCTTGGGGTCGTAGTAGTCGGCGAAGGAGAAGCTGTGGAAGGACTTCAGCCAGCCATGGTCGGCATAGCCCCGGTCGGCGGATTTGATCAGTTCAATCATCGTCGGCTCCTTTGTGTTGGGCGCCAGCGGCGCCATGACTCCAATGTAGGAGCACCCCCTCGCCGCAGGGCCCTGGACGCATGAAGCCAGCGTTCAAATAAGATGAAAGGTCTTTCGTACCGCTCCGCCCCTCGATGTCCCAAGCCGACAAACGCCGCGTCCTGACCCCCGAAGCCCTGGCCATGATGGACAGCATTGCCCGTGCCGGCAGCTTTGCCGCCGCCGCGCGCGAGATGGGCAAGGTGCCCTCGGCCCTGACCTACAGCGTGCGCCAGCTGGAGGAGGCGCTGGACGTGCTGCTGTTCGACCGCCGCTCGCGCCAGGCCGAGCTGACCGCCGCCGGCCAGGAGTTGCTGATCGAGGGCCGGCGCCTGCTGCAGGAGATGGATGCGGTGGCCAACCGGGTGCGCCGCATCGCCACCGGCTGGGAAAGCGAGCTGACCGTGGCGGTGGACGACGCGGTGGCGCGCCGCGCCCTGTTCGACCTGATGGAGGCCTTCTACCAGCTGCCGGTGGACGAGACGGCCGGCGCCGCCATCGGCCCGCCGACGCGCCTGAAGCTGCGCATCGAGGTGCTGTCCGGCACCTGGGAGGCCCTGCTCTCGGGCCAGGCCGACCTGGCCATCGGCACCTCGGCCCAGCCGCCCGGCGCCTCGGTGTTCTGCGAGCGCCTGGGCGATATGGAAATGGTGTTCTGCGTCGCCCCCCACCACCCGCTGGCGCGCGAGGGCGGCATGCTCTCGGCCTCCAAGATCGCCGGCCACCGCATCATCGCGGTGGCCGACAGCGCGCGCAGCCTGGCGCCGATGACGGTGGGCGTGATGCCCGGCCAGGAGGTGCTGACCCTGCCCTCGATGGCCGCCAAGCTGGAGGCCCTGATGCGCGGCCTGGGCTGCGGCTCGCTGCCGGCCACCATGGTGCGCCGCCATATCGAGGCCGGCCGCCTGGTCGCCCCGCCCACCTACCAGGAGCGGCGCGTCTTCCCCATGCACTACGCCTGGCGAAATACCGGCCAGCCGCCGGCCAAGGCGCTGGCCTGGTGGCTGTCCCAGCTGCAGAGCGCCAAGACGCGCCAGGCCCTGGTCGAGCAGCACGAGGGCCTGTTGCTCTGATGGCCTATATCGGCAGATTCGCCCCCTCGCCCACCGGCGCGCTGCACGCCGGCTCCCTGGTGGCCGCGCTGGCCAGCTGGCTGGATGCGCGCGCGCATGGCGGGCGCTGGCTGGTGCGCATCGAGGACGTGGACCGGCCGCGCTGCGTGCCGGGCGCCGACCGCCTGATCCTGCAGCAGCTGGCCGCCGTGGGCCTGCTGCCGGACGAGCCGCCGCT
>Ga0255338_1005900_pt1 | contig 10856 bp, 10 predicted proteins | sample MeOH1_35cm_T4_19_FD_203715 | JGI IMG/M metagenome (GOLD analysis project Ga0255338, IMG submission 203715) | Sandy soil microbial communities from University of British Columbia, Vancouver, Canada - MeOH1_35cm_T4_195 | ecosystem: Engineered > Artificial ecosystem > Sand microcosm > Unclassified ... | reverse complement strand
AATACTTACCCATTTATCGCACATGACGATTATCAAACAAGAAGATTTTATTCAAAGTGTTACCGATGCTTTGCAATACATTTCGTACTACCATCCGGCGGATTATATTCATGCCCTGGCTGAAGCCTACAAACAAGAAGAATCTCCAGCGGCAAAAGATGCGATTGCGCAAATCTTAACCAATTCACGCATGTGTGCGGAAGGCCAGCGCCCGCTATGCCAAGACACAGGTATCGTAGTTGCCTTTGTCAAAGTGGGTATGAATGTACATTTCCAGGGTGATTTATCGCTAGAGCAGATGGTGAACGAAGGTGTGAAACGCGCCTATCTATACCCGGAAAATAAGCTGCGCGCTTCAATTGTCAGTGATCCCGCAGGTAAGCGTATTAATACTAAAGACAATACGCCGGCAGTGGTGCATGTTTCATTGGTTACTGGCGATAAAGTGGAAGTGAGCATCGCTGCTAAAGGTGGCGGCAGTGAAAACAAGGCCAAGCTCGCCATGCTTAATCCGAATGACAGTATTGTAGATTGGATAGTTGAGACTGTGCCAACCATGGGTGCGGGCTGGTGTCCGCCGGGTATGCTGGGTATCGGCATCGGCGGTAGTGCCGAAAAAGCCATGCTGCTCGCTAAAGAATCACTGATGGCGCCAATCGATATGCACGAACTTAAAGCCCGTGGCGCACAAAACAGGCTGGAAGAACTGCGCCTTGAGATATTCGAGAAAGTGAACAATCTGGGTATCGGTGCGCAGGGTTTGGGTGGTTTGGCGACCGTGCTGGATGTGAAAATACTGGATTACCCAACGCATGCGGCCAGTTTGCCTGTCGCGATCATCCCCAATTGTGCCGCGACACGCCATGTGCATTTTGAACTGGATGGCAGCGGTGCGGCAGAGCTGCTGCCGCCCAATCTGGATGATTGGCCCGATGTGCACTGGGCACCCAGTGAGAACGCTTTGCGAGTGAATCTGGATACACTGACCAGGCAGGATATCCAGTCCTGGCAACCCGGGCAGACGTTGCTGCTCAGCGGGAAACTGCTCACGGGGCGCGATGCCGCGCATAAACGCATGGCAGCCATGTTGCAAAAAGGCGAAAAACTCCCCGTTGATTTTACCAATCGCTTCATTTATTACGTGGGGCCGGTAGATGCAGTAGGTGGTGAGGTTGTCGGCCCTGCTGGCCCTACCACTGCAACACGCATGGATGACTACACCGAGATGATGCTTGGTCAAACCGGCTTGCTTGGCATGGTAGGCAAGGCGGAGCGTGGCGATGATACGATTGCCTCGATAGCAAAACATCAGTCTGTTTATCTCACTGCAGTGGGCGGTGCAGCTTACCTGGTAAGCAAGGCAATTAAAAAGGCGCAAGTGCTGGCCTTTGAAGATTTGGGCATGGAAGCGATTTATGAATTTACCGTGCAGGACATGCCAGTGACGGTGGCAGTAGATAGCCGCGGCGTGTCGGTGCACAAATCTGGGCCTGCGCAGTGGCGTGAACGTATCGCAGAAGCCGCTATTGAAATACATAAAGCTAGAACGTAACTGAAAGTCAGGTGCAGGCCGTGTCCAATTTAAGACAGAACTTTTTAATCTTCGTGATGTGCTTTCCTTGCATAGCGCTGGCTGATAGTACCCATGACTATTTCACGGTAGAGGAAAGCGTAGCATTGATGGATACCGACAAAAATGGTTTTGCAGATGTGATGGAAGTGCGCGCCTATCTGGAAAAAATTCATGGGAGTGACTACAAAAAAGCCGAGCTGGATTTTCTGGTATCTACTGCCTCCGGCAAGAGTTGCAGTACGCCATTTGCACAGCGGTTGTATGGCGATAAATAAGCGGTTGTATGGCGTAAATAATTAGCCTCGCGCTCGAAAGTATTTCCAAAGTGATGAATCCAAGGTGGATTGCACTTAATTTGCTAATTCTTTTTCAATTTTGTCCATTCCTTGATTTAAGAACTTCTGGTCCAAATGTGCTAAAGGAAGCTGAGTAAATAAATCAATCCTTTTTTGTATTTGAAGAAAGGTTTTTTTAAATGCCTCCTTCTTCTCATCAAAGGATCCCTCAATGGCTGCCGGGTCTTCGATTTGCCAATGTGCAGTCAATGGGCGACCGTGCCATTCCGGGCAGATTTCTTTTGCAGCATCATCACAGACAGTTATTACAAAATCCATTGCTGGCGCTTTTGGCTGCGAGAACTCAAGCCAACTCTTGCTCCTTAAATTCTTTTTGGGGTAGCCAGTACCTCTAATCTCTTCAATAGCAAAACGATTTACCACGCCAGTAGGGGAGCTTCCGGCGCTATATGCTTTAAAAACACCATGCCCCATGGTATTGAATAATGCCTCGGCCATAATGCTTCTTGCGGAATTCCCTGTACCTAAAATAAGTACATTGTATGATTTGCCAATTAACGTCTTACCGATCATAAAGATCTTTCTTAGTTAAGCATGCTGCTGATTATTAAGGGCAACTAATTTTTAAGCGAGGCTGATATTTATTTATATTAAAAATATTGTCAATTTTTGTGACAGTTTCTTTACATTAAGCAATCATCGCGACTAAATAGCAGCAAAAAATAAGGAAGTTGTGCGTTAGGCAAAAAAAGCGTATTGAACTAAGATGTTGCAAGCGTAACGTAATAATATAGTCAGATTAACGTAACTCAACATAACTTGGAGTGATTGATTATGAGTATATCCATTGCTTCACCTGTCACTGAACTGCTGCAACAGCAAGGCGTTGCTTATGGTGTGATAGAAATTCCATTATCCGAGGATAAAAAACCAGTCAGAAATCTGGAAGAGTTACTATCAAAGCAGGGAATAGATCCGCAATCAGTGGTAAGAAGTGTGTTGTTTAAAACCGCTTCGGACAAGTATGTTTTATTAGCGGTTGCGGGCGGTGGCCGTGCTGACTGGGGTGTGTTGCGTAAACATTTAAATGAACGCAAGTGCCGCATGGCAGAATTTGATGAAGTGCCAGAAGCGACAGGCTATGTGGTAGGTGCCGTGCCGCCTATAGCACTGCCAGAGAACGTTAAAATCCTGGTTGATAACAGTGTAAAAGACTATGAAACCGTCGTGATTGGCAGTGGCGTTCTGGGGTTTGCCTTGTCACTTAAAGGCGCTGATTTGCTTAAACTATTTGGTAATGCTGACCAGGGGGTATTTACAAGTAGTGGCAGTTAAATTTGTAATCACCTGTTGATCAGCTGAATCCGCCGCCGGTTTGAGTGTCTCACCCAAGCCTAACAACTTCCACCAGTGCCCGGTTTTATCACCCGGGCACGACACAACTTAAAAAGCCTATTCCGACTAAAGCGTCCACTTATGTCAAACGTTATAACACGTCGTTTTTAGATACCAGCGCCACACGCGGAGATAAGGCGTGCAGCGCGATGTTATGAATCATCTCGTCGACCGTGGTGCAGCAATCGGCCACAATCGAGACTTTGTATTTTTCAGCTGACTTGGAAATCGCTGTATGTGTCACGCAATTTTGCGTCATCATGCCGCACAACAATAATTCGGTCACGCCCAGCCGGGTTAACGTTTCGTCCAGCTTTGTTCCGACAAAGCTATCCGCGTATGCTTTGGTAACGACTGGCGCATCAGCTGCTGCAGCCAAAATGCGTGGGTGAATATCCGCGCCGATACTGCCTTGATTGAAAAAGGGTGCAATTCCTGCCGCTGGGTTGGCGACATGCTGGATGAGAATCACGGCGATGTTCTGCGCGGTGGCTTTGGTGATGGCGTTTTCGATGTTGTTTAAAGTGGCCTCCGTATTCCACAGCGGGTATTTACCTTCAGGAAAATAATCGTTTTGTATGTCGATGACCAGTAATGCTTTGCTCATTTCAAGCTCCTTTTGTAATAACATTGAATATAAAAATTGTAATGGCCATGTGCGCGCTTGGTAATTGTGAACTGTGCGAGTTTCGGCGGATTAGCTTACGACTTGAAAGGATTGATGTTGGACAAAATGAATCAGGCGATTTTGAAACGCCTTAAAGCCAATAGCCGCATGAGCTGGCAGAGAATTGGGAAGGAAGTCCACCTCACGGGACAAGCGGTGGCGGCGCGCGTGCAGCGGATGGAAGAGCAGGGCGCAATCCGTGGATACACTATTCGCCAGGACAATGTTGAACGGCATTTCATCACCGTGTTTATGGAAAATGCAGATTTTGCTGGATTTGAAGCGTTTTTAAACGCCGATGAACGGATTGAACAAGCGTACAAGGTCACGGGCGAGGGCTGTTACCACATAGTGTTTATGTCTCTGAGCAACGCTGATTTGGAGCCGTTTTTAAATATGTTGCTTCGCTATGGCAAATACAGAGTGTCGAGTGCAATTCGATGTGTGAAATAATAAAATGCGGATTAGATTTAATCCCTCAAGTCAGATTTTCGTATTGTTTACTGTGTAGAGATGCACGACAGGTTTATAATATCGGCTGTGTTTAATTCAGTTAGAAAATCACCATGTTAAAAGCCTACGCAACGCACGTACAAGAACGTGCAGCCCAACAACTGCCCCCATTGCCACTTTCAGCAGAGCAAGTTGCTCAACTGGTTGAATTGATTAAAAATCCGCCAGCGGGTGAAGAAAAAACACTCATCGATTTATTGGAAAATCGTGTTCCGGCGGGGGTGGATCAGGCAGCCTATGTGAAAGCGGCATTTTTGTCAGACCTTGCCAATGGCAAAGCATCTTCTCCGCTGGTCAGCCCTGAAAAAGCGGTGCAATTGTTGGGTACCATGCTCGGTGGTTACAACGTACAGGCACTAGTAGCCTTGCTGGACACGTCGATGGCAGCTGGAGCTGTTAAAGCGCTATCTCATACCACTTTGATGTTTGATGCTTTTCATGACGTGGATGAAAAAATGAAAGCGGGCAACCCGCACGCTAAAAAACTCATCGAGTCATGGGCAAATGCAGAATGGTTCACCAATGCGCCAGTATTGGCAGATGAAATTAAAGTGGTGGTATTCAAGGTTGATGGCGAAACCAATACCGATGACTTAAGCCCGGCGCAGGAGGCATGGAGCCGCCCGGATATTCCTTTGCATGCCAAAGCGATGTTGGTAAGTAAAATGCCGGATGGCTTGAAAACCATTGAAAACTTGAAGCAAAAAGGCCTGCCATTGGCGTATGTGGGCGATGTGGTAGGTACCGGTTCCTCACGCAAATCAGCTATTAACTCTGTGCAATGGTTTATTGGCAATGACATTCCCAATATTCCAAACAAACGCACCGGCGGCGTGATTCTGGGCACAAAAATCGCACCGATTTTCTTTAACACTGCTGAAGATTCCGGCGCACTGCCGATTCAATGCGATGTTTCAAAAATGCAGATGGGTGACGTGATTACGATCAAGCCTTATGCCGGTCAGGTATTGAATGAAGCAGGCGAGGTGATTGCCAGTTTTGAATTGGCACCAGCCACCATGCCGGATGAGGTGCGTGCCGGCGGCCGTATTCCATTGATTATCGGCCGTGGTTTAACAACCAATGCACGTAAAGCATTAGGCTTGCCGCCTTCTGATCTGTTCATACATGCGGCAACCCCTAAAGATACTGGCAAAGGCTATACGCTGGCGCAAAAAATGGTGGGCAAAGCTTGTGGTGTTGCTGGTGTGCGTCCAGGTTCATACTGTGAACCAAAAGCCACCACAGTAGGCTCGCAAGATACTACCGGCGGCATGACGCGTGATGAATTAAAAGAACTGGCATGTTTGGGCTTTAGCGCTGATCTGGTGATGCAAAGCTTCTGCCATACGGCAGCTTACCCAAAACCTGTTGATATTAAATTGCAGCATACTCTGCCTGAGTTCATGAGCAGCCGCGGCGGCGTAAGTTTGCGTCCGGGTGATGGTGTGATTCACTCATGGCTGAACCGTATGGTGCTACCCGATACAGTAGGTACCGGCGGTGACTCGCATACCCGCTTCCCGATTGGTATCTCATTCCCGGCAGGTTCCGGTCTGGTGGCATTTGCCGCGGCGATGGGCGTGATGCCACTGGACATGCCAGAGTCTGTACTGGTACGTTTCAAAGGCCAGATGCAGCCCGGCATTACCTTGCGCGATCTGGTGAATGCGATTCCTTACGCAGCGATTCAGGAAGGCACTTTAACCGTTGGCAAACAAGGTAAAAAGAACGTATTCAATGGCCGCATTCTGGAAATTGAAGGCTTGCCTGACTTGAAAGTAGAGCAGGCGTTTGAGTTTGCAGATGCTTCGGCAGAGCGCTCAGCCAATGGCTGTACGGTAAAGCTCAATAAAGAGCCTGTCATCGAGTTTCTGAATTCAAATATCGTATTGCTGCAAGATATGATCGATCATGGCTATCAGGATGCCCGCACACTGCAGCGCCGCATTGCCAGCATGCAGGCTTGGCTGGCTAAACCTGAGTTGTTGGAGGCCGATGCGGATGCAGAGTACGCGCATGTGATTGAGATTGACCTTAACACCATCAAAGAGCCATTGGTAGCTTGCCCGAATGATCCTGATGATATCAAGCCGTTGTCAGCAGTTGTGGGCGATAAAATTGATGAAGTGTTTATCGGCAGCTGTATGACCAATATCGGTCACTACCGTGCCGCCGCAAAAGTGCTGGAAGGTTCAGGTGCTATTCCAACCCGTTTGTGGATTGCACCGCCAACCCGTATGGATGAAGCGCAGCTTAGAGATGAAGGCGTGTATTCAGTATTTGGCGTTGCTGGCGCACGTACCGAAGTGCCGGGTTGTTCACTGTGCATGGGTAATCAGGCGCGTGTAGCGGATAAAGCGACGGTATTCTCAACCAGTACCCGCAACTTTGATAACCGCATGGGCAAAGATGCTCGCGTTTACCTGGGTTCTGCTGAGCTGGCTGCTGTATGCGCCAAGTTGGGTCGCATGCCTACGCACGCTGAGTATATGGAAACTGTAGGTAATAAATTGGCGAATACAGCCGATATTTATAAGTATCTGAATTTTGACCAAATGACAGAATACAAAGCAGCGCTTGACACTTTGAGTAGCGGTAAAAAAGTGATACCAATTGTCGAGCTAGGCTAGTTAGTTATTCGACTAATTAGCTATTCATAAAGGCCGGCCTTTATATTATTAATATTGGGCTGGCCTTATGGCATTAAATTTATATTTAAAATTGACATAAATATGACCCTGCATCTTCCGGAAGTACCTGAAATCTTTGATCAGGAAGCCATCACCCAGCCACCTAAGCGTGGCGCATGGAAACTTATGCTGCCTTTAAGCATTTTGCTGCTGGCAGTTATTTATGCAGCTTGGCACTTCGGTTGGCATGCACAGGCTGTTACGGCCGGTGTATTGCTGCTTGGCGTGATTTCTCACGTACTTGCCTGGGTGCTTGGGGTGATAGGTTTGGTGCCGTTTATTGGGCCATTGATTGTCAAAGTGCTTAGCCTGTCTTTTATCTGGCTGCTTAATGCGATTGGTTACCTTGTTTCATATACGGCTATCAAGCGTGGTTACACCAAAGATGTGCTTACCTATCGTGGCCTGACCATTGCATTGATTGTCGGCATTGTGATTGGCTATGTCGCCGGTCATTTCATTTAACATCAATCACCTTACCAAATGACCTTTCAGGTACCGCCTATGCGCTGGCTGCAAACGCTGAAACATCACGTGCGCAAGCTCGCTGATTTTTTCCCGGTTATTTTCTTTTTTGGTGGCTTTATCTGGGATGCGCTTACGATAGGCCGCAATGTGGCAGCGCTGGATCTGGCAATCTTTGCAGCCTATCTATTTGCTGCAGCGGCAATTCTTTACATGATAGGCCGCCCCAATGAGGCTTTAGAAGATGATGCTTCTGCCGATCATTCAAAACTGCGGTTAATCGTTCTTGCGGCTTTAAAGAAGCTGCATACACCAAGATTGCCCTATTTTCTGCTGCAGTTTCTATTTGGCAGTTTGTTCAGCGCTTTATTCATTCTGTATTTTAAAAGTTCCAGTCACTGGCTGGCATGGCTGACTTCATTAATCCTGGCAGGGTTACTGGTCGCCAATGAGTTTTTGGAGAGTGAATACAAACGGTTCACCTTAAGCTGGGCACTGTTCGGTTTGTGTGCCATGCTGCTATTTAACTTTGCCTTGCCTTTTGTGCTGGGCAGCATTCACGCGATATGGTTTTACTTAAGCACGATATTGGGTGCAGGTTTGGCGTATTGGCTGTACAAAAAAACGCCGCATCATTTTGGCAGTATCACGCCGGTTTGGATTATTGCGGCAACGCTGATGTTTGCTTATGCCGCAGACATGATTCCGCCTGTACCGCTGGTGAAGCGTGATGTGGCAGTAGGCTATGCGCTGGAGAAAGTAAACGGCAGTTACCAGTTAACACAGCAGGCGTCACCGTGGTGGGTGTTCTGGCGTAAAGCAAGTGATCATCTGGAAATCACCCCGGGCCAACGTGTGTATTGTTTTTCTTCAGTGTTTGCGCCGCGCGGGTTGCAAACCAGGCTATTTCACCGCTGGCAGCATTACAATAAAAAAACGGGTTGGCAAACGCAGTCACTCGTAGGGTTTACGCTATCTGGCGGGCGTTATAACGGTTTTAGAGGCTACACGTACAAGAGCAATTTAGCCGAAGGTGATTGGCGGGTGAGTGTGGAAACTGAAAACGAAAAAACCATCGCCGTTCATCCGTTTTCAGTTCAGTATACAGAGACTGCCCCAGTTTCAGTGAAGCAGCTTTATTAGTCGCTAGTGATTTGTTTCTGAGTGCGACATCAGCTTATCAATATAAGCAATCGCTATCGCAGAGAACACAAAAGTCATGTGAATAAGTGTTTGTGAAATCAATACCTTATCTGACAGGTTTTCTGCGTTGATGAACGTTTTAAGCAAGTGAATCGATGAAATCCCGATAATTGCCGTTGCCAGTTTTACTTTGAGCAAATTGGCATTTACGTGTGAGAGCCAATCAGGTTCGTCAGGGTGGCCTTCAAGGTTAAGGCGGGAAACAAAAGTCTCATAGCCGCCTACAATGACCATGATCAGCAGGTTTGAAATCATCACTACATCAATCAGGCCTAAAACTATCAGCATGATATCGGCTTCTATCAGATGGTTAGCTTTCGATACTAAATGCACCAGCTCAACACCAAAGAAAAACACATACACTGCTTGCGCAACAATCAGGCCCAAATAAAGCGGCAATTGCAGCCAGCGGCTACCAAACAGAATATTGGTCATGATGTTGCTTTGCTGGTATGCGGTTGAGGTAGGGTGTTTTTCTTGCATGTGGTTTAAAGCCTTTAAGTTGGGTTCAAAGTAGGTGCGTATTGTATCAGTTTGGCGTGTATTTTTAATTTGGATCCGCTGGCAAAAAACATGTTATCGATGGAATATTCTGAATATCAGTACGGATGCCGCAATGCTTGATGCATATTGTTGCTGGATAACTGTTAGCTATGGTTTTGTTTAATAGGTTGGTACTTTTGCAGATTAGATACAATAAGTGGTACAGTAAAAAAATCGATAAAAACACAAATAACTATGAAAAACAAACGTCTAATTTCGTCAAGGTACACACCGAAAACGATGTCTACTTTACATTGGACGTTATGCAGGGAGCACGCATGAGCCTTCTTCATGAAATCCAAGCTGCCGTACTCCAAGAGGGATCTGACCTTGGGCCAATACTTCTCAGACTTCGGCTCTTGGCAGCTCGGATCGGAAGTCAGCCCCTCGCTGAGTGGGTACGACATGAGTCGGAGGGGTACCCACGCGACGCAGAGCTCCCAGACTACCGCTTCATTCCTGTCAGCTACACAGCCAATTTTTCGGGGCCGTTTGGGTCCGGGATCAAAAACGCGCCAATTTCACCGTACTTGGTCAAGAAGTTCGCCGGGGAGCATTGGGTGAGTCACGAAATGCGGGAGAGTATCGCAGCCGTGGACGACTTACTGGCCACGGCTGAGGACGGCGGCCATCTTGGAATAAATGCCGCCGACCTTATCCTCTTGCTCCAAGGCAAGGTCTATCCAGACTACGCATGCAATTCGGTCACAGGAAGCATCTCACGCTCATCACTTGCCTCAATTCGCCATGCAGTGCGGAGCCGCGTACTCGAACTCACCCTTGAACTCGAAAAGTCTGTTCCAGATGCCGCCGCTGTAGCCATAGGCCCTGCAGCTTTGCCATCCGCACCTAACGCCGCCGCAGCTACGCAAATTGCCCAACAAATCATCTATGGCAACTTCACGTCGATTGCGGCCACTGGTGACGGGACAACGATCCAAATCGCGGTGGCTCCGCATGACGCAAAGAGCTTGGCCGAGTTCTTGGCTAGTTCAGGCATGGCAGAAGAGGACGCCAAAGAACTTGCGCGTCTTGCTGCTTTGGAAAAGCCTGAGAGCAACGAGGAGCCCATGGGACCTCAAGTTCGCAACTGGCTCGTTAAGAATCTCAAGAAGGCTGTGTCTGGCACTTGGAAAATGGGATTTGCAGTTGCCACAGATGTTGTCAAAGAAGCGTTACTCAAGTACTACGGCCTCAAGTAGCCGAGCCCAAAGTGACGCTCAATCCATCATTCCACCGGAACCGTCGCGTCAAGCCGCGCAGGCTTGTGAATTCAAACGTTACCCCGTTTTGATAGGCATATAATCAATACATCAATGTGATCAGTTCGAATGGTTTTCTCTTTCAAACAGTATGAAGTCTTTATTTAGCTGATATGACTATCCAGTGTGAAATGAGCGGTTTCATCCAGTGCTAATATCTGAGTCAAAACCGGTATGGTTTCTGCCAATGTCTTTGGCAGTGTCCACGGCGGGTTGATGATAAACAGGCCGCTGCCATGCATGCCA
>Ga0255338_1005899_pt1 | contig 10857 bp, 15 predicted proteins | sample MeOH1_35cm_T4_19_FD_203715 | JGI IMG/M metagenome (GOLD analysis project Ga0255338, IMG submission 203715) | Sandy soil microbial communities from University of British Columbia, Vancouver, Canada - MeOH1_35cm_T4_195 | ecosystem: Engineered > Artificial ecosystem > Sand microcosm > Unclassified ... | reverse complement strand
ATTGCGAGTCCCATTTCTGAATGCTCACAGACTATGATTACATCACTTAAGAACTCGTTTGTCGTCTTCCATGATTTTCCACATCTTGAACATTGTTTGAACATACATGATCACGTCCTCTCAGGCTGCTTTTGGTTGTTTACAGGCTTCGACAAAGCGGCTGTAATCGAAGCGGGGGTTCTGAGTTTTCAAAAAACTTGCTATTGCTTCTATAGTTGCAATACTCGCACCAGTTTCTTTTAAGACTTTCGCTATCTCATTAAAATGTTTTCTACTCATCATTTGCTTCATCCTCCATAATGTCTGTTTGCTTTTCTAATTCACGTGCCTGCTTTTCTTCTGCATCAATTACGCGTTTGGTTCTTTCACAGCGTCTTTTATATCTGTGATAAGTGCTGTAATCACCTTTTAACTCTGGGTTATCGATGATGTAATCTTCATCACAGTTTATATCTGCTGCATCACCTCGTAGAGTGCTGAATAGAGCAAGTACAAGTGCTACTATTAATTTATATTTCATGCTGTCCTCCTTGGTTTAATAGCTTCATTGAAATACTTGCCTACTGATTCAGCTGTTACCAGTTTACGATAGCGGTGATAACCGATATTGCTATAAGTGTAATCACCTCCATGGTTGAAATAGACTTTAAGCACCTTGTTCTTTCGGTCATATTGAACGCCTCGGATTGCTGAAGACTTCAAATACGTCAGCTTGCCCATGTGATTCCCCTTTGATGATTGTTATGTACCATTCATCTCCATATGCTAATCGGTACTCAGCTAGCATCTGTCTTGCTTCTTCTAATGTTTCAAATTCATCTAGTACGTCTGTTTCTCTAATACGCTTGGTTTTATACACACCAATTATCTTATACATATTCTGTTCCTTTCATATTAAGAGGGCGGCAACATTTTCATCTGCTCACTCGTTTAAGCACCGCATGACCAGTGCCCCTCTGTTTATCACTCAGCTTGTAGCGGGTATTGCTGCGGTGGATGATTATTAGCTTACTGCTTTAGCTTCCTTGCTCCTTACTGACTTATTCGTCAAGCCACCATCGGGATCACCGACTCTGTTTATATGCGCCTCGCGCTTCCATTCTCGCCTACTTGCTGTTTACCTATTTAGTTTTCAATGATCTTTGAAGGGCTTTTCTTTCTTCTTTTCTTTCCCTTCTTGATTATACATATATGCGATTCATGTGCCATTGTCTATAGGCCATAGGCACTATTTAATAGCTGGTGAATCGTGCAATTCGTGCATAATGAATGCTCGTGCGATGCAATAGGCTGTGCAATGAACTTTATTTAAAGTCGTCACTTGACACAGTTATATAAGAGATGGTTATGCAGTATAAAATACCATACTCGATGTCCAAGTAATATTGCCTAATCTCATACTAAATAGATACAATGAGGCGGCAGACAAGGAGTATTGAGCTAATTGCTAAAAACTCATTTATTGAGGAATTTTAATTCCATTGAACTATGCAATGTGTGAGGAATATCATGCACATAACGCATCAATACTCGATACTTGAACCAGGCTTTCAAGTATTATTCTCAATGATATCCACGTAGTCTGCTTATACAATACTAAAACACGAGGTATGAGTAATGAGACCAATTGAACCAAGCGATTACAACACACTACAATCATGGCTGGATTATCATAAGCAGGTAGATGTGGATTTAGAGTGCTTGCCTGATACTGGATATATTGTTGAAGGCACAGCAGCTTTCTTTTACACCATGACTAACAGCAAGACTATGTGGGTTGATACATTTATCACCAATCCGCGAGCCGAGCTGATTAAGCGGAGGCGAGCTGCAAGAGCATTTGCACACACAATATACACGATTGCTCAACTCTGTAAAATAAAGCGTATGTTCTTCTTGACACGCAATAAAGCCGTTGAACGAGTATATGCGAAGTTATTAAATGCTAAGCCACGTGGTGAATTCAAACTCTATTGCACTGAATACGAGTGGTAGGTCAGGGCGGGTAAAATAATATACATGCCTCTCACCAAACACTAAAAATGTGATCTTTCATTCCGATCTAACACACTCAACAGCATCTTCAAATGTGGGTGGGTCATGCGTAACAAATACGCATTCAACTATCTAGTAATTATTAGATAATTGTTCACGCGACTAAAATGCTGAGGGGGAGTGCAGTCGCTCGCCAATTGTTCTCACAAATCACAATTGCATTACAATTTTCGTGGAGAGGTCTGTGAATATAGTGGGTATACATACATTGTTTAATAATGTGGGTACACATGTGTGTACATCACACACAATTGATATACATAATACACAATTGAACATGCATCACGCATGTTCAACACACATGTATACACATGCATTATGTATTGCATATCATTCACATGATTTGTGTAGAAAACGAGGGGCGCGCCTCAACCCCCTGGAGGTTGGGCGAATGCGGGAAGGGGCGGCGAGCGAAGCGAGGTGTAACCCTGTATTCCTCGCCCAGAATACCACCCCTCTCAGATACTTGAAAGAAAGTGTGAATAAAATTCCCCTCCCTTCGGTCGGGGCCACTTTATTTCCGCACTGGGGGCCAGCATGACTTCGGAAGATAAACGTCGCATATGTGAGGGTTGTCCTCATAATAAGAACAATTGGTGTGAGGCATGTGGGTGCTGGTTAACACTCAAGACGAGGTTACCTGGGGCTCGATGTCCACTCGGGATGTGGCGATTCGACGCTAGTCGAATTGACCCGCCCATGGAAGGACGGGCGTGATATGGCAGGGAAAAAGAAGGCCCGCATGATGCAGAAGAACATCAACGGGAGTATGCAGGAGGTTCGTAAGAACCGTACCCTGGACAAGCTTGCAGAATTTGAAGTCTTTGATGCCACCATCCTTCCGCAACTGCGTCGGATGGTGCTGGAAGACTGGGCACCTGACAGGATCAGAAAAGCCTTCGCACCGATCATGCAAGCTGTGATGATTAAGAAAGGTCTTGAAGGGAACTTCAAGGCTGTGAAAGATACGTTAGACAGGTACGAAGGTACTGCGATCCAGCGTATGGAATCAAAGACCGTATACGCCCAGATGTCCAAGAAGGAACTCGCGGCTCTTGCTCTTCAAAAACTCCTAGACGCGAAAATTATTGACACGACAGGTAAAGTCATTAAGGATGTTGATGACGATAAGAAGTAACGTCGCGCTCACACGCGACTATTTAGAAACGCTGTCAGAGGAGGAACTTGCGGAGCTGATCCAAGTAGCGTCCCAAGTTGAGAAAATTGAACAGACCACACAATCCTACGCTCCGAACCCTGTGCAGGAACGGGTACACCGCTCTGGTGCTTTTATTAGGGCTCTGTTCAGTGGCAACGGAGTTGGCAAAACTACGGCCTGTATCCAAGAAGCGTTATGGACTTCGCAAGGGATTCACCCCTTCAGAGAGACCGCAAGATTACCCAATACCGTCATTATCGTCCTTGACGATAGTTCAAAAGCAGACACAGTCTACATTAAGCAACTTCGCAAAAAACGCTGGTACGACGTGTCCAAGCTCAAGCTCGAAAAGCACGGCAGGTCCTACACGCAAGAAGTCATATTCCCGAATGGCAGCAACTGGATCTTCATGACCCATGAGATGGCGGAAGATAAGTGGGAGTCTATCGAGTGCGCCTGCGTGATCTTCGATGAACCCCCTCCGCGCTTCATATTCATTGCGCTGCTGCGGGGTATGCGAGAAAAGGACATGCGTCCTTGGATTATGTTTGCTGGTACACCCAGAGGGCGGTACGCCCCTTGGATGTACCGAGAGATTTACAGACCTTGGAAGTTCAAGGAAGACGCTGAGATTGAGTGCTTCTTTGGATCCACCGATGACAACTTGGTTAACCTAGACGCCGACACGATCAAGCGTTGGGAAAAGAGGTACACCAAGGACGAACTGATGACGCGGCGCCATGGTTCCTTCGAGTTCCTCTCGGGCCGTATCTTTACTGAGTTCTCTTCCGCAATCCATGTGGAGCAGAAGTTCCCATGGCCTAGAGCATGGCCAGTGATACTGGCTATTGACCCCCACTTGAGGAAGAACCACGTAGCGGTGCTCCTGGGTATCGACTCCGATAAGGATATCCATGTCATTGCGGAGTTCGAGACTTCGCTTGCAGGGGAGGATGCCGCAGCCTTCTTCATCGACTGTTGTAAGCCTTATTGGATCAGAACCGCAGTATGCGACAATTTTGGTTCGATTGACCTCTATAGCGTGAAGAACTCCAAAGAGAGGAAGTCGTTTATCAAGATTTTCAATGAGACTGCGCTACGGCTTGGAAAGCCTACGCTCCAACTAAGAGCCACCACCAACAAGGAAAAGAAGGATAACGAGTGGATCGAGGACATGAAAGACATGTTAGGACCTAAGAGGACTACAGATGGTCAGCTTCGTCCTAGGTTTCATGTTTTCGAAAGTTGTGTGAAAGTCATTGACAACTTTGAGTCTTACGTGTGGGATGAACACACAGGCAGGAAAGCTGACCTTCAAGAGCCCAAAGAAGAACCTCTGGGTACAAATTGTGACCATCTGATGTGCGTCAAGTACGGGATTGCTACAAAGCCTGATACTATAGGTGAGGATAAAGTTTACTCACGTAGACAGGTGCAGGGTAAGGCGCAGGAGTATGAATCAACGGGGTATAAGCCAAAAGTTCAAAGTGAACGCGCCTGGAGGAAAGACTAATGGGCATTCTCCAAAATGACGAGTTAAACGTTCGGTTCAGAAGTAGAAAACCCGACGAAGGTTCGGAAAGTACGATGGAGTCTTATTTCAAGGCTTCTCTCCGTGATGCGACTGTCGATAACCTCATGGAGAAGTGTAAAGAGCTTGAAGTGGGGATGAAGGTTCAAAAAGCATGGCTTGCTCACAAGTCCCATGTCGCAGAACACCAAGATCGGATGGAAAAGCTCCAGAATTGGGACGAGTACATTGACGACCATGACATGAACTACGACGGAACGAGCAAAATCCATCTACCCGTCACGATGACTATTCTCAAGACTTTCCACGCCAGAATGTTTCAAGCCCTTTTTGCTGTTGATCCACCCTTTTCGGTGAGAGCCATGCAAGAGGCGTTTCAAGATGATGTCGATATGGTCTATGGGCTCATGTCCTGGACCCTGAAAGAGTGGTGCAACTACAATGAGGGATGCGAAGCAGTTGTGGATCGATGGCTCTGGAACTGGGCAGGTTGGGGATCTGGTGCCCTTAAGATCAGGTGGGATTGCAAGTACACCCGATATATGGATGTGGAAGACTTTTATACTCGTGGTCCCTCAACCTATGAAGTTGTCATTGATCCAGAAACAGGAACTGTGGAAGAGGTTGAGAAACCTGCAATCATCCGTGGACAGCGAGAAAGAGCAGTTACGGAGAAGACTTTTGAAGGTCCAGTCCTAGAATACGTAAACCAAGAAGACATCGCCATCATCGGGGGTAGGGATATCCAGCTCTGTGACATGGTGATTCATCGTGAATGGTTGACAGCCGACCAGCTTCAAGCCTTAGCCATTGCCAAGAAGTTTGACCAAGAGAATGTGGACTTGATGATTGAGGCGGGGAATCATGCCGAGGCGGGTAAGCCTGGGATGAACATAAAACAGGATCAGGAGATACATGACGGTATTCAAAGGCTTGACATCGGTGAGGACTTGGATCGCTACGAAGTGCTTGAAGCACATCTCGAAATGGACATCAACAAAGACGGACTCAATGAATCAATCATCGTCTGGGTGGATAATCAATCGGGACGGGAACTACGTGCGACTTATGCCCATCGAGTTAATCGAGGGGGAAAACGACCCTTCGTCAACATCGAATTCCTCCCGCGAGAAGGCCACGGTTACGCTATGGGTCTGAGAGAGCTAGTCCATTCCATCTCAGTGGAACTGGACATGATCCACAACATCAAGGTGGATATCGGCATGACTGCCGCCATGCCTATTGGGTTCTACAGAGCTGCAACAGGCTTGACCCCTGTCAAACTTCGGATGAAACCAGGGGATTTGATCCCTGTGGACGACCCACAGAGCCATGTTTTCTTTCCGAACTTAGGAGACCGAAGTGGATTCTTCAAAGACGAAGAAGCGCTGCTCTTGCAGCACGTGGAGAGACTTACTGCTATCAACGACATCAATACGGCTACCTTGGGAAGGCAGGGCGCTGCACGCACTGCTACTGGAGTTAGTCAGCTTGTCGCTGAGAACTCCTCAAACCTCGATATATTTATTAAAAGAATGCAACGGGGATGGCGTCAAGTTTTACGGATCGTGTGGCAAATGCTCCAGCAACGCCTCCCTGATGGTACCGAATTTAGGGTCACGGGCAGGAACGGAAAAGAATACTTCCGAAGAGTAAACAGGATGAATATTCAGCAGCGCGTGGACTTCTTCCTAGAGGCCACCTCTGCGAACTCGAATCGCATGATCCAGCTCGAGCAGACTATGCAGGTCTTGGCTCAATGCATGAACCCTCTGTTCATCCAGCTCCAGATTGTGAAGCCATCTGGGATCTACGAAGCTTTGAAGGACTACTTCCAAGCGTTGCAGAGGAAAGATTATGCCCGTTTTATTTCACGACCACCCGATATTGTTCGCCAGCTCACTGCGGAAGAAGAATTGGGACGTATTGTCAATGGCAAGAGTGTCCCAATTAGTCCCGATATGGACCACCAACGGTTTATCGAACTGGCTCAAGAGCTATTGGGACAACAGGAAGCAGAAGCAATGTATGGTCCAGGGCAGCTTGAGGCTGTACGAGCCCAGATGCAGCAACATATGGCCATCATGAAGGCGATGGAAGCCCAGGCGAAGCAAATCGCTCAAGCTAACCAACAGTCCTTCAATAGTATGGGGGTCGCAGGTGGGGTACAGCCAGGTCAGGCCCCATTCATGAACCCCTACAATGACTTTCAGGCTGCGAGGTCAAATTTGACTGAGCAGTTAGGAGGCAAAGAAGCCATGATACCAGGGGCACAATCATGACAAATGAAGAAAAAGAAGAAGCCATCGAATCTGTCATCGCGCATTATGGGATGACACACTTTTTAGCATTGATTGACGAAATCGTTGCTAGAATAGGTGGAGGGGTGATGTCGATACCGCTGGACAGAGACCCTACGAAAGCTTCCATCCAACTCTACGCAGAGAGGATGAAGGCAGAAGGGGCAGCAGCGGTAGCTATGTCTATACGAAACAAAATAAATGAGATTCGTATGAGAAACAGGGAGAAATCATGAGTGAAGATTTGAGAAGGTTAAAAGCACAGCAAGAAGCAAATTCTGCCGCCATTGCGCGGATGCAAATGATGATGCAAGCACAGAATGCTCGTCACGCCGTTCAAGAGGACGATGATGACGACGGGGATCAAGTCCCTCCAGCGGCGCAGGGGTATCCCCCACAACAGCAACAGGTCCCACAGCAACAACCACAGTACCAACAGGTGGACCCTAATCAACTCGTACTTCAAGCCATTACAAATCAGGCTGCACAGAATGCAACCCGTCAAGTTCAACAGAATCTTACGGCAACGGCAGATGTGGAGTCGAAGATTAAAGCCAGGATGTCGCAATTGGTTGCGAATTATCCAGCACTCACGGATGAGAATTCAGCGTTAGTGGTGAAGTCGAGGGAGATTTATGCCAGGGTCGCCCATGAGAATCCAGGACTTGATGAAGCAACACGGTATGAGTTGGCTGTAGAGAGGGCTGCAGCACAGATTGGTGCAAGGCCAGTGAATGCGCCAATTGAAGACATTGCAGCAGCAGATTTTGTCATGCCTGTAGGCAGAAATCCTGCGATTGCAACTCGCAGTGGATCAGGCAAGAACTTCTTGACTGACAAGATCATTGCCAATGCGAAGATGCACAACATTAACGTAGATCCATCTACGCCTGAAGGTAAAAAGAACTTGGCTGAATTGAATGCTTACAGTGAGCGATTCAAGGCCAATACAGACGAAGATCAATATCGTTACAGATAAGGGGTGAACTATGAGTGAACAAAAGAAAGTAGAAGCTAAGAAAGAAATGCCAATTTTGGATCAAAAACTGCCTGCGCTTGGGGTGACTAAATTTACTCCCGCCATCTACGAAGATACGGAAGAAAATGACATTGACAGCATCTTGAAAAAGGAATTGGCAGACCAAGGTTTGGAGTACCGATTTATCGATTATAAGAAGGCAATGGCTAACGGAGGTCGTAGTCGGACGGGTTGGATCGTTTATCGAAGACAGTCAGAAGACCCAAGATTAGCGGGAATTAAAGGACTTTTGGATTCTGATGGCTTAGTCAGGCAAGAAACTCTGGTTTTGGCAGTCAAGACAAAACAAGGTGCCGACAGGTTGCGCGCAAAGCGAGATGCGCAAAATGAATACTACAACCAGTATACTAAGCACAAGACAAAGGAGTTGGGGTCACAAGCAGAAAACCTCAACGGTAGTAAGATTATCGCAGGTTACGAGAATAATTCGTAAGGAGAATTTATGGCGAACACGGACGCACCAAGAGGTTTTAGACCCTACGGACAATTGCTCCATGTAGGGATCTATGTTGCTTCTGGGACTATCTACCCTGGCGACATGGTGAAACAAGAAGCTGGAGCCAGTAACACGACTCAGCTTAGAACAAGGGTCGCGGTTGGTGCGAACGGTGACGCTCTCATCGGTTGCGCTCTCAACTATGCAACCGTTGGACAAATGATTCGAGTTGCAGATGATCCAATGCAGCTTTTCAGTGGACAGGGCGATGGCGCTGACTATGACGAAAACGCTGACTTGGGTACTAACGCTGGCCTTTTGGCCACGGCAGGAGATTCAACTTACAAAGTCTCCCGTCAAGAAATTAAAACTTCCGATATCAACACGACTGCAACGCTGTCGTTGAAGATTCTGGGAGTGGTTCCAAGGCAAGATGGCAAGAACGCCTTCGGAGCTTTTGTGGAATTGATTTGTAAGATCAATAACCATCAGCTGGGTTCCCACACTGGGACTGCGGGCGTTTAAAGGGAGTGATATATGGCTGGACCAGCGTTTCTCAAACAGAATTTTGGCGATCTCTATGGTAGCTCACAGCTACCCGCCTTGGAATGGATGTTCAGACATGAACTTCCCATGCACGTAGGGATCAGAGGCAGATTGGCCAACATGAAGTCCACGAATAGGGACATCTGGCAAATGAGTGCAACTCATGACCTAGACATGTTTGTGCAGGTGGATGAAGGTGAAGATTACACTTTCGTAACCACCAAAGCAGGGGCCAGCAAGACGATTTCAATCAACAAGTACGGACTGGGAGTCTCGATTTCTGAAGAAGCAATCGCTGACGGTAAGTTCGACGAGCTTGGTGATTTGATCAGGAAGCTTGCAAGGTCTGCACAAGAAACACGAGAAGTTGCATTCGTCAACCTCTTCAACAACGGGTTCTCCACTGAGACTACCCCTGATGGATTGTCTGTGTTCAACTCTGCACACACCTTCCCATCTGGACGAACGATGTCTAACGTTCTGTCTGTAGCTTCTGATCTTTCAGAATCTTCACTCCAGACCGCACGATACTTGTTCTCCACCGCATTCATTGGCGACACTGGAATCATCTACAAGATGACCCCCAAGAAACTCTTGGTTCATCCTGCAAATGAAGCCTACGCTGAAGAATTGGTAGGAAGCTCTGGGAAGCCTGATTCCAACGATAACAACCTCAACTCGTTGCTTCGGCACCGAATCGAAGTTATCAGCTCTCCACACCTCACAGACGAAGATGCATGGTTCTTACTTGCAGAATCGGGTGACGGACCTGGACAGGGTTGCGTAATTATCGAAAGAGAAGGGATTGTAACCAAGGCAGGTGGACCTGCTGTTGGGTTCATGAACGACTCAGTTCTGTACAAATCACGGTACAGAGAGAACATGGGATGGATTCACCCATACGGTGTAATCGCAACCCCAGGAGCGTAATATGCCTCAACAGATCCCTGGACCTCTAGTATATGAGAGTGGAAAAAGTAATAGTGATGCCAGGGCCATCTTTAGTGGGATGCCTCTGGATGTAGGTCAGGTCAACCCAGACTACAACGTATTCTTTGATGACTTCACGGTCCTCCATGGCAAGGCCATGAACCAGACCGATATGTATGATGTGGTCAAAGACGCTGGTGCAGGGGTAGCTATTGCAGACGTGCTAAACGGAATCATCCGTCTTTCGTCTACAGCTACCACGGATACCGACGGTGCGTTGGTTCAGATGGTTAACGGGGTATTTGCCCGCACCGCTGGAAAAAAGCTCTGGTTTGAAGCAAGCCTAAAAGTGTCTGATATTGACAATGAAATCTTTATTGGACTGGCTGAACAAGTTGGTACTAACCCTGAAAACGTAGTGGCTGCCACCACTCACCGACTCGGAATACAAGTAGCTGCGGGTGATACTGCTGGACTACTCCTGGCTTCCAACGGTGATGGCACCACGGCAGATACTACGAGTCTGGGTGCCAACATGGTGGCTGCGACTTATAAAAAGCTTGGGTTCTACTATGATGGTAGTACCGTAAGTTTCTATGTAGATCGTACTCTCAAGCTGTCAGGGGTTGTACCCCGACCCGCTTCGGGAACCGATCTGATGGGTTTAGCGTGTTACAGTCTTTCTGGTAATGCGACTGGAACTCATACGTTAGACTTGGACTATTGGATGATAGTCGCAGAACGATAAATCGAGTCCAGACAAGGAATTGAGCTGGCGATTGGAGGAAGCATGAAAAGTATTGGTCCATTTCTGAATAGGGATTTTGGGGGGTTCGATAGACCCAGGGCTATTTTCTCGGG
>Ga0255338_1005898_pt1 | contig 10862 bp, 14 predicted proteins | sample MeOH1_35cm_T4_19_FD_203715 | JGI IMG/M metagenome (GOLD analysis project Ga0255338, IMG submission 203715) | Sandy soil microbial communities from University of British Columbia, Vancouver, Canada - MeOH1_35cm_T4_195 | ecosystem: Engineered > Artificial ecosystem > Sand microcosm > Unclassified ... | reverse complement strand
AGCCGCGCTCGACGTGCAGCGGCTCCCATGGATTGCCTTCCTCGTTCTCCGCACAGCAGAAAGTGAATTTGCCCGGCTGGCCGTGCGTCGCGCGATCCATCTCGCCCGGCAGCGCGCCGCCGATGTTCTGCAGGATGAGCCGCAGCGCGCGGCCTATGGTCGCATTGGCCCACGTGCCCTGCCCCAGGCAGTTGTACGTCGCGTTGACGCCGAGACGCTGCGCGGCAGGTCCGTTGACGATCACCCATACGGCCACGGGATTGGTCGTGGCCTGTATCGCCTGCAGGTTGAACTTCGGATCGGCGACGGCTTCGGTGGCTGCGATCAGCGCCGGGAGATATTCCGGATCGCAACCGGCGAGAACGGCATTGATGGCGATGCGCTCGACAGTCGCCGCGCCGAATCCGGGTGCGATGTGCGCGACGACATCCTGCGGCGCGCGCTCCGTATGCCGCAGCATGCGTTGCACGTGCTCCACCGTAGGCGGCACGACGGGCAGCCCGTCGCCCCAGCGGCGCTCGCGATACAGCCGGTTGATGGCGTCGAGATCGTCGGGCGCCTCGAAGCGCGGAGCGGCATCCTGCCTGTCTGTCATGTCGTTCATTTCCCGGGTGTCTCGCTCGTGAGGCGCGCGATCTCCTCGGCGCATTTGACGGCGATGTCGCGAATCTCCTCGCGCTTGCGCAATCCGAACGGATGCGGCACGACGGCGATGGGCAGCGCCGCGGAGCCGAGCGCGGCAGCCTGGGCGCGTCCGAGCGTGACGAAAGCCGTCGAGCACACGGTAAGCGCCGCAACGCCGCGCTTCGTGGCTTCTACACTGTCGTGGATACTCCACGACGTGCAGGACCCTCAGTCGCCGGATCCCGTGATGACGAGATCGCACTCCTGCGTGAGCTCGCCGAGGATGGCCTCGGGCGCCGGCACCGACGCCGAGCGCTTGGTGCGCTTCACGACGCGGGCGACGCCGTACCGGCTCGTGAAGATCTCCGCGAGGTCGTCGACGAGATGGTTGAAGTTCGGCTTCGCGTTGTCGATGAAGCCGATCACGGCGCCGGCAAGTCCGGCAAAGGCCGGCCGTGCAGCCTCCGTCGCCGCGGCGCGGCGCGGCGCAGTCGGATCGAACAGTGTGAGCGTGGACGTCATGTTTGTCTCTGTGAACCGTGAACCGTGAGGACTGCCGCCCTCACGCCTGACATCAATTGATCGTGATATGCGCTGCCTTGATCACCTTGGTCCAGCGGGCGATCTCGGTCTGGATGAACTTCTGCAGCTCCTGCGGGCTGTCGCCTATCGACTCCGCGCCCTGTGCCAGGAGCTGCTCGCTCATGTCGGGCGATTTCAGCGCTTTCACCGCGTCGCCGTGCACGCGCTTCACGATGGCTTGCGGCGTTCCCGCCGGTGCCAGCAGCGCATACCACAGCGTCGATTCGTAGCCCGGCACGGTCTCCGCGACGGTCGGGATGTCGGGGTACGAACGGGAGCGCGTGCGCCCCGTCATGGCAAGCGCTTTCAATCGTCCCGCCTTAACGTGCGGCATCGCCGGCAGCGGGCTCGTGCAGATCAACTGCACCTGCCCGCCGATCAGATCGGTGAGCGCCGGGCCCGCGCCCTTGTACGGCACGTGCACCATGTCGACGCCGGTCATCCATTTCAGCATCTCCACCGACAGATGACCGCCGGTGCCGGGACCCGACGAGGCGTAGCTGATCTTGCCCGGCTTCGGCTTCGCGTAGGCGACGAGCTCCTTGATGCTGGTCACGCCGAGCGACGGGTGCGCGACGAAGACGAGCGGCGACTGCGCGACGAGCGTGATCGGCGTGAAGTCCTTCAGCGTGTCGTACGGCAGGTTCTTGCGCAGCCCGGGATTGATGCCATGCGTCGCGCTCGCGAGAAAGAGCGTATAGCCGTCGGGCTCCGACTTCGCGGCGAGCTGCGTCGCGATCAGCTGTCCGCCGCCGCCGCGATTGTCGACGATGACCTGCTGGCCGAGGGACTCCGTGAGCCTGGCGCTCAGCATGCGGCCGACGATGTCGCCCGCCCCGCCGGGCGGGTACGGAATGATCAACCTCACCGAGCGCTGCGGATAGGCATCGGCGGCCATCGCCGCCGGCATGGCGAGCGCAGCACCCAGCGACATGAACAGCGCTGCGAAAACCCTCGAGCAGCGCGCGCGCAACGTTTTGAACCCACACCGAGCCTTCATGATTCCTTTCCTCTTGTCTCTTATTTGTTATGGCTTCCTGAATTTCAGCACGAACTCGTCGACCGGTACCTTCGACTGGAACACGCGGCCGTCGCGCGGATCCTCGGGGTGGCGCAGAAAGCCGCCCTCGCCCACGAGCTGGAAGCCCGCCGCTTCCACTTCGCGCCGCACCACCGCCTCCTCGATCCGGTGCAGCGTATTGGTGACGCTCGTGCCCTGCCCGGCCGGCGCGGAATGGTCTGCGACGACGAGCACGCCGCCCGGCTTCAACGCGTCGAACAGACGGCGGTTCATCTGCACGCGATCCACACCGCTCATGTTCGCGATGTCGTGATAGAAGAAAAAAAGCGTCACCAGATCGAGATCGCGCACGCCCGGCGGCACCGGGTCTTCATAATCGTGCACGACGCGCACCATGTTCTTCATCGGCGCGTTCTGCAGGCGCTTCTCGTAGCGGTCTTTCACGCGCTCGACCGTCGCCTGGGAATCCTGCGCATACACGACGCCCGCCGGTCCGACGACCCGCGACAGCAGCTCGGTCGTATAGCCCGCGCCCGAGTTCACGTCGAGCACTTTCATGCCGGGACGCACGCCGGTATAGGCCAGCAGCTGCTCGGGATGGCGCCGTTTGTCGATATCGCGATCGGAGGCAAGGCGGTCCGGTGCAGCGATGATCGCTGCGTAGTCCGGCGCTGCCGCGGGCGCCGCGGCGCAGGCCCCGAGCAGCGCGAGCACGCCGGCTGCGAGCCATCGCTGGGCGACGCAGGCGGAAGACCGCAAGGCGCATGGCATCCTCATCGGGATCTCCTGACGAAACTTGGGCAAGCCGCGATGATAGCTTTATTTCACGGCGCCGCACTACAGTGCTTCGCGCCGCGTCTCAATATGTGAGCGCAGCGTTCACTGCGCGCTCATGCCCGCGGCTTTCACCACGCGCGACCAGCGCTCGTGCTCCGTCTTCATGAAGCGCGCGAGCGCTTCGGGCGTGGAAGGATGCGGCTCGGAGCCCTGGTGCGCCAGCGACTGGGCGAGATCCGGGCTTTGCAGCGCAGCGGCGGTGCTCCTGCTCAACTGCGTGAGGATCGCCCGCGGCGTGCCGGCCGGTGCGAACAGGCCATACCAGGTTGCATACTCGAAGCCCGGCACGCCGGACTCGGCCACCGTCGGCACATCGGGCATGGCCGGAGAGCGGCGCGCGCTGCCCACCGCAAGCGCCTTCAGCCTGGCGGCCTTCACCTGCGGCAGAACGGAAGGGATGCTGTTGAAGAGCAGCTGCACCTGGCCTGCGAGGAGCTCGGTCATCGCCGGGCCGCCGCCCTTGTACGGCACGTGCACGACGTTGATGCCGGTCATGGACTTGAGCAGCTCCATGCCCATGTGGTTCGGGCTGCCGACGCCGGGCGACGCATAGTTGATCGTTCCGGGCTTCGCGCGCGCGAGCTTGACGAGCTCCGCCACGTTTGCGGCCGGCACGCCGGGATAGGCGACGAGCGCCTGCGGGTTGATCACGACGAGGCTGATCGGCGCGAAGTCGTGATCCACGCGGTACGGCAGCTTCTTGTGCAGCAACGGATTGATCGACATGCCGGCGGACGTGCCAAGGAGGATCGTATAGCCGTCCGGCGTCGCGTGCGCGACGATGTCGGTGCCGATGATGCCTCCCGCGCCGCCGCGGTTGTCGACGACCACCTGCTGTCCGAGCCCTTCGGTAAGCTTCGCGGCGAGCGCGCGTCCGACGACGTCGGTGGAGCCGCCGGGCGGATAGGTGATGACCACGCGTATCGGCTTCACCGGATACGTCTGCGCCCAGGCGCCGGCCGCGCAAGCCATCAGCAGCGCTGCCGCAACGGACATGTGTTTCATGGTTTTCTCCTCGGTGGATCGCTCGTAAGGACTCAGCAGAGCGACGCACGACGTGCACGCCGCCGTCATCATGCGGGGTAGTGTAAGGAAAACGCGAGAGGCTTGTCGATCTCTCGCCGGCTCGAGGCACGCGGTTGGGATACAAAGTTTTACAACTGCAATCCGAACTGTCTCCTGCTCGACGGACTCCTAGCAACAGAGCCGGAATCGGGCTTTGGGAAGCACAGGGCCGGAAGCAGGCTTAGTCAGCACATCCGTCAACGACATGGAGATCGTCATGAACAAGTTGCTCGTCACCGCGCTGTTGTCCGCAGGACTCGTCAGCGCTGCCCCGCTGGTCATCGCACAAACCACCGCGCCGCAAGGCGATGCGCAGCAGGCCCGGCCGGGCCCGCGCGCCGGCCACATGCACCGTCACGCGCAAGTCCGCCCGACGGAACGCGTCGAAGCGCGGCTCGCCTACATCCGCACCGCGCTGAAAATTACCGATGCGCAACAACCGCAGTGGGAAGCGTTCGCCAATGTGCTGCGCAAGCACGCCCAGCAGACCGAGCAGTTCATGCAGGCGCGGCACACGGAGCGGGCGCAGGCCCCGGGCGCGCAACGTCCGGCCCTGACGGCGATCGACCGCCTCGAGCAGCGCCAGAAGATGATGACGCTCGCCTCGCAGCGGCTCGACGAAGTGATCGCCGCCGCCAGGCCGCTGTATGCATCGCTCAGTCCGGAGCAGCAAAAAACCGCCGACGAGATGATCGCAAAACGTTCGCGCGGCGGATTCGGGCACGGCGGCCATCGCGGCATGCATCGCGGCGCGTAAGGTCCATCCATCGCCGGGTGCTCGTTGCCCGGTTCACGCACACACCGGCGCGCGCCACCCGCGCGCCGGTTTCCATGTACCGGACGGCCCCGAGATTTGGCGAAAGCTCGACAAGCGCGTCCACATAGTCGACATCCGCCGCGGCAGCGGGGGTCCTTACGATATAATCTGTCGTCTGCAGGCGCTCGTGCGGTACGGTCCAGAGTGCATGCAATGCGCCGATCCCGTACATGCACCATGACCACTGAGAACAACGCCTCCGATCTCGTTCGCGTCCGCATCGACGACCGCACCGAGGGACGCATCGCTTACGTCGTCGTCAACAATCCCGCGAAGCGCAATGCGCTCGGCATGCCGGGCAAGCGTGCGCTGGCCGATGCCTTCAAGACGCTCGCGCGCGACGACGCGCTGCGCGCCGTCGTCCTCACGGGCGCAGGCGAAAAATCGTTCATGGCGGGCGCCGATCTCGCGGAGATGAAAGATCTCGATGCTGCACACGCCGAAGAGGAGCACACGCTCACGCATCTCGCGTGCGAGGCGATACGCGCGTGCCCGGTGCCGGTCATCGCCCGCATCAGCGGCTATTGCTTCGGGCTCGGCATGGAGATCGCCGCTTCGTGCGACATGCGCGCGGCTGCGGATCACGCCAAGTTCGGCATGCCCGAAGTGCGCGTGGGCCTGCCTTCGGGCATGGAAGCGGCATTGCTCCCGGCTATCATAGGCTGGGGCAAGGCCGCGGAGCTCGTGCTGACCGGCGACATCATCGAAGCGGACGAGGCGTATCGCTGCGGCTTCGTGCAGAAGCTCGTGCCCTTCGCCGCGCTCGACGCCGTGGTGGAAAAATGGATCGCTTCCATACTCGTGAGCGGCCCGCGCGCGGTAAGGCTGCAGAAAGCGCTGCTGCGCGACTGGGAGCGCATGTCCATCGCCGATGCGATACAGCAAGGCATACGCGCCTGCGTCGCCGCGCGCGACACCGACGAACCGAAGCGGCTCATGGAAGCGTTTCTCGCGCGCAGACGCAACGACTCGAAAGCGTGACCCGCGGCTCGTGACCGGTACCGGCGACCCGTCGACCGCTCGCCCCTTACTCCTGGCTCCTCACTGAAAATGTATCTACTCGAACACGACGCCAAAGCACTGCTCGCGCAACACACGATCGCCACGCCCGACGGTGTGATGGTGGAAAACGCGCACGACATCGCCGGCATGCAGCTGCCGGCCGGTCCCTGGGTGGTGAAAGGACAGATCACCGCGGGCGGCCGCGGCAAGGCGGGCATCATCCGCAAGGCGCAGACGCGCGAGGCCGCGGCGGAAGCCGCCGGCGCGATACTGGGCGCGACGGTCAAGGGCCGCGAAGTGCGGGCAGTGCGCATCGAGCAACAGGTGCGCGGCGCCGAGGAAGCGTATATCGCGCTCCTGCTGGACGCTGCCGAAGGCGCAGTCCGCGTCATCATGTCGGCGAGCGGCGGCATGGAGATCGAAGCGGTGCCTCACGACGAGATCCGCTCGGCCGTCGTGCCGCTCGCCGTGGACGCGATCGTGAAGTGCATGCAGGAGCTGTCGGCGGCATGGCCGGGTGCCAAGGGACGCGCGCTGCGCGAAGCGGGCGAGCGCCTGGCACACGTCTTCGTCGAGCGCGAGGCCATGCTCGTGGAAATCAATCCGCTGTTCGTGCGTGCGGACGGCAGCTGGGTCGCAGGCGACGCGAAGCTCGTGACCGACGACAACGCGCTCCCGCGCCAGCCCGAGATCAAGGCATTGCTCGAGCGCCGCGCCGCTGCCTACCCCGAAGCGGCGATCAAGCTCGAGCACGGCTTCGATTACGTCGTCGTCGATCCCGAGGGCGAGATCGGCCTGCTCACGACCGGCGCCGGGCTCTCCATGATGCTGATCGACGAGCTGCGGCAGCAGGGACTGAAACCCTACAACTTTCTCGACGTGCGTACCGGCGGCATGCGCGGCGATCCCGGCCGGCTCGTGAGCGTGCTCAAGTGGATGACCGAAGGCAAGCGCATCCGCGTGCTCCTCATCAACATCTTCGCCGGCATCACCGATCTGGGCGAGTTTTCGCGCCTGCTCGTGACGGCGCTGCGCGACGTGCGCGATCTCGACGTGCCGGTCGTCGCGCGCCTCGTCGGCAACGGCCTGCCGGAAGCCCGCCCCATACTGGAGAAAGGCGGCGTGCATCTGTATACCGATCTCGACGCGGCGGTGGCCGAAGTGAGACAGATACTGGGCCGCGAGCGGGGAGTCGCACGATGATGAATCCGCGCATCGACCGCGCAACTCGCGTCATCGTCCAGGGCATCACGGGCCGAGCGGGGCGGCTCCACAGCCGGCTCATGAAGGAGTACGGCACGAACATCGTCGGCGGCATCTCGCCGAAAATGGAAATGCAGGAGGTGAACGGCATGCCGCTGTTCCCGAGCTGCGAAGCGGCCGTGCGTGCAACCGGCGCCACCGCCTGTGTCGCGCTCGTCGGCGCCATGCAGTTGCTCGCCGCCATGCGCGAAGCCGTCGCGGCCGGCATACGCTACATCGTCACGCCCACCGAAGGCATGCCGGTGCACGACGCGGTGCAGGCCCTGCATCTCGTGCGCAGCGCGGGCGTCACGTGGATCGGCGGATCGACGCCCGGCATGGCAGTGCCCGGCGTGGCGAAGCTCGGCTTCCTGCCCAACGACGCGCTGCTGCCCGGACCGCTCGGCCTCATGTCGAAATCGGGAACGCTTTCCTACGAATCGGGCTATCGCCTCGCGCAGCAGGGTGTGGGTCAATCGGTGTGGGTCGGCGTCGGCGGCGACCCGGTGAAAGGCACGCGCTATGCCGATCTCATTCCCTTTTATGCGCAGGACGCGCAGACCGAAGGCCTGCTCATCATCGGCGAGATCGGCGGCCACGAGGAAGAGGATTTCGCCGCCGCCCTCACCGCGCAGCGCTTCTCCAAGCCCGTATTCGCGCTGATCGCGGGCAGCAGCGCACCCGAAGGCGTCACCATGGGCCATGCCGGCGCGCTGGTGCACGGCAGCCACGGCAGCTACGCCTCCAAGCGCACCGCGCTCGAAGCCGCCGGCGCACGCGTGTACGCGACGCTCGATGACATGGTGAGGGGCGTGTGCGGGGTCCTCAAAAAAAAGTGATAGAAACAGGTGATGTGTGAAGGTGTACACGAAGGATTTCCTGCTGGCAGAGATGAGCAAGGCCGGCGTCGACCGGATCATCATCGTGCCGCCGTCGTGGGAGGGCGATCGCAATGACCTCGCGCTCGCCGCCGCGCAAGCGCATCCGGAGCGCTTTGCGGTCATGGGTCGTCCGATATCCATGCACCGGATGCCCGCGAGCAGATCCGCAGCTGGTTGAAGCAGCCGGGCATGCTCGGGCTGCGCTTCGCATTTCATACACCGCTGCTGCAGATTCCGCTCCTCGACGGGAGCATCGACTGGGTATGGACGGAAGCCGAAGCCGCCGGCGTTCCTGTCATGGTGCTCGTGCGTCACGAGCACATGCCGCTCATCGATCGCATCGCAGGGCGCCATCCCCGTCTCAAGCTCGTGATGGATCACCTGGGACTCGCCGGCGAAGAGAAGGACGAAGCGGCGTTCCGCGATCTCGACCGGCTGCTCGCGCTCGGCAAGCGGCCGAACGTCGCGGTGAAAGCGACCGTGCTGCCCTTCTTCACCACCGACACCTATCCCTACAGGAAGCTGCATCCCTACATCCGCCGCGTCCATGACGCGTTCGGACCGCGGCGCATCTTCTGGGGCACATATCTCTCTCGCCTGCCGTGCACCTATCGACAGGGCGTCACCATGTACACCGAAGAGATGCCCTGGCTCGCGCGGGAGGATCTCGAATGGATCATGGGCCGCGGCGTATGCGAATGGCTGGGCTGGAAGGTGTAGCCGCCCTGCAGCCTGCCTCGCGCTTCTGCTACACTCACCCGGCGAACGATGCCGTTTTCTCACAGGAGTCCGTCATGAAGAAAGTGGTCTTGCTGGTGCCCGAAGCGCCGGCACCGGTCGTCGAGGCCGTCAAGGATCAGCCGAATCTCAGGAAGACCGAAGTGCGGCTGGGCATACTCGACAACAGCAAGTCGAACGCGGATCACCTCCTGCGCCTCGTCATGGAAGGGTTGAAAGCCGAGCTGCCGATCAAGACGGTGGTCGCCGCGCGCAAAGGCAATGTCAGCCTGCCCGCGCCCAAGGAAATCATCGAGGAGCTTGCCGCGGAGTGCGACTTCGTCGTCTCCGCGATGGGTGACTGAGGGTCATGCACGTCGTGGAGTGTCCACGACATGTGTGAGCTCCGCAAGCGCGGCCTGAAGACGGCCGTGATCCTGTCGGGCCCCTTCGAAGGCCTCGGCAAGGCGCAGGCGCGCGTGTTCGGCGTGCCCGATCTGCCGCTCGTCCTCATACCGCATCCGCTCGGCGGCCTCACGCTCGAGCAGGTGGAAGGCCGCGCGCATCACGCCATTCCGCAACTCGTGAAACTCATCAAGGAGCAGGTGCTATGACCGGGCTCGCAGAGCTCATGAAATCGCCCGGCGCGACGGTCGAAGCGGACGACGATTATCGCGCCATCAACCGGCTCTATCTCGAGCGCGGCTGGAGCGACGGGCTGCCGATCATGCCGCCGACCGTCGATGCGGTCGAGGAGATGCTCACGTATTGCGACCGGCCGTGGAACGAGCCGATCGCGAAGATCGCGCCGCGATACGGCGAAGCGACGCCGCTGCGTCTCGCGACCAATGCGGTGATGGCGGGCTGCTGTCCCGAGTACTTCCCGATCCTCATGCTCGCCATCGAGGCGATGTGCGAAGAGCCGTTCAACCTCTACGGCATACAGGCGACCACGCATCCGGTTGCGCCGCTCGTCATCGTCAACGGACCGATCGCGAAAGCGCTCGACATCAACGGAGCCTGCAACGCATTCGGCCCGGGCAAGCAGGCGAACGCGACCCTGGGCCGCGCAATCCGGCTCGCGCTGGTCAACATCGGGGGTGCCATTCCCGGACTGGGCGACATGTCCACCTTCGGCTCGCCGGCGAAATACAGCTACCTCGTTGCCGAGAACGAAGCGGAGAATCCCTGGGAGCCGCTGCACGTGGAGCGCGGCTTCCCTGCCGAGGCGACGACGGTGACAGTCATCGGCGGCGAATCGCCGCACAACGTGAACGATCACGAAAGCATCGCCGGGGAAGGCATACTGATGACCATAGCGGGCACGCTGGCGACCACGGGCAACAACGACGTCTATTACTCGCGAGCCCAGCCACTCGTCATCTTCGGCCCGGAGCACGCCAGGACGGTCGCCGGCGACGGTTTCACCAAGGCCGACGTGAAGCGCTTCATTTTCGAGCATGCGCGCCTGCCGCTCTCGAAGTTCTCGAAGGAAAATATCGAGCGCCGCTTCAAGGTCGCGCTCAAGGAGAAGTACGCGAACGCCCCCATGGATACGCAGGTGCCCATGCTCGGCAGTGCCGAGAACCTGCTGGTGGCGGTCATCGGCGGGCCGGGCAAGCATTCCGCCATCGTCCCCACGTTCGGCGCGACGCAAGCGGTGACGCGGGCGCTGAAGCGGCGGGACGGACAGCTGGCAAAGTCGGTCAATGATCTGAAGGCGTGAGCCATGATTGGTGATTGGTGACTCGTAAAGGCGGAGCGTTCGCGCTCCGCCTTCAGGCCTTGCTGCGCGACCCTTCCTCCCACCGCCCGCCTCTTACCTCACCGGGCGCGGTTTCCGCCAGAAATTGCAGACGCGCCAGATGCGCGTACAACCCCTCTTCCCGCATCAACTCCTCATGCGTCCCCACGGCGTGGATGCGTCCGTGATCCAGCACGACGATGCGGTCGGCATTGCGCACCGTGGCGAGACGATGCGCGATGACGAGCGTCGTGCGTCCGCGCTCTAGCCGCTCCAGCGCCGCCGCGACCTGGCGCTCGCTTTCCGCGTCGAGCGAGCTCGTCGCCTCGT
>Ga0255338_1005897_pt1 | contig 10863 bp, 6 predicted proteins | sample MeOH1_35cm_T4_19_FD_203715 | JGI IMG/M metagenome (GOLD analysis project Ga0255338, IMG submission 203715) | Sandy soil microbial communities from University of British Columbia, Vancouver, Canada - MeOH1_35cm_T4_195 | ecosystem: Engineered > Artificial ecosystem > Sand microcosm > Unclassified ... | reverse complement strand
CGGGGAGATAATCTCCCACGCGGCACTCGGAGCGCCCTCCAGAATCGTCTCCCCAATCCGCGCCAGTTGGTCCGGCTCCACGTAAAGCAAATCCGGCACCCGGCGCAGCCCGTCCCTTAATCGCACCGTATACTCGGGGCCCAGCAGGCGGCCAGCAGGCCGTGCTTCGAGATAGAGATCGAGTAGCTTGATCAGGAAGCGATTGATATCGTGGTGCGTGAGCGAAACCGGGGACATCAGCAGCACCTTCCCATCCACGAATTCGGCGCGCGTATCCTCATCGCACCAGCGGTCGAACTCTTCCTCCGACATGAGGGGCAGATGAGAAAGTCGATCTACCTGAGTTTGCATGGCCCTGCTCCTGTGCCGGGTTCCGAACAACACTTCGCCGAAGGGCACGCGAAACCCGGAACTCGGCACGCGGAACTCCCTAACCCCAACTACGACTCGTTGCTCTCGTATTTCTCCCGCAGTGAAGAGACGACGCTCGGATCGGCCAGCGTCGTCGTGTCACCCAGCGCGCGCCCCTCGGCCACGTCGCGGAGGAGGCGACGCATGATCTTGCCGCTGCGCGTCTTGGGCAGTTCGGCGGTGAAGATGATGGTGTCCGGCCGGGCGATGGCGCCGATCTTGTGGCCCACGTGCTTCTTCAGCGCTTCCGCCAGCTTCTCGTCCGCCACAATCCCGGCCTTCACCGTTACGAACGCCGCGGGCGTCTCGCCCTTGATGTCGTGCTTCTTCCCGATGACCGCCGCTTCCGCCACGGAGGGGTGATCGACCAGGGCGCTCTCCACCTCCATCGTGCTGAGGCGGTGCCCGGAGACGTTCATCACGTCGTCCACGCGCCCCAGAACCCAGATGTAGCCGTCATGGTCGCGCTTGGCGCCGTCGCCGGCGAAGTACATGCCCTTGAACCGGCTCCAATAGACTTCCTGGTAGCGATCCGGCGCTTTGTAGAGCGTGCGGAGCATACCCGGCCACGGGCGACGAATCACCAGGTAGCCGCCTGAGCCGCGCGGCACGCTGTTGCCCTCGTTGTCCACCACGTCGATGAAGAGGCCGGGCAGCGGGCGGGTAGCCGAGCCCGGCTTGGTAGCGACCACGCCCGGCAGCGGGCTGATCATGATATGCCCGGTCTCCGTTTGCCACCAGGTATCCACGATGGGGCAGCGACCGCCACCGATGAGCTCGTGGTACCACATCCACGCTTCCGGGTTGATCGGCTCGCCGACGCTGCCCAGCAGGCGAAGGGAGGAGAGGTCGTGCCCCTTCACGTACTCGTCGCCCCAGCGCATGAAGGCGCGGATGGCGGTGGGCGCGGTGTAGAAGATGGTGACGCCGTACTTCTCGCACATCGACCAGAAGCGGTCTTTGTCCGGGAAGTCGGGAGCGCCTTCATACATCACCTGGGTGGCGCCGTTGGCGAGGGGTCCGTAGACGATGTAGCTGTGGCCCGTCACCCAACCGATGTCCGCGGTGCACCAGTAGATGTCTTCCGGCTTCAGGTCGAACACCCACTTGGTGGTGAGGTAGGCGCCCGTGAGGTAGCCGCCCGTGGTGTGCGCGATACCCTTCGGCTTGCCGGTGCTGCCGCTGGTGTAGAGGATGTAGAGGAGGTCCTCGGAGTCCATCTCCTCGGCCGCACAGTGGGGGGAGGCGTCCTCCATCAGGTCATGCCACCAGTGGTCGCGGCCCGCCTGCATGTGCACCGGAGAGTGCTGGTGCCCCACGCGCTCCAGCACGACCACGCTCTTCACCGTGGGGCAGTGCTGGACGGCCTCGTCCACCGCCTTCTTGAGGTGCACCACCCCACCGCGCCGGTAGCCCCCATCCGAGGTGACGACCACCGACGACTCCGAATCCTGAATCCGGTCGACCAGCGAATCCGCGCTGAACCCGCCGAACACCACGGAGTGCGGCGCCCCGATGCGCGCGCACGCCAGACACGCAATCGCCAGTTCGGGCACCATCGGCATGTAGAGGGTGACCCGGTCGCCCTTCGCCACGCCAAGACCCTTCAACACGTTCGCGAACTTGCACACCTCGCGCCAGAGTTGGAAGTAGGTGTAGCTGCGCACGTCGCCCGGCTCGCCTTCCCAGTGGACCGCCACCTTGTTTTTGGTGGCCGAGGTGAGATGCCGGTCCAGGCAGTTGTAAGAGGCGTTCAGTTTGCCGCCCACGAACCACTTCGCGAACGGCTCTTCCCACTCCAGCACCCGGTCCCACTTGCGGAACCAGTGCAGTTCCTCTGCGATGCCGGCCCAGAAGCCCTCCGGGTCCGCCTGCGCCACCTCGTAGATATCCGGCGACTTCACGTGGGCCTGGGCGGTGAACTCCGCGGATGGCGGAAAGAGGCGCCCTTCTTCCAGCAACGCCTCGATGGCCTGATCGTCCGTAGCCATGAAACCAATTCTCCTGTCGCTAAAACCTGTGGACCGGCGGATCCGCCGGCCAGACCCCCGCAAGCCGCCTCATTTCAAGGCGCGGCGCTTATCGGACATCTTTTCTTAACAGGTTGCACGCGCAAAAGCGGAAAGCCTGCCGGCTGCGCGGCGGATAGGGGTTGGGCGACAGAGGATAGGGTTGGGATTTTCAAGCATTGCAGGTTCCGGAACACTCCTCTCGCAAACTTCATCGCGTATCGCGCCGACAGGCGCACCACTCCCCATCCCCCATCCCCTGGCACGGGCAGGTGCAATCCCTCCCGCGCCCAGAACAGTCTGCCGAAAGGAGACCACGAACATGATTGCGGACGGATGGGGACGGGGACTGCTGCTCCTACCGGCGCTACTGGCATTAGCGGCATTGCTGTGCGGCACCTCCACGGAGGCGGCCGAGGAGAAGCCGGCGCCGGAGAAGATCGACCCCGCCGTGGAGAAGGTCCAGCACCTGCTCCGCACCGTCGACAGCCTCGCGGCGGCGGAGTTTCTGGAAGCCGAGGGTGAGCCCAAGGCGATTGGGAAGCATTACTACCGCGTGATGAACGACCTCTATTGGAAGCGGCACGACCTTCCGGCCCTCGTTACCGTGGCGCGCTTCGGGATTCATTACTGCCTCAGCCGGGCGCAGGGCATGCCGGTGGCCCAGGCAGCCGAACTGCGCGGCCTGGGCAAAACCATGGCCTACGACCTCGCGTCGTTCACCTGGCCCGGTTGGGACGAACCGGGCATCCAGCCCACCCCGGCGGACGAGGCCATCGGCCTGGACGCGGCCCGGCTGAACCTGCGCCTGGCGGTGGAGCTCAAGCGCGGCGCGGAGCCACTGATGAACGCTCACTGGATGCTGGGCGCCCAGCAACTGGGAGCCGGGCAATTCCTCGACGCGATCCGCTCCTTCGAGCACTCCGCGGAGTTTGCGCGCCAGGATAAAAATCGGGGCGGCGAGTTGATGGCACAGGGCTACGCCATCCTGACCCGCGTACTGGAAGGCAAGAATCCGGACGCCGAAAAAGCACTGCACGCAAACGCCGAGGCCCTGGCCAAAGAGAAAGATGGCGGGTTCTTCCGCGACCAGATCGCTACGGCACGGAAGGTGTTTGCAGCCCGGCTGAAATCATTAACCCAGAAATAGGCAGCCTGGTTTCTACTCTCCCGCCGGTCAGCTCTCGCCCGCTCGCGGCATTTCTTGCTGCTCGGACTCTGGGGCCATGAAACGGCACCGGCCTCTCGGAAGGTGAGCCCATCCCGGGAAGTCAGCAAGGAAGCGGGCCGAATTCCGGGGAGCTACCCCGCTATAGTTCGGGGGAATCTCAAATACACCGCCGCATAGTGCGGCTTGATCACAGCATACGTCCCTGAATTGAGTGGTGCCTGTCCGATTGGGAGTTCTTACCTGCAAGCACAGTCGGACAGCGCAAACTAATGCTTGTTCGGCTGTCGATTGGAATGCAATGACTGCGATTCCCAAGGCACTTGGCGAGCGCTCACGGCTGCGAGGAGTCGGCCGCCCGGTCACTGCCGCGCGCCAGCCGACTGGAGCATCCGAACGATGTTCCGGTGGCCTCCTTCCAATGCCGCGCGCAGCGGGGTGAGCCCGGAGCGGGTGACCGGGTTCGGCTTGGCGCCCTTTGAGAGCAGGAGCCGGACCAGGTCCGCATCGCCCTTCCCAGCCGCGAACGTCAGCGGATTGCACTCCTCGGGACCGAAGCGGTTGGGGTCGGCGCCGCGGGCGATGAGGAGGCGGACCATCTCCTCGTTCTCGTCCATCACGGCCACCGCCAGCATCGTAATGCCGGGACGCGCCACGGCATTCGGGCTCGCACCACGCTCCAGGAGCAGTTCCAGCGCCTTTTTGCCGTCCTCAAAGTCGCTCAGCCAATGCCCCAGCGCGTAAAAGGCGGCCGTGAGCCCTCCCGGACCACGGGTGTTGGGGCTCAGGCCCTTGGCCAGCAGAACCCGCATGTTGCCCACCTGACCGCTCCGCGCCGCAAGCATCAGCAGCGTGCGGCCTTCGTCATCCTGCCGGGCCGCATCCAGGCCGCGACTCAGGAGCAGAGAGAGCATCTCCGGCTTCCCGTACTCCGCGACCAGGAACAGCCGCTCATCGCTTTTACCGAGGGGATAGTCCAGGCGGGCGCCTTTGTCCAACAACGCGGTGGCGATCTCCACCGAACCGGTGATGGCATAGTCCAGAGGCGCCGCGCCCTCCGCATCCACCTGGTTCGGGTCTTCGCCGCGCGCTAGGGCCCTGCGTACCTCTTCCAGATCTCCCTCCGCGGCCGCTACCAGCAGATAGCGCTCCGGCACCCGCGCTCCCGCCTTCTCCAGCAGGGCCAGAGCCTGCCGGCCGAACTCTTCCTTCACGTAGTGGCGCGCGAAGGTAATGGCGGTACGGCCCTGCTTATCCCGCAGGTTTGGGTCCGCCCCCGCCGCAAGCAGCAGGCGCACGGATTCCAGTTCTTGCGCCGTGGTCGACACCGCATGCATCAACGCCGTGGTGCCCTGGTCGTCGATATCGTTGACGCGTGCGCCGGAGGTGATCAGGTACTTGACCATGTTCACCTTGCCGTGCAGAGCCGCCCGCATCAGCAGCGTATAGCCGGTAACGTTGCGATCGTTCACCCCTCCGCCCCGCATCAGCAGGGGAGCGATGAGGTCCGTCGAGCCCGTCTCCGCGGCGCGCTCCAACGGGGTATCGTGGAGCCCGCCCGGCACGTCGACTTTGGCGCCGCTGGCCAGCAGCTCTTCCACAACGGACAGCCGCTCCTTCCCGATGGCCGCGGTGAGCGGGGACTCGCCCGCCAGATCATCCCACGCGTTCGGATCCGCGCCCTTCGCCACCAACTCCCGCACCAGCGCCAGGTCGCCCGCCGCGGAGGCTTTGACCAGGACGGCGTCCAGCTTTCGCGCCGCTTCGGGCCGGGGCGCCACCTCGGGAGGCGACACGACGGCCACGTCCTGCGGCGGCGTCCCTTTCACGGGGCAGACCGACTCGAATGTTGACCCGACCCGCCATTCGTCGAAGACACACCGCAGGTCCGCCCCGAAGCCGCCGGTCGCGGAGCGGCCCAGGTCCGTATCTTCCTTCACGGCGTCCGGCGTCTCCGGCAGCGGTCGACCGGGCTTCGGGTCCACCCACAGCTCCACGCGGTCGTTACCCTGCTTGAAGGTCGCCCGCACCACCAGCAGGGCCGTCTTCTCCTGCACCGCCTCCACCGGCGACGCCACGAACCCGCCCCCACCGGCCCGCTCGATGCCGTAGCGGAGGTCGCCGGGACCCTTCCCCACATGCAGGTTGCCGACTCCGAATCCCAGGTATTTCCCGGACGGCGGCGAGAGCGGCTGGACCAGCAGGCTGAAGTAGACGGTGGTGCCGGTGACGCCGTACTCCCGCACCAGCGGCCTTGGGTTCCCCACCGGGGCGTCCGACGTGGTAACCGCCGCCCCGCCCGTGGTGAGCAGGCTCCCGAACGAGAGGCCGGCTGCCGTAATCTCTGTGCGGCCACCCGGCCCGTGCTGTCCCCAGGGACCCGCCCAACCGGTACCCCGGTTCAGCCCCAGCAGTGGCCGGTCGGGCGCGTAGGCAAAGCCATCGTAAACCGCAGCGGACTCTGTAGCTGCTAACGCTTGGTAGGACAGCAAGGGTGTCCCAAGGCACAGGGCGGCCGCGACACAAATTGGGATTTTCATTTGTCAGAGATTGGCCGGTTAATGGAAATCCGCTTGTGCTCGCGAGCGGCGCCCTTCAGGGATAGCTATTAGGGTCTTCGACCGCGAGACCTTCTCGCTGCGCTGCCACGTTGACCTGCAAGTCGGCGCTCACGAATGTCAGTGGTGGCAGTCCATTCGCAACCAGCAGGGCGTTGGTCTCTAGCGCCGAGGCCAATTGAATTGCATCGTAGCCTCGAACGGCATGGGTCTCCGCTAACGCGATAGCCCGCGAAATGACCGAGTCCGTCAACTCCACCACCTGGTAGTCGGCGAGCAGGTCCGCTCGAAACAAGTCGATGGCCGTCCGCGCGTCTGCCGGCGGCAAGGTGCCGCCTCGGCTGCGGCGAGTTAGGGCCGCAATGATCTCGACTGGCGTAACGGCGGAGACATAGACTTCATGCCTCGCTTCAGGAGCGAACAGGCCTTCTACCCATTCGGAGCCGGTCTCGCGGACGTAACGCTTGACCAGGGCACTGCTGTCGGCAAAAAAATCAGCCACTCAGCGTCGCTCCTCGATCAGCGTCTCCGATATCGGCCGTCCCACCGCTATGATCCGCGAGCGATCAATCGTCTCTCCCGGCCGTCGACTCTTGATCTGTCGCACGAGGCCCGCTGCGAGTAGCGCGTTATGAAACGCCCGGCGCTTCGCGTCAGCCTCCGAACGGATCCGAGCTTCAACTGCGTGGCCAATCTGTTCCAACTCCTGCGGCTCCAGGCTGTCCAGGTCTTCCAAGATGCGATTGAGTGTGGATTCTGACATGTGCTAATTATCCCTATGGCCCACCCCTTCGTCATAACTGGATCGAGTGCCGTCTGTCTCCAGGTAATTGGATGACGAGCCTAGTCCAGCCGGTATTCCCGCGCGTGGTCCGCGCACAACCAGAGATAGTGCCCTTCCGGCGTGAGCACCTTCTTCAGCCCGCCCCACACATGGCTGGGGTCCTTCTCGTCCAACAGCGCTCGCAGTGCCCGCAGCGCCGCGCCGTCCGCCCGCTCCGGGTCCAACCGATCTCCCAACGCTTGCGCGCGCGCCAACCCGGCATCGTCCGTGTTCTCGGGGAGCTTCTTGACCAGTTCATCCACTAACTTGAGCTGGCTCTTGAATTCTTCGGCCACCTCCGCTGCAGCTATTCCCAGCCCCGGCGCGAGAAATGGCGCCGCCAGCTTCAGCATCCCGGTAAGCTTTGAGACGTACGGCGCAGTCTGCCGCAGCCACTCGGCCGGGCGGTCGATCTCGATGCATCCGCTCGGACCCGTATCATGCCAGTGGCCCGGCGCTTCGCAGTAGAGCTGAAGCTGGAGCCTGGTACCCGCTAGGCGCTCCCAGCCGCCACGCAGGCCGTCATGGGTCAGACCGCGTAGCGTAAATATGGAGGGGCACTCCGTCTCCGGTTTCCCCTGCTCCCGCCGGAAGAGGTCCGTAAACCCGCGTTGGGTGAGCGTAAGGAGGTTGCGCATCTCCCCCAGCGTCTCTTCGTGCCGCTGCACCTCGGCCTTCTCCAATTCCGACAGCCGGAGGAGCACTTCCCGGTTAGTGCTCCAGTGGATGCCGAAGAGCAGTTCCGTAACGGACAGCTCTTCTAGCCCTTCGGGACATTCAACCGTGTCCCGACCTTTGTTCAGCCGCTTCTGCAACTGCTCGTAGTCGAACTCGTGCGGGCAAGGCTGTCCGGCATGGCCGGGGCATGGGATCGTGCGCTTGACCTGGAGGCCGGGAAACCGGCCGAGCGTTACCTCAATGCCATCCTTCATCAACGCGAAGAAGTTCTGCGGGTTGGGTCCGCGGACCGTTAGCTCCACAAACCGGTCGTGCGGATACGCCTTCACCAGCCCGTAATGCGGCGGGCCATTCTGTGTATAAACGAAGAGGCCGCCGGTGCGCCAGTGCTTCCGGGTAGTGAACCGGTGCGAGCGGGCAATGAACCAGGTGGGGATCCCCGCCGGCAGCGTGTTCAGGGTGAACTTCATCGATACTGCGCAGCAGCTTTCCTGCGCCTGGGCTGCCTCCCAGGTCGGGTGGTAGTCCGCTTCGTCCAGAGGCAGGCGCTCCACGATGATGCTGACATCTTTGTTTTCCAGCGTGCGGTAGGAGAGGTCGAACCGCTCCATCAGCTTCAGGAAGTGCTCCCGCATGGCGGGGGGTAGGTCTGCCCACAGCGCATCCATGTGCGCTTTGGTGAAGACGCCGTCCCCACCAATCACTTCCTCGCTCTCCAGCACCCGGCTCACGTGCCCGGTGACCCACTCCGGCTTCAGGATGACGGTGTCGTTCAGCTCCTCGCTGTCCCGGAAGTAGAGGATCTCTCCCAACTCATGCAGCCAGCGGGCCAACACGACGGCGTTGATGTCGCTGACGCCATGTTCCGCCATCAGCGCCCAGAGTTGCTCCGGGGAGATGTGCCGCGCCGGGTGAGCGCGCACCGCATTGGCCGCCGCCAACCAGCGCGAGGGCCAGATTTCGCCCATCAGCGGCAGGTCCGCCGCTTCCCGGCGGATCGCCTCCCGGAGCTCCTCGATTCCCTGTCCCGTAAGGCTGCTGATGGTGCACTGCCCGGCCAACTGCGGGTACTTCCGCTTCAGCTCCGTATACGGCAGGTCTGCGTCCCGCTCGTCCACGTGGGTCGCCACCAGCAGGATGGGCGAATCGGGGGCCAACGCCTGAATCGTGTCCAGCCAGTAATACAGCTTCCCCTGCTCGAAGCCCAGCCGCGCATTCCACGCTACGAGGAACAGCGAGCGGTTGGTGAGGAAGAACTGGTGAGTGGCGTGGTAGATCTCCTGCCCGCCGAAGTCCCAGGCATTCAGCTGCATCCGCACGCCTGACTCGGACGGATGGTCCAGCTCGCACCCCTCAATGCGGATTCCGTGCGTGGTCTCTTCATCCTTTCGGAAAGGCTCTCCTCGCAGCGCCCGCAGCAGCGAGGTCTTGCCGACGCCCCCTTCCCCCACCACCAGCAGCTTGGAGACCCACTGGCGCTCGCAATCCTCTAACCGTTCCCGGAGATAACCAAGAATCGCTTGGGTGCCTTGCTCGACCACCTCTCGGGGAGGAGATTTCAGGTGCGGATTTCCGTCCAATGACAGAGACGTGAGCTTTTCCAGACGGCCAAGCTCAGGCGGAAGTCTGATTAACTGGTTGCTATCCAGATCGAGGTACTGAAGCCCGGTGAGCTGCCCCAACTCCGGCGGTAACTCGGTTAAGTGGTTGAAGTGTAAATAGAGGCGCAGAAGCCCGGTAAGCTGCCGCAACTCCGCCGACACCTCCGTCAGCTGATTGTCACCCAGATTGAGGTAGTCAAGCCCGGTGAGCTGCCACAGTTCCGCCCGCACCTCCGTCAACCGGTTGCTCGCCAGACTGAGGGCCTCAAGCTCGGTGAGCTCCCCCAACTCCGCCGGCACCTCCGTCAACTGGTTGCCCCGTAGAAAGAGAAACCGAAGCCCGGTGAGCTGCCCCAACTCCGCCGGCACCTCGGTTAACCGGTTGTCAGAAAGATCGAGCGACATAAGCCCGGTGAGCTGCCCCAACTCCGCCGGCACCTCCGCTAAATGGTTATCAGAGAGATCGAGCGAAGTAAGTCCGGTAAGTTGCCACAACTCCGCCGGCACCTCCGTCAATTGGTTGCTCGCCAGATTGAGGTAGTCAAGCCCGGTGAGTTGCCCCAGCCCCGCCGGCACCTCCGTTAACTGGTTGTTAGAAAGATCGAGCGATGTCAGCCCGGTGAGCTGCCATAACTCCGCCGGCACCTCCGTCAATCCCTGGCCGGACAGATCCAGCACGATGGTCCCTTCGCGTCTTGCCTCTTCGATGCGCTTCAGCAGTTCGTCGGCGGTCATTAATTCGTCTCCCTATCTACGACGCTGGTACGCACTCCGCAAACGCATCGGAGCCACTTGTCTATGCCAATCCGTTGCTCGGCCTGGGGCGAGGTTCCTTGTCGTTCTCCCGATCCAGCGGAGTGCGGCGGGTGAACCCAGCCTGGGAGTGGAGGCGCTGGTAGGCGGGGTCAGGTGGGTGGCAGCGGGTCGGCACTCGCATTACAGGGAACGGCTGCTTCGCGGGAAGGTTGCGGCGTTCGGTGATTGCCCGGCGACTGAAGTCGCGGCAACGAACCGCACGAACGCCCAGGGGGCACCCGGCCTGCGCCGACTGAGACGCGCTGCAAAGACGTTTGACATCCACTTTAGTCCGCAGGAGAGTTCGAGCACGCCTCGACCAGTGGGCAGCGGCAGCGGGATGAGGTGGGAAGCATTATTTCCTACCGGCTGTTACAGACTGGATTCGGGAACTGCGCAACGGCAGCTCACGGGATGCGACTGTGCGGCACCCGCGCCGGAGAGTGGGGCGGTACGGGTTCCACGTGACGCTTGAGCCGTGAGCGAACGAGGCACGAGGCCTCTTGCTACGGCTCTTCGTACGCGGGATGCCTCGGCGATCCGCGTGAGATCGAGCTTGCCAGCACCTTCCCGGCCGGCATACAACGTCGTAGTTGTATGCCGGCCGGGAAGGATCAGACCGCCGTACGCCGGAACGATCAGGAACCAGGTAGGAATGGGGCGTCGACGCGCCGGTGCCTGAATGCCGAGTAGGAGTAAGATTACGAGTAAGAGCAGGACCCTTCGGGCAGGCAACGCCTGAACACCCAACACCTGAACACCCTCGTCTCCCGGAGCCTCACCATGCGACCGATCCCCTTGTGCGCCCTCCTCGCCAGCC
>Ga0255338_1005895_pt1 | contig 10868 bp, 12 predicted proteins | sample MeOH1_35cm_T4_19_FD_203715 | JGI IMG/M metagenome (GOLD analysis project Ga0255338, IMG submission 203715) | Sandy soil microbial communities from University of British Columbia, Vancouver, Canada - MeOH1_35cm_T4_195 | ecosystem: Engineered > Artificial ecosystem > Sand microcosm > Unclassified ... | reverse complement strand
GGCACCATGTGGCTGTGGTGGGGTGGCCCGTTCGACCCGAACGGATTCGACCTCAACGCCGCCAACCGGGCGATACGACAACTACGCTGACCATCGCCCGGTCAAGATGGGATCGCCGGACGCATACTCGACAACGACCGTCGCGCCCCACCGCGTTCGAAGACCTTCTGCGACAAGTCGCGCGACGATGTCGGTGGTGCCACCCGGCGCGTAAGGCACCACGAGCGAAACACGTGCCGTACCCGGGTAGTTAGCGGGCTTGGCTGGCGGCTCCGACCCGTGCGCGGCCAAGGCGGCCATGGATGTAATGCATGCAAGCGCCCAGGTGGCCACGCGTCCTGGCAACTTTTGGGGTTGTGAAAGCGCAAATAAACTCATGATGTCTCCTTGTGCTGTAGTTGAAACGGTGTTTTCTGCGGCTCAAACGGATATCCGATTCCCTGCTGCCGAATTACGTCAGACCACCGTCGCTGAGGCGGTGGCGATCTCCCGGCGGAGTGATGCGCGGATCGGCGATGAGTTTTCCAGGATTCATGATCCCCAACGGATCCAGTGCCTGCTTGATTGCATGCATCAGCGCCAACTCGACGTCCGACTTGTATCGCCGCAGATCCTCTACCTTCGACGCTCCGATGCCGTGCTCGGCGGACATGGATCCACGCAGCCGATCGACTTCGTCGTAGACGGTACGGTGCACAGCCTTTTCCAGAGCGGAAAAACTCGTTTCGTCCAGGCCGGTCGGGGGTTCGACGTTGTAGTGAATGTTGCCGTCGCCTAGATGGCCCACGACTACGCTGCGGCACTCCGGATAAGCGGATCGGACCAAATCTTCCATGCGCGCGATGAATTCGGCAATCCGGCCGGTGGGCAAGGAGATATCGTGCTTGATGTTTCTGGGCTGCGACAGGCCGATGCGTTCCCGAATTTTCCAGAACTGCTGCGACTGCCTCTCTGACTGCGCGACGGCAGCATCAACGATGACACCGCGGTCGCACGCATCAGCCATCATCGTCTCGAAGCGCGCGACAGCGTGGGACGCGCTCTCCTGATCCGATGATTCGAGTAGCACGTACCACGGCTGCGGTCGCGCCAGTACTCTTGGTGAGTCTGCAAACTTCCGTTCCACCAACTCGACACAGTAGCTGGACATAAGCTCGAACGCAGTCAGGTCGGCGGAGAGCGCCTGCTGCGCAAGCAAGAGAAGTTCGATCGCCCGGTCGACGGAGGCAACACCGGCCCACGCCGTCACGCGCGCTTGCGGGGTGGGGTAAAGCTTCAATGTTGCCGCCGTGATCACGCCGAGCGTGCCTTCGGCGCCGATGTAGAGGTCCCGCAGGTCGTAACCCGTGTTGTCCTTTCGAAGTCCACGCAGGCCGCCCATGACGTCACCTGAAGGCGTGACCACTTCCAGCCCCAAGCAAAGATCACGCATGCTGCCGTACCGCAGCACGCCGGTCCCCCCTGCATTGGTGGAAAGATTTCCGCCAACGGTGCACGACCCTTGGGCGCCGAGCGCCAGTGGGAAGAAGCGGTTCGACGCCGTCGCGGTGTCCTGCAACGTCTGCAGCACCATGCCGGACTCCACAGTGATCGTGTTTCCGGTCAAATCCAAGGTGCGCAGCCGGTTCATCTTGATCAATGAGAGAAGGATCGCGTCGCCGCTGGCGTCCGGCGTAGCACCGCCAGCCAAGCCGGTGTTGCCGCCTTGTGTCACGATCGGAATGCCTTGCGCACTGCACCACCGCAGCAATCGGCTCACCTCTGCCGTCTCCGTCGGCATGACGACGTGGCGCGCCGCGCCGACGAACCGACCGGTGAAGTCGCGCAGGAAAGGCTCCATTTCTTCCTGTGACGTAAGAACTCGTCCCACCCCATCGGGCAGGGTCGTCTCGCTCAAAGGGCTCTCCTTCAATGTTCTTGCTGTTCGTCCAGCACCATCCCCGCTGGCACTGCGCACGATCTTGGTTCGACCGATTCTGAGGTGGCTCAAGCCATACAACAAATACTGTTTTTGGATGGATGTGATATGTTTTCTGTATGGAAAAGCCGCTTGATCTGCATGTTCTCGGATTCTTCCTCGCGGTCGCGGAAGAGCTTAGCTTTACACGGGCCGCCAAGCGGCTTCACATGACGCAACCTCCCCTGAGCCTGCAGATCAAGCAGCTGGAAACCCATGTTGGCGCGAAGTTGTTCGAGCGCACCCACCGCGGCGTTCGAGTGACCGCCGCAGGCGAAATGCTCAGAGCAGAAGCGGCGAAACTGTTTGCGCTTGAGCACCGCACCCGGCAACTTGTGGCACGTGTTGGCCGTGGCGAAGAAGGTGGACACATCAGCATCGGATTCACGGCCGTGGCTTCGCTCGATTTCGTTCCCGGTCTGCTGCGACGCTTCAACGCCAGAGTGCCAGGCCTGTTCTACTCGCTCAAGGAGCTCAACTCGGACGCGCAGATGTCCTCGCTGCTGCGCGGCGAAATGGACGTGGCGCTGGTCCGGCCGCCTGTCGTCGATTCAAGGCTGGACGCTCGGCGCCTGTTAAGCGAGCCGCAAGTACTTGCCGTCCCGGCTGACCACCAATTGGCGGGGCTATCGAAAGCGCATGTCAAGCACCTGCACGGCCAGGTACTGGTTGCCTACGACCGGCGCGCAGGCCGCTATGTACACGACTTGATGATGCGCTGGCTCTCCGAGCACAACGTGGTGCCTTCTCGATACCACGAAGTGGTGCACCACAATGCCTTGATGGCGGTCGTCAGCGCCGGTCTGGGCGTCGCAGTGGTGCCCGCCTCCGCCAGCGCACTGCCGATCCGGGGTGTGACTTTTAAACAGTTCACGGGGCCGTCGGCACCCAAGATTGAACTTTGGATCGCCTCGCGCAAACAGGCAGCCAATCCCTTCACCTCGGTGTTCCTGCAGGAAGCGCTGGATCACAGTGCGCAATACCGTCCGAGGGTACTCGCCTGATTATGCTTCCATGCCACCACGCGCCTTCCACTCGTTGTAGCCGCCGTACAGCAGCCGCATCCACGAAATCGGGGTGGTTTGAAAAAGGCCATCAGGTGGCGGGATTGAGCCTGGGGTGCGTCTCTTCACCCCAGCGGAACAGCACGGCGCCGGAGGCCAGCATCGCCAGGGCGACGAACCAGAAGGCGGTCTCCAGCCTGCCACCGAGCGCCGCCGCAATGCCCAGGCCGAGCGCGCCGATGCCGTAGCCGAGGTCGCGCCAGAAGCGGTAGATGCCGATGGCCGAGGCGCGCCAATTCGGGTGCGCGATGTCGGCGACCGCAGCGCTGAGGTTCGGGTAAAGCATCGCCATGCCCAGCCCCGCCACGGCTGCCGAGATGCTCCACCAGGCCGGGCCCGAGCCCAGGGGCATCAGCGCCACGCCGGCGCCGCAGATCCACATGCCCCAGGCGTTCAGAAGGTGCCGCCCGAGCCGGTCCGACAGCTTGCCAGTGAAGAACTGCGCCGCCCCCCAGGTGAATCCGTAGACGCCGACGATCCAGCCAATGCCGGGCAGGTCGACGCCGCGCTGGTGCAGGTACACGGGCCAGAACGCCCACACGAGCGCGTCGACGAACTTCTCCACCAGCCCGGCCTGGCACAACGCCGCCATGCGCCGGTCGCGCCACGTCATCAGCGCGAACATCTCGCCGGTCGATGGCTGCGCGCTCACCCCGGTGGGGTAGCGTGGGCGCAGCCCCGGCGCCGAGGTGCTGGCATGGCGCTTCACCTCGTCACGTGCCCACGGCAAGGTCTCGGCGACGGCCAGCCACGACAGGAGTGTTGCCAGGCCGATGACCGCCGCGCCGAACCACAGAAGTCCCTCCCTCGGCCCAAGCCAGGCAGCAAGATAGCCGGTGGCGACTCCGGCCAGGGCGACGCCGACATACCCGGAGAACTCGTTGAGCCCGATGACCAGGCCACGCTGGTCCGCGCGGGTGAAGTCGAGCTTGGCCGTCTGCGTCATCGACCACGTCAGCCCCTGGTTGATGCCTAGCAGCACCGTGGCAAAAACCACCCACGACCAGGTCGGCGCAAAGGAGATCAGCGCGGGGATCGGCAGTGCGACCAGCCAGCCCAGAAGCAGCACGCGCCTGCGTCCGATCCGTTCGGCCAGCCGCCCCGCCACGAAGTTCATCGACCCCTTCACGAAGCCGAACGCCACGACGAAGGCCACCAGCAGCAGAAAGGAGCCCCTGGGCACGCCAAACTCGCCTTCAGCCAGCGCGGGGACGACGTTGCGCATCATCCCGATGGTCATGCCGACGAGCAGCACCTGCAGCAATTGCTGCAGGAACTGACCGAGGTTGACGCGAATGCCGAAGTGCATGGGCCTCAGGCGAGGGATGCCGCGACTACGCCGCCGCGCAGATTGGCGTCGACGATCCGGGCCATGTCGGCGGGGGGCGGCGGGATCTCGGCCGTCAGCGCGTCGACGAAGGCCTGCCTCGGCATCGACAGCATCGGGTTGAAACGCTTCTCGAAGCCGATGGTCGAGGCTGGCTTGCCCGACAGGCCCGCGCCGCAGGCGCTGCCGGCCTGGTGACCGGGGTAGATCTCCAGCTCGGACGGCAAAGTCAGCAGCCGTTGGTGCAGCGAGTCGTGCAGCTGTGCGGCCATCTCTCGCTCGTGGCCGGCCAGATCCGGTCGCCCGACCGCACCGACAAAGATCGTATCGCCGGTGATCACGAACCAGGGCTCGTCACCGCGGCGCAGGTCGCGAACCAGCAGGCAGACGCTGTCAGGCGTGTGCCCGGGTGTGTGCAGCACGTCAACCAGCACGTTGCCGGCCTCAAGACGCTGGCCGTCGTGCAGCGGGCTGAACTCAAAACCCACGCGCCGGCCGTTGCTCTCGTGCAAGTAGTAGGGCGCTCCCACTCGCCTTGCCAGTTCGGGCCCACCCGAATAGTGGTCGGCGTGCACGTGGGTGTCGATCACGTGCACGATGCGCACGTTCGCCTTGCGCGCTTCCTCGATAAACCAGTCCTCGTCCCCGGCGACCACATCCACTGCGACCGCCTTGGCGTGTCCGGCGCAGCCGAAGAAATAGGAAAGTGTCGCGTTGGCCGCCAGCCGCTGCTCGAAAAACATCGCTCGTCTCCCTCGGCGCGATGCAACGTGCGCGCGCCGCGCTATTGCTCGATCGGCAACCCGCGGGCGCGCCACTCGGCGACCCCGTCGGTCAGGTGGAAGGCGCGATAGCCGCGCTTGCGCAGCAGCTCCACGGCCGTCTTCGCCATGACGCAAAACGGGCCGCGGCAGTACGCTACGACCGGCACGTTCTTTGGCAGTTCGGCCAAACGGCGCTTGAGCTCGTCGACCGGCATCGAGCGCGCGTGCGGCAGGTGGGCGGTCGTGAACTCCTCGCCAGGGCGCACGTCCAGCACGACGACCTCACCGGCCCTGGCCTTCTTCAGAATCGCGGCGCGATCCAGGCTCTCGAGCTCGTCCTTGTGCTCGGCCAGCGACGCCAGGGCCAGCTGCAGCTCGACCAGCCGCTCCACGGCCTCGCTGCGCAGCTTGACCCACAGCTCCGCGACGCCCGGGCCGGCCAGGCGGTACAGGACGTACTTGCCATCCCTGCGCGTCTCGACCAGCTGCGCCAGACGCAGCTCGCGCAGGTGCGCACTCGCGAGCTTCAGGCTGATTTCCGCCTGGACAGCGAGGGCCTCGACGCTCTTCTCGCCCTGGCACAGCAGCTCGATGAGCTCCAGGCGCTTGGGGCTGGCCAGCGCCTTGCCCAGGCGCGCGACCTGCTCGTAGAGCTGGTTCTTCAGGCTTTTCATGATCAAACTCTAACGTATTTTGGATTGTTCCGCCGACGGCGTGCGATCGGCTGCGGAGTTGATCCAGGTCACAATTGTCTCGGCGCAGCCGTCCACACTCCAAGATATATTAGATTGATAGAGGGGCCTCGCCATGACAACGCTGTTCATCCTCAACGACGCGCCGTACGGCTCGGAGCGCAGCTACAACGCCTTGCGCCTGGCCCGGGCCCTTGCGAAAAGAGAAGGCCAGGCGGTGCGCGTCTTCCTGATGGGAGACGCTGTCGCCTGCGCCAAAGCGGGCCAGACGGTGCCGGCCGGCTACTACAACGCCGGCGACATGGTGCGAATGGTCGAAGGCGACATCGGCCTGTGCGGCACCTGCATGGATGCGCGCGGCCTGCGGGACGAGGAGGTGGTGGCGGGAGCGCGCCGCGCCACCTTGCAGACGCTCGCGGAATGGACGGCCGAAGCCAACAAGGTGCTGGTGTTCTGATGGGCAGGACTGAGCGCTCGACTTGCCGCCGACATCGGCGGCATCGTCGCCGCCGGCAGAGCACCGCGTCGGCCAGGTGTCGCGCGACGACAATCTACATGCAGCTGCGTGACGGATCCTGACCAGCCTCTGATGTCGAGGGCGCGCTCAGCATCGGACATCGCCGGGGTCCGGGCGCCGGCGGGGAGAAGGAAATGATGGGCAATTGGGGTGAGTATGGCTGGTGGGGCATGGGCTTCGGTCTCTTGTTCATGATCCTGTTCTGGGCACTTGTCATCCTCGGCATCGTGGCATTGGTCCGCTGGTTGACAAGGGAAGCACAGGCCGGTCGCGAACAGGATGGACGCGCGCCGCCACGAAACAAGACACCGCTCGAGATCGTGCAGGAGCGCTACGCACGCGGCGAAATCGACCGCGCGGAATACGAACAGAAGAGGCAGGATCTGGAAAGATGAAAGCAGCGCTGCCGATCTACCTCGACCACAACGCCACGACGCCCGTTGCGCCGGAAGTCTTTGCCGCGATGGCGCCGTGGCTTCAGGAGCACTTCGGCAATCCGTCCAGCAGCCATGCCTACGGCCGCAGCGCGGCCCAGGCCGTGGCCACCGCCCGAGAGCAGGTCGCCGGGCTAATCGGCGCGCAGCTGCGCGAGATCGTCTTCACCGGCTGCGCGACCGAATCGAACAACCTGGCGCTGCTCGGTGTGGCGCGGGCCGTGGGACCGACCAAGCGGCACCTGGTCATCACCAGCATCGAGCACCCCGCCGTTGCGGCGCCTGCGGCGGCGCTCCGTGATCAGGGCTGGGAGGTCACTGTGGTTGGCGTCGACGAGCACGGCCGAACTTCGGCTGCGGCCGTCCGGGAGGCTCTGCGACCGGACACGGCGCTGGTCTCGGTGATGCACGCCAACAACGAGGTCGGCACACTGCAGCCGATCGCCGAGATCGCCGCGATCACGAGACCACGAGGCGTCCTGCTGCACACGGACGCCGCCCAATCGATCGGCAAGCTGGTCGTGAGCGTCGATGCGCTCGACGTGGACCTATTGACCATCGCTGGGCACAAGTTCAACGCCCCCAAGGGGATCGGCGCGCTGTATGTGCGCACCGGCACGCCCATTCGCGCCATCTTCCACGGCGCGGAACAGGAGCACGGACTGCGACCAGGCACGGAGAACGTGGCCCTGATCGTCGCGCTCGGCGCGGCCGCCGCGCTCGCTTCGGCCGACCTTCCGCAATTCTCGGATCGACTTCGCGCGCTGCGCGATCGGCTGCACAAGCGACTCGCGGCTGGTGTGCCAGGACTGCGGCTCAATGGTCATCCCGAGCATCGGCTGCCGAACACATTGCACGTGTCCTTCCCAGGCGCCGGCGGACGTGCCCTGCTCGCCGAGGCCGCTGACGCGGTGGCCGCATCGGTGGGCTCGGCGTGCCACTCGGAGCACGATGCGGTGAGCGGCGTGCTGGCGGCGATGGGGATCGACGCAGCACGCGCCAGTGGCGCGGTGCGACTTTCCGTCGGCCGCACCACGCGGGAGGACGATGTCAATCACGCCGCGGCGGCGCTCGTCGAAGCATGGGCGAGGCTGACCAGACGATGACCCCCGAAGACTACGACGCTTGGTACGAATCGCCCCGAGGGCGCTGGATCGGCGAGCGTGAATGGGCGATGGTGAACGCCGCGTTGCGGCTGCAGCCCGGCGACAGCGTGCTCGATGTGGGCTGCGGCACCGGTTGGTTCACACGCCGTGCAGGGGCCGTTGCGGCTCGCGTGGTGGGAGTCGACGTCGACCCGGCGTCGCTCGATTTCGCGCGTCGCCGCAGCGGCGGCACAGCAGAGTATCTGCCGGGCGACGCGACTGCCCTGCCGTTTCCGGACGCCACCTTCGACAAGGTCATGTCGATCGCGGCTCTGTGCTTCGTCAGCGACTGGCGCAGGGCGGTGTCAGAGATCGTGCGTGTCAGTCGAGATCGCTTCGCGATAGGGCTCTTGAATCGCATGAGCCTGCTCTACCTGCGCAAGGGTCGACACGGCGGGTCGGGTGCCTACGCCGGTGCGCACTGGCACACCAGAGGGGAGCTGCGCGCGGCACTCGACGACCTGCAGGCAACCGACTCGACGATCTCCTATGGCGTGTTTGTCATGTCCGGCTCCGTTGCGGCACGGGCCGTGGAGCGCGCCGCACCTGGTTGGGTGCCGCTCGGCAGCTTCCTCCTGTTGGCGGGCCAGCGTCGCGGGCCGTCGGGCGCCTGACCATCGGATCAGGCGGTTGGACGTCTGGTGACCTGCCCCACCAGGCGCGCAAGCCCTTGATTCCAAACGGACTCGAGGGCTCTTTCATCCCCGATGCGCGCCGCACCGGGTGGCCGGCGCGGGCCTGGTGCCCGGTCGAACACTCATCCATGACAAGAAAAGCGACAAGAAAAAGGCGCTTGTCAATCGCGCTTGCCCTCTCAGGAGGTTCCCTGCCCGGGTGCGCCGCGGTACGCCCCGGTTCCTAGAATCCGCTTCCCTTTGCACGGTTCGTACTACTCCAGGGAGGCGACACATGGCAACTTCTCCATCCAACAGGCGCGCGGTGCTGGGCGCGTGCGCCGCCGCACTGGTTCTGGGCAGCGCGGCCCTGCCGGCGTCGGCCCAGGCGCCGATCACGCTGCACGGTGCGTCGCAGTTCGGCGACGACCACGCGTTCACCAAGACGATGGTGAAGTTCGAGGAGCTGGTGAAGAAGTATTACGGCAAGCCGGTCAACTTCGTGCTGCACAAGAACAGCGAGCTTGGCCTGGAGAAGCAGTACTTCGAGTACATGGCCCAGGGCAAGGCAGTGGACTTCGCCGTGGTCTCGCCGGCGCACATGTCGACCTTCTCGAAGGCCGCACCGTTCATCGACGCGCCCTTCCTGTTCCGCGACCTGGTGCACTGGAACAAGGTGCTGGAGAGCGACACGTTCAAGCCGATCGCCGACGAGATCGCGCAGCGCGCCGACGTCATGCTGATCGGATACGCCGGCGGGGGCGTGCGCAACATCTTCTCCAACAAGCCCGCCTCGAGCCTGAGCGACATCAAGAGCCTGAAGGTGCGCGTCCAGGGTGCGCCGATCTGGAGCCGCTCGTTCTCGGCCGTCGGCATGGCGCCCACGGTGATCGCCTACAACGAGGTGTACAACGCGATCCAGAACGGCGTGATCTCCGCGGGCGAGAACGAAGCGGCCGGCGTGGAGCAGATGAAGTTCAACGAGGTCGCGCCCAATCTGCTGATGACGCAGCACGCGATCACGATCCGGCCCTTGTGCTTCTCGGGCAAGACCTTCAAGACACTGCCGGCCGACCTGCAGGCCGCGATCGTGCGCGCCGGCAAGGAAGCCGGCGCCCATGGCCGCCAGATCGAGTCCTCCGAGGACGGCGCCAAGCTCGAGGCGATGGAGAAGGCCGGGAAGCTCAAGCGCATTCCGTTCGCCGACCGGGCCCAGATGAAGAAGCTGGTGGACCCCGTGATCGCGGCCTACGCCAAGGAGATCGGGGCCGACGCCATCTACGCCAAGATCAACGCGATCCGGTGACGTCCTTGCTGTCACATGACGGCGGCGCCGCCGCTGCTATCCGGCTGCCGGCCCTGGCAACCGCCGTGCCGCGCGCCTGCGGCCGCCCGCGGACGCCATCTTGCTAGCCGGCGAAGCTTCCATGAAGGCGCCAGCCGGCATTGCCCAGGCCGGCTGGCGCCGCTTCACGGCAACCTTCGCCGCCGTGTTGAACTGGTTGCTGGTCGGGACGGTGGTGGTCCTGATCATTCCGGTCTCGCTGCAGATCTTCTCCCGCTACACCGAACTGATTCCGGCGTACGTCTGGACCGAGGAGCTGGCGCGCTTCGTCTTCATCTGGATGATCATGCTCGGCGCGATGATCGGCGTGCGCGAAAGCTCCCACTTCGACGTCGACATCTGGCCCCGCCTCGGGCCTCGTGCAGACGCCGCGCTGAAGCTGATCACCAACGTGCTGACGCTCGTCTTCGCCCTGGTCTTCGTGATCTCCGGCATCGAGTTCACGCGTTTTGCGCTGTATCGCATCTCCGAACTGGCTGAACTGCCCTTGTGGGTGATCCACGTCGCGTGGCCGCTGACGGGACTGGCCTGGATCGTCTTCCTCGGCGAGCAGTTCGCCGACAACATCCGCGTGCTCGCGGGCAGGCGGCAGCCGTGAACGGCGCCGTGCTCTCGCCCGGGACGGCGAGCATCGTCCTGTTCCTGATCTTCTTCGCGCTCATGGCGCTGCGGGTGCCGGTAGCGTTCGCCCTCGGGCTCGCGTGCCTGCCCATGCTGCTGATCGAGCCGCGCCTTTCCGCGATGATGCTGATGAGCGAGACGTTCAACGCGTACAACTCGTTCATCCTGCTGGCGGTGCCCTTCTTCCTGCTCACGGCCAACCTGATGAACGGCGGGGGCATCACGGACCGGCTGCTGCGGCTTTCCAGGACCATGGTGGGCCACTTTCCCGGCGGGCTCGCGCAGATCAACGTCGTGCTGTCGCTGTTCTTCGCCGGCATCTCGGGATCGTCGACGGCCGATGCGGCCAGCCAGTCGAAGGTCTTCATCGAGGCGCAGCGGCGCGAGG